>SDBT01003050.1_pt1 | contig 29094 bp, 27 predicted proteins | sample 2277101 | NCBI WGS metagenome assembly SDBT01 (sample SAMN10404973, study PRJNA504765) | marine sediment metagenome | isolation source: marine sediment core GS10_PC15, 103 cmbsf | place: Arctic Ocean: Southern Knipovich Ridge | collected 2010
AAACATTAATTTCCTGAGCTAAATCTTTAAGTTCCTGACGAGTAGCATTAAGCGGTTGATATGGTATGAGCAAACTGCAAGTGCCCATTATTATTGTGAACTATAAAACATACTCTGAAGCTACCGGAAAAAAAGCAGTTAAACTCTCTAAAATCGCAGAAGAGGTGAGCCTTGAAACAGGGGTCAACGTTGGCGTGGCTCCCCAATTCACTGACATAGCATCCATCGCCGGCAAAGTTTCAATTCCAGTTTTTGCGCAGCATATTGATCCCGTGGCTCCCGGCAGTTCCACGGGGCATGTCCTTCTTGAAGCTGTGAAGGAGGCTGGAGCCGTTGGAACATTAATTAATCACTCGGAAAGGCAACTGAAATTGTTTGACATTGAAGCCATAGTCGCAAAGACGCGTGAATCTGGTCTGTTTTCTGTGGTGTGCACTAACAATGTTGCTGTGAGCGCTGCAGTGGCTGCCCTTAAACCAGATATAGTTTCTTTGGAGCCGCCTGAACTGATAGGAACTGGAATCTCTGTTTGTAAGGCTAAGCCTGAGGTGGTCACGGAGACCGTTGCACTTGTTAAGCATGTAAACCCTGATGTGGTGATGCTCTGCGGGGCGGGAATAACCAAGGGTGAGGATGTAACTGCTGCATTGAAGCTCGGTACCATGGGCGTTTTGGTTGCTAGCGGAGTAGTGAAAGCCAAAGACCCCAGAAAAGTGCTAATGGAATTTGCAGAAGCCATAAATGAATCGGTGTAGTTGAGTGATTCATAAAACGGTGCATTAGCCAAGTTCATTATTTGCTTATAAAATACCTGATTATGGTTGTTGTAGTTTTTGTGGTTTAGGCGTGATTGACAATTGAACGTTGAACTCAGATGTATTTCGTGTATTCTTAATCGTGGGTACCTACAAATCCAAGAAGCCACAAACGACAAGTCTCTTCAATTCAAAACGTTGTCAGCAATCCTAAGTTTCTTGGCTGAAGAATTCAAGCCAACAGCCAATCCAGCCTATTTAGGAACAAAACGGGACCGGCTGATAAGAGAGATAACTGGTGACCCTGACCCATACAAACAAAAGAAACAACTCAGCAATCAAAAGACTCTAGAAGTTCTGCCCGTAGCACAGAGCATAGTTTCGAAGGAAACTTCGCCGGAGCTACGTTTTAGGAAAGCTTGCCTCTCCGCCATTGTCGGCAACATCATAGAATTTGATCTTCCTGATAACCCCTTCAAGTTCGTGGACCTTGAGAAGTTGATTCAACAGGCAGAAAGTGACCTAGCAATAGATGAGATTCCTCAAATCTTCAACAAGGCAAAGAATGCAAAAAGCGTTCTCTACTTAACTGACAACGCAGGAGAAATAGCCCTCGACAAGCTGCTTGTCCAAGAGCTGAAGAATCTTGGTGCCCATGTTACCGTAGCGGTTAAAGCTGGTCCGATACTCAATGATGCCACGTTGGAAGACGCAAAAATTGTTGGAATGGACAAAGTGGCCGATGTGGTAATGTCCACTGGGTCGGATTCTGTTGGTTTGTTTCCCGAAGAATGTTCAGAAGATTTCCTGAAGCTTTATCGTTCGGTGGATTTTGTGGTGGCGAAGGGTATGGGTCACGCTGAAACCCTTACAGAACTTGAGCTTCCAGTTCTTCATGCTTTGTTGTTGCGGAGTAAATGTTGTACGGTAGCTAATCACTTCAATGTGGATACAGGAAAAAACATAGCCAAGCTCTTACATTAATCCTGATGGGATGTCACCAATGTGGATTTGCCTAAAATAGGTCTTGGGCGCGGCGTTCTATCTGACGTTAACGAGGCTCTAGGTAGAGAATGGCTGGTAACCAACGGGTTAGGAGGATATGCTTCCTCAACAGTTTTGGGGGTCAACACCCGAAAATATCATGGTCTTCTTGTTGCAGCCTTTAATCCGCCATTGAACCGCTGGGTTCTGTTAACAAAGCTTGACGAGAACCTGCAGATTGGAAATGAAACATACGATCTTGGGGCAAACGAGTTCCGGGACGTTATGCATCCTAAGGGCTACCGCTTTCTTTCGAACTTTAGTATTATACCCTTTCCCACTTGGAGGTATGCGGTGAATGGTGTTAGCCTCCAGAAGACAATCTTTATGCCTTACATGAAAAACGCGACATTAGTAATCTATGAAGTCGGTAACCCCTTGGAAGAAGAAGTTTTAGTTCAGGTCTCACCGCTTGTTAATTCGAGGCACATATACAAAACAACAGATAAGAACAAAATACAATGGAAGTTTATCCAGAAGTGCCACGGAAAAGCAGTAGCAATCGAGCCCTCGGATTCGTTTTCATCCCTGATTTTGTCCTCAAGCAATAACGGCTCTTTTGTTGATGAGCGCTGGTGGGTCGAAAAAGTGTATTTCAGAGTTGATGCCTCCCGAAGCGAAAACAGCATCGACGACTACTTTAGACCCGGATTCTTCAAGTTTTCTGTTAATCCTAAAGAGACGAAACGATTTTATGTTCTAGCCGTAGCTGGAAAAAATGAGGAGGATGCCCAGAGCCTCTTTTCGTCTTTTGGTAGCGGAATAGATGATATTGACCGGTTATGTCGTGAGGAGTTAGAGCGGCGAAAAGGCTTATTGGAGCAGTTTCGGGAACGCCACCCTGGCTTAGAACTTGAAGACTGGTTAAAGTGGCTTGTCCAAGCGGCGGATTCGTTTATTGTGTCTAGGGCTTCAACTGGAAAGAAGTCAGTTATTGCAGGCTACAGCTGGTTTGATGATTGGGGACGCGACTCGCTTATTTCCTTGCCTGGGCTGACGCTTGTCACGGGAAGATTTGAGGATGCACAAGAGGTTCTGTTAACTTTTGAGCAGTATTGCAGTAAAGGCGTTATTCCAAATCGTTTCTCGGACAAGGCTGGAGACATTCCCCTCTACAACACTGTGGACGCCACCCTGTGGTTCTTCAACGCAATTCTTCAATACCTCAAGTATACCTGCGACTTTGATTTTGTTCAAGAAAAATTGTGGAAAACCTTGAATGAGATCATACACTATCATGTTCAGGGTACCATCTTTGGCATTCACATGGAAGAAGACGGTTTGATCGCTCATGGTCCACAACTCACTTGGATGGACGCTACCACGATTGACCGTTTTGTTACACCCAGAAACGGGAAGGCAGTTGAGGTTCAAGCCCTATGGTATAACGCCCTGAAAACCATGCAGCTCTTAGCAAAACGCTTCAATCAGGCGGACAAGACAGAAACTTACTATAGAATGGCTGAAAAAGCTAAAGCTAGTTTTGTAGAGAAGTTTTGGAACCCCAAAAACGGGTACCTTTTTGATGTAGTGAACAAGGATGGAGCTGACCAAACGTTACGTCCAAATCAGTTGATTGCTGTATCGTTGGATTTTCCCCTGCTTGACGGAACCAAGAGAGAAATGGTTGTTGAAGCAGTTTGGAAACGTTTGTGGGGAGAATATGGACTGAAAACGCTTCCTGAAACTGATCCAAGATACATGGGAAAATATCTTGGCGACTGGGGAAATCGCGATATTACATATCACAATGGTACTGTCTGGGCGTGGCTTCTAGGCCCATTCACTACAGCATTCTTGAAGACGAAAAGTCATGAAGAGTCTTGGCGGAAGTTTGCTTTCAAGAACTTCTTGCAGCCCCTTTTCCGAGACCAATTATCCCAAGCTGGATTAGGAACAATCAGCGAAATATTTGATGGTGACGCGCCTCACATTCCCAGAGGTTGTATTGCTCAGGCTTGGAGCGTAGCAGAGCCTTTGCGGGCATACGTTGAGGACATAACCTTGAATAGACCTCCACATGAAAAAGAAGTTCTGCAGACCCTTGGCTATCAGTAATTAAGAATTCACCGCAACTCTGGAGACATATTCTATATTCTCCCTAACGTGTAAAACCGCACGTACAACTAATATATTCAATAGATATTTCTATTCTGGAAGATGAAGTTGCACCTACAAAAATTCTGATTATTGCACTCTTTTTTTCTGCATTCCTAGTGTTAGTTCATCAGAAACTAACTACCATTGGTGGATGGTTTGACTTTACTCAATTCTTACATCATGAAACTATAGCTGCTATGATCTTCGCATTTGCTTGTGGAATCTTATTTAGTCTTAAAGCAAAAAGATGGCTGTAAACTAAAAATAGAATAGGAAAATGATTACCGCAACGTTGGAGACATGCAACCAGATTGTGTGTTATATTTGTATTTCGCCGCTTTGGTTTTGAATTAATGACGATGCTTCGTGGACGCTGATTTGACCGGATATGACTTTTTTCCAGAGATTGTATAAACTCAAGGTTGTCAAAAATACTGTATTGTTTGTTTCGAAAAAAAGTTTCATTGCAACATCGAGGTGCTCTTTGTTTGTCCGGTTTTTGATTGGTAACCTTTTGTATGTGTTTGCTACGACTATGATTTTTCCTTTGTTTCTTTGTTTTTCAATGAATCTTGCTATTTTGTTGATTTTGGTGTTTTGTGCTTCAACTTTTCCTTTTGTTGTAACTATTTGAACACATATACTGCTTTTCAAGTTGGTTAGGTCAACTTCGGTAGTTTGAGTAGGTGTTATGCCCAAATCTTCTAAGATATGATAAACTGCTTTTGCGATTTTTTTGTCGTCTACTGAAAACAGGTTGCGGCAATTTTCAAGGGCTATACTGCTATTATTCTCTAGTTTTTGATTTTGGTTAAGTTCTGGAATTTCTATTGAGTATAACCATGGATATTCTTCTTTTTCTTTTTTAGTGGCTAAATCAATCAACAGTTTTATTGCCCTAGAACAGCCTATTTTTGTTGTTTTTGGCAAGAAATGAATTTTTCCTCTGTTGCCCATTGTTACCGTGGCGGCTATTGGGTTCTGGGCTTTGTTAACTGCAATAGCCTCAAAACTGCAGTTGTCTGTGTTTTCCCAGAACAGTTCGTTATCCCATTTTTCGACATTTTCGATGTAATCTGCGAATCTTTCGTCTGTGCTGTTTATTGTCTTTCCTAGCAGCATCGGGTTAACTGTTAGTTTTTGTGGAAAAGGTATCCATGAGTAGTTTAGGGGGATTTGTTTAAACAAAATTTTGAAGGGTTTTTCCATGATGCAGAAGATTTCTTTGTTGTCTCGGATGAAAAGGCGAGCCGCTCTTTTCAGTATACCTATGTTCGTGAAGAGTGTTCGCGGATAATCTTTTGGAAAAGAAGTCAAATCAATTATCAGACAATCATATTTTTCTAAATCACAAAAAGGCCGAGTCCATTCAATATTGTCTACTTCCTCGTGAGATACCAACCCTATAACAAGTATCTTCTTCATGAGCAGTTTGACTCCCTATCTATTTTATCATGAATAATCTCTTTAGGTTTTTAATAATTTGGGATAACTTCTAAAACAATGAACATAATTGGATGCGCACATCTGCTTAGAATAGTAGAGAAGTTAAAATTTAATCCCAAAAATACGCCCGTATCATAGCTTATATAATAAATATGATGATATAGGTTTGAAGTGAGGAGCTATTGTTTTCTGTTCTAAATGTGGAACAAAAAATGAAGACACTGCAGAATATTGTGTGAAGTGCGGTGCAAAACTTAAGGCGTCAACGGAAAAAAGTCTAGAGAAACGCATATAAGAGGGCGCTGAAGAGTTCGGAAAACGCGTAGAAGAATGGGCAGAAGATTTTCCGAAGCGTACAAAACAAGAATGTTTTGGTCTTCCTCATGGAGGCACAATTGTCGGACTGATTATAGGAATAATAATGATTCTTGTCGGAGTAACATCGCTTGCAGGTATTAATTTAAAACTTTGGCCCTTGATTATAGTCACCTTCGGTCTGTTAATCTTTGGTGGAGCAATATATTCACTCACCCATAAACGATAATGCTAATTCCTAATCTTCACACCAACCCTTTTTTTGAGAATCTTCAATGAATGTCAATCACCCTATTGAAGCGTTATTGAGGCACATATTAGGAGACTAATAACAGTGCATTGTTGAAAACAGCCTTTTTTCAGAAAAACCAAGCAATAACAAAAATTGTTATCTTTATTTCCAGTTCCTTCTTGAAACAAATGCGAAAATAGTAGTAAACATGAAAAAATATTGGTGGATAAGAAATTATAATAGGGAACAAGAACTGTCTGTTTTCTGGAGCATGTGTCCTTTCAGCTTAGTGGTTTACCATGACAGATGTTTGTTTAATGTTTGAGGTTCATCAACCCTTCAGGCTGAACCGAAATTTTCACTCAGACCTGTTATCTAAAGGTAAAGTAGCAAAAAAGGACCTTTTTGACCTCTATTTTGACCACGGACTCAACCGTTACGTTTTCGATAGAGCAGCAAGAAAATGCTACTTTCCAGCAAACAACATAATCTTGGAGCAAATCGACAAAAGCAAAAGCGCAGGCAAACCGTTCAAGGTAACGTATGGCATATCGGGCGTCTTTCTTGAGCAATGTGAACTGTGGAACCCCGACCTCATCGACTCATTTAGGCAACTCGCCGAAACTGGATGCGTCGAATTCATGGAAGAAACCTATTACCACTCTCTAGCCAGCCTCTACGGGGCAGACCGTTCAGAGTTTATTGAACAGGTGAATATGCATCGGAGCATGATGAAGGGCCTGTTCGGTTATGAGCCAAAGTTTATCGAAAACACTGAACTGTTATACAACAATGCCATAGCCAAGAGCATTGAAGAAATGGGCTACAAGGGCACCGTCACAGAAGGTATCAACAAAACTCTCTTGGGACGAAGCCCCAATTATATCTACAAAGCCAAAGACTCTAACCTGCGCGTGTTACTCCGCAATTACCGCCTCTCCGACGACATAGGATTCCGTTTCTCATCAACCGAATGGAACGAATATCCCCTAGACGCAACAAAATATGCCCGATGGTTAGCCGGAACCCAAGGACAAGTAATCGTACTCTTCATTGACTACGAAACCTTTGGGGAACACCACTGGCCAGACGGCGGAATCCACGAATTCCTAAGAGCCCTACCCGACGAAGTGAATAAGTGGCATCACCTGAATTGGCGAACCCCCTCTGAAGTCATTGAACGGCACACTCCAGTTGGCGAAATTGACATCCACGAATACAACACAGTCTCATGGGCAGACATTGAACGAGACCCCAGCGCATGGATTGGCAATCCCATGCAAAACATCTGCTACGATTCATTGAAGGAACTAGAACAGTTAGTGAAGGGAATAGGCGACAAAGACTTGACTCGATTGTGGCGTTACCTCCAACTCAGTGACCACCTCTATTACCTCAGCATGAAAGGAGGTGGATCTGGAGATGTACACAACTACTTCAGTTCCATGGGTAGCCCCATAGAAGCCTTTGCTGTCTATTCAAGAATCCTTTCTGACCTTGAAGCTAGAATCCATTTAGAACTAGAAAAGCCAGAGCTTGCCGCAAAGAGGCTTCTGAGGCGACTTCCCGCTGGGATGGGATTTGCGTTCTCTTACGATTTTGCTCGTCCATCTGGTTTAACAGTTCACAGTTTAGGCGAATTTGCTTCAACGCTAAAGACAGTTGATGTGCGTTCTATTCGGTTTCATACGGAAAAAGGAGATTTTGAACGTTGGATACGACAAGTTGTTGGAGATGACAAGCTAGCCGATAAGATAGCTGCGATTAAGTTGAACAAAAGGTTGAAAGGAGAAGCTCTACGTAAGAAAGTTCTTGCCGCAACTGCAAAAAAAATAAAGCAGTTGAAAAAAATTACTGACGGAATTTCTGTTGGATTAACTGAAAAATGAAAACTAATAATGGTGCCGAACAACAATTACGGAGTGTAGGTGCGCGTCAAGAGGTTTTTTGTTATGATTAGAGACCCTGTTTGTGGATTGCCTTTAACTGAAACGAAGGAAGAATTCAAGGCTGAAGTTAGGGGACGCACCTACTATTTCTGTGGCGAATACTGCAAGCGTGCTTTTTTGCGGGGTAAAAGAATAGCGTATTTTTGTATGGAAATCGGCTTGAACAATGATATTCACACCTACAGCGGAGGTTTAGGCGTGCTGGCTGGTGACATGATAAAGTCCAGCGCAGACCTTAAGATTCCGCTGGTGGGGGTTACTCTTGTCAGCAGTAAAGGATACTTGAGACAGGAGGTTAAGGACGGAAAACAGATTGAACATCCGGACGATTGGACGCCCTCCTCTTGTATGAATGAGTTGCCAAACCAAGTCGAGCTTAAGATACAGAATCGAACAGTCAAAGTGAAAGCTTGGCTTTACGATTACCTGAGTCCTACTGGCGGTTTGGTTCCTGTTCTCTTTCTAGACACAAATGTTGAGGGCAACTCTCCAGAGGATAAAGAGATCACTTCTTTCCTGTATGGTGGCGACAGGGATTACCGGTTGAAGCAGGAGATTGTCTTGGGAATTGGCGGCGTGAAAATGCTTGAAGCCGCAGGCTTTAAGATCGGAAAGTATCACATGAACGAAGGTCACTCTTGTCTCCTCACGTTGGAGTTGCTGAGAAACCACAATATGGAACTGGATAACGTAAGAGACCTTTGCATCTTTACTACTCATACTCCTGTGGAGGCGGGGCACGACAAATTCTCCTATGATCTTGTCCAAGACCTGTTGGGTGAAATAATTCCTCTAGAAACCATGAAGGAGCTTGGGGGAGCCGATCAACTGAATATGACCCGTTTGGCACTGAACACCAGCAAGTATGTGAACGGCGTAGCAAAAAGGCATAAAGAGTTTTCGTTGACTCTGTTTCCGGGCTATAACATCTCAGCCATAACCAATGGGGTTCACTCCTTTACGTGGACTTGTGAATGTTTCAGAAGGCTTTATGACAAATATTTGCCGGGATGGGCAAACGAACCTGAATTGCTGGTCCGAGTTGATAGCATCCCAGACGAGGAGATTTGGCGTGCCCACATAGAAGCGAAAGAAAATCTGATACGTTATGTCCGTGAACTCTCTGGTGTCCAGTTTGATCCTAATGTGCTTACGTTGGGTTTTGCGCGCAGATTCACTGGCTACAAGAGAGCAACTCTGTTGTTTTCGAACCTGAAAAGGCTTGAAGAAATCAACAGGGTGGGTAAGATTCAGGTGGTTTATGCGGGCAAGGCTCATCCGCGGGACTGGATGGGGAAACGGTTAATCGAAGAGATTCATGAAATGAAAGCGAATCTGAAGGACGTAATGGAAATTGTATATTTGGAGAATTATGATCTTCAGATGGCAGCTAAGCTAACTTCTGGCGTGGACGTCTGGTTGAATACTCCTATCCCGCCTTTTGAAGCGTCTGGCACAAGCGGGATGAAGGCGGCACATAATGGGGTGATAAACTTTAGTGTCTTGGATGGCTGGTGGGTGGAGGGCTGTATTGAGGGTGTCACGGGTTGGGCTATTGGTCCTTCGCCGAAAGAGAACATGGAAGAGTCTGAACGGAGGCGCCGGGAGATTACACAGTTGTATGACAAACTGGAGTATCTGATTATTCCCACGTTCTACAGGAACCGGGATGATTGGATACGGCTGATGGAGAATTCGATTGGAAAGGTTGCATACTACTTTAATAGTCACAGGATGATGCGGAGATACGCTTCAGAAGCCTACCTGTAGTTGTACACGAAAATTTTTGGAAAGAACAATTGCTTAGTTTGTTTTTTGTGGTTACCGATGGCTTTATATGAATGATGTTACATATGAAGAATCGTTCATAAAAAAATCTGTATAGGTGATGTAATGAGCGAAAAACAAATGTTCTGTTTCCAATGCGAACAAACCACCAACGAAAAAGAATGCACAACTTTTGGCGCCTGTGGAAAAAGTCCCGAAGTTGCAGCGCTACAAGACCTGCTAATATATGCATTACAAGGTCTTTCACAAGTAGCCATAGAAGCTAAAAAACATGAAATAACAGATGAAGAAACAGACATATTCACATGTAAAGCACTCTTCTCCACCCTCACAAACGTAAACTTTGACCCAAACCGATTCGTAAAACTAATCAAAGAAACTGTGGAACTACGCGACTCTTTACGAAAGAAGGCTGAAAATGCTGGAGGAACCATAAAGTCTGCTGGTCCCGTAAGCTTTGTTCCAAAGAACACAGTCACTGAACTGGTTGAGCAGGGCAGATTGGTGGGCATCAAATCCGATCCCAATTTGGACCCAGACCTGCTTTCTCTTCAACAGCTTCTAATCTATGGAATTAAAGGTGTAGCAGCATATGCCGATCACGCTTACATTCTTGGACAAAAAGACCCCAAGGTATTCAGTTTCATCTATGAAGGTCTTGCAGCTACTCTTGACAAATCTCTTACTGCAAATGACCTCGTTGGATTAGTTCTGAAATGTGGAGAAATAAACTTCCGTGCCATGGAGCTTCTAGATGCAGGAAACACGGGAACCTATGGTCATCCAGTGCCAACTAAAGTTCCTCTTGGCACAAAGAAAGGCAAAGCAATTCTCGTTTCTGGGCACGACCTCAAAGATTTAGAGGAGGTTCTCAAACAGAGCGAAGGCAAAGGAATCTACGTTTACACGCACGGAGAAATGTTACCCACGCACGGCTATCCAGAGCTAAAGAAGTACCAGCATTTCTATGGTCACTACGGAACTGCGTGGCAAAATCAGCAAAAAGAATTCAAAGTTTTTCCAGGAGCAATCCTAATGACAACAAACTGCATTCAAAAGCCCCTAGAAAACTACGCGGGCAACATCTTCACTACGGGTCTTGTTGGATGGCCAGGCGTAGCCCACCTTGCTGACAAGGATTTCACTCCAGTACTCGAGAAGGCATTGGAGATGCCCGGATTTCAGGAAGACACAGACGGAAAAAGTGTGATGGTTGGGTTCGCCCGAAATGCTATCCTGAGTGTGGCTGACAAAATTGTTGCTGCAGTAAAAAACAAGGATCTTCGGCATATATTCTTGGTTGGAGGTTGTGACGGCGCAAAACCTGGAAGAAACTACTACACCGAATTTGTTGAGAAGGCTCCTAAGGATACGATTATTCTTACTTTGGCGTGCGGAAAGTTCAGGTTCTTCGACAAAGACTTGGGCACACTCGGCGAGTTGCCTAGGCTTCTTGATGTGGGGCAATGCAATGACGCTTACTCTGCAATAAAGGTGGCTTTGGCGCTGTCAGACGTGTTTGGCGTAGGCGTTAACGATCTTCCTTTATCGATAGTGCTGTCGTGGTATGAACAAAAAGCTGTATCTATACTGTTAACACTACTACATTTGGGAATCAAGAATATCCGTTTAGGACCCAGTTTACCCGCCTTCATCACACCTAACATCTTGGCAGTTCTGGTGAAAAACTTCAATATTATGCCAATAACTTCAGCAGAGGAAGACCTTAAAGCAATACTGGGATAAACAAAGACGTTGGATCAATTATGAAGAAAGGGTTAAGCGAAACCTGCTACAGGTTCTTCGTAAATCTGGCAAATCCTACCCGATTAGCCGTACTGGAACAATTGATGAAAAAGCCGATGAGCGTAAACGAGCTCACTGAGTCACTTGGGCAGGAACAGAGCATGGTTTCGCATAACCTTAAACCCCTTCTTGAATGCAATTTTGTTTACATTGAACGCGATGGAAAGAAGCGCATCTATTTTGCAAATAAAGAAACAATCGGTGCACTATTCCAGGCAGTTGAGAATCATGCCCAGAACTTCTGTCCAACAGGCGGAAAGTGTCACCTAAAAGAGAGATAATGTTTGGTAATCTGCGCGTTTGTTTGGATGGAGATGTGAGAATTCATGAAAGAAAACGAAGAACAGGATGTTGAGGCTGTTTCTGCCCAGCCAGTAAGGCTTGTTGATTTGATTGATTATCAGGAGGGGTCGGTGGTCAGTCGAACAATAGTTGACAAAGAGGCTGGAACTGTGACCTTGTTCGCTTTTGATGAGGGGCAGGGATTGAGTGAGCATACGGCGCCCTTCGACGCTTTAGTTTACAACTTGGATGGCGAAGTTGAAGTGACCATATCTGGCAAAGCGGTTCAGCTGAAGAAGGGAGAAATGTTGATAATGCCCGCCAATAAGCCCCACGCGCTGAAGGCAACTAAACGGTTTAAGATGCTTCTGACAATGATTAGATGACAGAAAACTATTTATATTTTCTCCAATATTATTAAAATAACTAAGAGTTGGAGAAAATGGCAAGACCAACAAAACCAATCAAAGACCCAGTTCTCAAAGAATGGCTAACCGAATTTAAGTCCAAAAAGACAAAACAGTGTTACCTTTCCGCACTAAGAAAATTCAAACAAAATTTAGGAATAGAAAGCCTTAACGAATACATCAAAAACACCCCCGACTCTACACCAGACCTAAAACGCTTTCTCATCTCAATGGATGGAACCCCCTCTAAATCTATTCACGCTAACATCTCAGCAGTAAGAAGTTTCCTCAAAGACCATGACATACCTTTCAGTGAGAACGGATGGAAGAAACTTAAACGAAGAGGTTTCATGCCAAAACGGATAAGAGCAGAGACCCGAGACAAAAAACCGTCAAAAGCTCAATTAAAGAAAATCTTGAACTATCTGGACATTAAAGGACGAGCAATGGTTCTGTTTCTGTTAAGTTCAGGTTGCAGAGTTGGAGAATCAAGCCAACTAAAAATATGTGACCTTGAACTTGAAAACGACCCACCAAAAGCACACCTTAGAGCAGAGTACACAAAGAACGGAGTAGGCGCAAGAACTGTCTTCATGAGTTATGAAGCAAGAGATGCGATTAAGGATTGGCTGCGAATCAAAGACACCATAAAGAAACGCAATGGTAAACCATTCAAGAAAGACAAGGTTTTTGATTGGGCAATTAACACCGCACGGTATATGTGGAATAGGGCAATCGAGAAAGCAGGACTTGACATTAAAGACGAGAAGACTCGTTGCAGAATATATCACCTTCATGGATTACGAAAATTCTTCAGAAGTCAAATAGGTTTAGATGTGGATTTAACCCATGCTCTTATGGGTCATTCAGCGTATCTTGACGATGCTTATCTTCGCCAGGAGGAGGGAGAGATTGCCCGCGCCTATCTTGAAGCTATGCCCAACGTTTCGGTTTATGCAGTTGAGTCCCCAGAAATTAAAGGGTTAGAACAAGAAAACGTAGAATTGAAAGGTCGAGTTGGGAAATTGGAAAGTCAGCTGGCAGCACTTAGCAGAATCAGAAGTCAGTCTGATGTGGTTGCGGAAGCCATTATGCAGGATCCACGGTTTCAGGAACTCATCTTCGAAAAGCTATCTGAAGGCCCAATTGAGGTTCGGGAGGATATCAAGGAAGGCGGAAAAACCAAGGTGAGAATCCACAAAATCAAAGAAATTAAACCATAGGAACCTACAGGGATCCATGGGCAGAGAGACTCTTCACAGAAACCAACTTACCTAAAACTCATGTTAGACATAACAAAGAATCTCATAGAACTGTTAGGGCTACAGTCAATAAAGGACAGTCAAGACGAAGCCGAAAGAATTGAGCAACTAAAAAAGGAATTACCTATGCTTGAAAAATTATTGACAATGAGCGATTAACACACAGCTAATCACATTAAAGCTTTAGTCTTGCCGATGTCCTCGACAAAAAAGTGAAATCAGTGAGAGAAAAAGGGTAAATTCATAATCCGGTTATGCTAAAAGACTGTTGAATGCGGTGCTACATTTTTTCTAATTCTTTATCGACAATAATTCCAGCTTCTCTCCAATCTGCTTTGTCCAATGCTGTCCTAATTTGATTTATTACCGTTATATGAACACCAGGTATGTCCTTTCCTTCAATTAAGGCATAATAAAAATTAACTATCATTATCTTAGGCGTAAGTTGTTTCCATTCCCCCAGAGATATAATCAGCACTGTCAAACCTATGATTGTTAAGAGCAATCTCATTATGCTGATGTTTTCTGTGGATAAAGCATAAAAATTAGCGTTTAAAAAAGCAATAATGAGACATGAAAAAAAGAAATAGAACCCTCTAATTATTTTTTCTTTACTTTCAGCTAAATATGGCGAAGAAGAAAAGACGAATATTCTCAGGTCATCCCCAGAGGACTTACGTCTATAATGAAAATTAAACAGTCTTTGGATTGGTTTAAAAAAGAAAAAAAAGGTTCCAACAAATCCACCCACTATAGCAACGTAAACTAAATATTCTTCAGAACTGCCAAATTGAGCTAAAGAAAAACACGAGAATGCAAGAGTATATCCAAATATAATATAGGCTAACTTGGATGCTTTAGATGGTTGCGTTACAGTATTAGCTACGATCGTTGCCATCGCACCAACTCATGGAGTCATAAAATATTATCATTCAATCTAAAGATAACATTTTTGGAAACACTTGGGATTAAGCCTTCCAAGTTATCGGGAATGTAAACACAAACCCAAAAAGGAGGGAAAAATAAGCTAACACTGAGGTTTGCCTCTTCGTGGATTATTTTGGTTTCCTGAACAGCTTAACCCGAAACCCAAACATCATCCTGTTTTAAGGTGTGAAAATTAAGCTGAATTAGAATGTCCAGTAGAAAGATGCCACAGTACTTTTTGGGTATTGCGTGAGCATGTTCTTTACTTTCATTTGTCTCTCCCCTCCTTATGATGTCGTTGCGTCGAGGATTTTAAATGCTATTTGATCCTCAAGAGATTTGGATTTGCAATGACAACCATAACCAAAACAATTGAAAACTGCAAAAATCCTTGGAAGGGAAAATGCAAAAACACGAACATCGAAGTCTACATCTATTACAAAAACGATCGCATCCCCATATGCAGAAAATGCTGGAGCAAAATCGCGGAAACGGAAATTGAATGGTAAAAAACTTGTTCATTTTCTGGTGAACATTTAACTGAACTGAGTGTATCACATCACTTTAAGCAAATGGCAATCATTTGGGGTTTCTGAAAAGCCTGTCAATCTAACACTTTGAGGTTAGCCTCTTCATAGATTTCCTTTAACCTTACTGGATTGTAGTCGGTGTAATGCCTCGCCAAAACCGATTTTGGGGTGCGTCCACAAAAAGCATCAATATATCTGTCACTCACTCCAAGCGTTGGTGAACCTGAAACAGCAGAGACCAGATCTATTCATTCTAACTGGTCAAGATCAGATGGTCTCTTTAACTCGTTTGTTTTTCCGATTTATCACTCAATAGATTTATACATCTTTTAAAGAAAAAATTGGGAAGAAACCTATTATAGTTGTAAAGAACCTTTAGTTTAAAGCGAAGAAATTAAGAATTATTTGGATTTTTTCTTTTCCTCTTTCTCCCAATTCTTTATTGCCTTCTTAATTATTCGCTGGAGTTTTTTCTCACCGATAAACGTGCTTTCTTTCCAGACATATTTCAAAAGCTCTTGTCTCCAATTGGATCTCTGCTTGATACCTTTGAAGAATTTTGAATCAACATCAAGACCACCCAAATATGGCTTTCCATCTTTTAACCCAAAAAGCCAACTCTCTCCTTCAAAAGGTCCCACAGCAGAATCAACCTGACTTACTTGGTTTATTACATCGGCTGTTAGATTGAATGCCTCAGCCAGATCCAGAGTTTCCGAGTAAAATTGTTGAAGCAACAGATTTCCTCCCAAGAAAAATCCACTTCCAATACATGCGAAACCTGGGTCGCTATGAACTGGTTGAACTAATCCCCGGCGATCAAAATAATATAAAGAGGAGTGTCCAACAGGACTCACGCTGCCTAATAGAAAGGAAAAGTCAAGACTCAGACACTTGTTCTTGTAAAATTGAATTTTATCTATTAATGCAATTTCTATCTGAGAAATACTCAGTTTGAATTGATCAAAAGTAGGTGTCTGATTATTCCACTCGTGATTCGAAACCTCACAAAGAATATGGTCAGAAATATCAATTGCTTTTTTATTAATGCGGTATCTCCAGCTCCTGCAGCGATTGCAAGAGGTTGATCAGAAATTGGGTCGATGATGGTACCAATTTTGTGAACCCTAAATGTTACTGGACCCATAGTAGCTTGGGAATCAGAAGAAATTAGAATTTTATTCGCTTCATCCCCACGTATACAAATAGCCACAATTAATGTCATTTTTGCTCAAGTATTAATCGCCCTCTTTAGTTTTATTATTTTCGTAAGGCATAAATTTTAAAGAATTAAACTTTGTCCATCGTAAGGCAAAGTTTCCAACAAACGCACTTTTAGTTTTTCTTAATGATAATGTAGAATAAAAAAATATAAGGAGTGACAACTGTTATACATAATCATGGAATTTCGTACCCAAATAGAGTGGAATCAAGGTACTAACCATTCGATAGAGACACTAACAGACCATCTAAACGCATTTTATGTTAATAAAAGAGAAGCGTTGCAGATATTTTACCCAGAAGTAACAGATGCAATGGTAGAAAAGATTGACTTTGCCCTAAAGTGTGGGGATTCTCCTGAAAGGTCTACGTTTATTTTTCACAAAGGAACAGAAAATTCGACTGAGATAAGTGGAAAATGCTCCCGTAATAGTATCTGTGATCTAAATTCCGATTGGGAATTATTAAAAGAAAAGATTCGTGAGTCGAACATTGGATTCAAAACAAATCGAACTAAAATCATACTAAATGGTGATACACTTAGAAAAAAAAGTCTCTGGTCTTATGTTACACGAAGAGAAATACTTGGTTTTCTTTTCTCAGCTACAGCTGTTCCTTCGATAGTTGATGGGATTATAGAATGGAGTATTTCTTGGGGACTAATAATTCCTTCAGGGGTAGGCTTTTTATTTTGGTTAATAATAAGTTATATTGGATTCATTCAGGAGGGTGATTACGTTTTTAAGTAAAAAAGGAATCTTAACAAAAGGTCTTGTTTCCAATGTTTTTTTAAATATGGGATACAAAGTTGAATTTGATAAACCGCTGGGTGAAGAGGATAGAAAATCTTACGCAGACATTATTGCAGTGGGACCCGATAAAGCATTCATTATAGAACTCACAACTGGCAGAAACACCGGAAGTTCGGATGTAATGCTGATGCAAAGTTTTGTTAAAGCAGCCCAGCATTTAGACTTCCTGGGAGATAAGAGAATTGGAGGAATAATAATAACCGGTTCTGGAACTCTCGTTCCGGCCCAGAATTTGTCCAAAGAATGGGGAATAAAGATCATAGAGGCAAGTAAGAAGAGTAAACTACAAGAGAATCTTCATGAATACCTAACAAAACAAACTGTCGTTCATCTCTGACATCTTTCAAACCAGCTTTTTCATAGATTACCTTCAACCGTTCTGGGTTATAGTCAGTATAATGACGAGCCAACACACTCTTAGGCGTACGACCACAGAAGGCATCAGTATATCTGTCACTCACTCAAAGCGTTGGTTAACCTGAAATTGCAGAGACCTGATTTATTCATTCTGACAGCTCAAGATCAGATGGTTTCTCTAATTCGATTGTTTTTGGCATAATAACTCAATAAATGCTCCCATGCACGTGCACTCAAAGAGATATGGGAGTATCATCAGCCTTTATCTGTGAATCATTTTTTTTACGGAATAGAAAGATGGCTACAAGTGCTATTATCACTATTACTGCAATTAATAATGCGTAAAGGATAGTTGGTTCTATTCCAAATATTGGTTCAGAACCAAAGATTTCAGCTTGCCAGATGTTCGTTTTATTTACCCGCATTTTCACATCGTAACCGTCATTAGATTGCTCTTGCTGTAGAAGAATTCCAGTAATTTTGTCCCAATAAAACTTTCCCGTCTGACCAAATTGATTTGAAACGGTCGCATATATGACAGTTCGTTTTGCGCCAGCATATGTGCCCTCTTCAGTCCCAGCAATTGTGAAGTTACCGTATTCTTCGTGATAGATTTCATCGCCAACATCCAAATTTGTAGGGATAAGTAGGATCACTGGGCTGCCTGTTTCAAGATCAAAACTTGTGCTTGTGGTAGAGTTTTCTCCATCGGGGTTGAGACCTGTTAACATAATAGTTACGTTTGTTCCCTGAATACTCGTGAAATCTATTTTTGCCCAATCCTGAGAAAATACGAGAGTAGAACCGGTGTAAATATATTCATATTCTATCCAGTCGCCCTCATTAACGCCCACTGAAACATCAGCCAATACATTTGCTGAAGATAAAACACTAACAAGCAATGATAAGCCAATCACCAACATCAAAATTTTCTTATTCATCTTTTAACCCCATTCTCTTTTTTTGTATGAGAAAAAAATGAGTGTTCAATCTTCCCCCACAACTCCATATTCTAACCTGTTTGTGATTAAAAAATTTGTGGAAGGTTCCTCTAACTCATTAAATGAAAAATTGTGCATGAACATGCGCGCCCAGAAGAAAATTAGGCTAACACTTTGAGGTTAGCCCCTTCGTGAAAAGCTTGTTTTCCATCCGAGAAAGTATTTCTATGAACCAATATTATTATCCTTCATTTTTGAATTCGGATACTCACGAGAATTAGCTACAGATTTAGATTTTGGGAAATCATTTCTTGTATACTGTCTAACCATTTCTTTCCATCTAACACAATTCTTTTTAAAGACCTTTTTCAATCGATCATCCAATTCCTTTTGAGTCAGGGGATATGGTTTTCTTTTATCGTAATTCCTGAAGCGAGTTTCCTTAGGCCCATATTCAGCGAAAATCTGGGGAAATCGTGTGTCTAATTCGAATTCTTCATGAAGTATACCCTCTGGTTTAGCGGTTTTCAACTTTAAATCTGGCCTATCAGCATCCATCACTTCCTTAATCAATTTGATATGAAGTTTCTGAATTAGCCGATCAATCTCTAACTTTTTCATGCGTAAAAGATCTTTCAACAATTCAATCACCATTTTACGGTTTTGAATATCTTCAGGACCGTTTCGCAGTTCAAGCCAATCGAAAACTTTCTGTTTTCGAATTCCAAATTTGTTGACTTTACAGCAGAGAATAGCATTTGAAAATCTGCACTTGCTCTTGTTCAGAACATAATCAATCAATCCAAAAGCAAGTCCCATGATGAATAATGATCGACAATGTGGAAGATCTCTGAGTTTCCTGTATATCCTTTTTTTAAAGAGGAAGCTATATTTATGCTCTGGATACGCTCGTTTAATTTTCTCTTCGAGGATATTAACGCTTTTCCCCAATTCTTTGATGTGTTTCAAATTTTGGCCACCATCCTTTATCTAACCCTATCGCCAGCTCTTCATGAATGACTTGAAGCTTTTTCTATCACGTTATTTCTCTGAAAAGAGTAATTGGAATGAAGTGGATATTCTTCCAGTTTTTTAATTCGTTCCTCAAGTTCTTCCAACTCTGCGTCTCTCAACAATATTGTGGCGCTTGAACAGGCCTGAACCAAGATGCGGCTCCAAGCCAACCGCTCCCTATTCTTGGTCCATTTATTGTTTACGCGCTGAATTGTCGTTGAAATTGTCCATTTCAAACTTTCGCGGATTATATGACGTTTTAATGGGTTTTTTTGCAGTTCCAAAATCAACTGTTCAGCCTTCTTTCGCGAAACCTGTTTCATCTCAAGCCTCTTTTTCAATTCTCTTCACCAAACAATTTTTTTTTCATGGCCGCTATGGCCTGGTGACCGTTAATTTGGCGAAAGCAGGGTATGCAAACAGGTTTCCCCTTAAGAAACGTGAAGGGTTTGTGGCCCTCAATTTTTTTGAGGCATCGGGTGCACCTGATCCTTTGAATGAGGTGGTGCCTGCGAAGTTTTGGATCGCTCATTTTTTGGGGGGGCTCCCTGAACGTGGATAACTCAATTTTTGCTTTAAGAGACCAAAATGAGGCATTTGCATTAACGGGATTTAATAGACCCTGAATAGGCTTTGCTGTCATTTTCTGTCAGCCTCCAACTTTTCGATGCAGCTGACATGACAGTTTCCAAGGTTGCTGTAAGACCGGCTACGTTCATCTGTTTGAATTGTTTTTTTGCATAATTTGCATGTTAGGAAGTAGGGGCCCTTCTGACCAAAACTATATACCCCCTGAGGTGTGACCAACTTTTTTGAAGAGTGGTTATTATTAACGATATTTGCCCGTACACCTTTATTAGAAGCGTTCGAGTTAGTCACACCCTGTGGGGTATTTAGTTTTTCATCGTTTTCAGGGCTGTTTTTATCGTTGTTTAACGTCTCAGAACTAAATATTTTCTGGCATGTAACTGTGTATCTTTTCTGTCTTCGATCTTCTGGGTCCTGTTCCTCGTTTAACAAGCCAACTGTAAGGAGGAGGTCAAGAATTTGGTTTAGGCGTTTCTTACCGATTGTCCTATTGAAAACTTGATAATATTTGGTTGCAAACTGTCGTTTTGTCACGCCGTTCTCTGGGATCTGAGGTTTCAGTTTCTCAAAAATATTGTAAACCTCAGGAGGCAGCCCCAGCTCGTTAGCTACACTAAATTCTTCATAAAGTCTGAAGCCCTCTTCTATGTCTATTTTGTTAGCGAGTATTGAATGCTCGATAGGTCTCTCTCTTTGGTATACGTTGAGTAGGGCATGCGCCTTTATCATGGACAGCAAGCGGGTGATGTCGCGTTGATGTCGAGGTATCAGGTTGTTATGTTTCTGGAAGAATCTTTCAGCTATTTTTGTGCGTAGGTCCTCTGGGATGATGATGTTTTCTATGTCTGCATTTTTTATTGATTTAACCCGGCTTCTTAGCCAGGTTCTTTCGGGGTCGGATTCCATAAAGTCATAGAAGGCTTTGCGGTTGCTTTCCTTCTCGATTTTAAGAAGTATTGCGTCCTTGATCTTCTCTGGGTTGGTTTCCGGACTGAGAAGCAGAAGCCTGGTTCTTTCCTGTTGCTCCATGGTGAACTTTGCAGTGCAAAAGATGACCGTGCAGTAGCCTCTTATTAGAACGGTTTTTGTTGATAAGCCCGCCATTTTTCTGCGATCTGTTATCTTGTGGCTAATGACTTTCCGGTCATGTGATAACAGGGGTCTTAATCGTTGAAGTAGCATATCATGCGGCTGATCCATAAAAATGAGAATCTTTTTTGAGAGGTCTATTAGAACAATTTTCCGTTTCTTTTCATCATCTATGTTTCTGTTATCTGTTGGATCGGGAAGTAATGTTCCGTATTCGTGAAAGAAAGCTGTAGGGCTAACATATCCATATTCGAGAACGTCATGTTTGGGGAAATACCATGCAAGCTCTAAGGGAATATAGCTTTTGCCTGTAGAACTTTCAGCGGTGAAACTGAGGTTAATTTGGTCCTCTTTCGTGTATGTTAACAGCATGGTTAGAAAGGTAACAAGCTTGTTTCTTTCGTCATGTTTTATTGTGCTGTTTAAGACGTCTTTGATTTCGTCAAGAGTTACCGGTTTGATTAGGTCCTTGAGATCATTCTCCAGTTTAGTTTTCTCTGGAGTTTTAAGTTTAGCAGAGACTTTTCCGCATTTTTCGCATTTATAGAATTTTGTTCCTGTGTCGTCTTCATAACTGAACTTGACTTGTGAACCGCATCTGGGGCAAACATAGCCTTTAACAAAACCGAGTTCATCATATTCGATTTTGACTTCAGCGAGTTTACAGGATGTCATGGTGGCTCCCCTACCGGGTTTCTTTTTTATTTTCCGAGTCGATTATGGGCCGAATTGTTATGCAGCCGTCCACTTCTAAAGCGAGTTTTTTGATGGTTTCGCCGCTCTTGTCTTCTATGTCTCTCAACCACGATTTGGGAATTATAACTGCTCGGCTTGTTTTTCCAATTGAAATGACTTTTCGGACCAAAGGCATCTACACACCGAACTATAGTTAAACAACAACTTTAATAAAGTATAGACTCTATACTAAGTCTAAGGTTTGAATTACTATGCGTAAAGGAGAAAGCGCGAGAGAAACAGTTAAGAAAGATATTCTTAGGGTCCTATCGGATAATGCGCCTCACAAGTTCAGCGACTTCACAAAGCTGAAAAGCGGCTGCAGGGCCTCAGTTGCCAAATACCTTAAGGAACTTGTTAACGACGACCACCTAATTGAAAAATATGCTGGAGACATTTCTGAGTCTTTCCGGCCAATATACAAGCTAACCAGCCAGGGCCTCCAATTCAGTCGGCGCGAACAATTCAGGCGTTCCTCAGATTTGATTTTGAGTGCATTAATGTTGGCTCCGGAGCTTTCAAATGTTTTTAATATGCTAATCATCAATGGTTTGGAGTTCAGAGAAGACGTTTTTGTTGACGGAGAACTTCACGTCAAAATACGGAAAGTGACAATGGAAGATTGGACCATCGTCAATCAAGGGCTAAGGGAAAAACAGGGTCCATAGTGACTCTTCGTAGAAAATTTAATAAATAAAGCTGTAGGATATGTCATGAAACCCCAAAATTGTCATTTTAAAGTTACTTGTCTCGTGAAGAGGCTTCATTCCCCCTCAACCTGAATAATATCCAAACTAATCATGGTTATCACATAATCGACATGGATGATCTAACTTATGGATTTCCTACAATTCGCTTCTGGCCAAAACCACCAATTAAACTGCAAGGATCTCCATATCATTTCCAATTTCATGTTAAAAGAGATGGTGAACAGCACTACATGGGTGAAATGCCAGTAATAAAAACCCGTATTTTATCAGAATTTAATACGCATATATTACAGAAGCAATATATTTTCAACTGTTAACCATGCGAACAAAGGTAAAGGATTTGAAAGGAAGCGGCGTTTTGGTCAGATTCGGTCCTTTATCTGATCCTGAAAAATTTGAAATTGATTTGTTAGAAGAAGCGCGTCGAAGATTATCACTTAACACGATAGATGACTTTGATGAACTTGAATTAGAAATAGGAGATCGGTTGAGAGAGAGACCATATGTCAATACCGGTAGATCGGTTATGCCTTCTCAGTATCTTTGTGAAGGGAGCGTTTGGCTAAATTTTGTCAGTCTTGACGGAAGATATGCAAATATTAGTTTAGTTCCACTCATGGATGAGACCGGACATGGACATGGTCTACATCCTCACCATAACTTTTGGCTTTATTGGACTAACTTCGACGGTTCAATAGACTCGGACCGGAGTATATCCGGGCACAGGATTTCCACAGGTGAACCAATAGTTATAAGCATAATCTCCGGGAAAGAAGTTCGTAAGGGCACTATAGACGTTAAACCTTAAAATAGTCCAGTTGTACGCGCATAGTTGTCAGGTTTTAATTTCGATTCCCTTTTTCCATAGACTATCGAAGAATGTTTCCACCTTTTTTTTAACTTGTTTGGAATGGGGAGCTATTAATGCAATTGTCTCTCGTCGCCCAAAATCTTTAATAGATTGGGACAACGACCAAACGTTCTCTTCGGTAATAATCCACCGATCATGCATTTCTTCCCCCTTAGCTTTTCTCAAGCTAAACTTGGGCTTTTCCACTTGGAGATTTTTTATACATCTGATGAGACGTCGTTCTTTCTCTTTGCCTCCCGTATGCGAAGTCAAGAATAATATGCTAACGCCTTCTTTTACCTGCAAAAGAGGATCAAAAGAGCAAATACTCACCCATGGGTCCATGATCTTAACATATCGATCCACATCAGCAAAAATTTCTCCCAATATCTTCTGGGATGAGAACGGCTTTCGAGGTTCTACTAATATTTCTTTTAACCTTGTTGATTTTGTCAATGGAAGTTTATTATTGAAAACTAAATCTTCGCGGGCTATTCTTTCGAGTTCCTGTATGGAGTGACGGATTTTCGTCTCGAGTTTGAAATAGTCATTGAATCTCCTGAAACGTTTAATCAGGAGTTGACTATTGCCAGGAAATCTTAAATTCTTACGTTTGATGGAAACCCTCGAAAGAAAACCCTTGACATCTTTTTGTAACTCGTCAAAAGCAATCTTTATGTTTGTTTCTTCATTCCGAAGTTTTTGCAACTCTTGAGCAATTCTGTATGTTTTAGTGATATTCCTCGCAAAAGGTCCGACATCTTCAACGAATAGGTCTGCTATTCCTCCCCATAATCTACTCTCAAACTCGATTGTTGTTTTGACTTTGTTCTCAAGTCCTTGAGTGTTTTGATTCCAAGTGTAAAATCTATTTTGGATCGAGGTTGCTCTTATGATATTCAATTGGAGTTCGATCTTTGGAGAAATGCTAAATTCCATAAAGGTATACTATTACAATTGCTCTAATATTTAATTTTACAGATTTTCAAGCGCGCGCATTGCTAAATATATTGACGATTCAGAGTGGTATCACAAACCGAAACGAAGATGATCCAGAATTTGATGATTTCAAATGGTGGGGCAACTTCGACTCTAAGGTAAAAGAGAGATTTTCCAGCGAAACATTTATGGAAATAAGGTGTGAAAAAATCGAGGAATCATACAGTGAACTTGTGGGGAAATGTTTGCGTGAATATTTGCTAACTCATCCCGAAGAATTTTAAAGAAAAATAAAGAAGCATCTTGGAAGAATATTGAGATAATAGGGGAATTGATATATAGTTACATTTCTCAATTTTGGGTTATGTCCGGAAGACAATATTTTGACTTGAGATACGCAATCCCTGGATTCTCGTTTAGTCTTTTAATCGTTGGAATAAATTATGTTCCTTTACTTAAACTGTTGGAACCTGGTAATGCTTCTGAAATTTTAGTGGTATTTTTAGCTTTTCTGTCATTATTCAGTGGTTCGGCAATAGGTTTTCTTATATCCCAAGTTTGGTGGTTTCGTTGGCAGTGCAAGGGTGGGATTCTCGGAGTCAATGAGTATAAAAAATCCTTGAATAGGTTCGAATCAAAATTTGGAATAAAGAAACCTTTGGAAAGTAACGAAGAAGAATGGATCAATTTCCACACAGCTGTGAATTACGTTGTTCATTCTGTGGATAACGAAAAAATCTTGATAATGGCGGAGCGAAGATGGGACCTGTATCATATCTTGTCTACTACCTTCCATACATTATGGCTTGGAGTAACGATTGGGCTGTTGCTGCGACTTTATTTTCAAAGTGTTCTTTTTAAGGTTTTTTCTCATTTCCAGATTCTTTGAACGAACCTCTTTTTTTGATTTGTACAATCGTGGGAGTCAGTATTCTGCTTAAATTTCTAAATCACCAACGACAATGGATTCTAAAACTCTCAGCATCTTTATTCGAAGCGAGAATTAATATTTCTAAAGTTAAACAAAAAGAGTTGAAAAAAGCTTTTCCCGATCTCTTTCCTCAAAAACCCCCAAAAAGTAATAACTAAACAGATGAAAAATAAATTTGGGGGGTAGTGTAGGAAAAATGAAATTAGACAACAAAAAGACGGATTCCGACAGGATAAAAGAAGCAGCAATTAATGATGCTTCAGGATATATATTGGGATTAATTCCCATAGTTGGAAATCTTCAACTGGAAACTGTAAAAACTATTTTAAAAATTAGGAAAGAAAAATCTCCATTAAATTATGTTGATTGGGAACTTAAGAATTGGATCCAAATCTACCCAAAAGAGGTTTCTAAAGCTTTAAAATTGCCTTATCAGGGTAAGGAATACCTTTTGCCACAGATTTTACTTTTCGATAATATAAAAAAGAATTACGATTTATCCAAATTCTCATTCAAACTAGAAAATAGACAATTTGAACTGTCTGATGAGGTTAGAGCATTAACCGAGAAAGCCTACAGAAAACTCGATAATAAATTAAGAACATACACTTCTACGAATATGAGACTAAATAAGATAATTGAAAGTAACGATCAAGTCATTCTCTCTGTTCAACCAGTCAAATACAAGTACTATCTTCATACAAACCTTGTTCTTGATTATAAAGAATCGAATAATCAAAGTCTCCGAGAGCAAATTCATCAAGAAGGTAAGCTTGAAAAACTTGAAGAATCTGTGCTTGCGAATAATTTAGGAATAAATATTCTTCTATTAACTGCTGACGGAAAAATCATTATGCAGAAAAGATCCAAAGAAGTGGCGTTTAGACGGGGTGAATTATGCCCAAGTGCTTCAGGTGGAGTCTCGTCAGAGGATATTCCTATTTCAGGACTCACTTTGGATAATATGCCAACGTTGAGAGAAATGTGTGAAGAGATTGGGGTGGAAAGTCAGGATATGACTTCATTGATTTTTCTTGGAATAACAAGAGAATTGATACGAGGTGGTGAGCCGGAGATGTTCTTTTTTGCTAACTCAAAACTTTCTAAAGAGGATATAGTTCAACGTTGGAATAAAGCTCGAGATAAATGGGAAAGTTCAAAACTAATTTTTTACAATTTCGGAAAAATTGGAACACTCAAAAATCAAAATGAGGCACATAAATTTCTCTTAAAACTCGATAGTTTCATTACAAAGAACCGCAAAGAAGCATCAATTCCGCTCCTAACAAATATTACCTTATGGGTAAAATACCATCTTTCCAAAATTTAGCGAAAAACACTTTCAATGAGTTCTATTTGCTTATCACTTTCATGTTTGCTTTTTCATAGATTCTTTTGAGACGTTCAGGATGCGCGTACATCAGCGGTTAATTTTTTGGAGTCTCGAATTATCCCTCAGCGAATTTTCGGTTGGACATATCCTTTTTGTAAGAGTTCATTAACTGATCCAGAAATTCCTCGAGAAAACCAAGTAATTTGAATATTAAGAAGGCGAGAGATTTGCCCGACCCTCGTTGTTCAACATGCATACAAAGATGGGAATGTCCAGAGGGAATACCTCCAGATTGTTATACCTGTGGAAGATGCCCAGAAAACGTCTCTGAAATTCCAAGCAGAGACCAAATTGAAACATGGTTTAATGCTAATTAACCATTCGATTAAATTTATGTTCAAGTTTCTCTAACAAGTTAGGGTTTGTTGCCCATATACGCTTGTTCCATTTATTCTCATAATCCTTTACCATACTATATTTAAAAATCAATAAAACCACCAAACCAAAAAATACGAGCAAAAGGTATGGAATCGCCCAATCATACCACGGAGCAAGTTGGAGAAGACATGTGGAATTAGTAAAGTTAGCCAAAGAAGTTGCTGCAGAAGAATATATGCGAAATGATCCTTCAACATTTAGTTGAAAAACTGCTGCCCATATAAACCCAAGACCTATCAAAACCTTATGAACATCGATCATGTATCCATAAGCTGAACCAGCTGGCAGAGGTTTTTTAAACATTCTAAAATGGAAGGGATTAATCTCTCTAAGATCCTTGGGAAATTTTGATTCTAAATGAAAAACAATCCAGGTTTTTTCCAAAACAGAAAGCCTGTTCTTTAATAACATCTTTATAGCCAACGTATTTATTGCAGCTATGGCAGCGAAGAAAATGTAAAGGATACCGGCATAATTTAACGCTGTGCCAGCTGTTATTATTGCAAAGGTTATTGTGCTCAGACCCATGATTATCTTAAAATTTTGGTCATCAAGAGTTCTTATGTCGTTTCTATAATCAGAACGAAGAGACAATATCTCAGAGGGTTGGAGTGGGATTTCACTGTCCGGATTTTCTGGAGCTGGTTTACTGGGTCTTCCCATTTAATCCCCCTCTGTTGTTAATAGCTACGTCGTTATAATTTATTTCTGTTTGCCGCTTCGTGAAAAGCTTCCAGAAATCTATAAAATTGTATCTGAAGTACATTTAGAGTAGTTATTTCTCTACATATTCTATAGTGCCTTCATTACAACTAAATATAATCCAGATAGTCTTCCACATCATACAGCGGTTTCAAGGGCCAATAATTCCCTTTATTTATTAATTCTAATGAACGACGACCCTTGTATGTTACGTAGTGTTTATCACAACATGGTGGCTCTTCAACAAAAATAAGAAGGTTTTCAATTTCGTTAATTCTCTTTCTACTATAATTCTCTTCTAAATAGGCACATTTAATAAAAGGATTTGTAGTGGACACTTCCTTCATTTGCCTACTAATACACTGCCATTTCGAACTACGCATGTGTTGTTTGAGTCTAATTTTGAAGGTTTGGTCATAAGTTTGTCCAATATAAATAATCTTGCGCTCACCTACCACCATGTATATCCCATGTCGATAGTAAACTCCCGAATCTTCCAATTTGTCATCATATGCATTTTCATCAAACAGGTCACAGAAGTGTATAGGATTGCTCCAAATCAGATGTAATGTAACCACATCAATTACCCCAATAGCCACGAAAAGTAGACTATGACAATTTCTTGTTAAAAGTATTCTTCCATTCTTAGCGCATACGAATGGGTGGTAATCTGTTGTGTGGGTGTAGAATATAGAAGATAGAGTGTGTGAGAATATAAATGCGAAAAGTTGAGAGTAAATTTGTGTAAAAGAATTTCTTATAAAACTGTTATCTGGTTAAGAAACATTGACCCAGCGCCTATGTAGCTCTTCTGCTCTTTGTTAGTTAAATGAAACGCTACCAGTTTTGTGTAATAACGTAGTGAAAAACCAATATTTACTTACTGTTTAGCTAAGTCATTTTTACCAAATCATAAGGCGGGTTGATTTTCTACAGGCAAAACAGAAAGGATAACGTTAAGATTCTTGTGAACGTGACTGAAGCACTCTCTTTTTGAATACTATCGCAAACAAGGTGGCAGTCAAGAATATTGGCAGAATCATCCATGAAGAAAACTCTGGAATTACAACTTCGGCGATACTTACTGTAGTATTATCGGTCAATCCATCATTGTCTGTTACAGTTAATGTGATAGTGTATGCTCCTTCTTGGTCATAGGCGTGGGTTGGATTCTGACTTGTAGAAGTATCTCCATCTCCAAAATTCCATAGGTAACTAACGATTGTGCCATCAGTGTCGCTGGAACCTGAAGCATCAAAGGTTATTGTATCGTTCACCTGAAGATGAAGAGGAAAATAAGTGAAAGAGGCTACAGGAGGTTCAGATGTTTGAGGAGTAGGCTCAGGCTCTGGAATGTCTCCATATTCGATAACAAGTCTTGCTGGATTGTCCAAAAACCATTCTTTCGAATCGAATGTTGTCACATAGCCTCCTTCTCCACCTTCGACTGCTAACACAAGAGTCAAAAGTTCTCCCTGTGAGTTTTTCACTTCTTCAGTAACATTCCACGAATACCATGTATCATCGAAAGCAACGGGTATAACATCAAGTGGTTCTGGTGAAAAGGCTGGAGCGTTTGACCAAGTGATCT
>SDBT01003051.1_pt1 | contig 29090 bp, 40 predicted proteins | sample 2277101 | NCBI WGS metagenome assembly SDBT01 (sample SAMN10404973, study PRJNA504765) | marine sediment metagenome | isolation source: marine sediment core GS10_PC15, 103 cmbsf | place: Arctic Ocean: Southern Knipovich Ridge | collected 2010
CCTATATAGTAGGTATGTGCGAAGCAATACATACACCATAAGAGTATACGATAAGAGGACTTATGGCATAAGGGAAAGCCCCCTTATACGGGTAGGGTTTATATATATATAATAGGTCGTAATCCTATTTATATGTATATAAAGGTACTTTATTTAATAGGCGCGCCAATATCTTTTACTATAGGAAGTATACTTTTATTTAGTATCTTTTTACTTGACAAGTATACTTTATTGTAGTATACTTTACCCTATGAAGTGTAAGATCTGTAACCAAGAAATACTTAATAGAAGAAAGCATGCAGTCTATTGCTCTGAAAAATGTAGACGAAAAGAAACTAATAAAAAAGCTAAAGAATATCGAAAAGCACATCTTACTGAATCCCGCGCAAGAGATAAATTTAATTATCAAGTTGCTGATAAAATTGGTAGACCAACAAAATGTTCTGTTTGTGGCGAAGCACCAAAAACTGCTGTACACGGACATCACGAAGATTATTCTAAACCCCTTAAAGTTATCTGGGCTTGTGTAACCTGCCATAAGAGAATACATAAAGTAAAGAAGTTGTCAAAAGAATTATTCAAAGACCCTAAACAAGGCGCTACCTACAAAGACGGTAAAGTAGTTCCATGTAAACAACCGGCCTGCATACGCCCTGCAGTCAATAATGGCTACTGCGAGAAACATACAAAATGAATTGGGAGGAACAGTTGCGCCATACTATCATTTCAATAGGCATTGTATTAGTGATATTCGTTGCATGTGGCATGGCAATGCTTTTTCCATTAGATAAATTTATGCACTATCGATATAGACAGAACGCTATAAAAGAACCGCATAAGCACGATATATGTTTTGAGTGTGGAATAATGCATCCTCATAAACTCATGACTCCGTATAAAAATGGGTATGTGTGTTTTCCTATGTGTGAAGAACCAACCTATAGAAATCACGGGAGTGCCTTATGAAAACTAAACTGATTATTTTAATATTTTTAATAGGAATGTATTTACTAGGAAAACATATCGGAGGGTGCACACGAGAAGTCCTTGATGACGACTGGAAGAATAGACCACGCTGTATTGAATGTTATGGAATATTGGAGGACTAAATGCTTAAAGACAGGATAAGGGAGATATTAGGACAACTTGTAAATTATTGTGAGTTCGCTTCTATTACTGACCCCGATATACAAAAAAGAATTGATGAAAAGGTTATTCCCGACATACTCACAGAGATACCTAAAGAAACTTGTATATGTGCCGCAGTTATAGCAGAAGATGGAAAAGCATATCGAGGACATCGACACGGGGACTGTATCGTAACTATTTTAGGAAGAGGGAAAAAGTGTAAAGGTGGTTTTTATTCACAGGGATTTATAACATCAAGAAATAGATATGTTGATAGATATGAGGGATTTAAGTTACAAAAAGCATCTAATATTCCTTCAGCTTGGCAAGATGATTATCGAGGCGAAGTATTATTTAGTGAAGATTTATATTAAGGAGATATAACCCTATGAACCCAAAAACGAAAGAGGTGTTGGAAAGATTAGAAGTTATTATACCAAAACTTTGCATAAACTCTGGACTTAAAAGTAAAAAATTTAGAACCGCCCTCCAAGACGCAATCTCCCTCATCTCTCGATATGAGCAATTTACTGTAGAGAGGATAGAAAAGATATTAGAACCTCATACAAAAGCAATTACTCTAAATATATTTTCACGAATATTGTGGCAACAATCAGATACAAGAGTAATAGCCCAAGCGATTTGTAAGGAGTTAAAGAATGAATAAATATAGACTAACTAAAAATGGTGTTATAAATAGAATATATTGTGGGCAACGATATGGAGCAAAGAAAAGAGGAAGGGTTAAGGAAAGCGGCAAGAAGGTTTAAGAAATGATAGCAAAGTGTCATAAGTGCTTAAAATATAAACCAGAGGAAATGAAGTATTGCCCGCATTGTGGGTATAAAGTAGATGGAGGAATTTATGCGAAAAGGTATTATGGAGTTAGTATACCGATGTTGCTTAATAATCTTAATAGGGAGTTTGACAAGCTGTATGCTCGTGGGTTGCTCTGCCCCAACCGTATTCTTCAAAAAAGAAGGGAATACCCTATCTATATCTACAGAGCCCGGAAAACTACTAGGCTTTATACCTTATGGAGGCTCCTTACCGGCAGGGGCGTATTCCTTAGAAATAGGGGGAGATAAGGCCTCAATGGATACAAAGGTAGACCTAAAGATATTAGAAATGAACTTATCTAAAATAAGTGAGCAATAAACCTTACTACTGCAAGATTTGCAGACATAGAGTACGAAAGAAACCCTGTCCTTGGTGTAGGAAATGGGAGCACCTGTTACTTTTTGTAAGAAAAATATGGATAGACGCAAATCTCGACCCTCCATTAAGATTACTATCTAAGTACTACAAGCCTCGATTTGACTAATACTGCATATATAGTGTAATATAGTCTATAGGATGACTACGCCTATATCTATAAAAACTACCCGTAAGCGGGGATTGTAATGCCGGCAAAACTAATCACAGGACAGATTGAGGAGAAGGTCTGTAAGCTAAACGCAGAAGGTCTGTCTCCTTATAAGATTCACGAAGTACTGCTACAAGAAGATACTATCAAAATCTGCAGAAAAGCCATCTATAATTACCTTGTAAGCCCTAATAATACAGTTACCATTCAGAAGTATCTCGATATACACCGTTCTAACCCCCTCATGGTAGATATAGCCCACAAGAAAATCCGCTTATTAGATATGAATAAAGTCAGATTACGCATTATAGCCACTATGGAGCGCTACATCAATAAAGAAGGCGAGATAATTGAGAAGAAGATCAATAAATATCTCTCTTTAGCCAAGCGTTTAGTAGAGATAGAGATAGTCGGAAGGGAAGAAATAGAGAAAAAGCCAGACCTAATGGCATATTTCCAGAGAATAGGCCCTTATTCAGAGGTTACAGATGCAGAACTTGACAGAACCAAAACAAGAATTGAGCAAAGGCTCCTTATCATCAGGTCGGGAGGAAAAGACCCTCTTACAGGAATTGACCTTAGTGGACAGGGAGAAAGAAGCTCGACTTTCAAAAAACCCTCTTAAATACTACTGGCCACACGCTTACGGGTGTGATGGACATAGTTGCCAAGAGAATAGACACACCCATACTGACTACTTTGGTACAGAGTATACATTAGAGGGGTGTCCGCAGTTTGCATTCCATACTTCTCTTATATCAGATAGAGCCGACTTAGGTGGAAACAGATCCGGCAAGACCACTTGTGGCATAGTGGAGGACGCATTCCATTCCACAGGCTATTACCCAGACTGGTACCCCAAAGAAAGAAGATTATTAAAAGCTAATGTAGGTAGGATATTCGCAAGGGATTTCAGAGTTGTAGGGGAAGTTATAACAAAGGATATAAATACATGGTTTCCAAAAGACGCTATAATAGATAAAGATAAGAATAACGCAGGAGTATGGACAAAATACTATATAAAGCACGAATCAGGTGGTATAAGTGCCTTTGATATAATGACCTATGAAATGGAAGCAAGTCAATGTGAATCTTGGTCAGGGCATTGGGCTCATTATGATGAACCTCCCCCAAGAACACATAGAGTAGCTACAGCCAGAGGTCTTACCGATTTCAGAGGCAGAGAGTGGTTTACACTTACTCCGTTAGCAGAACCTTGGATATTTGATGAGATATGGATGAACGATGATGTATTCTCAATAACCTGCGATATAAGACATAACCTCCGTAGATTTAATCCCATAAGTAAATTGATGATAGGCTTAACCTCCCTTGCTATAACCGACTTTGAAAAGAAACTACAACCAGATGAAGTAGAAGCAAGGAGCCACGGTAAGTTTATGTATCTGGCAGGTAGGGTATACAAGAAGTGGAACAGGACAGTACATACCTTTAACCGATACGAGATGTGGAAGAAAGGTGAAAGAGGTGTTACGATGGATGGGCAACCACCTCCACATTGGGATAGGATAATGCTTATAGACCCACACGATAGGCAGAACCACGCTTTATTATGGGTAGCCAGAGAACCCGATTATGGATTACTATATGGATACAGGGAAGCGTGGATACCCGGTATCTTTGCAGAGGCAGTAAGACATATAAGAGATGAGGAGATGAAGTTCCGCGATAGAGTTCAAATGAGGATAATGGATCCGAACTTCGGACCAAAAATGCAGGGTAATAGTGGCAAGACAGTAAGACAGGAGTTTGAGCATGAAGCTAATAGAGCTAATTACCCAATGAGGTTTGCTTTTGGAGATGACAGGAATGCACCTGCTGGTAGAAAAGCAGTAGCAGAGTTGATGACCTATGACTCTAAAGAAGTAGTCAGTATAGTAAATAGACCATTGCTGTATATGGCAAGCGACCTAAAAGAGTGCATATACCAAGTAGAACATTATATATGGGATGAATATAAATACGGTGAAAGAGACCCTAAAGAAAAAGTAAAAGACATGAATACCCACTTCCCTGACTTATTGAGATACTTAGCCTTATTCGACTGGGCGAGTATGTATGCAGAGATAGTGCAGGGAGAAGGATCTCTTTATGGCACATAAGAAACACAAAAAGCATACTCCGATAGTTTCTCAAGCCCAACGAGGTAAATTCGGAGCAGAGTTAAGGCGAAGGAAATTAGGTTTAACACCAAGAATGAAAGGTATAACTACAAAAGAACTTGAAGACCACCTTCGGGAAAGCAAAGGTAAAAAACTCATAAAAAGAGTAAAAAGGAGAAAGCGTGGCTAAAAATATAAAAACAGTAGCCGGAAAAGAGCCTTTTAAGAAACCAGAAAAAGCTAAAGAGCTGGAAGAACAGGATAAGCAACAAGAGATAGATGTACAGCTTAAATTAGATTCGACCCAGAAAATAGACATAGTATCTACTATCAAGGAGATGCGAGAGGAATCTATCTTTAGCAGAGGAGAGTGGCTATCAATAAGGGAGCAGTCTATCCAGCAATACGAAGGGATAAAAGAACCTTCAGTAATCCCGTGGCCAGGGCATTCCAACATCTCAACTATGATAACTACGGTAGCTTGCGATCTACTCCACTCTAAACTATTCCCTATGGTATGGAACGAGGCGTCAATATCTTGGGAGGGTAAAGAGGAACACGATAATGAAATAGCAGATATAAACAAAATAATAATGTCTTACGCTACTACCATAGATATGAGATTGCAGAATAAAGTAGATGATATTATACATTTATTAGTGGTAGACGGCACAGTAGCGATTAAACTGCATTGGCGAGTTTATTGGAAATGGGTAACAAGAAGGACACCGAAGATTACACCTAATGCTTTAATCAATACAGGAAAGCCGGAGTATGATGTAGAATATGACTATGTAAGAGATGAGAGATGTGAATTAGAGATAAGACCTTTAGAGAGAGTACATATACCTTTTACTTCCGACAATAGTGTTCCCAGGTGGGAAGATGATGCAGAGTATATATTAGATGACAGGTGGTATACTCTTGGTGATTTGAGGGAAATGAAAGAAAAAGGGCAGTTAGATAAAAGCGTTATCATGGATGAAATAGAGAACGCTATGGATAAACTGCCAGAGTTTACTGGTACAGAAAAAATAAGACAGGATTCAGAAGGTTCAAATCAGCCGACTACTACACGAAAAGAAGCATACAAATTACATTGCGTAGAAGGCTATATAAAGAGAGACATAAATAATGACAAAATAAGGGAACAGGCAGTATTCCTTGTAGCTATAGAATTAGAGGGTGAAAAGGGTTACTTGAGTGGGAAAGCTCTACACGATGTTTCGCGTATAGGTAGGCGCCCTTGGGTAATAAGACCTTTCCTTCGAAGACCGGGCAGAGTATATGGGAAGTCAGTACCAGAGTTAGTCAGGCATTTACATACTGAATTAGACGCTATACATAACCAAAGGATAGATGCCGGTAATAGAGTAATAGGCGGTGGAGGTTTCTATAGACCTGCAAGTGGAACGAACCCCAGAAGATTAAACTTCGGCCCTTCGACTTGGGTGCCGGTTGATGACCCCAAGAACGATATATATATGCCTACTTACAATATAGCTGGATTGCAATGGAGTGCCAATGAGGAAAAATTGGTGATGGAGTTAATAGAACGCTTGACCTACTTAACCCCAGCTATGCTTGGTAAAGAAACAGCCTCACGACCTACTGCCAGAGGTACATTAGCAGTAATACAGCAAGGTGAGAATAAGTTTGGGCTTATAGCGTTAAGAGTGCAGGCGATATTCTGCGATACACTTACAGATATAAGACAGAAGTATGAAGAAAATATGCCTCCGTGGAAATGGGAAAGGATATTAGGAAAAGAGAGAATAAAGGACTGGCCTTCTCCAGAGTATATGGCAGGTATGTACGAATGTAAAATGCAGTTAGATATGACTGCTACAAATACAGAGGCAGAGAGACAATTAGCTACTATGATGTATCAGACTATGGCAATGGACCCTATAGTAATGCAGAACCCTGCGTTTATGTGGGAAATAAGAGCAGACTACTTGAGAGTTCATAGGAGAGAACCAGTAGAGAAGTATATAGGACCAAGACCTCCTACAGCTAATCCTAAAGACGCAGACGATATATTTACCAAATTAGAGCAGGAAGAAAATATAGATATAAAAGCCGCTAACATTAACCCAGCAATAGTATTACCGAGATTGATGGAGTTGAAACGTACGGAGAGGTATGAAAACTTTACACCAGAAGCAAAGTTTAAGTTTAATGACTTCGTAAGGAAGTTACAAATGAAATATACCGATGGTGTATACAAAGCAGTGGAGATGGGACCAAATGCGAACCGACAAGGACTCTTTGCAGGAGCTGGTCAAGGGGGAATGAATCAACTTACACCACAAGCACAACCGCAAGTAGGAGGACAGGGTGGTCAAAACCAAACACGAATGTTCTGATTGTGGGAAACAGTTAGTAGGATATTACGCTATTAGGTGCAAAAGCTGTACTCTTAAATTTATGTATAAAAATGGTAGGAAGAAGTTGTTAAATACTAAAGGACTTACTAAAGAGACGAGTGAAATAATAAGAAAACGGTCTGGTGAAAATCATTGTAAGTGGAAAGGTGGCAAGAGAGCAGCAATCCGAAGGTATTACTATAAACATAAAGAAAGAAACAGAGAAAAGAAAAGATTATGGAATAAGGTTAGGAAACATAATTTGAGAAAAGCTGGTATTTTAACTGTTGCGTTAATGCAGAGAGTCTACGAAGACAATATTAAAAAGTGTGGTACATTGACCTGTTACTTATGTAATAAAGTAATAGAGTTTGGTAAGGACACTCTTGAGCATAAAACACCTGTTTCAAGAGGAGGAAAGAATATTTACGAAAATTTAGAAATAGCGCATAGAAAATGTAATGAAAAGAAACATATAAAAACAGTCGAGGAATATGAGAACAGATAAGGATACTCTTTTAGAGTTGAGTACGCACCCGGGTTGGGAGGTCTTTCGCCAAATATGCCTCCAGGGGCAGGGGGACCGGCAGGCGTACCGCCGGGAGCTGGAAGTCCAGCAAGAGAAATGCCTGTCCGCTAATAATTTAGCAGGAGCAAGGTATTATAACGGACAGATAAAGCTATTAGACATGTTGTGTGATGGCAGTCTGTTTAAGAGGTTTCTATCAGATATGGAGGTAGAGTGATGAGTGGAATAAAGGGAGGGTTAAAACCCTTAGGGATGCCTAAAAATATATTTAGGCAAGCAGCTCATGATATTTTTGGTACAAGGATAAGATGGGATGATGGAAAGGATAAGAATAAGTTAGTTCCGCAAGCAGATGTAGACAAGTGGTACAGGATAGCGAAAACGAATGGAGAGGCGATAGAAAAAATAGCAGGGAAGTTAGACAAAAGTGAAGAAGAAAAGGTTGCGTTAGTGACAGCAGTTCATAAACTTGAGGAAAAGTTTGGGAAGATAGATATTGCTCCACAACCTAAAGTAAATGAAGATACGCCATTAAAGGAAATCTTTAATGATGGAAACTATCCGCAGACAGAAGAAGACTGGGACGACTTAGCAAGTGAAAGTCCTACTTACGCTATGGATTTAAGACAGAGGTTTCTCGGTAGAAATAAAGATTTTAACAAAACTGCTAGCGAAAGCATTAAAATACTTGTGGAAAATCACCCCGATATGTATATGCAGAATGAAGATGGCAGTGTAAAGTACACAGCAGACGGGAGACCGATATTCAATAAAGATTCTAAAAAAGGTAAACTATGGATGCAGATAGCCACTGACCCTGCTTTCTTGAAATCAGCAAAGGCACCTCAAATTATAATGGAGAATATGGAAGCAAGGTTGAAGAAAGAAGAGGATAAAGCATTGAAAACTAAAATAGATATAGAAAAAGAAGAGAAAGAAAAAAAGAGAGCAAAAAATGTAGATAAATCGCAAATAGCAATAGACGGTAACAAACCACCGGAAAAACCGGAAGAAGTAGAAATTAAATATGAGAACGATGCAGAGAAAACCCATGTTACACAAGCTATAAGCAGTGGATATTATAAAGACGAGAGAGCATATTTTGTGGCTAAAAAAAGAGGAATTAAAATAGGGTATGGCCGTGGTGGCTATTAGGAGAACTGGTGTTTAGAAATAAAGAACATTTTTATATATGGTTAAGTGGTATTACCGATGGAGAGGGTTGCTTTATGATTGAGCATAGAGTTACTAATTGGCGTAGAGGTAAAAAGATTTCTTTAGTAGGGTTGCCAAGTGAGTTCTATCCTTCGTTTATAATAGGATTAAGAGCAGATGATAAAGCAGTTCTTGAAGAAATATCTCAACAATTAGGTTTTGGATATGTATATTATAAAAAACCCACTTTAAGAGGTAATGCTTCATTTACTTTAAGAGTTTCAGGGAAACATTGTCTTAGACTTATAGAGATATTTGATAAGTACCCTATAATGAGTAAAAAGAGAAGGGATTATCAGGTATGGAGGAGTTTCACTCTTGCGAGGTATATGGATGTGAAAGATTATGAGTTTCTAAGTCAGTGTTTTAGAGGTATAAAGGAAGTTAGAAAGTATAAAAATTTGAATGGGAGTGTTGGCTTAAAGGAGCAGGTATAATGTTCAAGAGGATATACCCAACCCCGCATACAGGAGGAAGATTGCATGCGACCGATCGTAAAGATTGGTTTGGAGTAAAGGGAGACGAATCTCGTTTAGTGAGATGTCGGTTTTGCGGGTTTATATGCGACCCCCGTAGGGATTTAATAATCAAGGACGGGAGTTTCGCACGCAAGGGTATAAGTTATGGGAGCCAGAACTCAGATACGTACACCGTTGAAAACAGAAGCGGTGTGGAAATAACTGACTATTACTATGCACCCACAGTAGTAGGGGGATGCCCGTTCTGTGGAAGTTATTTGTATAGGTAGTCTTTTAAGGAGGAAAGACATGGAACTTGCTAGAATATTGACAGGAGGGAACTATCCCCTGCAAGAAACAGCACTTCCGGTCTATGATAGCGATATATTGTCAGATGGTGAGCTAATGATGAGGTTGAGTACTTGGCATAGTGATGAAGCCAAGTATTATATTTCAGGTACAGACGGCTCACAGGGTTCAGGAGATGCAGTAGATTCGATTGGTATACTGAGAGGCAGTTCAACAGCGATCTACAATCAGATGGAGGAAAATAGAAGACATTACCATTTGACATCTACATTAGCTAGCGTAGCTACAACCGCAGGTGGAAACTTTATGCCTGCGATAATTAACCCACATGCTACATATTTCGCGTATTATGACCAGACAACTGCTAAGAACCACACTCATGCTGAAAGTGGTACAGCGATTACCATTACAAGTATAGAGGATTATTTAACGAGTGGTTATCTTTACTCAACTGACCAGACTGATAGTGCGGCTACTAATGTAGGTCAATTGAGGTATATTGCAGAGGATGATGGAACCGACCTAACGGTAGTTTCTTACACATGTGATACATCAACTGATTTTATTAAGCTATTACCGATGGGACATAGGTTTGTAGCTATGAATGCAGCGGCAACTGGTTTATCAACTATAATTGCAGCAGTGAGCTGTGTATCTCTTGAGTTAAGGGATAATTACATGACGAATAAATCATCTCCGAGAAACTTGATGAGATATTCGACACATAGAAGTCTGAACAATCAAAACCCGGCGACGTTCTACGGTGAGCTTGTTCAATTAGACCACTGTTATAGACAAATAGTGGGATAGGAGGTAGGAAATGCAGTTAGCAACGAATTGGCCCGACTTATTGGAGAAGGACTTTCGGGCTGTGTATTTCGAAAGATATCCTATGCTCCCAGCCATGGTTCCGGATATGTATAGTATCCAGACATCAAGCGCGGCCTTTGAGAAGATTACGCAAGCCGGGCCGGTGCCTGACCATGTGACGTTTACAGGTAGGATTAGCGTTGTTGAGCCAAAGCAAGGGTACGATAAGACCTTTGTATTCGATGAATTCGCAGCCCAGTTGCAGATTCAAAGGAAGTTGGCGGCAGATGATCAGACTGGCACGATAAAAAAATTCCCCAAAGGGTTAGCGAAGTCAGCTAATCGTTCAAGGGAAAAAACAGGGGCAGGTCCGTTTGTGTTAGCATTTACGGATGAACCCACCGATGGAGACGGCACAGAACTCTGTGCTGATGACCACCCATCAACCTATGATGGTGTATCTAACCAATCTAATGAAGGTACCCTAAATCTATCTGCGGCTAATTTAGAGAAGACAAGGCAGAGGATGACGGATTATGTGGATTTAGATGGGCAGTTGATAACTCCCGACCCAGACACTATTCTTTGTTATACGGATAACGAGGAAACAGCGTGGGAAATTATTAACTCTACAGGTAAGGTTAATACAGCAGATAATAACAAAAACTTCCATGAAGGCAAATACAAACTTCTTATATGGAAAAGGATATCAGCCAATAATTGGTTTATGATAGACTATGACGGAATGAAAGAGTATTTGCATTGGTGGAATAGGGAACCTATCCAGTTCTATCAAGACAGGGATAGTGATACCCTTTGCGCAAAATATCTATCATACTACCGGTGCGGTACCGGCTGGAGTGATTGGAGATGGTTATACGGAAACTTGGTTTAAGGAGGATATAATGAATAAAAAAATATTATGTTTACTCCTTATGTTCGGGTTTCTAGTAACCTCCGTAGGGAATGTTTGCGCTGAGAGTGCTGTAAATCCGGCTTCCGACTATACAGAGATGAGGATATATACTTGTATAGTTACAAATGGAAGTGGTTTGCTTTTTAGTGCAGGGGCAAATTCAGCAGTAGGTGGCGATGATGAGCAGGGTAGTGTTGCAGGATGGGCAATACCCACAACATCTATACGCCCTGACAGTAGTAAAATAATAGGTTGGAGTTTTCAGACAACAACAATGAAAGAGTCGGCGTTTGTAGGAGCACAAGCTTCTTTACATGATTTGGCTACCGCACACGGAACAAATCATCGAACAGCTGAAGCAGCTATGACTAATACAACTCTGTTTACAGAGGCAGAAGTTACTACGGACGATCCTATGTTTCAGATATGGTTTCCTTATCCGAAGAAAATTGTAACTCAGCTAGGAGTTATGATACAAGTGGATCAGAGTGCCGTTCTGAATATTTACTACATTAGATGAGGATATTGGAGGGGCAAGCGTTAGAGTGTAAAAAGCCCTGACGCTGCCTCTCTGTCTTTTTATGGGTATAAAAAAGCATTTACCGTTGTTCTTTGATATATGCGTAATAGCGTTTATAGTATTACTGCCTATGCAAAGAGGTGGAGTGGCGCAGAGGATTTTCCTTGTACACGGTGCTTTCGTATTAACCTTATTAGGCTTAATATGCCCTAAACAGAGAACATATAGGTCTTGGCCTTTATTCATATTGGCGATATGGGCAGGGGTAAATATGTTTTGGCGAAGCTATAGTGGCCTGCAGAATGAAGAAGGAGAGATGATAGCTTTCTTTACGCAACAGGTAAACTGGGCATTACTGCATGAAGGATTTTTATATATACTATGTGCTATCTTATTGATATGGTCAATAGTAGAACACGCTAAAAGCTGGAAGTTATACTTTTTACCTATACTATATTGGGTTGTGTATTGGGTAGGCGCTAAAGGCTTTAATATGATGGGGCTTGAGAAAGTAGTTAAAACAGCCACTAAAAACTATTCAGACCCTGTAGGTTGGTCTATGACAATACTTTTAGCCTTAATAGGAGCAGGATTTATAACATTAGTAAGAATGAGAAAATGGAAGATAGTTATACCAATAGGGTTATTAGGGCTATCAACTATAATATTTAAGTGGCAGCACCTCTGGGTTAAGATACAGAGTAGGCCGGATTTCTGGATAGCAACGATAAAGAGAATAATAAATTCAAAAGGATTAGGGTGGGGCTTTTATCATACAATAAGTACAGCAAACGGGTTAGTGGCGCCAGAACTTCCTGAATTTAAGACTATAGCAGAAACAGGGTGGGGTCGCGGTTGGAGACAATGTGATTTTTTAGAGCTAGGAGAGTATTTAGGTATAATAGCTTTTATTTGTGTAGTATGGTTTGTAATAGAAACTTTATGGAAAGCACCGACAGGATTAGCATTTTTTTTAGGAGTAACAGCCTTGTTAGCGTGCATAGTTCAGAGGACGATGTTCTTCCCTATACAGGCGGGTTTGATACAGATAATAATAACCTTAGTAATATTGGAGAAAAGAAGTGGGAACAAAGATTTGTACAGAGTGCAAGAAAGATTTACCTCTGAAGGATTACCGTTTAAATTCGAAGTGTAGGTATGGCTGTTTGAATAGATGTAAAGAATGTATGAAAAAATGGGAAAAAGAACATCGAGATAAAATGAATTTGTGGAAACGTAGGTGTAGACATAAAAAAGGAATAAGCAAAAAGTATAATGAAAAATATGGTGGAGTGCGTAAAGATAGAGTATCAAGTTATAATGCGGAGTATCGAAAAGCATATAGGCTAAGTCATAAAATTCAAGTTAAAAGATATGGACAGAAATATAAGGCTCTTAGAAAAGAAGCAGGTTTGTTGACAGTTGCTAAAATCCAAATGGTCTACGAAGATAACATCAAAAAGTATGGAACACTTACCTGCTATTTATGTGAAAAACCAATATCTTTTGGAAAAGATAGTTTAGAGCATAAAACCCCTCTCTCAAGAGGTGGAACTAATGCTTACGAAAATCTTGCTATAGCACATTTAAGTTGTAACCATAAAAAGAAAAATAAGACTTTAGAGGAATACAGAATGAAAATACTAAACAAGCAGGGGAAGTAATGGGTAGGTGGTTGCGACCTTCGTTATTGACTCCTTTTTTCAACCGAAACCGGGATATTAACCCGAGCATGAGTTGTCCGTGGACATTAGATTGCTCCTCTCATGTGTGGACAGATAAGAACGGAGTGCAGACAAAGAGGGCTGTATCGTTAAAACCGAAACTAAGACTAGTGGAGCAAATTCAACCATTAGTAGGAAAATATAAATGTGGATATTGTGGATTAATAACTTTGATAACTAAAGACAAGGGAAATATGGAGGAAGGTAGAAAGTCATTTTTACAAAATCCATCTCTTATGGGAGGTCGAAAGACCTTTGGGAAAGAAGGGGTGGTAGATATAAGAGGTAATGAATGCTTACAATAATTAAAAAAGGCGTAGGTACTGCCGTATACGAAGTAGAAAGTAAAAGGGAAGTTCACGATCCAGCATCGGTAAAATACTTTAAGGATAGGTTTGATGGGGCCTCACATATATTAAAAGGTGGTGAAGTGCAAAGTGAGGGTGGGGGTTCTTTTAGTCCTCTTAAGAGCAAGGGAACATTAAGGGCACCAGAAGATTTAAGATATCATATGACTAGAGCTAAAAAGAATTATGAAAGAGGATGCCCTATAACTCTTGATATTACCACAAAAAATAAGTTATGGAGTAAACTTAAAGTATTAAAAGATAGAGTAATAGTCGGTATGGTTACTAAAAGGGATATGCACCCTGTTAAAGTTAAGCAAGTAGGAGGGCAGATAAGAACGGTAGTAGACTATAATAAACTCAGGTCATCTAAAGCAGTTGAGAGAAATGGTCAATGGGTAGATAAAAACGAAAAAGACTTAAAAGAAATAAAAAGAATATTAAGAGTGTTAGAACCAAATGGCTCTACCGACATTTTAGAAAGTTGGCGGCCAGAATAAACAGGAGGCAAAGATGGAAGTTGCGATTCAGCATTTACAGAATATAGGTGAGGCAGGAGGATCAGAGTGGAAAGATAAGTCAATGACAGCAGGCACTTATGTTTCTGCTGCTGTTGATGTGAGGAGAACCAGTGGTAAGGGTTCTCTGTTGGTAAAGTCTACTGCAGGTAAGATAGTTATTACTGCGGAAGTATCAGATGATAATAAGGCTTGGTATACTCCCTATGCTCAAGATGGTTCGTCTATGGGAGAGATACACGATAATCTTACTGCAAATACATGGATAGAGTTTACTATCCCGGTAGCAAAATATATTAGATTTACGTTTGTAGTGTCGATAGCGACTTCTACGGTAAGTGCGGTAGTAAGAAATAGAAGTTATCAGAAAGCATAGGAGGAGGAAAAAGTGAAAAGAATATTAGCGATATTATTTGTATTGATATTCATAGGTAATATATCAGTACAAGCAGGAGTTAGAGTTTGGGAAGAGAATAATGAAAGAGGAGATTACCAGTATAAAGCCGTTAAGACTACTGTTATTGTTCCTGGCAGGAGTAAAATACTTGGTTTTACAGTTATGGCATATGACCTTACCAAAAACAGTGAACTTGTTGTGGGGTTATATGATACTATTACAAATGCAGATGACGCTGGTACTAATATAACTGAAGTTATAGCAGAGGCAGAAGTAATAGATGGTAGCTTTGATGGGATGTGGTTTCCTTACCCTATGACTCTTGATACTCAGCTTTGGATACATCAAGGGCCAAATACGACAGTTTTAGTATACCATTCCCGTTAGGTTAAAATGGTATTTCAGCCACAAACATTCAATATAACTGTTTCAGGTGGAGTAGGGGCAGCGAATACAGGTTTTATGAGAGGCCTTTCCAGGCTAATATATTGTAAGCCACCCACAGCAACACCTAATGCTTCTTATACTCTTACTTTAACAGATAATGGTGGTAGGATAGTTTGGAGTACAGATGGTGGCGCAGTAGCTACTCTAAGAAATATGGATCCACTGCCAGTTCAAGGTATATACACTGTGAATATGTCAGGCGTAAGCGATAATGGGGTATATGCTTTTTATATGTTTATAGAGGAGAGAAGAATGTGATGAAGTTAATAATAGCATTAAGAAGGCCATTTTTACCTATTAAATGGTGGTGGACAGGTCAGATTAGAATAAAAAATACTGCTATGCAAATGAAGACAGCCAAAGAGATATTAGATAAAAGAGACAATTTATATAAGCAATATTTAGAAGCTGACAGAACAAACGAAATAGATAAAGCCATGAGATTAAATGCAGGGATGGAAGTATGCGATTGGGTAATTGGAAAAAAGGGTTAATAGTAGTATTACTGTTATCTATATCTACCTATGCGTATGCGATACAGAAGGTAGAGGGCGTACCTGCGCGCAAGATACTCAACGAACAGGTAACTACTAATGCTGGTACAGCAGTACAGATCTCTTCTACTTCCACTCCTATAAAAGCAATTAGCATAAAAGCCCTATCTACTAACACAGGAATAGTATATGTAGGGGATGCAGATGTGGATAGTTCAAATGGTAGAGAATTAGAAGCTGGAGAAAGTATAGATATTGACATAGATAACCTTACCAAGGTATGGATAGACGTAAGCGTAAATGGAGAAGGAGTATCCTTTGCCGCGATATTATAAAAGAATATCTTTTTTTTTAATAATAGCTTTACTAATAAACCAACCCTCGTATGCAGGCATAGCTGGAATTCGTAGTCAATCCGGTCTAACCAAAGCAGTCGCTAGGGGACTTTTTCTCAAACTCGACTGTTCCAATGACCCACTACAAGGTAATTTAGATTTAGGAACAAATGCTTTAGAAATAAATAATGTTGTTGCTTTTACAGAGAAAGCCACAGGTAATCTTTTTGTAGGAACAAATGCAGGTGCAGACTTAACAACAGGTGATTATAATACCTACACAGGCATATATGCTGGAAAAGATACTGAAGATGGTAGTTATAATACCTATATGGGATATTATGCAGGTTATGCCACTACAGATGGAGATTACAATGTTTATATTGGTGCTCAAGCTGGTAGAAGCGTTACAGATGGAGATTGGAATACATATATTGGATATGAAGCAGGGCGATATGGTGATGACGCTGACTGGAATACTTATGTAGGTTATCAAGCAGGTAAAGGTAAATCTTCTACTCCCACAGCTACTCCCGACAAGAATACTGCTATGGGCTATCAGGCATTTGGAAATTCTGTTCATACAAGCGCAAGAGAGAATACAATGCTTGGTTATCAGGCAGGGTTAGCTATAACTTCAGGAGATACAAATGTTCTCATAGGTTATATGGCAGGTAGTCAATTAACCACAGAAAGCGACCAGTTATACATAGCTAATTCAAATACTGCTACCCCTTTGATTTATGGAGATTTTGCTAATAGAGATGTAGCTATAAATGCTGACTTTATGATTTCTAATGCTTCGCCTAAAGAAGTCTTTTACGACAATGACGACGGTTCTAATATCGCTTGGGCTATGCACGGAGATACTGCTGATAACACTTGGGGAACATTTCAGTTTTGGTATGGCACTTCTGATGGCACAGGAACGGACTTTGACATATCAGGAACTTATCGAAAACCTATATGGTATGCAGATGCTACTGCTAACTTCTATACGGGATATGACGCTATTATTGGTGGCGATTTAACCACAACAGGCACAGGGACATTTGATAAAATTGCTCTTACTCAAACCGCACATAATTGGGATGATATTACAACTGCTAATGATGGATTTACCTTACAAAGCACTTATTCTGGAGCAAACGCTAATGTAACTTTTTGGGTTGGTGCTCCCGCCACTAAAGGTATGGACTGGTATCTTCAAGCAGATGGGGGTGCAGGAAGTTGGACTCCTTATTTAGGTTTTCAAGCTCATACTGATGCTCTTGGAATATTTGCTGAAGGGATGATAGATATAAAAACCTCAAATGCAATTGGAACTATTGAAGATGTTAGCGATTACATACGCTTTCAAACAGTTTCTAATGTCCCCGAAATAACCACAGTAGGGGATTGTGATCTTGCGTTAAGTGCAAGTAAGTCAGTAGTGGTAAAAGGAGGTTTACACACTGCTCTAACAGGCACAGTTACCACAGATGGAACAGTAGATATTGTAGGTGCTGGAACTGATTTTGCCAATGGAGAAATAGCCGTAGGAGATGCTATAAAGATAGAGTCTGACGTAAGTGCAGGATACGAGATATTTACAGTAGCTGCAATTACCGATGATACCAATTTGGAACTGGACTCTGCTTATGCGGGAAGTAACGATAGTGGGTTAGCAATCTATTCAGATTCGGACTTATTTAAGATAGACAATGGAGATGCAACGAATTATCTCACAGTTGATAAGAGTGGCCAGATCGGCATAGGAACGGCAACCCCAGATGAAGTATTAGAAGTGGTAGGCAATATTCACTTGAATGATAATGATAAATTGATTCTTGGTTCAAACAAAGAGGCTGTGATTTACTATAATGGTTCTAATATGTTTTTTGACAATGAGTCTGGTGGTGGAAATTTCATATTTAGTAGGTCTGCAAAAGTTGGGATTGGAGTAGCTCCAGATGAAAATTTAGTAGTTCAAGCTTCAGACCCTGCATTTAAACTTAAAAGCACAGGGGCAGGAATGGTATCAGCAAGAATGAGAGTAAGAAATAATGTAAACAAAGACGCAGACTTCTTTATGTATAGTAATGGTTGGGGAGCTAATGCAATTTATACAGATGGCCCCCTAATTAATAATTTAGGGCAGTTCTACACAACAGGGGATAATTTCCTTTTCAGAATTGCAGGAGACAAACCTATCTATTTCTCTTCAAACAATAAAAATACTATGTATCTTAAAGATGAAAGTGTCGGCATAGGCACTACTACTCCTCAAACAACCTTACACGTAAGCGGAACAAACGGAATAACAATTTCAGGTTTAGGTGGAGGTAATGATGAGTTGATAATGCAATTTGGAGAAGCGGCAGTTTATAATGAGTTTCAGATACTTGGAGATTTTGCTGGTGGTGGTGCTACAGGAAATTCATTAAAGTTTAGGTCTGTTTGGACAGATGATATACTGATAATGAGGGGAGATGGAAATGTAGGAATAGGTGTAGCAGACCCCCAAGATACATTAGAAGTAAACGGAACAGGATTATTCAAAGATAAGTTAAAGTTTACCCAAGATGATGGTAATGAATACATAGACAGCTTGAATGATGGATATATGGATTATGGGGCAACGACAGCCCATAGGTTTGGCGACGGAACTAATCAGTTATTGATAAGTAGTGCAGGCGTAGTTACATTAGAAGGCACAGCAAAGCGAACATTGAACCTACGACCCGATATGGATTTTAGCAAGGTTACTGCCCAAGGCAAACCTACACAGGTTGTTTATGGGGCTTTTTTGGGATACTCACTTCCCCTTTACGCTGCGGATGAAGAGTTGTTTCTTTCTATGAATGTCCCTGGAAGGTGGGATGGGGTAAGCGATGTAGTAATTCATTTATTAGTAGCTCTATCTGGGGCAGAGGATATAAACGACGACTTTAATCTCCAAATTTCTTGGGAACACGCTAACATCGGGGAAAAAATTGAGAATACGACTCACGATGTGGAAGTAGAAACTAATCTATTGGCAGATAGGGTTGAGGCTTATGACACATACCAAGTGGAGTTCATTCTTGATTATGATGTAGATACCCCCGATTTATTAGAAGCACACGATGCCATGGCGATGAGATTAAGGAGAATAGCCGTAGTAGGGACAGAAATAGATGGCGAAGTGATAGTGCTTGATTATCATATGGAATTTCAGGTAGACAAGATGTTTGGAGCACCATTATAAGGAGAATAATATGAAAAAATTATTTTTTATAATTCTAATTTTAGGATTTTTAACAACTCCTGTATGGGCTGCAACAGAAACATTAGACCCAGCAAGTGATGGGAACACAACACAATGGAGTAGAAATGGGGGAGAAGCTACTCACTGGGAGAGTGTAGATGACGCAATCAGATTTAACGCTAACCCTGCTGCCAGTGAAAGCACAGATGTAAGAGCATTATCTGATGCTTTAGTGGAAGAAATTGGTGTAGCGGCTGGAACTTTTACTTCAATAAGTGATGCCCAAATTGTGATTATAGGTTCAAAAAGATGGGTATACTGCAACAGTAGATATTTCTTTTGATGGGGGTAATTCTTATACAGGAAGTCCAAAAGATAGTGGAATTACAAGTTCAACGGATTACTCCTTTGTAAATTTTAATGGATTATCTGAAAATGATAGTTCTAATATTGTAGTGAAATTTACTTCTGTAGCAGGTATTGGACAAGGTATTTTAGTTAATGAATTTTATATAGTATTAACAGAAGGACCAGATACTTTTGCTTTAACAGTAACTGCAGGTGCAGGAGGGAGTGCAAGTGATGAAACAGGAACAAGCCCTTATGCAGAAAGTGCAGTGGTAGATATCTTAGCAACACCAGACTCCAGTTTCAATTTTGTAAACTGGACAACCAGCGACGGTGGTTCTTTTGATAGTGCTACAACAGCAGATACAAATTATAATATGCCAGCAAACCCAGCAGAAGTTACAGCTAACTTTGCAGTTATAGAAACAGAAGCAGTTACAAGTAAAGGCAGTAAAATGATAAAGATAGGAATGCTGTAACTAATTGAGAAAAGCAATTATAGAGTTCTTGGTATTTTTTTGTATCGGATTGTTTGTAGTGATAATATCTCACTCAAATTGTAAGCAAGCTCATGCAAGAATGATGTCTAAGGGTCAGATGTTCATGAGACATCCTATAGTTAGTGGTCATGCAGGTTAATAGGGAAGGAGTTAAAATATTATGAACGGAGATACAAAACTTAGATTAAAAGGTGGATTTTATGGTGCAATAATAACTGTTTTTGTAACTTTCATAGCATTTGTATTTGGCTATGGGATATTGAACAATCGTGTAGAAGCTCTTGAGGAAAAGACAGATTGTTTGAAGGAAATACACGAAGATATTGCTACTATAAAAAATGATATCGGTTGGATGAAAAACAGACTATGAAAAAGATTATAGAAGCAAGACAATCAGTTAAAGGATTAAAGCACGCAGACGAGTATCTTGATAATATAGAGAAAGGCTTACCTGAGTTAGAAAATGAAGTCTGTGATAAAATAGCAGCTTTCATGACAGAAGTAAAATTAGCAAGGACTATGGTACGAAAACGCATAGCAAGAGAATTTAAAAGAATAAGAAAAGGCGATAGGAGGAAAAAATAATGGGTAAGTCAAAAATAAATAGAATCCCATTTACTGAGATTTTTGAAAGAGCGCAGTTAGAACTTGTAAGAGATAGTGCTACTGCCGCGGCTAATGAAGCAAAGTATAAAGGTGTAGTTAATGATGTTTATTTAGTGGACTTTCCTATCTTGTTGCCGGAGGATCTTATAAGAAAGACAGGAAATATAACCACAATAGCAGATTATTCTACAGGACTTATAACGATAGATAATGGTGATAGTGCTATTGTAGGAGATAGTGATTGTGCTTGGACATCTGCTATTACAAATGACAGTTTACTTAAAGCAGATGGTGAAGAAACGATATATAGAGTAACTTATGGTGATGATGCTACTGACTTGGATTTATCAGCCCCCTCTACTTGGAAAGATGATGATGTAGATGATGGTGCTTATAAACTGATGTTTGATAGGTATGCTTTAGCGGGTGATTTTGGGTATATGGTGCAGGATGATAAGGATAAGCCAGAGGCGGTTAGTTGGTGGACAGGAAGCGGTAAAGCGTGGTTAGAACCAGAAGATAACGGAGAATACAATAGAGATTTTATCTTTAATGCAAGTACACCTGCTTTTTATACAGTTAAGAGGGATGCAACTACCGGGGATAGCCCATATCTTTATATAAGACCCTGTGATGATAGTACAAGAGTTCTATTCTATGATTATATACCGCAATTAATTGCTCTGACCGAGTATACCACAGATTCGATTAAGACTTTAGCTAATGCCAGTACTGCTGTGGTTTCTAATGCAGGAACAGTATGGGGCGATACAGACTTCATAGATATTGAAACTTACGACTATTATTTCAGGATAGATGTAGATGGAACAGGCTCAAATTCAGTATGGTATAAGATTGCAAGTATAACAGATGACGATAATTTAGTTCTTTCTACGGGCTACGATGGAACTGCTATATCGAGTGGATCAGTTAAGTATACTATATCAAGGGTGTCTAAATGGCCTACGAGATTTGATAGAGCATTAGTGTATGGAGCAGCATTAAGGATAGATCCTAATAATAGAGATGCTGAAAGGTGGAAGGAATTGTACGGGGCTTTAGTGGGAGGCTTCAAGGCAGTAGATGGCAAGAGGATACACGGCCAAAAGGGGAGCTATAACAGAAAGTAAGGAGCATCAAAAATGTTAAGAAGACAGTCAGTTCTTTCGATGAAGGATTTTTCTGGTGGCTTGGTCACCAGAGGTTCTGAATTATCTCTTAATCCCCACCAAACACCAGATTGCGTTAATGTCCATACGGATATATTTAAGTCTGTAACAAAGAGGCTGGGGTATTTAAGTCATTTAACATCACCTCTTGCTAGTGCTACTGCGTATGGAATATATAATTTCCGCAGAGATGCTACTACGCAACACCTACTTACTATGTGGGAGATTAGTAATGCCTCAGCATTAAGGAGGATAGATATATCGACTGGGGCGTGGGTTAAGACAGCGCCGACTTCTCTATCTGCACATGCGAATTTAGGAACAAATCTAACTCATAGCGAATTTCTACATTTTACTAGTTTTGGGAGTGATTGTATTATAACCACAGAGGGTGGAGATGTACCACAGAAATACGATTCTACAGCTACCTACCCGACTATAACTGCCAACTATACAGATATAGATTGGGAGAATACTCATTGTGAGGTAGTGGGGAATGTTTCTGCTGTTACTCCAAATCCGTTAATTACAAAATCTTATCTTAAAATAACCATAGATGGTACGGAATTTGATGATGTGGATTGCGATGGCGATACTTCCATAGCTGATGTAGCAGCTTCTATAAATGCTCATACCGCGCTTGCCGCTAAAGGATTTGCTTATGTAGATAGTGATGGCTATTTAAGGATAGTATCAAATACAAGAGGGATAACTGGTAGTGTAGTTGTAGCAGATGGCTCAAATGATGACCAAGAGTGCTGTGAAATTCTGTTTGATGGTGTTACCGTAACAGGGACAACTATTACAGCAACGGAATTAGCTCCCTCTGGTAAATACAATGCTATTTGGCAGAACTACTTATGGATAGCCAATACTTCTGCTTTACCAGATAGTTTATTCTATTCAAACGCTGTTGACCCTACTACTTGGGCAAGTGCTTCTGATTATGTAACCATAAAAACTCCCGGAGATATAGGGATAACAGGTCTTGCAGTTATGAGAGGACGGCTCTATGTATTTAAGAAATGGAGTATCCATAGAGTAACTTATTTAGGAGGTACACCTTTATTAGATGTTAGTGAGGTTAAATCTACTGTAGGAACTTCTTCTCCCAGAACTATACGAAATGTAGAAATACCGGGTGAAGGAGAGGTCTTAATCTTTTTAGGTTCAGATAGTCAGTTATATAAATTCGACGGATACAACTCTACACCTATATCAGAGGCAATATCTACTTATAATGGTATCTCTACCTATTGCATGATAGGGGATGGCACGAATTATGGAATAAATCCAGCGACACTTGCTCAATGCCATTCTGTTGATTATGCAAGAAGACATCATTATATATTATGGTTTTGTAAGGATAACGACACTACTCCTAAAGACGGAATTGTATGGGATTATTTCGCTAATACTTTCTGGCCTGTACATTTAGACCAGGATGGAAGTGATATATTTAATGTTTCTTGTATATCCGATGATGGGGCAGGTCAGAGGAAGTGTTACACAGCAGGATTGACTAATCTCTACTTGTGGGATACCGGCAATACTGATGACGCTGGCAATATAGACGCTTACTGGGTATCCTCTAAGTTAGATTTAGGTTCAGAGGTAGTTAAGAAAGATATAAGGAATATAAACCTTACAATGAACAGTACAGTAGCTACTCCCAAATTCCAATATAGATGTGATTGGGAGAGTGCATTTAGTACAGCACAGACATTGGTGGCATCTACCAGAGAACATACTTACGATATCCCCAGATTTGAGGAGATATTTCAGTTTAAGTTTAGAGACGATAGTACTGCTGCAGCCTTTGAGTTGATAAGGGCTACACTTATAGCAGAAAAGATAGGAATGGCGAAATGAAGCTTCCCGATCAAGATACAAAGACAAAAGATTACGGTCTATTAGATTGGATGGATTTTGTCCGTTTAATTCTCAATACTGGACGATATGAATTTAGAGTAGTAAGTGCTATTCCAACTTGGGTAGGTAATGACGGAGAAGTAGTTTTAGTTGCTTCAGGGACTACTAGAGCTTTGTATGCGTATATAAATGGCGCTTGGAAAAGTTTTACATGGGAAGGACCAGTTGGATTTATATTTGTTTTAGAGAACCGAACTGATGACCCGACTAGTCCAGAAACAGGCAGAGTGTGGTTTAGAACCGACGTTTAGTGCTTTCTATGGAGTTTTTTATGTTCAGCATTATTGCTACAAAGATGAAGATTCTCTGGTCGGTTATCATCAGGAATACCGTTTATATGGTGCGTATATTCAGTAGGTTTAAGAAATCGCCCGAGTTTTTGCTCAAGAATGAGACGATGTTCCATAATATAACCTTTATAATCACAAAAAGGATGTTCAGGTTTAAGAATAAGAGTATATCCCTTTGTGTGTTTAAATCTTCCACCTTTCCAACGAGGATTTTTGTTTCCTTTTTGGAAAGAATAGGCGTTTTTAAATTTTGGGTGTCCTTTTTGAAAAGCCATTATGTCTCCTTTTTTATAAAGTATATCATACAAAGGAGAGTTTGTCAAGGACTGATGTGTAAATAGGAGAAATATGGCAATACCTTGGACAGAGCGCAGACCAGCTGGAGATGTAGACAGAACTTGGATTGCTGTTGCTTCTAGTAGTAGTGGTAGTAATTTAATTGCTGCAGCGTATGGTGGGAGAGTATGGACATCTACTGACTTTGGTGTGAGTTGGACAGAACGAAGACCAACGGGGCTTGATGAAAATAAAAACTGGGGTAGTGTAGCTTCTGACAGTGATGGTAGTAATTTGATAGCTGGAGTAACTATTAACGGGAGATTATACACATCTGACGATTATGGTGTGAGTTGGGATGAGCGGTTTCCAGCAGGGGATGTCGGTAGATACTGGGATAGTGTTGCTTCTGACAATGATGGAAGTAACCTAATTGTTGCAGCGTACCTTAAACGACTATGGACATCTTCTAATTCTGGTGATCAGTGGACAGAGCGAAGGCCAGAAGGAGACGCAGATAAGGAGTGGAGTTGTGTGGCTTCCGATGATAACGGAAGTAATTTAATAGCTGGAATCTCTCCTGGACGACTATGGACATCCAGCGATTTTGGTGCAAACTGGACAGAGCGTAGACCTGATGGGGATAATGACAGACTATGGGGTACTGTTGCTTCCGATGATAATGGTAGTAATTTGATTGTTGGGGCAAGTGGACTCGGTGGAACTGGTTATAGATTGTATACATCTTCTGATTATGGTGCGAATTGGACTCGGCGAATACCTCCAGGAACTGGAAGTGAGGAATGGCGAGGTGCTGCCTCCGATAGTGATGGAAGTAATTTAATAGTTAGCGTGTACGGTGGGCGACTATACACATCTGACGATTACGGCGTAAACTGGACAGAGCAACAACCGGCAGGGGCGACTAATAAAAATTGGCGTAGTGGCGGTTCAAATAGCACTGGCAGTTATTTAATAGTTGGGGTAACTAATGGACGATTGTATACGGGGGGATATTTTGATTTAGGTTTTAGGATTTATAATGGTTCGAGTGTTGATAGTATAGCAGCTAAGTCATTAGAATCAACTGACAAACTAAGAATTAGAAAGGGTAACACTACTTATGGAATACCACTGGTAGCGACTGGTGATGCCAGTGCTAGTGGTATAAGGGTCTGGGACGGAACTGCAGTTAAAGCAATGGCAAAGGTAACTTAGTGAAAGAAGTTAGAGAATTAACAAGAGAGGAATTGAATAGGTTGGTAGAGGAAGGCCCAGAGTGGTCTACTAAAGAGTTAATGGATTACTGCGAGGTAAATAAGGTAGAACCTTATGACTTCTTTAAGACATACGCAGTTAAACAACGAGGTGTAATAAAGAACGGAAGACCTTTATATTATGGTGCTCTGGTAAACAACGGCAATAAATATATTCTTTATACTTTTATAAATAAGGATTTAAGTGAGTCAGAACATATAGGCGTGTATAAAGCGGCTAAAAGGACAGCTCACGAATGGGCTAGAGATACTGAAATATGGAGTTATATAGATAAAGATATGGAGTTACAGAAGAAGTGGACACTCAAGATGGGTTTCCAGAAGGTAAAAGAGGACGATAAATTTATGATATCTAAACTAGGAGGTAACAATGTGTAAGATGCCAGATATAGGTCAAATGATTACGCCCCCGAAATCTAAGTCACCCTGGACTGCTATGACAGCAGGTTCTACAGGTGGTTGGGCTGCAGGAATAGAACCTTGGGGAGGTGCCCTTACTACAGCAGCAGGGGCAATACCCGGAGTAGGCCCTGCACTAGCAACAGGTATGGGTGCTGCAGGTATGATGGGAGGAGGTACTGGCTTTCAAGGCACCGATAGAGGTTGGGGTAATATCGGCCCTACTCTTATGGGTGCAGGATTTGGATATGGAATGGGAGGAGTTGGTAAAGGAGTAGCTACTGGTATAAGTAGCGCAATGGCAGAAGGTGCAGGCCCCGTGCTTAATAAGTTTACATCAGGTTTCGGAAAAGGCGTAGGAGAGTATTTTAAACCTTTAACGAGTATGTTTAAAGGTGGTGCAGGAACTCCAGAAACTCTAGCGACAGGAACTCCACCCGGAGGATTATCAAAAGCGTTACAAACACCGAGTGCACCTACTGAAGGAGGAGGTCTTTGGGGAGGAATAAAGGACTTCTTATTTGGAGGAAGTAAAGCTGCAGAGGCAGGAAAACAGGGTTTACTTACAGATTTCCTTAAAAACCCCAGTAAACTATTGGGTGTTGGTACTATGCTAGCAGGGTATGGAGCTTCGGCATTAGCCACAACTCCTAAGGCTCCTGATATAGGAGCTATTACTAAGAAATGGATGACCCCAGAGGCGATAACTGATATAGGTAAAAAGGCGATGGAGGCCGCTAAAGGAATGATAGGAGGAGGTTCTGCCGAGTGGATGGATAGATGGCTCAATAGCGAATACTTTGAAGCAACAACAAAGAAGATAAAAACTGGCTATGATAAGATGAGAAAAACATTAAGCCAAAGATTTGAAAAGTATGGTATGTCTTGGAGTGGACAGCATATGGAGGAACTACAGAACATAGATGAAATGGAGCAACAAGAAGTAAATGCTCTTACCTATGACTTTGGTAGTAGGAATTTTCAAGTGGCAGAACAAAATAGATATAATACCGTAATAGCGTCTCTTAATTTAGACCAACAGACTAAACAAGCAATGCTTTATGGGGAGATAGATAGTGTAATGTTACAATACGGAATAGACTATCAGGACTTAATGTCTTTTAGACAGATGGCGGCTAATGCGGGTCTCTATGGACAATTAAGTGAGATGGGAGCTTTTGATACAGCAGTTGCATAGAAAGGAGTAAATTAAATGCCAAACGGAAGAATATCAGGGGCAGTAACCCAGAGGCTAATGAGTGGGGGAGGAAGGTTTAGCGCTTTGGGTAATGCGTTGAAACAGGCGATGGCAGTACAACTTAAAATGGGGCAAGAGGGGCGAGCATCAGAAGAACGTTTTAGGGAGAAATATCCTTTCTTTGACCCAAGAATGAAAGAAAGGATGCCAGCTACTACTACGCCTGGAATGGAAGCAACACCGGAACAGTTGGCTACAATGGAAAGGTCAGTAGGGGATGAGGGATTAACTCCTTATGCTCGGGGAAAGGCAGCAGAGTTTCTTAAAACAGGAAGAGGTACATCTCAAACAACTCCTTTTGGTGAGCAGTTAGCCAGTGGCATGTTTGATCCTACAACAGTTACAGGTAGACCAGCAGGGGAATATATAAGTAGAAAGGATAGGATTACATTAGAGCAGAATGCAGAGTTATTGAAGCAAAAGGGTGTTACTGCTTTGCATGAAGCCTTTGTTAGTTTAAGAGAATTAGAGCAGACAGATGAAGATATTTCTATCAAAAGGAAAAAAGCAGACATAGAGTTGCAAAAATTAACTCTTGAAATTAAGAAAGCAAGAGATAGTAAAGACAAAGATACTGCTGACCTATTGATGGAAAGTAAGAAACTACTGCAAAAGGATATTCAAGAGAGAATAAAGATAGCAGAAAAACTTGTTTCACCAAGACAGGCACAAGAGTTATTGGAAGACGTTTATCCTTTAGGCGCACCTGGAGAAGCAAGGGGAAGAGGCAGAGCCGGTATCCTTGAATTTGCGATGGGAGGCCCGTTAGCTATTATCTATAAGGGATTGACTGGCGGTAGGCCGACTAAAGCAAGTAGACAATTTCAAGCAGTAGCAACTGACTTTGAAACAGGCTTACCAGATGCATTGGGCAAATTTCCTTTAGAGGAGATTATACGAGCCATAGATAGAAACCAGTTTATGGTAAGAGGTAAGAGAGTTAAATTAAATAGACAGGAAAGAAACCTACTTAAGAAAAGAGCAAGGCAAATATACTTAATGCGATGAGTTTACTATCATTATTACCCAGTTTAGGTAAGAGGTCTGGGGGTGGTGGTAAGATTACCGATCTACTCCCAAGCCTTACCCCTATAGAGAAACCTACCATAGAGGGTCTATTACCTTTAGGCCCAGATAGAGAACCCAGTGTAGTTGTGGCTTCTGCTAAAGCACTCACCAGATCCCTGGAGAGTATCACAGGCACAGCTTTAGGTGGAGGTGCTGAGTGGTTAGGGGATATTATGCAGGAAGCTACCCCGAAAGGAACGACCATTGATAAGGCCGGAGCATTACTGGAAAAGGGAGGCGCGGCTTTTCAAAGGTTCTGGCAAAGACAGCAACAGACAGGGTGGGAGGCACCAGACCCGAGAATATTTAGTGGCTCCTTTATGCAGAACCCATCTTGGAAAAGGGCAATAGCCACTACCGCAGGTGCAATACCTTCTCTATTGGCGGCCTTTGGTGCAGTTAAAGCAACGGGCAGTCCTTACGCAGGTATGGCTATTATAGGTGCGATGGTAGCCCCAGAAACCTATATAGAGGCAAAGAGGGCAGGTAAACCTATAGATGTAGCAAGTGTATTAGGAGTAGCCAGAGGAGTAGGTGAAGGCGTATTAGAAGTCCTGCCGATGTATCATTTCTTAAAACCAGCCAAAGGATTAAAGATAGCAAAGAAGTTTATACCCGGAAAAGGGTTTAGATGGGCAGGCCCAGGGGTAGGAAAACTGTTAGCCCGCAAAGCAAGATATGTCTTTACAGGCGCGGCTATAGAGGGTACAGAGGAAGCAGTGCAGGAGATATG
>SDBT01003052.1_pt1 | contig 29085 bp, 19 predicted proteins | sample 2277101 | NCBI WGS metagenome assembly SDBT01 (sample SAMN10404973, study PRJNA504765) | marine sediment metagenome | isolation source: marine sediment core GS10_PC15, 103 cmbsf | place: Arctic Ocean: Southern Knipovich Ridge | collected 2010
ATGCCAACGAACCTTTACGGATTTAATGATAATTTCGATTATGAAACATCGCACGTATTTGCAGCACTCATGAGAAAAATCCATGAAGCTAAATTGGATGATTCGGATTCTGTAACTATTTGGGGTTCAGGTAAACCAAAGAGAGAGTTTCTCTTCGTAGATGATTTAGCAGATGCGTTGATATTTTTAATGGATAACTATTCTGAACCCGGTCCAATCAATGTTGGTACTGGACTTGATTTGAGTATTCACGAACTTGCCAAACTTCTTAGTGATGTGATTGGTTATACTGGTGATTTTGTATTTGATTCATCAAAACCTGATGGTACACCAAGGAAACTTCTTGATGTTAACAAGATTCGAAGCTTAGGATGGTCTGCGAAAACTTCTCTTGAGGAAGGGATTCGTATCACATATAGATGGTTCCTTGATAATATTGCCAACCATTAGAATCTATTTTCCACAAAAGAACATTCAATTTATTGAGATGTATGGAATACATCCATCATCATAGCAAATTATCATGTCAACACTTATCTGACCCTGTCCGCCGTGATATTCATGCAACTAGTGGAGAAAGCTGTGTTCACTCTCGCACACGAATTGCAACGTCCTGGCTTTACACTTCTTTATAGACATCTCCTACGTAATCAATGGAAATCTAAAGAGGAATTGTTAGAGAATCAAGCAAGACGACTTAGACACATGATTGGATTCTGTTATGATTACGTTCCCTATTATAGAAAGAAACTTAAAATGTTGGGTTTGGAACCTGCTGATTTTCAGAGAATATCCGATTTAGAGAGAATTCCTCCTATAGACAAGAGAGAGATAATTTCGAATAAGAGTGATTTTTATCCTAGAGGATTTCGATTGAGGTTCGATACGAGATCTACTGGGGGAACTACTGGTACTCCATTTTCCTTTCGAATGACACACCGTGTGCGTTTTCTTTCTGCTGCTCTTTTATACCGCCGTTGGGCGGCAGGTGGATATAATCTAGGAGATCGCATATTGTTCTTCGCTGGCTCTTCTCTCATTCCTGCAAAAACAAAGACATTTGCTAAGTTAGCTAACGAAGTCGGAAGAAATCTTAGAACAGTATCTTCATTCGATATCTCTCCAGCTACTCTGGATAATTGTATTGATATTCTAACCTCATGGACACCTCGTTTTATTCGCGGGTACCCATCATCTATAGTTGAATTAGCTAGATATATTGATGAACATGATATTCAAGTTCCACCTCTGAGAGCAATATTCACAACTTCAGAAAACTTGTATCCAAAAGTAAAGGCAAAAATTGAATCAGTTTTTGGAACAAGAGTTTACGATGGATATGGTGCAAATGATGGTGGTGTTCAATCTTTTGAATGTGAACACAATAGAATGCATATTTGCACAGAGCGTAGTATCCTGGAAGTCGTAGATGATAATGACCATGCCGTTGTGGGAAAGCAGGGACGCATCTTAGCAACAGATCTTGAAAATTTCGCTATGCCACTAATACGCTACAGTCTGGGTGATGAAGCTATAGCCTCAGATGATATCTGTACCTGTGGAAGAGGTCTACCACTATTAGAAAAAATATTGGGACGTACGGTATCAGTTTTTGTCACACCAAAAGGGAAGTTAATTCATGGGTGGTTCTTTCTATATATATTCTGGGAGATTGGTGAAATTGTTCGAGATTATAAAGTGACACAAACAACTAAACAAGATATTGAGATTCTTATTGTACCTAGTTCAAACTTTGATCAATCAATTTTGAAAACTATTAAAGACTATATTCGAAGTAATTGTGCAGAATGGGTAGTAGAAATAATTTTGGTTGATGATATTCCTAGGACCTCATCAGGTAAGAAGATTTTCATCGAAAGCAGGGTTCAAGAACAGAAATAGAGTATAAGCAGATTCATTGGTCATTGTTGGCTGGTACAACAAAAATACTCTGAAGGAAAGACTTCTGGGGAAATTCACAGTTTATAGCTGAGTATCCACATCAAGCCGTATCTACATCAAGAACTTACAAGTCCTAACTGGTCTGAGTCAACTGCGTAGAGTGAATCATCTGCACTTCTGATATCATCACTTCTCTCTTCTTCAGAAGCTAATAAGGTGCGATTGTTATCAGGCCACTGCATTGAGGAAAATCTTCACGTTTGTAATTGGAATAATCGATTGTTTCCTGATTCACAGAGATTTGTGTCTAGTCATCACATGTAATACCCACCATTGATGTGGATGACTTGGCCAGTAATATATGATGCATTTTGGGAAGCAAGATATCCTATAGCCGATGTCACTTCTTCTGGGCGCCCGAATCTGCCCAATGGAATCTGTTTGAGGAATTCCAACTTGATTTTTTCCGGTAATCTTTTCCCCATTCCAATATCGAAGAATCCTGGTGCTACAACATTCGCAGTAATCTTATATTTTGCAACTTCCCGTGCCAATGACTTAGTGAACCCAATAATGGCTGCTTTTGATGCAGCATAATTAGCCGCTCCGAACGCACCTGTAAATCCCGTTACAGAACTAATATTGATTATGCGACCCCAACGTCGTTCTCGCATTGCTGGGATTGCTTCCCTGGAACAGTGAAAGGTTCCTGTCAGATTTACTGCTAGTACCTTGTTCCAAGTTTCATTATCCATTTTCTGAATGGTCGCATCGATGTTCAGTGCGGCATTGTTGACAAGAACATCCACAGATCCAAGCTCTGAATTGATTTTCTGAAACATTTTATTGACTGCAATGGAATCAGAAATATTGGTCTGCACAGAGATTGCCTTGCGCCCAAGTTGAGATATATCATCACAGACTTCTTCAGCGCGCTCGATGTTGGTGTTGTAATTGACTGCTACATTTGCACCCAATTTTGCCAAGTTGAGAGCAATCTCTCGTCCTATAGATATTCCTGCTCCGGTTACCAGCACAGTTTTGTTTTCTAGTTCATGCAAAATATTCCCACCTCAATCGATGGATGAACCTTCTGTTGGTTAAATATTCGAAGTAATGAAACTACATGAAGATTGTGGCAAAGTCTTCGGGAAATTGCCACCAAGTATGCCTTCAAGAAATATCCAGTACTACATCACTTCATCTAGCTCTGCATATTGGACACATGATAAATTGGCGGGATGCAATTTAAAAGAACAAATGTGACTCATTCACTCTATTTGTGTTCATCAAGTCGTTTTTTCCACATTCTAGCCATCTTGTCCATAGTAACAAATTCTGCGTCAATCTTCGAAAGAATAGTTCTTACCCTGTTTTCAACAGTCTTTCCTTTTATTGCCCAATAGAATGGTCGATTTGCTGAAAAACTCGAAGGAAACTTTTCTCGAGATATATCCAGTGGGTGGAAATAAAAGAAAGCTGAACCATGTCGCAGAGTTTGTTTCAAGCCCGACAATATGAATCGGGAACCGAGGAATCGGAGAAAAGGTCCCCCAGCAGCTGGTAATTTGAATCCTCCAATTTTTAAATATGGGAATGGGATTTCAATTATATTCCTCTTTTCACCAGGTTCTAGACTTCCAATATCAGGATAATATGGAATACGACCTACCGACCGAAGAGGACTATCTGTTTTATTGTAGAGATTATTAACTGAAATTGATGAATCATAATCAAAGCCTATTTCTTCAAGAATATCTAGCATCCAACCGGTCATATACGCAGCTGGTGCTCTGAATCCTTTCACGGTATTTGATGTCACTTCTTCAAGAATCTTCTTTGCCTTTTCGATTTTACTTCGGAATAAGCTCTTTGTCTGAATAGGCTGTTTTGTCTTAGAATCGATATAACACATGTGATCGAGACCATGACAACCAATTTCATGACCCGCGCTCTTTATCGACTCAATCAATCCAGGATAACGATGAACCACCTCTGAAACAACGAAGAATGTACCTTTGACTCCGAACTCATTTAGCAGGTCCAATGTACGCATTGTTGGCTGAGTTAGATAATCATAACGTCCTTCCCACTTTTCGAAGAACTCAGAGGTATCTTCAAATTTAGAAAAACTTGAACCAGAAACTGCGGGTACATGGTACCAGTCTTCAATATCAATTGTAACTGACACAATTTTGTTCATTTACGTCATCTCTCGCGTTCAAAGAAGGAAGGAGACATTTTTCTTTCATGTACTTTTCGGTCTAATATAACCTTGACTTCAACTTCTGGGAAGAGATGATGCAATTGTTATCCGTCATAACGGTTATGAGGAAAGCATTTATCTCATCACGAGGGTACACCGCTCGTACGAAGCAAGGGTTGTTTATCAGCTTACTTTTGCTCTAGATCCTTCGATATATGGTGTCACTCATGTCAAAGAAAACTCCTTTGAAGAAAATCGATTTGGAATACTTCCGAATTGATGGTTCAAGACGAACTCTTAGACGGTCAGCTGAGCAACATGGATACAAAGGAAAATTTGGCTCAATACGTTTCTTCCTATCATCCTTGAATGATTACTTACTGCACATGATAGCATACTTCTCCCCAATACCCAGTTTAAGAGTAATGTGTCAGAGAAAGCGTGGTGTACGAATTGGTAAGAATGTCCAGATTGGACCTCATGTACTTATTGATACAGTATTTCCGAACTATGTAGTAATCGAAGAAGGAGTTTCTCTTGCTGGTTCGAACTACATCCTTGCACATAACACTCCCCTCGAATATCATAGCGAAGACTTCCCCTCCTTTGTTGCCCCCGTTATAATCAAGAAAAATGCCTGGATAACAATTGGAGCATATATTTTACCCGGGGTCACAGTTGGAGAAGGGAGCGTTGTTGGAGCTGGTGCAGTGGTTATCGCAGATGTACCTGCCCAAACTTTTGTAGGTGGAATTCCAGCCAAAGCAATCCGAAAACTTGCACGCTCTAAGGGGTAATCATAGAAACTCTTCTTGTGTTTAGATTATCTTAGCGTTTTGTTGAATTCTTCCTCTATTGTGTCCGCTACATAAAGAGAAACATCGCAGCTCTCTTGTAGTAGTTTCTTACTCTGATTTACAAAATATTGTCTATCAGTGGACAATATTTCTTCACTTGTGCTCAGAATATCCTTTGGTGAAGTTCTATTGAATACAAGACCATACCTCTTTTCCATCTCCTCCAAGTAACCTAAGGACAGTGGATTCGTATATAGAGCTGGAGTACCAATTATTGCTGACTCTGAGGCAGTTGTTGCACCTGCTCCTATGTATAATCTTGAGAATGCGAGAAGATTGTGAAGCTCGTTTGCTGGTAGGGGATTTCTAAATACTTCAAGCTTTTTTGGTAGTGGGTCTTCAGAAGAAATGATAATCTTGTAGTCTTTGTGGTATTTCCTTACAAATTCTGTTTCCCATCTTAACTGCTGCACTCCGAAATCGTGGGATGCTGAAAATCCTACTATTCGTAGCACTATAGGAGCTCCTTTGTTCAATAGTCCAGCGTCTTCTAATTTAGCTGGATTTGGTTTGAAGTAATTTGGAGCCATATACGCTAACTCATGGAATCCTGGGTACCTGTGGTGTTTCTTACCGTAGTTCAATTTGAAGGATCTTGGAGTATGAATGGATGAACAATTAGGAACGTAAAGCGCAGCTTGTTCTTTAGCGTGTTCTGTGTCCGTGTAACTCACACAAGGTAATCGATTTAATCGTGAGGCTAGAGCTGCATGGCAACCTCCTATTCCTGCCATTATTGTAGTATTACGCCTCTTGGATTCTCTGTATATATCACTGACAATCACTGGAATATTTGCTACATTTTTCAGAGTTGATTGATGTTTAGGTCCTGGAACAAAATCGATCTCATTTGCTCTAAGTAATTCAAAGCATTCCGCTTTATTCCGTGCGTGGACTACTACATTCCATCCTCGCTTTTGAAGAATATTAATAGGATTCTTGAAGAAATGTACATGTCCTGGATGTCCAATCTCAATCAACAATCGGGTCATTCAGTTACCTTCCTTAAAGATGCGTGAAGGAAAGGCAGCTGCCTTTTATGATTGTCGCAATCTCCTATGGCTACACCACTACCAAATATCCCGTTTGATTTTTAATTTACGAGTAACAGATTCCCATTCATGTAGGTGAAATGGTGAAAACACTCATAGTTCAAAACCAATAAACTAGTCCTGTGAAGTATCCACATTCTAGATGATATATCACTCATTCCTACTAATTGGCAAATTGCAACTGTTATGCAAGTTGTCTAGTGTTCTTGATTAAGTAATTTGAAACACAAACTTAAAGTGAGAGCTAGAAGAGATAGCGCTTTATCTGAGGGAATTTGTTGTTCAGTAAGAAAGGAAATCAGGATAGATAGTCTGAAATGATAGCCAAAAAGACTACAAGTGCTTTACCAAAGGAGAACGGCTTCGATGAAGAATCTATTTTTTCGGCAGGCCGGTGGATTCTACTAGTTGTCATAATTTGGATTGGATTCTGGTCATCATTTTTTGCATTTAATACAAACATGAATCCTGTTCTTGGATTGTGTTCAGTATCGTATTCTTTTTTGGCAATTTTCATTCTGCCCTTTGTAATGTGGCTTTCTCTCATTATTAGGAAGTCCGACCTAAAATCCAGTAATTCACTCCAAGATGAAGAATCAATTTCTCCTAACTCTAACATCCATCTAATTGTGAAAGTAACCATAGGTTTCCTGCTATCATTTGCATACGAAATGATCATTGGTATGATTCTATCAACATTATCTATCTATAACACAATATTCGTTTTGCTTTTGCAGGTTCTACTTCCTCTTATTATCTGCTTTGCAAGAAGATCCATTATACGAGAATTCGTTTCTTTCTTTTTCGGAATTTTGTCTAAATGGAACCTGATTCGAGTTACAATCGTTGTTTCACTAATATCCCTAGTTATACGATTTCCCATTTTCATCAATAGTGAGATTGGGGTTGACTCATTTGTGTTTCATATGCTGATTGAAGATTTGCTCGAATCTGGAACACTTACTTGGGTACTTAATCCACTTTCGTTTGTAGAATTTTACCCTGCTTCAGTAATACCAAGTTCAATTTTCTATGTTGGAAACATTGTATTTCTTACAGGTCTTGAAATTGAAACTGCAATTTTCGTATGTTCTGTTGCCGTTGGTTTGGTTTCAACTCTATCGTTTGTTGTTCTTCTGCAGGTAGCGAAAAAATTTCAACTCATACACGAGAGGATGATTCCTTATTCACTGGCTTTGTATGCATTCATGCCATTACTACTGAAGTTTACTGACTGGACCACAAGTGGTAGGCAGATTTTCCTCCTAATTGCACCCTGTGCATTTGCTCTAATATTGATTAACTCCTTTGATAAGACTAGTTCAAAATCAGTGGGTTTGCTCCGATGGATTCTCTTAGCTTTCATTTTGATCGTTGTGCACGGACTTGGTCGTATTGTTCTGGTCTTTGCAATATTCCTTCAGTTAACGCTAATTCTGTCTAACCAATCCTTTTGGAGCGGAATTAGAAAATCAACCAAAATATCCGTATTAAGAAACACTATTCGTAAATTTGCTGGTAATATCGAATTTACTGACAAGTTAATCATTACACTGATTGGTTTATTTTTGTTAATTTTACCATATGGTCTACTAGTCTTTGGTAACAAGGTCTTGGTAGGGACATGGATGTTTACTAGATCTAGTATTACTAGTGCACTACCATTTAACCCAATCACTGCTGCAGTGGCTTTCTTATTCATTTTTTCCGCACGTTTAGGTCTTGTTTCACCTTTCCTTTTTATTGGTCTTCTTTATTTGCCATTTTCACAAGCTGAAATTTCAACTAATACGAAGTATCTGCTATTGACAAGTTTCCTCTTCTTTCCTTTTCTTCCATTTGTTCTGTACATATATCAAGCTCTAGCAGTTATTTTTGTTCCAATTGCAGTAATACTATTTCTCCCATTATTGGATTCTGTTTACAAAATGTTCCAGAATCGATTTAACGAATATTTCGGGGGACGTCATCCTCAGACGACTGTGACAATACGAGTGCCGCTCTTAGAAATTGAAATTTCTTCGAGTAGTAGAAAACGAAAGAAAAAGTCCACAAAGAAGTTTTGCACATTTCAAAGCTACTGTTTTCTATTCATTATTATCTGCGCAGGGTTTGGTGCTTCTATTCAACTCTACAGATATTCGTATGAAGGTGCGGCTTTTTCATCTGATTTGGGTGAAATCATAGATACACTGGGTATTACATCTAACAATCCAGTTCGACCAATTAGCTTGTCAAACTGGACTCTTCATCAGTTCGAGGAAGAAGACCGATTGACGTATGAAGAAGACTTTGTTAATTTCACATCTACTTACAGTGGATTAAATGAAACAGGTGACTGGATTTATGTCAATATAACAGAGATCCGAGGTCCGATGATTATTGTTGAAGTGAGGTGTATGATAGTTAACGAAAGTATTGTTGGACCCTACCTTAAGGTGGCAAATGTATCCAATCTGCAAGGTACTGGTTATGAACAGTGGACACTTGCTGGAATATCAGACTGGAGGGTATTGCGATTCAATATCACAGATATTGATCGTGTGAATAGTATAGGTTTTGGGATACTCCCAACTGAAACGCATTCTGGTCCCGCATCACTGCTCATTGATTATGTCACAATTGAGTCACATCAAGCATCAATACTGGCTTCTAATCAAGGTTTAGCACAAACAATTGGTGCACATTTACCAGATTCTCTTGTTTTTCCGATGAGTGATATTCTCGTTTTTTCAACTTATGGTACATTAGTGAATTACACAGTGGATTTTGTGGATATACAATTCACCATCACTGTTTTGGTTTCAATTCTTCGGAAGGGCCTTTTTGAAATCGATATTGACGTTTTTGATGAATTTCATAGGGTTGCTGATAGTGGAACTTTTGAAGAGTTTTCCATTTACAATGACATCTTTCGTGTAGAGTTTCTATGCCATTTGCGAAGCGATAATTGGGATTTGCTGGATAATCTACTGAATGCAAATGCTACCACATTGATCCAGACTGAAGGAAATTATGATTTGTATAGGGTAATTTCGAACTGAAAACTAAGTCCTTCAAATTATTCATCCAAGCTTTTTCTTAAACAAATGAGTTTCACATCTGATTCAGAAAGTATTATCAAGACAGATATTCTGGGCGTGCCGCTTGTTGGGTCAGAAAAAAAAACCAGCTTGGGCATCTGATGTTGTTTGAGCCGGTCCGATTTCTAACGAGGAAATATGAAGGAATCAATAATATGACAAGTCCGGCATCAAATAAGAAATTGATTCAAAAATACAATATCTGCCTTGTCAATCATGGAGATACTACCTCACCCAGTTCGAAGCATATCTATTTACTTGGAGCAAATCTAGCAAAACTTGGTCACTCTGTTACTGTTGTCTTTCCAGGAGCTACTGGTGATGTTGATGTGATAGATCGATTTTTTGTGAATCGCCCTCGTTTGAATGTAGTTCATATGAAATCAACACTTGGTCTAAAATCGCATTATGCAAGCGTACTTCCGGAATTATCATTTGTAACTTCTAATAGGTTTGATATTGTTCATATATGGACAGCAAAAATCCCTTTAATCCCAGGAATAGGCGCACGTATCTTTCAAAGTAGCAAACTAGTTGTTCATGTCGAAGATGTAGAAATGGATATGGCTCGAAGAGTAGGTCCATTGAGAATGTTATCTATACGAGTTTCAACAATCATCGCTGATCTATTTGCAAATGGTTATACTTTTCTCACTCCAGCACTTGCTTCAGAAGCACAAGCGAGATTAACAAATAACAACCCACTATTTGTAATGGGTGCTGGCTCAGACTTTGAAATGTTTGCAAATCCACCAATGGAGTATACTCTCCCACATAAACTTCCTAGAGATTCTGTACTCATTGGATTATTCTGTACCCTGAAGGCACGTAATTCGTATGTAGAGATTGCACTAGAGATGTTGACACTGCTAGATGATAGATATTTCCTGATGATTACAGGAGATGGAAAAGCTCGGAAAATCTATGAACAACTGGCAAAGAAATTGCAAGTTGAAAAACGTGTTATCTTCACCGGCTATATTCCAGATTATAGTGCAATTCCAAGTGCAATGCAACAATGTGATATCCTTTTACTGCCACTATTAGATACTCCGTCAAATCATCTAAGGTGGCCTGGCAAACTTACGGAATACATGTCTTCAGGAACTCCAATTGTAACAAATCCCATTGGTCCTGTTAAATTTCTCTTAAAGGATTCAATCTCTGCGTTTTTCACTCCTTCAATATCAAGCAGTGACCTTGCAGAAACAGTTCGTCGTGTATCTGAATCTCCTAAAGTAGCTACAAAAATTGGAGTAGCAGCACAGAAAATTGCTAAGAACTTGGACTGGTCAAGAATTGCTAAGAAAATCACATTATTCTATGATCAATTAATGGGAAAAACTCGGTAGTGTTGCTAATGGAGGTAGAATGAATTTGTCAAGATCATTTCACAGAGTTGCACGGTTGACATTCATTGGTACTGCTGCAAGTGGAGCTGGTAGGTTCATCTATCTTGTTTTGGTTGGCAGACTTCTAGGTCCTGCATCTTTGGGAGATATATCGGTCCTCTTGTCCATAGTAATAATGATTGGTGGATTCATCCAGCTTTCTGTTGGAGATGCTGCAGTAAAGTTCGTTTCAGAATCATGTGGTAATAATGCAGTAGAAAATGGAGTCAAACAATATTCAGGATTAGTGACTCTATCACTGTCTCTCATATTACTAAGTGGAATTCTATTAGTTACAATCAATATAATCGCAGAAACCTTGGGAGTAGTATTATTTTCTACAATAGATCTCACTATACTTCTCATACTCATTGGGGGTTTTGTATCATACACACTAGTCCGTGCAGGGTTCTATGGTTTTGGTCTAACAAAGGAATATAGCATCTTGGAGGTTTTATTCAATGTTGCTTTCATCCTTCTCACATATTTCATAATTATTTCGAGTCCCGAATTTGTCATTATTCCCCTTTTTGTCCTTTACATTGGTATTTCAGTTATTGGTCTACTTTTGCTATACTCAAAGCGCCTATTTCATATCAGCTTCTCAGATGCTCGCTCTTTATTCACATTGAAATCAGGTATCATTGAATTTGTAGGACTCACCTCCATAATTGGATTTTCAGGTCTGCTCAATGGATTCGCTCCTGTAATAATGAGTATCTTTCTGACTTCCTCAGAGATAGGCTTCTACGCTGCAGCGGGATCTTTCATGGTCTTTGTGTCATTCCTGCCGCTTGTATTCAACAGAACAACGTTGCCAACAATTTCATACAAATTTGGCACAAGTGAAAAGGAAGATGTTAGACAGTTTGTGAATAAGGGTCTTAGAGTTGTGACTGAATCACAGATTCTCTTCCCATTGTCTCTAATCTTATTGAGTAGCATTGGATTACTAATTATGTATGGTTCTGGTTACAACGAATCGATTCTTACACTTAGACTACTTTCAATTAATGTATTTGTTAGTGGTATCGCTAGTTATCTATACAATGTGCTTGCTGGGACAAATAATGTCAAGAAAGGTGTGTGGGCTTCAGTCTTATCCACATTCACAATTCTAACGTTTTGGTTTATATTGATTCCATTATTTGGAATAGTTGGTGCAGCTCTCGCACTTCTAATTGGTGCATCAGTTAGGTTAATACTAATGGCATATTGGACTCATAAAGAATATCCGTTGAAGATAGAGAGTAGGACAATCATATTATTCTTGGTTTCAGTTGCCCTTGTAATCACAGGAATCATTCTTGAATCAATCTTTCCCATATGGGGACTCTACATTCTAATCGGTTCCGAAATATTTCTGTTTCTCCTCTTGATCAAACCCGCTATAGGAGCTTTTCGGAAAATAGATTTATAGTGGCTATGAGCTCATCATATTTAGGAGCAGAGAGTAATTGCAAGACCTTGGATTAGAGAACAATCCCTCCAAAATGCGAATCAAACCACAATTGATTGTTGCTACAATAACATTAGTCATCTGTATTTTTTTACTGCTGACTCGTATTCAAACGGGGAATTATCTCACAATAGACTCCTTTGATTATCGAAACTTGACAGATTATCTTCGTGGTCTTATTACTGGTCAGGATCTATCCGGATACGAATTTACTTTGGAAATCACACCTTCAGAATCAACAATATCTGTCGTTCGTCTTTTCAGAATTGCAGTTCCCATTCTGGCTACTCCATTATCCTTCTTCCTGTCTGCTGATTATGCTATACTTGTTCTTAACATCATTATGATAGTCGCTTCATCCATCTTGATATATCGAATCGGTGTCCACTTAGGACTCAATGAGTATGAATCAATTGCAGCAGGTTTAATGTTTTCAACATCATATTTTGTTCTAAGTTGGGGTCTTTCAGTGTTGGTTGAAGCATCGAGTTGGTTCTTCACTTTATTTGCTGTACTTGTAGTGGTTCGGATTATTCGGACTAATTGGAAACCAACTTCTCTGCAAATTATTCTAGTAGGTTTGCTTCTTGGATTTGGTACATTGGTTAAGGAGGTCAACATTTCCGGATTATTACTTGTTCTTTACATTCTTGCAACAAAGACAGATTCTCCGTCTGGAGATCGAGCACCCCTTAGGAATTCGGTCCTCTGCATTCTTGGATTCATAGTACCATTACTTATTGTACAAGGTATCAGTTATAGTCAATTCAACTATACTTACATTGATTACTTCGTTTCTGAAATAATCCTAAAATCCGCAAGTTCAACTATGGGACTCCCAGATATTCTTCTGAATTTCTTCTGGTCTTACTGGCTCGCATTTGGTTTGAGCTTCCTTCTAGTAATCATTTCTCTTCCTACACTCTCCAGATCCGATTTGCGATTCTTTCTGGTGCTACTTCTTGTTCTCACAATTCCGAATTTTCTTATCGTTGGAACAATAATGTATCCCCGATTTGCAGCACATACGCTACCATTTTTCTTCCTTCTTGCACCGCTGGCAATTTCGAGAATATCTCAAAAAGTAACTAAGAATTTACTTTACCAGAATATTCTATTCATTATCATTGTTGGTCTATATTTCCTCAATACTTTCGTAACTAAATACTTCTTGAGCTATGGTTTAGTTGAACTCTTTGAACGAGTACTCTTCGTCGTTGGAACATTTGTTGCATTAGGTTATGTAACGATTTCATTTTTGACTTTGCGAAAGGAAAATGTTACTGATGTGTTAAGTAGTTGAGGAATTCCATATCCATTGATTCTACTACTACTTTAATACTGGTGGCTGGCAGAGATGCCATTCTCCTATGACTACTAGTAATGTCACAATTATTAAAATTGCCAGAGCCTTCTCCATCACGAGAATTTTCATTTCCAGTAATTGAGTTACCGTTGTTTTCAATATTGTTTCTTTTAGCTTACTATTAATTGAACTCTAATAGATACAACACTATGCGTATCATTTTCATGGCAGAAACGAATCAAGCACAAAGTCATGGCGAATATGTTATATAATGTACATCGCACCTCCAAAAAAATAGGTAGGTTGTAATAATTGCTTGACTACGATAGAGCAACTAGAAACGGTTTCTTCACCAGATCTAGCGTAGCAATTATCTTCTTGTTATCTTTGGCGATATATCTAACTATATTCTATCTACAACCACATCCTATCACGATCCTTCCACAGTTCGCTCTTGGCTTATTTTCTTTTGCAGTCATACCCGGAAGTCTAGTAAACAGTATTATACTACCAAAAAGGATGCAGTCTCTCTGGACTTCTACTCTCACCGGTATTGTTATTGTAGTCCTAGAAATTCAAGCACTATTCTCATTATCTTTATTGACTGGTCTTATTATTTCCCTTGTAATATGGTTATCAATTTCAAGTTTGGTGATTGTATTAGTCATCATCTCAGTGTCAACAATAAAACAAATCAAGATTCCATTTGAGGATATATTCTCAATCAAATTGAGCGCGGATTTGAGGATAATTCTAATCATCGCAATTTTGCTGCGTATTACTATGCTATTCCTTTCACAAGAGTCAATTGCCCCAGACGCTTCCCTCTATTCAGATTATGCACGTAACATTATCAATGGTACTTTTAGTTCCACAATTGTAAATGAGCCTAGCATGATTGCATTGTGGAATAATATAGAATTTTGTGAACATCAAGCATTCATATATATCGCATCCTTCTCCTTTATCCTAATTCCCCCTCTAATCTCAGGTCCTGCACCCATTCTTTCTTTGATTGGAATTTTACTAATCTTTCCTGTGTATCGCATCGCCAAACATCATTTTGGAGAGTTTTCAGGAACTATGGCTGCAATCATAGTAGCTATACATCCATTATTCGTATTCCATTCGACCGTTGCATATGGTCCTGAGATAACAAGTCTTTTGATTATTCTTTATGGGGTCATTCTCCTATTTTCAAACCCTAAATTAAATCTCTATACACTCTCCTTTGCGGGTCTATTGTTTGGGTTAGTTGATCCCATTTGGTATTCCAATTTCTATTTGATATGTGCAATCATTCCAATCTATGTACTCTTAACCATGAAGAAAAATAAGGATTACAGATATCTTCCTATTCTATTGCTACCGATAACATTGGTTTCCAGTGCTTTCTTTGAGGATTACATTATTTTCATTTCATTGTGGGTTGCATTATTTACCATTATTATATTAATGTCAATTCCAGAAAGAACAAGAGATTACAAACATTACTTGGGATTTTATGCAAGCTTTTTTGCTGTTTGGGTATTCTATCGTTGGCCATTCCAACTATTATCATCCTCTGGTCTACTAAGCGCAGCTGGATATTTACGTCCAATACTCCCAGATATCACAGGATTGGTTGACAAGATTATCATAATTTTGAGATACCCTATTACTCTTGAACTAATAATCAATCTAATAACATTCTTGACTTTTCACCTATCTATAGGGATTATCCTCGTCCTTATTGCATCTTTTCTGAAACATGGAAAGAGATACGACAGTTTCTTATTTGTTATTATGATGTTTGTTGCATCTTTTGGAACCTTGTTTGTATTTGCAGCATTATCAGCAGGAAAAGATACATTAATTCCAATGTACGTATATTCTGATTCACGATTCTTTCTTTCAATTTCCCTTCTTGGGATAATTGCACTAAGTCGCTACTTTGGCTTATTGTCTTCGTTTGATCCTGAAATTTCGCAATCAATCAACTTGTCATTATTGTTTACTGACCGGAAAATGCGCCGTCAATTTATAGCTTTCATTCTCATTGTTATTGGTATGATTCCATCATACTACGCTATTCCCACTGGATTGAGCCTAATAAATACAAATCAACGATATGCGTGGGTAGATATGGATGCTGGAGTACAACAACTTGGAAACTCTGATACTATATTCTTGGTAGATCGGTATCGTGAATTTTCGTGGTTAACAGAACGAAGAAGTGCAAAATTCACCTTATCTAGAAAAGGAATTCTAAATCATCAAGCTCTTTTCAGCTTAAAACAGGTTTCTGAACGGCTTCACGCTGATTATGTCATTATTGATTTCTATACGATTGCATCATGGCGCACCTTGGATGTGCTACTATTACAATCGTATGAGATTGGGGATTCGATTCCTCTTGAAACAGAATTGCTTCACCAACTTGCAGAGAATTCTTCTGTTAGATTACCCTCTACGATTCTGGAGTTTGAAACACCGGTGAATAATCAAGGTGATTATTCCCGTATATTCAGTTTTGGAAATTCTACCTACACGAAACGTTCAGTAGTGGATATGTGGGGTCCAGGCTGGGCCGCAGGTAATGATGGCAACTTAGTCAATATCAGTGGAAACCTTGGAATTCAAATTGGATCAAATCAAAACTATACCTATTCTTGGCGTCCTGGGGAGTTCGACTTAGTTCTAGAAACCGGCCCTGGTTTCACACTAATTGAAGTAGATGAATTAAATGCTACAGTTTCAAGAATAGCTTTCTGGGATACGTTGGGTGACTTCATGTTCTATGCTGAGCCTTTAGGCAATGGTTTCTTCTATAGCCCCATTGGACATGCTTTCATTGGTGATATCCAAATTACCATTGAAGGTGATCCTTCTTGTTCAGTTGTTATTGAAGAGATATCATTCTGGGGATGCGAAGATTAGATTCAGAATATTCTTCTTTTCATCCACTCAATCGTCTTGAACAATCCCTTACTGATATTCCCCTTTGGTGAATAAAAAGAAACCTGCGCCACCAGTAACAAGAGTTATTGATCCTTCAACGAATTTCAATTTGAAATCCTCACTAAGAGTGTCTTAAAATCAAATGGTCCCTATGTAAAGACTTCTCTCTGTACACTTGTCCGAATCCTCTTGAAAATCTTAGATTTGAGTAAAGAAATGTATCTCAATAAGACCAACTGAATAATGATTCTATAAGATATTTAGTTGATAGTAGAATGTACAACATAATAATCCTTTTTAGCAAATTAATTTGCAAAAGTATTGGTAGTGAGCGATGATTGGGTTAGTACTTAATCATTAGACCGCAAACTACCTGTCGAGAATAACGAAATAAAGGTGATTCGTAGATTGTACCAATTGTTGAAGATTGCCGCAGTAGTTCCCGCACTGAATGAGGAGCGATTAATTGAACGCACTATCAGAAATGTACCTGACATTATTGATACAATCTATGTAGTAGATGATGGAAGTACTGATTCCACGGCACAAAAGGTGCTTGAAGTTGCTAAGTCTGACCCTCGGGTCAATCTGATACAACATAAGCGGAACATGGGAGTGGGTGCAGCAATAATATCCGGGTACAAGCAATCATTCGACGATGCCAATGATGTTGCAGTTGTCGTCGGCGGCGATGCCCAGATGGATTGGAATGATTTAGAGAATCTTCTATTACCAATCGAATTGAGATATGCGGATTACACAAAAGGAAATAGGTTCATCTATGGAACCTCTGCAGATTCACCGGGTAATGCATGGCGAGAGATGCCGATCAAAAGAATTCTTGGTAATGTTACTCTATCTATCTTGACCAAGTTTGCATCCGGATACTATGGCATTTATGACTCACAAATGGGATATACTGCAATGCATCGACGAGTGTTTCCCCTCATAGATTGGGATACGACACGCCAAGGTTATGGATATCCTGCTGAATGGTTGATGCAATTTCACTCCAAGTGTGTTAGTGTCAAGGACGTTCCAGTAAGAGCAATCTATCTTAAGAATGAAAGACAGACACAGATTAAGGTGCGAAAGTTCATTTTCTATATGCTTGGTGTCATAATTAGGGGTGGTTTGAAACGAATATTCCGAGAATATTTCCATCCGAAAAGTAGTAGAGCCTATCGCAAGATGTTGATAACTAAAAGAACTCGGGATAGAATGAGCAAGGTTAAACCTAAACGCAAAATATCCCAGATCGTTATCCCAAGATAGTACGACACCCATTGCATCAACACATGTTCCAAGGACTCTGCTTCAATAATCCTAATTGGATTCTATTTTGTGGAATATTGGTTATATTAAAATAATCTCCTGGCATTATGCCATATTCAAGTATAAATGCAACAATCCAACTTTTCAGTAGGTGTTGACAGCCTTAAAGAGGAAGATTTGAGCACAGTGTAAGAGGTATGAGTATTTGTCATCATCAAATCGCATTCTCATGATTCTACCGAGATATAAACCAGCGATTGGAGGTCTGGAAAGGCATGCTGAAAAAGTATGTAGCGGACTACAAGCAAAAGGTTACAAAGTCACCATACTAACTTCAAGTCATTCAAAGACACTATCTGCAGAGGAATGTATTGATGGGATCTCAGTCCATCGTATTCCATATGGAATTGAACAAAATCCAATTTTGACGTATTTCTGGATTCTTAGTAAACGAAGAAAGTTCACAGATTTCGATCTTGTTCATATCCACGATCCACTCCCACTCATTCTCTGGTACCTTCCCTTGCTTGTACTAAGGAAGCAAATACCTGTTTACGCGACATTTCATGGTTTTGAACGTGACCCAGTGCCAGTAGTATTCAAAATAATAAGAAAAATCACCCGAATACTATCATCTCGTGTTATCTGTATTGGCAGCTTCATCGAGAAAACCTACAGAGTCTGTTGTGATAGAGTACTTGTTGGTGCAGTCGAGAAGATGAATGTACTAGATAGACCAAGGGATGGTCTGGTTTTTGTTGGAAGAGTTGAATCAGATACTGGAGTGATTGCATATCTTGATGTGTTACAAAACTTGGAGATGAAGCATGGTGTCAGAACTCATTTGACAGTCTGTGGGGGTGGCACACTGGAATCAGAATTAGTGAGCCGAGCAGAGGAGATTGGTGTGCATCTTCGATTAAAAGGAGTGGTTGATGAACCCCACGAAATCGTGGCTTCTGCACAGGTATGCTTAGCTGGAGGGTTTCTCTCCATCATTGAAGCTATGTCCCTTGGAATTCCAGTAGTTGCATTAGCACAAACCGAACTGAAATGGCGGTACTATTTATCAATGAGAGATGCAGGTGGACCAATCTCGATACAAACAACTCCCGAAGGTGCTGCACGAGAAGTAAACCGACTTATGACAAACCCCCTTCTCTATCAAAATATTTCTACAAAAGGAAAGAAATTTGCTTCAACATTGACCTGGGAGAGAATAGTCTTGGAATATTTAGCACTCTGGACAGTTGGAGAAAAAAGCAACTAAGTAGTATCACTATTTTTCGTAGATGCTTTGAATTCTATTAATGACTCCATGCATAAAACTCGGTATCACAGCTCTCGCTAATCTGAAGTCAAGTTCATTGAACTCTCGTAGGATGAATAGCAGTAGTACATAGACCAGTCCTGCAACACCAAGTGACACGATAAGACTAATGAAATTTTGAGGTACCATGAAAAAGACAAGTATTCCCGCTGAAACCGCAGCAAATATGATTCTAACAAATGAGGGGGCTGTTGCACTCATCCATCTCACACCTCTCTGTTTCAGACGCATCCAAGAGCTCAGAAAGAGCAGAATAATGTACAAGGTCCGAATGATTGCAGAACCAAGAAGCCCGAACCAAGAAGTGAAGTACCAGCATCCGACTATTTCGAACAATATCAAACCAATTCCTGTGACAACAAAGAACTTTGCCTCAGATAACGACCTGAGAACGGTATGAAGTGCATATGTGAGTCCCCATACAGAATATGCTAGAACGAGTAGTGAAAATGAAACTATAGCATAAGGATAGGCTGCATATGAACTACCAAACAAGGAAGTAAGGACTATACCCGAATTGATTGAAACAATAATTGAAATTGGAACCAAGAGAATGAGAATGTATCTTGCAAGAACGGAAACGGCTGTCCCAATTTCATTCTTGATACCTCCCCTTTCATCAGTATTCAAACGAAATCGAGTTAGGATTGGATAGACTGAGGTGGCAATTGCTAGAGAAAGGAAGCTCATCATAAAGAGGATACTCAAGATTACATCATAGACCCCTAATGCTTGAAGATCTGTTAGAACAAGGAGAATTATTCTATCGGTATTTTGAATCGTCACATCTACAACCTGGAAAAGGAGACTTGGAATTGCAAATGCTAAGACCGGTCTCATATCGATAGTTGAACCCTTATCGGGCAAGCCACTCATTGCCGCAGCACCTAGAACAAGTACAGCAATAACCTCTCCCGCTAACCATCCATATGCTACACCAACGACCCCAAATCCAAGTACCACAAGAATAACCGTGGCAATTATTCTTGTTAGATCAAACACAAGCCTCCCAAATGCCAGTTTTTTAACTTTGTACCGCGCCAACAAAAAGGAATCTAGAAACACTTCAAGTGCAGAAAATGGAATAATGAAAGTAGCAATTATTAGCATTTCCTCTGAGAGGAATCCTGTACTTAGAATACTGGGAGTTAACATTGTAAGTAACAGCATGAGGATAGCCGATGAAATCACAATAAGCAGAACGGATCTTACCAATAACCCACGGATTCTATCAAAACGTCCATTCTTCTCTTCTTCAGGTATGATTAGAGGGGTTGCATGGTTTAGTCCGAGTGCTGCTAAGAATTGAGCGAAACCGTAGATGAGAGCTAGAAGAGCGACCTGCCCCATTTCTGCTTGCAGCAAAAGACGTGTAAGAATCATTATATTTACAACACGGAGCAATCCGCTGATCATTGACTGACTTACGAGTAGGGAAGTGCCCCTTGCCGCTTGTGTAGTTAATTCAGTCACATCATCACAACCGATTTACTATAGTCAAACACTACAGCCCTAGCCAATTCATATTCTAGAATTCACACTTTCAATTCATCAACGTGTAAATCCATCTGTCTTGGATACAACCGAAAAGGCTTTTGAACAGTTTCCTGATGCGTTTGGTGAGATTAATGTTCAAAGTTGTTATGATTTCACCACTTCCCCCAGAGAGTGCTGGCGAATCGATTTATACTGCGGCCCTCATCGACAAATTAGCGGTCAATGAGAATGTAAGAATATATGCAATTACAGGTCCAGATGCAGCTGAACTGCCCAAATTCTCAGGGCGAGTCACAACTATGAACATCTGGCGTGGACGAAGCATTCTCTACCCATTCACATTACTAAAAGCGATTGCAAAGATACGACCACACATAGTGCATGTTCAATTTGGACCTCATGGAGCAGTTTACGGTGGCTTTTTTGGTGAACCTATGATTGTATTGCTTATTCTATTGCGATTAATTGGGATTGATACTACGATTACGTTGCATAGCACTTGGATGACTGACCAAGTTGAAGAAAGAATCTCTGGCTACCGTAGAACCGGTATGTTATCCATTTTAGCAAAAGCAATGTTTAGAATATTTATGAAATTCTTACAATTAGGCACAAAGAGAATACAGCTTAGTACAGTAAAGATTGACTCTCTATTAAAACAAAAATTCATCCACGAATATCGTTTCTCTGATAGCGATGTTGATGAGATTCCCCATCCTTGTGCTCAAGTCCGGGATCGTTTAGATTCTGCTGAAGCTCTGCGCCAGCTGCATCTAGATGGCAAAATTGTGATACTAATATTTGGGTATATCCGGCGAGGAAAAGGCTTCGAAGTTGCCTTAGAAGCTTTGAATAACGTGAAACAAGATTTTTCTAATGTGTTACTTCTTATTGCAGGAAAAGTGCAAGATTCAGATAGCAGAGCATACTTACTTCAACTGAAAAAAAAGAGCAAAGAGCTAGGTCTGGAAGAGTCTGTACGATTTGATTCACACTACATTCCTGATGATGAAGTTCCTCTATATTTTTCAGCTGCAAGCATAATCTTAGTTCCATATACTGAAAGTGTAGGAGCAAGTGGGCCAATTCACAACTATGCAGGTTATGGTACGCCGATAATTGCGGCTAATGTTGGTTACCATATGAGGGAAACCCTTGGCGGAACATTGACACTTTTTAAGAATCGGGACTCAGCGGATTTAGCAGAAAAAGTCATCACATTACTTCATGATAGCAAGTTGCGAAAGGAGCTTGTGGCCAGACAATGTAAGTACGTTGCAAATGAGTCATGGGATGTTGCCGCCAAGCGTACCATGCAAAATTATGGGAGAATTATTTTCTAGAATCAAGATTCTCACACACATCTAACAATCTTTGTCCCAATTTAACCCAAGAGTACTTCTCTTCAACAAGTTTTCTTCCAGTACTACCTAGAAGATCTCGCAGTTCAGAATCATTGCTGAGCTTGACCACAGCATCACAAATTTCTTTTGAATTCCCTGGGGAAACAAGCATTCCACTAGAACTATCCACTATTTCAGTTGTACCTGCAACACTGGTAGCAACAACAGCATTTCCTGAAGATAGATATTCGAATAATTTGAGGGGGGATGCTGCATGTGAAACTGGAGTATCAGGGAATATACATAGTGCTACATCAGAAACTGCTGTGAATAATGGCATCGCCTCATATGGATGCAGACCTGCATGAGTTACCATATGTCCTAGATTGGAACGAGCCAAGCGTGTTAGGAGACCGCTTGTGGATCTTCCAGCTCCAACGAGAAGTATTGTTGAGTTTGTACTCCTCTTATCTAGACAGTCCGCCAAGTCATATATTAAATCAACTCCCGCCCAATCCTCTAAGTGACCGGTAAAAAGCACAATAAAACGATTATCTAATCGATATTTACTTCTAATATCAGAAACGTCCAAATCGGGATTGAATAGATCCGTATCTACACCATTCGGAATGACTACAATCTTTTTCGGATTTAATCCATGTGAAACAAGTAGATTTTTGAGAAACTCTGTTGCTGCAAATATTCGATTTGCCAATCGATACATTGTAAATTCAAACAATTGAATAATGACAGGCTTAAAACTATTCATCGATTCATTTGCAAGTCCTGCAGCATACGCTGACATCCAATCTGGACAACCTATGATAAATGGTTTAATCGTGAGTTTTGCTGATAGAAGTGCAACAATTCCAACAATAGGGGAAGCATGAGCAGTAATAACAACAGATGGATTGAACCGTACTAATGCTCTGATTGACATTACTGTGAATATGATAATTGTTAGAAGATATGCTAATGGTTTAAACATGCGCCAAAGTGTAGACATACGTTTTCCAAGCAAGAGATATTCTGCGCTGATATTCTTGTGTACTTTGGGTGGGGGGCCTGACCAGTTATTCTGGTATTTCCAATCTGTAGGTCTCTGCCCAATAAGATATCTTAGGGGTTGGGTTACGATGAAATGGACTTGAACACCAGTATCCGCGATGCGTTTCGCAAGCTCAAACACAGATCTATCTGAACCAAGAAATGGGGGAAAATGCTCAACAAAAATCCCTAGTCGTTTTATACTAATCAACCCCATTGATACAGTTACTCATTCTGATTCTGTTTTAATATTTTGTTGTTTAATTACAGTTGTACTAGCTAATTTCCGTTCAATCTCCAATTCATTATATAGAATTGTAAATGCAATCAATGCAATTGCTATGAGAGATGGGATCATTATGAAGTAAATTGGATTGAGAAATCCTGTATTAGTAATGTAGAAGAAATCTATTTGGTAAGATGATTCTACTCTCTGAGCCGGATAGATTGTCAAGTTAAGGAAAGTTAGTGTTCCATTATGAGTTGGGGAAACAATATTCGTAAAGGCAAATCTCCAAAGAATATAGGTCAAATTTGTGAATACGCTTGTTTTAGGAATGATACTTCCGTTGATGCTCTCATTATTTGCATCATTCCCCTCATATGAAAAGGACAAATCTGCATATCGACCAAAAGGTGGATCCCAGGAAGACACTATCCTAGCAACAAACTCCATTGATTTATCGAAATTAATCTCTACTACCTTTGTATAACTTATGCTGATATTTTTCAAATATGCATCATCCGTTACATTTCTCGTGTCGAACCAAAATCGACCATTTGTACCATCAGAATCTACATGTGCTGAAACCTGACTTGCATTCACGAAATTTCCTTTGATGTCAATTTCTGAAGACCATCCGTCAACTGTAATGAATTCATCTTGCCAATGTCGAGTTTCTTCGAATCCTAAACTTGTGAAACTATCGTGAGTATAGTTTGGATAAATTAGAAGTAGACATAGAATTACAGTATAACTTAGACGTTTGTCGCGCAATAGAAGGAAGAATGGAATCGACCACAGTAAATACCAGCCATAGAAGAATTGGCGTGCCATTGCAATAAATAAGAGAGCTGTTGCTCCCACAAGGGCTAACAATGAGTTTAGTGAAACATGTTTTTCCAAATCTATTTTCTGATTACGGTGTGCATTAAATATAATAAACAAACCAATACCGATAGTCATTATTCCACGTGCTAGACCCACATCGATAGGAAATCTCCAGAATACTTGACTTGAAATTGGCAGAAGTGGAAAGAACGCGGAAACAACGCCCATAATTACGATTATGACACCAAGTGCAATTGTTATAATATAGTATATTTTTTGATTGATTTCGGGATCATTACTATTGATTAGCCGCAAAATATGAATTACACCAAAAATTAGTACTATAGCAAATCCCGCAGTGATAATGGCAGAAAAAAGTGAAATGGTAAACAAGAATCCAAACATAGATTCGATGAAACCCAATGTTGAACCACCACTCTGGGAAGGGGCACCTGAGTTTGCAGTCCATGAAAGCAGGAGAATTGGAATAAATGTAAGAGCGACTGAAAGCCCTACACTGAAAGTGAACCAGAGTCTATCCTTCCATCCTTTGATGTATACAAATAGGATTGGAAATATTACAATCGGGTAGATTTTGGTTGCTATAGAAAGACCAAGAAATATGCCGCTAATACTATACTTTTGATTAATCAAGAACCACATAGAAATCAGTAATAGAAAACTAACAAGGGGTTCGAAATGGCCATTCCAACCAGATTCTATGACAGATATTGGAAGAAATGCGTATGCCATCACTGCGGTAGAAGCCCATTTTGGTCCAACTTCTTGATGGACTATCTTCCAAATTGAAACGAGAACTGCAATATCCATCACAATGGCAAAAAGTCTGAAACCAAGAGCTCCTTGGAAAATTGAAGTGATGATGTATATGAAATATGCAAACACTGGTGGATACGGAAAATAAAATCCAGTGTACGGTATCACTCCCATATGCATGAAGGTTCCAAAATCTGCATACCATAAGGCATCGAGGGAAATGTGGTGAGTCATTCCAACGAATATCAAGCGAATAATAATTGCAAGGGCTCCTATGCCAACCAGATGCATCTTATTGTGAATGAGGGGTTTTTCAATGATACGTTCTCTTCTAATGAGCATGGCTATCAAGACGATATAGAATGCTATCCAAATGTATACGAGAATGAAGAAAGGGTACATCTGAGTTCCAAAGATGCTCAAAGTGAATGCAATGAATATATTCACAGATGTTAGTAGCATTATCACAGAGCCAATATGATTTGATAGAACTGTGGATATCCTAGAGATATCAATTCCTGACATTAGCTTACCTCCGGAACTCCTCCACTATGTTTCGGTTTTCGGGCGAATAATAATCTGAATACCAGAGCTAAGAACTGCATGATAGTCTGTGAACCAAGCTTACTACTTCCATGAATACGGTCCTGAAACACTATTGGTACATCTGTCACTTTGAGATTAGGATTTCTTACTAAGAGTTCTAGCAGAAATTTAAATCCGTGACTTTGGAATCCTGTTGCTAACAACTGAGCTGATTTACATCCCATTAGACCGCTCATGGGGTCTGTTGTGTTAACGCGGAACAACATAGCCACAAGACGAGTAGCAATCAAGCTCATCGCAATTCTATCGCCACTCCAACCAACAATTGCTCCACCCTCTGTGTGACGTGATCCAACTACCACATCATAGCCTACATCGAGTTTCTCAAAAATCATTGGAAGATATCGTGGATGATGTGAAAAATCCGCATCCATTACAACTATTGGTCCTGTAGATACATGTGAAACCCCCTCTCGAACTGCACCTCCCAACCCCTTTTCATGGATTCGAACAATCATCACGAGATTCGCATATTCATCAATTAGTTTCTCTACTATACTATGAGTGTTATCGCTGCTATTATCATCCACGATGATTACGGTGACATCCTCTGTACCTAGATGGTGGAATATCGAATGGATAAGTGACTCAATATTTTCCTCCTCATTGAGAGTTGGGATTATCACAGTCCTCATTATCATCCATCCTCTATTGTGGTTCATTAACAACCAATGTTCTTTTTCCAATTACAATTAATCTATTCTCTTAATTCCACTTTTACCTACACAGCGATATTCGAATCCCTTGCCCACTACGGTTTTCATATCAAAGACATTTCTACCATCTACAATGGTTGGAGTTCTCATAACCTTCTGAATATCATCCAGATTCAATGAGAAGTACTCCGAATGCTTGGTTACAAGTACGAGACAATCAGAGTCTTTGGCTGCTATCATGATATCCGTTTCGATCACTTGTGTACCAAACTCCCAATTTTTGACATAGGGGTCATGTATTCGCACAGTAGCACCTCTACTCTGGAGGGCTGCCATAAGAACTGCTGCAGGAGTGTTTCGAGTATCATCCGAATCTTCAAGATATGCTATTCCGAGGATAGTAACGGTTGCTCCTTGAATTGAAACATTCTGGGTCCGTAAGGCGTTCTCTACAAGATCTGCCATATGAACTGGCATGTGATTATTCACTCTACGCGCAATTCCGATGAATTCTGGTTCTATTTTCCATGAACCGTACTCGTACAAACCATATCTCAAGAGCCAGGGATCCTTGGGAAGGCAGTGGCCGCCAACACCGGCACCGGGGATGTGCATGTGTCTATCATGTCTTGCATTTATCAATTCGATAATTTCGTATATGTTTACTCCTAGGCTCTCAGAAACCAATGCCATTTCATTTGCGAAAGCAATGTTGACATCTCGATAGGCGTTTTCTATTGTTTTCGATAGCTCTGCACTAAGTGTATCAGTAGTGTATATTTTTTCCTTAACAATGGTCGAGTAGAGTTTCATTGCCCTCTCTGTTGCCTTTGGAGTAGTACCCCCAACAACGCGTGGCATATTCACAATGAACTCAAGTAATTTTCCAGGCATTACTCGTTCGTATGAGAATGCAAGATCAAAATCTACACCACTTTTGAGACCGGACTCCTTCTCAATAATTACCTGAACAACATGTTCGGTTGTCCCAGGAGCAACGGTCGACTCTACAACAACTAATGTTCCCTTCTTAATGCGCTGACCAATGTTTTTACTAACTTCTCGTAGAGAAACATACTGTGGCATATTTTGTGAATCCGTGGGTGTTTGAACATCAATAAGGATAACATCCGCATCTTTCAAAATATCAATGTCATCAGTAGCTCTGAATGTACCTTTGCTGACAACCTTTGAAATTAGTTCATCAAGACCTGGCTCGATGCCTTCGATAGGTGACTTTCCACTGTTTAGAACATCAATCTTCCATCCTGAACGTTTGGATTTTCGTTGAAGCCCAGTTACATCGTGACCTTCTACATCCGCCAAGAGAGCGGCTGCTGGGATACCTACATACCCTAAACCAATTACAACAATTTTCGTAACCATAATATCGACACTCATCTATACAATCTATTAGGCAATTGGGGGCTCACAGAGTTGTATTGAAAAGGATTTTGATATGAAGAAATTGTACTGTTAGTGAATCTTATTGTTACTAATTGGCATTTACCATGCGTTCATTCTAAATACTTTTCTTGATAGGACCATAAATGTCGACTAACCAATCAATGTACAACTTAACGCCATCCATCTGAAGTTGTATCAACAAACAGACCAACAACTACAGACGAAGAGGAAGAGTGACTCTAACTCAATAAATCCTTCACATGAAAGACACCCACAACATTAGTTCGACCTGGGATCATATGTACTCCCGAAGTGAAGACAATATCCTTGTTCTTGTCAATAAACCCTCGGTCATAGACAATCTGTGTTGATGCCTGAACAAGCTCATCTACATTATCTAGGTGCTGTTCCTGTGTGATAGGGTGTACTCCCCAGAGTAATCGCAATTTTCTAGAGATTTTGTTGCTAGACGTTACAGCGAAGACAGGAACGGGTGGTCTAAATTTTGATATCCACTTTGCAGTATAACCACTTCGTGTTGCAGTAATCACTGCGTCTATTTTATCTGGGATGAGATTGACTGCATTATAGGTTAGATTCCCAATCACTTCAACAATCATTCTTCTGGGTGATGTTACTGCAAGTGGGTCCACATGAGGAAGTGCTTTTTCTGCACGTCTGATAATTCTCTCCATCATTGCTACGGTGCCTACTGGATCTACACCAACCGCAGTTTCTGCGCTCAGCATGACAGCATCCGCACGGTCAAGTACAGCGTGTGCAACATCACTGACTTCAGCTCGGGTTGGCATTATATCCTCAGTCATTGATTCTAACATGTGTGTAGCAACTATAGCAGGTTTTGCCCACACATTGGCTTTCTTAATCATGTCCCGCTGTAAAATCGGGACTTCTTCAAGTGGTACTTCTATTCCGAGATCACCCCTAGCAATCATAACACCATCCGATGCCTTCAGGATTTCATCAAAATTCTTGATTGCGAGAGTATGCTCGATTTTGCTAATGATGTCCGTATCCTCTAATCCCTTTGAATCCATTGCCGCCCTAAGTTTCTTAACGTCATCCGCTTCTGTGACAAATGAGAGCGCAACAAAATCTGGTTCAAGTTCTGCAGCAAGATCTAGGTCTCTAAGATCTTCTTCAGTTGGAACCTTGCATGAGAGTTTAATGCCTGGAATATTGGCTCCCTTCCTGCTGGAAATGAAACCTCCATGAGTAACTTCTGTGATCACTTCAGTCCCTTTTACTGATTTTACACGAAGTCTCACAATACCATCATTTAACGCGATGATATTCCCCTTCTTGACATCCGTTGGTAGTTCCTCATGTGAAATCGAAACCCGAGTGTGATCTCCTATGAACTCCTCAGTTGAGAGAATGAACTCTTGACCTGACTCAAGGGTTGCTGGTTCTTTCATTTCACCAATTCGTATCTTTGGTCCTTGAAGGTCGAAAAGAATTGGTATCATATCATCAATTGACCGAATAGTGTCAAAAGTAATCTTTCCTGTCTTGTGGTCTTCATGTGAGAGATTAAGTCTTGCAACATCCATTCCTGCCTGAATCATTTTGGTAAGCACGTCTTCAGATTTAGATGCCGGTCCAATTGTACAAACTATCTTGGAGTTGGATGATTCAAAGACCATGAATTGTTCCACCTGTCAAGAATTGCTAGAATAAGAGTGATAATAGCGTTGCTCTTGTGAATCCTATGTGTATCTTCGGGTAACGTTCACATGGGATAACATAAAACCACGAACCTATCAATCTATTAAGACAGGAAAGCATCATTTTACATGCTTGGTGACCATAATGGTAAATATCACAAAGATTCATGCAATAGAAATTCTTGATTCTCGTGGAAATCCCACGTTAATGA
>SDBT01003053.1_pt1 | contig 29083 bp, 26 predicted proteins | sample 2277101 | NCBI WGS metagenome assembly SDBT01 (sample SAMN10404973, study PRJNA504765) | marine sediment metagenome | isolation source: marine sediment core GS10_PC15, 103 cmbsf | place: Arctic Ocean: Southern Knipovich Ridge | collected 2010
CCTTCTTGCCGTTTTGGGGTATTCGATTAATAATACTGTGGTGGTTTTTGACAGAATAAGGGAAAACCTTTTAAGAAGGGGAGAGGTGTTTGAGGAGATCGTTGATAGAAGTTTAAACCAAACTTTAACCAGACAGATTAATACTTCTTTAACCACTTTATTTGTTTCTGCCGCTATTTTCTTTTTTGGCGGAGAAACTTTGAAATATTTTTCTCTAACTCTAATTTTAGGAATCATAGCCGGAACTTATTCCTCGATTTTCTTAGCCGGATCCATATTGACAACTTGGTTCAAGCTGCAGAGAAGATAGAATTATCCCCAGTTGATGGATTGACAACAATCTTTAAAAATGGTTAAATAGAAAAATAGATATAATACGAATCTACAAATAAATATTCGTTGATTCGAATAAGAATTTGTAGCATTCGGATAATATTTTATGAAATATGATTATCAAAAAATTTGCTCAAATTTTTTAAAAGGATTACCTCAAAGAACAGCCAATGTTATTGAGAGGCGTTTTGGTTTGAAGTCAGGAACAGGAAAAAAAGAAACCTTAGAAGCTATCGGGGAAAGTTATAATATTACCAGGGAACGGATTCGTCAGATTGAAGAAGAGGGGTTTTCTAAAATTCGTCCGAAAATTAAAGATTACCAGAAGGTTTTTCAATATTTTAATAATACTCTTGCTTCATCCGGTGATTTTAAAGAGGAAGACACCCTTCTTAAATTTTTAGGTGGAGAAAAATATCAAAATCACGCTTTCTTTTTATTGACCCTTCAGCCTTTGACAAAAAGCGGAAGGTTGACCAATGGGGAAGGATTTGAGAGGTTATCGGAAGATAAAGATTTTTATCCTTTGTGGACAATAAAAAAAGAATCAGCAAATCTCGCCAAAAAAGCGGTAAAATCGACTATAAATAAAATGGAAAAAGGAAAAAGAGTGCTTACTTTAGATGAACTTTTTAAATCCCAAAAGAAAGAGCTCATTAAGTTTTTAGGCGAAAGATTAAACAAAAGTATTTTTCTTTCCTGCCTTGAGATTTCAAAGAAAATCCAAAGAAATCCTGAAAGTCAATTTGGCTTAAGGGATTGGTTGGAGATTAATCCTCGAGGAATAAAAGATAGGGCTTATTTGGTTTTAAAAAAAGAAGAGAAACCCCTGCATTTTGCCGAGGTAGCTACTTTTATAGAGAAGCTTCCCTTCCCTTTCCAGAGAAAAACCCATACAGCTACTGTCCATAATGAACTAATCAAAGACCCAAGATTTGTTTTAGTTGGAAGGGGACTTTATGCTTTAAAAGAATGGGGTTATACGCCCGGAGTAGTTCGCGATATAATTACCAAGGTCTTAAAAGATTCAAAAAAACCTTTATCAAAAAAAGAGATTTTGAAAAATGTTTTAGAGCAACGTTTTGTGAAAGAAAATACAGTTGCGTTAAATTTACAAAATAGAAACCATTTCTTACGGGACTCTAAGGGAAAATATACAATAAGAGAAGCCTGAATTAGAAATTAGAAATTAGAAATTAGAAATTTATTTGATGCCCCCAGTAATTTTAGATGCATTAAAAACTTTTGTGTCAATGCTTCCCAATGCTTGGCTAATTTTTAAAACTTGGTGGTGGCTGCCATTGCCCTTTATTCTATGGTGGCCTTTTTCTTTTCTTTGGTGTTGGTGGAGAACAGATAAATTTTTAAAAAAAACAAAGTTTATTCTGCTTGAGATTAAAATACCAAAGGAGGTTTTAAAACCAATGAGAGCAATGGAAATTGTTATAGATGGCTTATGGCAGATTCTTTACGATCCTTCTGATTGGTGGGAAAAGTGGGTTGAGGGGAAAATATTACTTTCTTATTCATTTGAAATCGCCTCAATTGGCGGAGAGCCCCATTTTTTTATCAGGATACCTGAAAAAGGCCGAGATCCGATTGAGTCGGCTATTTATTCTCAGTATCCTGATGCTGAAATTTCAGTAGCTGAGGATTATACAAAATATATTCCTCAGGATATTCCAAATAAAGATTGGGATCTTTGGGCTGCCGACTATGTGTTTTTGAAAAAAAATCCCTATCCGATTAAAACTTATCTAAAATTTGAAACAGAAAGAGAGGTCCTGGAGGAAAAAAGAATTGACCCTTTGGCTGCTCTTCTTGAAGCAATGGCAAAAATCAAACCCGGGGAACAGCTTTGGGTCCAAATTATGGCGGGCCCTGTCAGCAACAAAGAAGTTCCTTGGGTAACCGAAGGGGAGGAAATAAGAGATGAACTTGCCAGAAGAGTCAAGCCTGCAAAAAGAAAATCAATAATTATGGAAGCTGCCGATGTTTTGGTTACTGGAACACCGCCCGGAGGGCTGCCCAAAGAAGAAAAAGAAATTATTCCGCCAGAAATGAAGCTTACTCCTGGAGAAAGAGAAATAATTTCTGGAGTGGAACAAAAAATGGCGAAACGCGGCTTTAATACCAGTATTAGATTTATTTATCTTGGGAAAAGGGATGTTTTCTTTAAGCCAAAACTCCGGCTTGTTCTTAGCTTTTTTTCTACTTTTTTTACCCAAAACGTTAATGCTTTAGTGCCCTGGGGCAAAACCTTAACTAAAATTCATAAAAGCTGGTTTTTGCCAAAAAACCTTGTTTTTAATCGAAGACTATATTTGAGAAAAAGAGCGATATTCAGGAGATATAGATTAAGGTTTCATCCTCTATTTCCTCGAAAACCTCGTTGGCCCTCGGGTTTTATCTTAAATACCGAAGAATTAGCTACTATTTTTCACTTTCCTGGCCGAAGGGTTGCTCAAGCTCCGTTTATTAAACGAATTGAAGCTAAAAAAGGAGAAGCGCCTCCGGGCTTGCCAACTGAATAGATTTAAGTTGTAAGTTGTAGAGTTGTAGAGTTGTAAGTTGTAAGATTTAAGTTCTTAAATCTTTAATCTTTCAACTTTAATCTTTAATGGGTGATATAAATTTTTTTGCTGAAACAACTTTCCGTAACATCAGACAGAAGTTTGGTATTAAACCTGACGACAGACGTCGGCATGTTTATATTATTGGTAAAACCGGAATGGGTAAAACAGCTATGCTCCAAAATATGGCTATTCAGGATATTCAACAAGGCAGGGGAGTAGGTTTTGTTGACCCTCACGGAGAAGCAGCCGAAGAATTATTGGATTTTGTTCCTTCTAGCAGAATTAACGACGTTATATACGTTAATCCCGCTGATTTAGATTATCCGATCGCTTTTAATGTTATGGAAAGAGTTGAACCTGAATACAGGCACTTGGTGGCAGGTGGCCTGATGGGCGTTTTTAAAAAAATCTGGCCTGATGTTTGGTCAGCCAGAATGGAATATATTTTAAATAATTCTATTTTAGCTTTGCTTGAATACCCGGGTTCAACCTTGTTGGGGATTAATCGAATGTTGTCTGATGCAGAATTTCGCAAGAAAGTAGTGGACAAAGTTACCGACCCGGTGATTAAAGCATTTTGGCTAAATGAGTTTGCCCGCTATACTCAGAGATATGAAGTAGAGGCAACAGCTGCTATCCAAAATAAAGTTGGCCAGTTTATTTCTGCTCCCTTAATCAGAAACAGCATTGGTCAGGTTCAATCCAATATTAATATGCGGAAGATAATGGATGAGAAAAAGATTTTAATTTTAAACTTATCAAAAGGAAGAATGGGAGAAGATAATTCAACATTGATGGGCGCTCTTTTAATCACCAAAATACAGCTTGCCGCTATGTCAAGGGTGGATATTCCTGAAGAGAAAAGAAACGATTTCTTTTTATACGTAGATGAATTCCAGAACTTTGCAACAGAATCTTTTGTTAATATTCTTTCTGAGGCAAGAAAATATAGGTTAGCTTTAATTTTAGCCCACCAGTATATTGCTCAGATGGAAGAGACGGTAAGAGATGCAGTTTTTGGCAACGTTGGCACTTTAATTTCTTTTCGGGTTGGGGCAGAAGACGCTGAGTATTTAGAAAAAGAGTTTATTCCGGAATTCAACGCAGAGGACATTGTAAATCTGGCAAAGTATAATATTTATTTAAAATTAATGATTGACGGAGTAGCAGGAAGACCTTTTTCAGCTGGGACTCTGCCTCCGTTTTCAAAGCTCAAGGAGTCAAACAAAGAAAAAATTATAAAAGTTTGTCGGGAAAGATACGGAACTCCTCGCCAGGAAGTTGAAGAAAAAATTACTAAGTGGTCAGGATTTTTAGAGACACAAGCCGCTGCTCCGCCGCAGGAAGCTCCTGTTCTTTATGATGCTACCTGTTCTGGGTGCGGCAAACCAACCAAAGTAGTATTTCCTCCAGATGGAAAGAGGCCCGTTTACTGTAAGACCTGTTTAAAAAAAGTGAGAGAGGCGGGCGCTTTAAAAAAACAAGTTTCGTCTTTAACAGGCAGAGAAGAAAGTCCCTTAAGAGAACCAGCGTCATCTATTTCTCTAGAAAAAGCGACAGAAGAAGAACCCGTTTCTTTTGGGGGGCAGAGGAGAGAAATTAAACATTTCAAAAAGAAACGAAAACCAGTTGATATAACGGAATTAAAAAAAACTTTAGAAGAAACTTTAAACAAAAAAAACAATGAGGACAATTAAAAATCTCGATGTTAAAAATAAACGGGTTTTGGTAAGATGCGATTTTAATGTTCCTTTAAACGAAAAGGGCGAGATAGAAGATGATTTTCGGATTAAACAGACCATTCCTACTATTGAATATTTGGTTAAAAAGGGAGCCAAAGTAATTTTAATGAGTCATTTAGGCAGACCCGAAGGGAAAATAGTAGAAGGTTTAAGGTTAACTTCGGTTCAAAAGAAACTGACAGAGTACTTAGATGCTCCGGTGGCAAAAGCCGCAGATTGTATTGGAAAGAAAATTGAAAAAGAGACGATTGAGATGAAAGAAGGAGAGATTTTGCTTTTGGAAAATTTAAGATTTCATAGAGAAGAGAAAAAAAATTATGGAAATTTTGCTAAAGAAATTTCTAAATTAGCTGATGTTTATGTTAACGATGCTTTCGGTGTTTCTCATCGAAGCCAGGCTTCAATTGTAGGAGTTCCAGAATATTTACCTTCTGCGGCAGGGCTTTTGTTTGAAAAAGAAGTTAAAATACTTTCCAGGGTTCTTGAAGACCCGTGGCGGCCCTTGGTAGCAATTATTGGCGGAGTTAAAATTGAAAGTAAAATAAAAGTAATCAAGCAGCTTTTAGAAAAAGCTGACCATCTGCTTATTGGCGGAAAAATAGGCAATGCTATTTTAGCAGCAAAAGGCATTTGTGTTGGAAGGCCTCTGCCCTCAAAAGAAGCAATAAAAGAAATTGAGAAGCTTAAATTAACGTCCACCAAACTCCATCTTCCCGTGGATTCAATTGTTTCTCCAGATGAAACCGGCCAATTTTATACTCGGGAATCGGCGCCGGCAAGGGTAAGGAAGGACGAAAAACTTTTAGACATTGGGCCGGAAACCATCCAAATATTCTCTAAAATAATTAAAGATGCCAAAATGATTGTTTGGTCGGGTCCCTTAGGGCATTTTGAAGAGCCTTCATTTGAAAAAGGAACAAAAGTAATTGCTGAGGAAATTGCCAGAAATCATCGGGCTTTTAAAATTGTTGGCGGGGGAGAAACTGTTTCTGCGGTGTCTCAATTTGGATTGAGGGAAAAGTTTGACCATGTTTCCACTGGAGGCGGAGCAATGTTAAGTTTTCTGAGTGGGGAAGAACTTCCTGGCTTAAAAGTATTGGAAAAATGAAAGTTGAAATTAAAAATCTAAAAAAGATAGCTAGCCGAATTTCAAAAGCAATAAAATCAAAAGAAAAAATAGTTATTTATGGCGATGCTGATTTAGATGGAGTAACTTCAGTTATTATTCTAAAAGAATGCATAAAGAATCTTGGCGGTAAAATTACCGCAATTTATTTTCCAGACCGCGAAAAAGAAGGATATGGGGTGACCGAAGAAGCCCTTTTTTATTTAAAAAAATATTCTCCTGCTTTACTTTTAGTTTTAGATTGCGGCATTGGAAACTTCAAAGAGATGAAGAAAGCTAAAGAGATGGGTTTTGAGGTATTAATTATTGAGCACCATGAAATTCTGGATAAACTTCCTGAAGCAGCTATTATTGTTGACCCAAAACAAAAAGGGGACAAATACCCTTTTAAGCAATTAGCGACAGTTGGTATTATTTTTAGATTAGCCAAGCTTCTTTTAAAGAAGCAGATGACAGAGGGTTTGAAAAAGGATTTTTTAGAATTAGCGGCTTTAGCTACTATTGCTGATATGATGCCGAGAATTGATGAGAACGCAGAAATAATCAAAGGAGGACTGAATTCTTTGAGATCGAGCTGGCGGCCGGGAATCCAGACATTATTTGGCTTAGAATCCTTTAAATCCTTGACCCTGCTCCAACAAGTTTATAAAGTTAACTCTCTTTTAAATATTCGAGATGTTGAAAATAGACTGCCAGCTGCTTTTCGTCTTTTGACGGCTTCCAGTAAGAAAGAGGCAGAGAAATTAGCCGAGAAATTACTGGAAAAGGGCATTCAGAAAAGGGAGAGAATAAGAGAAATAACAGTGGAAGTTGAAGAGAGGATTTTCGGAAAAGAAACAGATCCTGTTCTTTTTGAGGGAGGTTCTGACTGGGAATTAATTCTATTAGGAGTTGTGGCGGCAATAATTTCCCAGAAACATCAGAGGCCAACATTTTTATATAAAGAAGGAAAAAACGAAAGCCGGGGGAGCATTAGGGCGCCCAGTGGATTTAATACGGTTGAAGCAATGAAAAGCTGCTCAAAACGTCTTACAACCTATGGGGGGCATCCCCAGGCATCGGGATTTGAAATAAAAAATGAGCACTTGGAAGAGTTTAAGGAATGTTTAATAGAGTATTTTAAATGAAAAAAATTATTATCTACACTGACGGCGGTTCTCGGGGCAATCCGGGACCTGCAGCAATAGGGGTTTTGTTTTGTAATGAAAAAGGCCAGGAGATAAAGCAATATTCTGACTATTTGGGGGATAACTTTACTAATAATGAAGCTGAATACCAAGCAGTAATTTTTGGTTTAAAAAAATTCAAGGCTTTATTTGGAAAAAAATTAGCAAAAAATTCTGAAATTGAAATAAGGTCTGATTCTGAGCTTTTGGTAAAACAGCTAAAAGCCCAATACAAAGTTTTAGATTCTAAAATCCAGCCATTATTTCTGGAAATTTGGAATCTACAATTTGATTTTCAAAAAATAAAGTTCAAGTTAATTCCCAGAGAGAAAAACAAAGAAGCAGACAGGTTGGTAAACGAGGCCCTAAACGCCCAAGGAAGCAGCCAGAAACTGCTATAATTAAAGTTCGAGTTCTATCCCAGAAAAAACAAAAAATCGCCCGGCGACGGGCGTTTTTACTTGACAAGGTTTTATCAATGTGGCATATTTAAGTAGTTCTCATAAAACTAAATACTGATTTCAAAAAACCGAAAGGAGGTTAAAGTTATGAGAAAGAAAAAGATAAAAATGCTCAATAGGGTGGTTATCTCAGCGGCGATTGTGGTAACGATTGCTCTTAAAATTGCGAGTTTCGGTGCGAGTGTATTTTCAAGCATAGGTGTGGGTGTGGCCGCCGGCGTAATATTTTTTGCCGGAGCAGAGATATTCGCGGAAATTGGCGCGGTGCTAATTACTATTAAGTTTGTTGCTCAGCGCGCTAAACACACCCGCAAACACGCGCACAAATCTCGGAACAAGCCAAGACATAAACCAGCTCATTGTTAAAGAAGCTCGCAAAATTTTTAAAATTAATTTTTAACCACTCGGCCCCTGATGGGTGTACTATCAGGGGCTTATTTTAGAGAAAATAGTAAAAAATAGAAAAAATCTACTTTCCCAAAAAAGGGCTTTTAAAAGCCCTTTTTAAATATCTTTTTTCAGATTATTTATATATATTTTTGTAAAAAGTTTTTAAGAACAGGAATAGGAAGCCCATAGGGCTTTTTCGTTTTAACAAGATTGTCTTCAAAAACAGGCTTTTTAATTTTGTAAAAAACCCCTATAGGTATTTTTTTAGCTTTTTCGTCGTTTATATAATCCCATTCCCTAATCTTTTTCATCGCGCTATTTCGATCAGAAACATTATGCTTTTTGAGTTCGTAAACTTTTCGGCGGTAAAACTCAAAAGTATTGTAAAAAGCTACGCACGGCTGAAGAACTTCTACAAAAGAAAATCCCTTATGGAGAATTGCCTGTTTTATAATTTCTTTGAGATGTTTTGGGTTTCCAACAAAAGATCTTGCTATGAAGGTTGCGCCGCTGGCAATCATAAGTTCTAAAGGATTAAAAGGTTCTTCAAAAGAGCCATCTGGCGTGGATTTTCCGGGGAAGCCCTTTGGTGAGGTGGGAGTAAACTGGCCGGTTGTGAGCGCGTAAGTTCTGTTGTCGTGAATTACCATTGTTATATCGCTGTTTCTTTTCGCAGCGAATATTAAATGAGCCAGCCCTTCTCCGTAGGCATCTCCGTCTCCGGCAAATCCTACAACTGAAAGAGCGGGATTGCCAATTTTAATTCCTGTTGCCGGCGCCGTAACTCTGCCATGCAAGGAATAAAAAGAATTAACATTAATATAATCGCTGATTTTTGCATGGCAGCCTATGCCGGAAAGAATAACTATATTTTCTTTTTTAAGCTTTCCCTTATTGATAAGTTCAATAAATGCCTGTTTTGCGGTTGACTCTATTCTGAAGTTTCCACATCCAAGGCACCAAGTATTTTTTGCGTAAGTTTTAAAATCTTCTATTTTCATGAAACGATTTTTTTTATTTTTTTGTCTAACTCATCAACGGTAAATGGCCTCCCGTCGTATTTTAAAATTTGCTTATCAACCCTAAATCCATTAGATTTTAGCAGTTTGCCCAGCTGTCCGGTAGAGTTTACTTCTATGTTTATAATTTTTTCGGCATTGCTTAAATGTTTTTTCAGTTCCCACGTTGGGAAGGGCTGCAGATATAAGGGCTGGACAGCTTTTATGTTATGAGAGCTGGCAATCTCAGCCACAACTCCCTTGGTTGAACCCCAGGCGGTCAGAACTGTTTTGCTTTTTAGATTTCCATAAACCTTAACAGTCTCTTTTTTCTTCATTATATTTTCTATTGTTTTCATTTTTTTCAGTCTTTTTTCATTTCCCTTTATTATGGGTTCAGGGTCTTCTGTAGTTATCCCGAATTCATCGTGCTCATAGCCGTTTAATTTAACAATCGCTTTCTTTTCTCCCGGGAAAGCCAGTGGAGATATGCCATCCTCTTTAAAGGAATATCTTTTATACTTTCCTTTTTTATTCCACATCTTTGGATTTTCTATAACTACTTTATTTTCATCAAATTCTGCTGAAAAAACACTCTCACTCAGGTGTTTATCGCTGAGTATTATTATTGGAATCTGAAGCTTCCACGCTAAATTTAAGGCCTCTGCTGTCAAATAGAAGGCTTCTTCAACATCCCCGGGGGCAACAACAATTTTTGGAAAGTCTCCGTGTCCAGCATGCAGGGCAAATAACAAATCTCCCTGAGCAGTATAAGTGGGAACGCCTGTTCCCGGCGCTGGTCTTTGGGACAGAACTATAACGGTGGGGATCTCTGCCTGGCCGGCCAAGCTAAGGTGTTCTGTCATTAAAGCAAATCCTCCTCCGGAAGTCCCAATCATAGTTTTAACGCCTGCATATGCTGCTCCTTGGGCAGCGCCTATGACCCCAATTTCATTTTCTGGTTGAAATGTTAATATGTTAAATTTCTCTTTGTGTTTTGCCAGATAGTGAAGAATACTTGTTGAAGGCGTCATTGGGTAGGCAATATACGCTTTCATTCCGCCTTTGACAGCGCCAAGAGCTATTGCTTCATTTCCCGTAAGAAGCGGCTTAGCAGGATTCTTAAGCAGAGGCAGTTTAAATGACTTTCCAAATTTTTTCGTTTGATTGTAAGCCTCCTTAGCAGCTTCAATATTTTCTTCTGTTTTTTTTCTAATTGAACTTTTGATAACGTCTTCCACAATAGAAAATTCTATTTTTAAAATAGAAGCAACAGCGCCCAATGCAGCGCTGTTTCTTGCTATTTGAGGAAGCTCTTTATCTTTAACAATTTTGCTTAAAGGAATTCCCAGTCCTTTTGCTTTTACAGAATTTGAATCAAAAACAACCAGAGATTTTCCTTTTAACCTATGAGCATGTTTTTCAATAGTTTCCTGATTAAGGGCTACTAAGATATCCACCTTATCTGCATGAGCAAGAATTTTTTCTGACCCAGCTCTTACTATTGCAAAATTATGGCCGCCGGTAATCAGAGAGGGGTAATCAACATATACAAAAATCCAGTAGCCCAACCTATTAAGTAGTTTTGCTGCTGCATCCCCGGCTAACTTTATTCCATCTCCAGCTTTGCCTCCTATTAAAATAGAGCATTCGTTTTGCATAATGGAAATTGATTTAAAAACTTATAATACGCTATTTTATCTATTATACACAAATGTTTTTTTAAAAAAAGTGTAAAACTTTTTTATTTTGAATTTTTTGCTACAGCAGTTATAATTAAAGAAAGAGCGGAGGACAGTCCTCCGCTAGCTTCGCGGGGGTTTTCCACAGGTTGTTTTGTTTTTGATGTGGTAGAATATAACAATTTGGTAGAACAAAAACAGAGAACTGTTCTCTGAGAGTTTTAAATATAAAAAAATGGCTAAGATTATAAAAAATAATCTAGGGAATTTTTTAGTAATTTGCCTTATATTTTTAATGATGACGGTTTGGATTTTTTCTGGCAAACCCCAGATTTGGAAAAAGCCAGCATTCCCTCCGGAAGTTCAGGAGGCACGGGCAGATAGTATAACTTTTGACACAGCTGGACCAAATGACTGGACATCTCCTGCAGGAATAATTTCGGTTGATGTTGAATGTTGGGGCGGCGGTGGAGCTGGCGGTGGCGGAGACACCAATGGTCAGCCAGGCGGAGGCGGAGGCGGTGGTGGATCTTATGCCAAGGAAACTAACATTACTATAACTGCGGAGACGTTGTATAATGTGCAGGTCGGAGCGGGTGGCAATGGCGGGACTGGAAATGGGCCACCTGGCTTGGATTCTTATTTTGACGCTGGTAATGACATTAGAGCCAAGGGCGGAAGCGGCGGTTTAGACCGGGGAAATGGCGGAACTGGCGGTGCTGGCGGCGTGCTTGGCACCGGGACGGCTAGATATTTAGGCGGAGACGGATATCAAGGCGCTGATACTGTCGGAGGTGGTGGAGGAGAAGGTTCGGGCTCGACTGCTGATGGAGTAGATGCCACCGGACAGACCGGGGCTTCGGGAACAGATGGCGGAGATGGCGGCAGCGGTGGTGTTGCTGGCGCAGACGGTGCTGCTGGCACTGCCCCGGGAGGAGCCGGAGGCGGCGGAGGACAGAGAAGCGGCGGTGGTGAAAAAGGCGGAAGCGGTGCTACCGGGAGGTGTACTCTAGCTTGGACGGTCGCGGCGGTTTATTCTGTTAGTGTTGAAGATAAAACTGTTGCTTATGGAGTAGTAGCTCTAAGTGGTACCGCAGATACAACTTCGGGTCAGACTCAGATTGCTACTAATGACGGAGACACAGCCAAGTTTAATATCAAGAGCACTATTGCTACCGGTGCTGGTACTCCATGGGCATTAGTTACATCTACAGGCAACCCTCATGAATTTATCCATAGATATTCTACTAATGGAGGAGGCAGTTGGGCAACATTTGAGACTACCAACTATTATACTTTAGTTTATAGTATAATTGGAAGCGACACCCAGGCTTTTGATTTATTTATCGGCATGCCCAGTAGTACCGACGATTATGGCGAGAAAAGTATTACAGTAACTGTTCAAGCAGTGCAACCATAAAAAGGTTACTGTTGTTGACACTTTTTTAGTGTTACAATTAGTTAAATTAAAAACTTATTAAAAAAACTAAAGGTCGAACCAGATAATTTGAATAACTAATAGATAAAAGCAAGATTTTATGAAAATATTTATTGGAATTATTTGTTTTTTAGTAATGATTGTTCTGGTAGTGACAATACTGGCAGTAGATTTTAAAATCTCTGTTCTTTCGCCCCGTTTAGAAGATTATTTAAGAGATCCTCTTGGGGTTTATTCAATTTTGGCGGCAGAAACAAATGAGGTTGCTGCTACGGTCACCCCTAAATTAATTTCAGTTGCGGTTTCTGGAAGCGATGGAACGGTTGGCTACGGGACAATAGCCCTAGGCAAACAAACAAGCACGATTACTTTGGGTGATACCCAAGTAGCAGAAAATGACGGAACCGCGATAGCCAAATTTAACATTGCCAGTACTAATGCTTCTGGTAGCGGTACGGACTGGTCATTACAGACATCTACCGGCACCATTCATCAATTTGTTCATAAATATTCTAGTGACGCAGGAAGCAGTTGGATACCATTTGTGAATCCCTTGCCCACCTATTATGATTTCTCTTATAATGTACCAGTTGCATATGGAACCGACTCCGTCAGTATTGATTTATTTATTGCCGTACCTACCAGCACCGACGATTATGCCGAGAAAAGCATCACGGTAACTATTCAAGCAGTATCACCATAAGAACCCTCCGCTGAGCGGGGGAATCTTGATTCGTTAAGGTATTAGAATATATATTCTTAAATTAATCTTGAATTAAGGAAATTGTTCTTAAAAATCCAAAGTTTTAGATTTTTAAGTGTAGATTAGTTTGTTAAAGTTATGCGGAAATTTATTATTTATATTTTCATAGCTGTTTTTATGGCTGTTTTAGTTCTTCCTTTGATGATTTTTGCTAGAATTGGCGTAGGCGTAGGAACAGGCAAGATAGAGGTTGCTGAGCCTTTAAAGCCGGGCGGAATTTATGACCTTCCCTCTGTGGAAGTATTTAATACTGGAACCGAACCCTCTGATTACTCATTAAGAATTACTTATCACGCCAACCGTCCCCAGATGCAGCCGCCTGAAGAGTGGTTTAGTTTTAGTCCTTCTATGTTTCACTTAGAGCCGGGTAGATCTCAAACTGTGGCAGTAAAATTAACTTTGCCGGTTAAAGGAGTTAAACCCGGCGACTACTTTTGCTTTTTGGAAGCCTATCCAGTTATAGAAACCGAGAAAGGCGTTACTGTTATTGCGATAGCGGCAGCCGCTAAACTCTATTTTACTGTAATTCCAGCTAATATCTGGCAGGCTATGTATTATCGATTTCTTGCTCTCTGGGCAAGATATGTTCCTTGGAGTTGGATTATTTTAGGATTAGTGCTTGCTGCCATAATTGTTCTCATCCTTAGGAAAATTCTTAGAAGGTATTTTTCATTTCAATTTGGAATTAGAAAAAAGTCAGAGAGCGGCCCGAAAACCAAGTTGGAAAGCGATTTGGAAAGCAAATCAAGAAGTAACTTAAAAAGCAAGCCGAAAAGCAAGCCGAAGGGCAAATCGAAAAACAAATTAAAAAAGAAAAAGGGACGGACAAAGTAAACCAGAGAAGAAAATGAATAATGATAAAAAATTCTTTAATTTTTATTTTATTATTAGTTATCGTCGTATGGGCGGCGGTATTTGATATTCATTATGTTCGAGCCCAGCAGGAGCCAATCACTGACACTATTACAGCTACAATTAGAATAATAGTTTGCGGCAACGAAACTGTTGAAGGGGATGAAGAATGCGATAGAGATAATTTAAATAACCAAACTTGCGCAGGACTCGGCTATGATGGAGGGAATCTAAGCTGTACTGCCGCTTGTGAGTTTGATGTTTCTAATTGTACTACTGACGGAGTTCCTACAGGCGGTGGCGGTGGCGGAGGATGGATCCCTCCGTCAGTTACAACTAAAGTTATTTTCAAAGGAAAAGCTTATCCAAATTCCTCAATTACGGTCTTAAAAGATGGCAAAATAACAACTACTGTTGAAACGGAATCTAAGGCAGATTTTAGAGCAGAAATTACTAATTTAACTGCTGGAATTTATACTTTCGGTCTTTGGGCTAAAGATAAAGACGATATAAAGTCCATTACTTATACTTTAACCTTTCGTGTTCAGACAGATACCATAACTACGGTTAGCGGAATTTATTTGCCCCCAACTATTGATATTGATAAAACTAAACTTCAAAGAGGAGAAATTTTAAATATTCTTGGCCAAACCATACCAAATGTAGAAGTTGACGTTTATATTTTTTCTGAAGAAATTATAAAAAAAACCCAGGCTGACGAAATCGGAGCCTGGTTTTTGCCTTTTAATACCCAGTCCTTAGAAGATGGCCTTCATATTACCAAAGCTCGATTTCAATTGAATGATGAAGAAAGAAGCGGATTTGGCGAGGTTTTAGGTTTTTATATAGGAGAAGGGGTTCCGCCAGGCGAACCAATTTGTCCCCGCGCCGATTTGAATAAAGACGGAAGAACAAATTTAATTGATTTTAGTATTTTGCTTTATTGGTGGGGAAGAGACAATGCTTGTTCTGACCAGAATCAAAATGGAATAGTGGATTTGCCAGATTTTTCAATAATGCTTTACTACTGGACAGGATAGCGCTGCACCTCGCCTTGCTCGGGCGGAATTTTCAATTTTCAATTTTCAATTTTTAAACAAATTTAAATGACCAAAATCCCAAACACCAAACAATTTAAAAAAATTATTACCCTTTTAATTATTGGTTTTGTTTTATTTCCTGCTGTTGCTTTTGGAGCAATTTTATATCTGGAGCCGGCCAGTGGTGAATATCACATGGAGGATGTTTTTATCGTAGAGATTAAGCTTAATACTGAAGGAGAATATATTAATACAACAAAAATTGATTTGACCTTTTCCCGGGAGATTTTAGAAGTTAAGGATTTTAGTAAGGGAAACTCAATTCTAACTTTATGGCTTGAGGAGCCGAGTTTTTCAAATAAAGCTGGTACGATTTCTTTTATCGGAGGAATACCCGGTGGCTATTTAGGTGAAGACGGGCCTTTGGGAAAGATAATATTTTACGCCAAAGAAGGAGGAGAGGTAAAAATTCAATTCCAAGAAGATTCCCAAATTTTATTAAATGATGGCTTTGGGACAAAAGCTGAATTGGAAAAGCAAGGAGCTGCTTTTAATATTTTAAGTGAGAAATTAGAAGCTCCTAGAGACGAGTGGCTTGGAGAACTTAAAAAAGACAACATCCCGCCGGAGTTCTTTGAAATAGAGATTAGTCGGGACCCGAGCATTTTTGAGGACAAATATTTTATTATTTTTTCTACCACTGATAAACAAACTGGAATAAATTATTATGAGGTAAAAGAAGGTGAAAGAGATTGGAAAAAAGCTGAGAGTCCTTATCTATTGGAAGATCAAACTCTTCAGGGTATAATAAAAGTGAAAGCGGTTGATAAAGCTGGAAATGAGAGAATTGCTGAATATATTCCTCCGGGATATAAACCACCAAAGAAACTACTTCCTTATCTGATGATTATCTTGATTTTAATGGGAGCGGGAATAATTTCGTTGATAATTATTCGGAGAATTAAGAAGTAAGAATTACGAATTACGATTATTTCTTAATTCATAATTCATAATTCAAAGTTCATGAAAAAAGCATTTGGTCTTCTTTTTATTTTAATACTTCTTTTTACAGCTACCTCTTCGGTGAAGGCCGGCGGGGCTTCTTTATACTTATCTCCTTCAACAGGAATCTATCAAGTTGATAAAACTTTTTCTGTTGCAGTAAAGGTAAGCAGCGGAGGAGAAGCCATTAACGCTGCTGAAGGAAAATTAGTTTTTAATCCAAGCGAACTTGAAGTAGTTAATATTTCAAAATCAGGTTCAATTTTTAGCTTATGGACTACTGAGCCAACTTTTTCCAACTCTGCGGGTAATATAGTTTTTGGCGGTGGAACGCCCGATAACTTTATTGGGACGGCAGGGACTATCATTGCTATTAGTTTTAGAGCCAAAGCCAGCGCCTCAGCCGAAGTAGGTTTCTCGTCCGGTTCAGTTTTGGCAGCGGACGGAATGGGAACAAATATCTTAGCCAGTATGAAAGGAGGTGTCTATACATTAAAATCAGAGATTATTGTTCCGCCAATACCGAGCGAAGCTCCAACCGCTCCAATTGTTTCTTCTTCTACTCATCCTGATTCTAAAAAATGGTATTCTAACAATGACCCAGAATTTTCTTGGCAGCTGCCTTCAGATGTTACTGGAGTTAGTTTGTTGCTTCATAAAAATTCTTTTGCTAACCCCGGCTCTGCTTCAGATGGTTTAATAGAATCAAAGAAATTTGAAGATGTAGATAATGGAACCTGGTATTTTCATATTAAATTTAAGAACAAATACGGCTGGGGCAAAATTACTCATCGTCAAGTCCTAATTGATACCGCGGCTCCGGAATCTTTTGAAATAGAAGTTGATAATGAGGGTGATCCTACCAATCCTACTCCAAACTTGTATTTTCAGACTACAGATGCTCTTTCTGGGGTTGAATATTATGAAGTAAAAATTGATGGAGAGGACGATGCGCCAACAAAAGAAGCTGCTACAAAAACTAATCCCTATAAAATTCCGCCCCAGCCACCTGGAGAACATAGAATAATTGTGGAGGCAGTAGATGCTGCTGGTAATTCAACTTTCGCTACGGCGGATATTACGATAGAATCAATAGAGAAACCGGTCATTACTGATTTTCCTCAAGCTATTAAGGCAGGGGATGTTTTAATTATTAAGGGAACTTCCAAATATCCGGATGCCGCAGTTACGGTTTTTGTTAAAAAAGAGGGAGAAGAACCCAGCACAAAAGATGTTAAGACAGATAACGAAGGAAACTGGACTTTCATTTACGATAAAAGTTTAGAGAAAGGAGTTTATCAGGTTTGGGCAGAAATAACTGACAACCGAGGCGCAAAAAGCAATCCGACAGAAAAAATTACTATCGCAGTTAGTTTGTCTGGTTTAATAAAGTTTGGTAAAATAACTATAGATTATCTAACAATTATGATTACTCTCATCGCCTTAATTGTATTTTTAATATTAACAATCCTTTTTTCGATATTAATAGTCCTTTATGTTTGGTATCGAATTTCTCTTTGGCGGAAAAGAATTAGGAGAGAAACAAGGGAGGCGAAAAGAAGTGTTGGGCAAGCTTTTAGTAATTTACGTAAAGAGGTCCAAGAGCAGGTTGAATATTTTGATAAAAGACAAGGTTTAAGTAAGAGAGAAAAAGAAATTCGAGATAAATTACAAAAAGCCTTAAAAGTTTCTGAAGAATCTATTAGTAAAGAAATCAAAGATGTAGAAAAAGAATTGGAGTAAGTTGAGTAAAAAATGGGGTCAGCTCTATTTTTCAATGAAATAAATTCAAATTAAAAAATCCCCCGCTAAGCGGGGGGTTTTTTAATGTCCTAGCAAGACCGTAAGCCGAATTTTGTTCTATGTGATCATCTATCTATGCGAACTACTTTTTCCAAAAATTCGAGTCGTATATCCCAAATTTTTGATTTGTTCTTGCACCCAGCAAGGATTTAGCCGTTTCACCCCTCGCTTCGCTCGGGGCAAGCCCCAAACTATACGAGGATTCGCCCAGTCATTGAATCGAGTCGGATGACTCGACGACCGGGCGCCTCAGTTCTTTCGAACTTCGGCGTCTCTGTTCGCACCTCTTCCGCCACATAATCTATGTGGGAGAGGTAGTCTTATTAGGAACTACTGCTTTTGGAATAGGTGTTCGGACTTTCCTCCGAGCACTCAATATGTTGAGTGCTCGGCGATCACTCGTCTTGCTAAGACAATTATATCTTATCAGCTTTGAAGTTTTTTGTCAACCTTCGGTCTTTAATTAAGGGCGAGGCTTGACAACCATTTTCGATTAAACTAAAATAGATATAAGTTGTTCTTTTTTAACCTAATTGTTTATTTTTTGAAAGGATGAATGCATTATGGGAAAGTCAAAAACTATTCATTGGGCCGCGTCGGAGTTGACGGAGTTGACGCGGCAAAAAGAAGTTGGGTCCAGCAGTAGCCTGGTCGGTCATGAAGTGGACCTGCGTCGCAAAAGGTAAGGAAGGTTAGCTAATACAACAAGTACAGTAGTACGTACTTTAAGCCGAGATAAAAATTATCTCGGCTTTCTTTTTTTTCTTTTTTTTTGAATAAGAATCTGGTAATAAAAAGAAGCGCAATATATGTTTATATCGCGCTTTTTAGTCGGATGAAATCATTAGAAATCACCAACTCCGGCTAAGGCCAAAGTATCTGGTTCAATGTGGGTTATTGAGAGTTTGATTTTTCTTTCTAACAACCCTTTTACTATTTCTTGTCCTGCACGAGGCAGCACTGATAAAGAAAAGACTATTGAACCTTTGTCTCTGTCCGCTGGGCTTATAGTTAATATATTTTGCGGACGGATAATGTCGGCTCCCCCTATTTCTGTCCAATTAAGACGCTGTCTTCCAAAAGGACCTTTCATTTCTATGCCATTTTTATCAAGTTTGAGAGTTGAAAGGTGATCAAGGCCAGTCACAAAAATAATTATAGAAACTATAATCATAATAAAACTTACTAGGCCTACACCTATAATGGGCTTTGGAACGTCCAGCTTAGTAAAATAACAGAGATAGGTGATTAGAACAATTCCAAGGATTGGTAGTAAAGAAAAGGATAAAATCCACCAAATACGAGCCCTTTCTGAACTCTTAAATTCCATTGGTTTAAATTCCATTTTTAGCTCCTTTCATTAAGCTTATTTCCTTATTCCAATTTTAAAGGACTCTATTATTTCATTATAATCCTTTGATTGAGTTCGTCAAACACCAAATCCAAGTCTAGCGGAGGACAGTCCTCCGCTAATTCTTAGTTGAAAATTAAGCAAAAAAATAGTAGAATAAAAGAATATTAAAGTATGGAATTTCATTTTATAAAAAATTTGCAGTTTTTAATTTTGGCCGTAGGAATAGGAATTTTCGGCTTTTTTGTTTTTCAAGTAGTAGAACAGATTGATATTACAATAGATAGTAATTGGCAAAAAAGCAAAGTTCCTGAAAAAGTTTTGCCTTTTGAACCAAGCCAGCTAATCTGGATAGAAGCTTCTTCCGATCCTGCCTGGACAAAAAGAGACGCTCATACAACCGTAGTTTTTAAAGATAAGATTTTAGTAATGGGTGGAATTGAAGACGGAGATCCAAGAGTAGCTTATGAATACCATGGTCATAAAAGCGATGTTTGGGCTTCTGATGATGGAAAAGATTGGGAGTTGATAACCGATGAGGCGGCCTGGGGGAAAAGAAGAGCTCATGCTTCCGTTGTTTTTAAGAACAAAGTTTGGGTGGTCGGAGGATGGGAGAAAAACAGCTGGGAATTTAAAAATGACGTCTGGTCTTCAGAAGACGGAGAAAACTGGGTTGAAGTTGCTTCTTCTGCTCCCTGGACTCCCAGAAAAGGCCACTCACTCGCAGCTTTTAAAGATAAAATCTGGCTAATCGGGGGAGTAGATAGAACAGGCGCCCAGAATGATGTCTGGGCTTCAGCAGATGGAAAAAACTGGGAATTGGTAATTGACAATGCTCCTTGGGTAGCAAGATATGACCACGCAGTAATGGTTTTTGAGGATAAAATATGGTTAGTGGGCGGAGTTGTGCCGGGATTACCTGGAAAAAAAGATATTTGGGTTTCTGAAGACGGGGAAAATTGGCAATTACTGGCAGATGATTTTTCTTGGCAGGGAAGACATGGCCACTGCGCTCTTTTATTTAAGAATAAAATTTGGATTTTAGGAGGTTGGGACGGAATAGGAAAAGCATTTAATGATGTCTGGTATTCAGAAGATGGTTTAAATTGGCAAAAGCTTCCAGCCAAAAGCCCCTGGAAGGGAAGAGAAGACCACACCTGCGCTGTTTTAAATGATAAGATTTGGGTAATGGGAGGAATGACTACTAATGGAAGGAGGGTAAATGATGTTTGGTATTCAATTGAACTTCCTTTAGAAAAATTAGAAGAATGATTATGGAATTTTCTCTAAATCCAGATAAAAAATTGGTTGTAGAGATTGAAGGGACAAAATATGCCAGATATCCGATAAAAACCCATTTTATCAAAACAACTGATAATTTAGACAACCTTATTTCAAGATATGTTTTGCCCTTTGCCCAAAAATCTGACATCGTTGTTTTATGCCAAAAAATTATTTCAATTATCCGAGGCAGAGTAGTTTATAAATCAGATCTCAAGGTTGGATTTTGGGCAAGATTCCTCTCAAATTTTGCCAAAAAAACCCCTTACGGCTTTTCAGTAGGGAATCCTTTGAAAATGCAGATAGCCATTAATTTAGCGGGCTTGCCAAGAATCTTATTTGCTTGTTTTTGTTCAGGAATTGCTAAAATTTTTGGGATTTCAGGAACTTTTTACCGGATAGCAGGCCACCAAATTAACCAAATAGACGGTTTTTACGGCGAGGCCTTTTCTCAATATGCTGAAATGGGGATATTGGGATTAAAAGATTCTGATAAAGTTTGCGAGCAATTGAAAAACAAATATGGTTTTTCTTTTGCAGTGGCTGACATAAATGATTTAGGCAGGAATCTTTTGGACAGAAGCGAAGATTTAAAAGATAAGGAAAAATTAATATTGGAGATATTAAAAGATAATCCTGCCGGCCAGGCAAATCAACAAACTCCTTTGATAATTATCCGTCAAATTAAATGATAAGTAAGCTTTTTAATTCTCAAACAAGGACTATTACTTCTGCTGCGGGAATTTTAGCCGCAGCCGCTTTCATTAGCGGTCTCCTGGGTCTTTTCCGAGACCGGCTTTTGGCTGGCAGTTTTGGAGGGGGAGACGAGCTTGATATTTACTTCGCGGCTTTTAGAATTCCAGACTTTATAGCAATGGTATTGGTAATGGGAGCAATTTCTGCTGCCATAATTCCGATTTTCAGCAGTTATTTAATCCGCTCCAATCAAGAAGCCTGGAAGTTTTTTTCCAACCTTTTAAATATATTTTTAATTTTTTTAATCGTAGTTTGCATTATTTTGATTATTTTTGTACCTCAAATTCTGTCTCTGATTGTACCCGGGTTTTCAGGCGAAAAGAAAGAATTAACTGTTTCTTTAACTCGGATTATGTTTTTAAGCCCAATTTTATTGGGGATTAGCAATATAATTTCAGGGGTTTTGCGCGTTTTCAGAAGATTTCTGATAACTTCTTTGGCTCCGATTATGTATAATTTAGGAATTATTTTCGGTATTTTATTTTTTGTATCTTGGTGGGGGATTAAGGGGCTTGCCTGGGGGGTGGTGCTTGGAGCTGCCTTGCATCTTTTTATTCAGCTCCCCATTCTTTTTAGGGTCGGATTTAAACCTCGGAAAATTTTAAATCTTTTCCACCCCGGCGTTATAAAAACTATAAAATTGACTCTTCCAAGATCTTTGGGATTAGCTGCCAGCCAGATTAATTTGATAGTGATTACTGCTATCGGCTCAACTTTAGCTGTTGGAAGTATTGCTGTTTTTAACTTAGCAAATAATCTTCAGAATCTTCCCATAACCCTTATTGCTGTTTCTTTTTCTACAGCTGCTTTTCCGTTTTTAGCTATCTATTTTTCTAAAAAAGAAAAAGAAAAGCTCTTTAAGGAGTTTTCTTCTGTCTTCAGGCAGATTCTTTTTTTAATAATTCCTATCAGCCTTTTGGTGTTTATTTTGAGAGTTCAGATTATTAGGGTGATTTATGGAACGGGAAAGTTTTCCTGGGCTGATACCCAGCTTACTGCTGCTTGTCTGGGGCTTTTTAGTTTTGGTATTTTTGCCTACGGACTCTCGCTTTTAGTCGCTAAAACTTTTTATGCTTTTCAAAATACCAAAATACCAGCCTTAGTAACCTTGTTTACCGTTGCGATAAATATTGCATTCAGTTTTTTGTTTGTCTGGCTCCTAAGGTTTGCAAATCCTTTCCAAAGACTTATAATAAGCTTTCTTGACCTTGAAAAAATTAAAGAAAATTCGGTGATTGGTCTTCCCTTGGCTTTATCTATCTCGGGGATATTTCAATTGCTTTTACTCTTAATATTTCTCTATAAAAAAATAGGGGACTTTAGAGTAAGAGAGATTTTTAAATCTTCTATCAAAATTATAGCAGCCAGTATTTTATTAGTTGTTGCTTCCTATTTTACTCGTCAAATTATGGCTGATTTTATTGATATGCAGACCTTTTTTGGGGTTTTTCTACAAGCTGCAATATCCGCTCTGGCCGGAATTTTCGTTTATATAGTATTTACTCTGCTTTTCAAATCACCCGAAATTAAAAGTTTAAAAATAATAATTTTCAGGAGAATAAATGGACATCCGTAATTTTTCAATCATAAGCCACATTGATCACGGAAAGTCAACTCTGGCTGACCGTTTTTTGGAATTAACCGGGACTATTTCTTCAAAAAAAATGCGGCCCCAGTTTTTGGATATGATGGATTTGGAAAGAGAAAGAGGAATAACTATAAAGATGCAGCCTGTTCGGATGGAATTTGATAATTATATTTTAAACTTAGTGGATACGCCGGGGCATGTAGATTTTTCTTATGAGGTTTCCCGTTCTCTGGCAGCCGTAGAAGGAGCTATTCTTTTAGTTGATGCTACCAAAGGAATCCAAGCTCAAACCCTGGCAAATTTAGAGTTAGCCAGAAGGCAGAAATTAGTTATTATCCCAGTAGTAAATAAAATTGATTTGCCTCAGGCAGATATTGAAAAAACCTCTGAGGAGTTAGCTAATCTTTTGAAAATAAATAGAGATAAAATAATAAAAATTTCAGCTAAAATCGGCACAAATATTCAACAGGTCTTTGAAGCCGTTGTCAAAAACATTCCCGCTCCTGAAAAAGATAATTTCCAGAAACCTTTTCGAGCTTTAATTTTTGATTCAAAGTACGATCCTTATAAAGGAATAATTGCCTATGTTCGGGTAATAGACGGCGAAATTGAAAAAAACAAAAAAATAAAGCTTTTAGCCGCTGAAACATTAGCTGATGCAAAAGAAGTGGGTTATTTCATTCCGGAGCTTTCCTCGCAAAATAAACTTTCAGCGGGAGAGATTGGTTATATCGCTACAGGTATCAAAGAGCCCGGTAAGGTTAGAGCGGGCGACACCATCGCCAAAGCAGGAACAGAGGTCGGGCCTCTGCTCGGCTATCAGGAGCCAAAACCAATGGTTTTTGCTAGTTTATACCCTGAAAGCCCAGACGATTTCGATTTGCTAAAAGATGCCTTGTCTAAATTAAAATTAAGCGACCCTTCTTTAATTTTTGAGCCGGAAACAAAAGAAGCCCTGGGCAGGGGATTCAGGTGCGGATTCTTGGGAACCCTGCATACAGAAATTGTTTCTGAGCGACTTTTAAGGGAGTTTGATTTAAATCTAATAATTTCTACCCCCTCGGTAGTTTATAAAGTTATAGATGCTAAAAACAAAGAGAGGTTTGTCTATTCGGCAGCCGATTGGCCGGTGGTATCTCAGATAGAAAGATTTGAAGAACCTTGGGTTTTTTTGGAAGTAATAACTCCGGTTAAATACATTGGCAGAGTTTCAGAAATTTTTAAAAATCTTAGAGGAAACTACGTTGAAACCAAATATTTAGGCGCAGAAAGAGTAATTTTGATTTATGAACTTCCTTTAAGGGAAATCCTTGTAAATCTTTATGACAAAATAAAAAGTGTAAGCCAGGGTTACGCTTCAATGAATTACAAAGTTTTAGATTTTAGAACAGCGGATTTGGTGAAAATGGAGGTTTTAATTGCTGGTGAGAAAAGAGAGGCATTTTCCAAAATTGTTCCTAAAAATAAGGCTTTTCAGGAAGGGAAAAAATTAGTTAAGAAGCTAAAAGAAACCCTGCCTCCTCAGCAATTTTCGGTTGCCTTACAGGCTATAATCGGAGGAAAAATTATTGCCAGAGAAACAATCAAGGCGAGAAGGAAAGATGTTACAGCTCCTCTTTATGGGGGAGATATCACTCGTAAAAGAAAGCTTTTAGAGAAACAGAAAAAAGGAAAGAAAAAATTAAAAGGGAAAGGAAAAGTCAGAATTCCTCCCGATGTATTTTTAAAAATATTCCGGAGCTAATTAAAAGCGCCCCCGCTTTGGCGGGGGCGCTTTTATAATTGTCAGCCTGTGGCTGGAAAATAACCAAAAAATATGCTAATATGAAAAAGTTAGCTCCGTTAGCGCAATAAAGGAGCTAAGGTCCAAATAAACATACTTAAAACTACCATAGATATTAAAACAAGCCAGATTACTCTAAAAATTGTTTTAGTTTTCATATTTATATAACTATTCACTATAAACTACAAACTACTCACTAATTCCATGGTATCACAATTCAGAAAAAATAAAAAGAGAAACCCCGGGAAGGATATTTTTTTTTCAATTTTACTTGGAGTCCTGCTTGTGTTAGTTATTGGTTTTTTAATCGTTACAAATATAAAAATAAACCGGCAGAGAACAGAACTTACTGATAGAATCGCAACCCTGAAACAAGAAATTGGAATTTTGGAGGGAAAAAGAGAAGAATTGAAAGAAAAAATCTCTCAGGCAGGAAGCGAAGAGTATTTAGAAAAGGTGGCTAGAGATCAACTTGATATGAAAGCCCCTGGCGAAGAGGTGATTGTTATTACTAAAGGGGATGAGGAGGAGAAAGAAGAAGAAGAAAAAGAAAAAAGGGGCTGGTGGGAATGGATAAAAAGCAAATTCTAAAAAGCAGATTGCGGGATTAGTATAGTGGTAGTACGTAACCTTCCCAAGGTTGAAGCGCCGGTTCAATCCCGGTATCCCGCTCAGCTTTGCTGAGCGAGGCTCGCCCTTCTGGGCGGCCCGCTCTTGTCCTCTCAACTTTTGCCAGCGTAGCTCAGGAGTAGAGCAACCCCCCCCCACCATTGTGCCGATGTGGCTTAGTGGCAAAGCAATGGTTTCGTAAACCATAGACGGCAGTTCGATTCTGCCCATCGGCTTGTTATGGTTGGGGGTAGGTCGTCAGTCCGAATCTGACCGCTGGCTCCAGTTAAAGTGACCCTATTTTGCGGGCCACTTTTATTTTTTTAAAAAATATGATAAAGTAAAAATATAAAAAACTCCATCATTTAATGGATTGTTAAAATGAAAAATTCAGATTTTAAAATAGAAGATTTAGAAAAAAAATTCCATCATTTGATGGACTATCTTTGACATAGAGAAAAAAGAGAAAAAATTAACAGAACTTGAGAAAAAAATACAAAAATCTGATTTTTGGGAAAACAAAGAAAAAGCAGCTGAAACTTATCAAGAGATTGCTAATTTAAAAGAAGAAATTGATAGATTTGAGAAATTTAAAAAAGAAATAAATGAGCTAAAAGAACTGGGAAAGTTAGCGGAAGAAGATGAAAAATTAGCAAAAGAAGTTGAAGAAAAATCTCGGAGTTTGAAAAAAGAAATAGAAAAAGAGGAAATTAAAGTTTTTCTCTCTGGAAAATACGATAAAAATAATGCTATTTTACAAATATTTGCCGGTGCCGGAGGAATTGACGCCCAGGACTGGGCAACAATATTGTTAAGAATGTATGAAAGATATTGCGTGACAAAGAGGTTTGAAACTAAGATTTTAAGCCAGTCCTTTGGCGAAGGCGGGGGACCGGAAGGAAGAATCGGGACAAAATCAGCAACTCTGGAAATTAAAGGGTCTTATGCTTATGGTTTCCTTAGAAAAGAGTCGGGTGTCCACAGATTGGTTCGGTTATCACCATTTTCTGCCAAAAAGCTCCGTCATACCTCCTTCACTTTAATTGAAGTTTTGCCAGAAATCGGAAAAAAGGAACAGGAGAAGATTAAAATTAAACCGGAAGATTTAAAAATAGAAACATTTCGGGCTTCAGGCCCCGGTGGCCAGCATGTTAATAAAAGAGAATCAGCTATTAGAATCACTCATATTCCCACCAATATTACTGTTTCTTCACAAGCAGAGCGATTACAGGGGTTGAATAGGAATAAGGCAATGGAGGTTTTGTATGCTAAACTCTATCAGTTAAAAGAAACAGAAAGAAAGAAAGAAATAAGAGAAATTAGAGGCGAGGCAACTTCAGCCGGTTGGGGAAACCAAATCAGGTCCTACGTTTTACACCCTTATAAATTAGTTAAAGACCTCAGAACAAATGTTGAAAGCTCAAATATTGAAGAGGTCTTGGACGGAAATATAGATCAATTTATTGAAGCCGAGATTAAACAATAATGATTTCTATAGAAAACATTACCAAAATTTATCCTTCTCATTCAAGCGGTGAATCAACGATTGCCTTGGATAATGTTTCTTTCAAAATTGAGGGAAAAGAGTTTGTTTCTATTGTTGGAAAATCGGGAGCAGGTAAAACAACCTTGTTTAAGTTAATTTTAGCTGAAGAAGAGCCAACCAATGGCGAAATTTTCTTTGATGGCCAAAATATTCATCAAATAAAAAAATCTCAGCTCCCGTTATTAAGGCAGAGAATTGGCACAGTTTTTCAGGATTATAAATTGTTTCCCTTAAAGACAACTTATGAAAACATTGCCTATGTTATGGAAGTGATGGGAGTAAGCGAAAAGCAGATTCGGCGCGATGTACCTCAGATTTTAGAGATTGTTGGATTGACAGAAAAGGCCTATAATTTTCCCAAAGAGCTTTCCGGCGGCGAAAAACAGAGAGTAGCTATTGCCAGAGCTCTTATCCATCGCCCCGATGTTATTTTGGCTGATGAACCGACGGGTAATCTTGATCCTTATCATACCATTGATATTATTCGGCTTTTAGTAAAAATCTATGAGCTTGGAACCACTGTTATTTTATCTACTCATGATAAGGAAGTAATTAATAACTTAGGCAAAAGGGTAGTTAGTTTAGATCAAGGAAGAGTAGTTAGAGACGAAGAAAGAGGAAGATTCATACTTTAAACATATGTTAACATCATTCAAACGAATAATTAAAACTGGTTGGAAAGGTTTTTTGCGGAATATTGGCTTGGGCACTGCTACCATTTTTATTATGGTTATGGTTATTTCTTTAGCAACTCTGCTTTTCCTTTTGAATTCAGCTTCTGATATTTTAATTTCTGATATCGAGAAGAAGATTGACATCTCAGTTTATTTTAAAGAGGATGTTTTATTAGAAGATATTTTTGCAGCTGAACTGGAGATTTCTAAAATTCCTGAAGTGAAAGATGTTGAATACGTTTCAAAGGAACAAGCCCTTGAAAGATTTATTGAGAGATACAAAGACGACCCGGCTATGATGGAAGCTTTAACAGAAATCGGTTTCAATCCTTTGAGGGCTTCTTTGAACATCAAGGCTTGGGAGATTTCCCAGTATGAGCAAGTTGCCAGTTTTTTGGAAACAGGCCTATTCAAAGATTTAATCGATGTTGATTATTATCAAAGAAAATCAGTAATTGATAAGGTTTCTGCAATGATTTCCGGCGTTAATAAAATTGGAATTTTCTTTAGTATAGTTTTAGGGCTCATTGCTATTTTAATTGCTTTCAATGCCATCAGAATAGCGATTTATAATTCAAGTGAGGAAATTTCAATTATGCGGTTGGTTGGAGCCTCAAACTGGTTCATTCGAGGACCATTTTTAATCCAGGGGATTGTAGTAGGATTTATCGCCACTTTGATAGCCCTTTTGATAACTTTTGGCCTTTGTTGGGGTTTTGACTCAAGGGTTGGAGCGGTTGCCCCTGAAATAAGCACTTTTAGTTTATTTCTTAGTAATTTTTGGGCATTGTTATTAATCCAGCTTGCCACTGGCGTAGGTCTGGGAATTGTTTCCAGCACAATCGCCGTCAGAAAATATTTGAAGATTTAACTTTCCGGGATCATCTAATGGTAGGATGCAAGGTTCTGGACCTTGAAATCTTGGTTCGAATCCAAGCCCCGGAGCAAACGAAAAAGCCCTCTTGCGGGGCTTTTAAGTTTGCTTTGGGTATTTTGTTGAGAACCAAGCCCCCGAATCCCGCACATAAACTTTATGTGCGGGATGTCCTCCCGCCTTGCCGGCGAGGCAGGTCGGGCAACTCTTTCGAATCCAAGTCCCGGAGCCAACTTTTTTCAGCTCAGTCAACTATCTTTATAGTTGACTTTTTTTGTGGTAAAATAAGGATGAAATGAAGCCTTATTACAAAAAAGATAGGTTTGAACTCTATAAAGGTGATTGCTTGGAAGTTCTAAAACAATTTCCGGAAAATCATTTTGATATGATTTTTGCTGATCCGCCTTATTTTCTTTCAGGTGGGACTTTCACTTGCCAGAATGGAAGAATGGTAAGCGTGAAAAAGGGGGATTGGGATTTAGGTAATGGACTTAAGGAAAATTTTGAGTTTCATCGTAATTGGATTAATGCTTGCAGAAAGGTATTGAAGCCCAATGGAAGTATTTGGGTAAGCGGAACTTATCACTCTATTTATCAATGCGGACTTGCTTTACAGACAGCAGGATTTCATATTTTGAATGATGTCGCGTGGTTCAAACCAAATGCTTCACCGAATTTAAGTTGTCGTTTTCTTACAGCAAGCCATGAAACATTGATTTGGGCCAGAAAAGACAAAAAAGCAAGGCATACCTTTAATTATAAAACAATGGTTGATTGGGGCAATAATTATGAAAAATCTTTTGAGTGTAAGAAATGTGGAACTGTGAATATTAGCGGACTTTTACATGAGAAAGGGAAGCAGATGCGTAGTGTTTGGGCAATAAACACACCTCAGAAGATTGAAAAGAAATTTGGCAAACACCCAACCCAAAAGCCAGAAGAGTTATTAAAAAGAATTGTTTTAGCAAGCACCAAGAGAAATAATTTAATACTAGATCCTTTCACTGGAAGCTCTACGACAGGACTTGCTGCTTATCTTTTTGGAAGAAGGTTTATTGGTATTGATACAGAGAAAAAATATTTAGATTTATCGATACAAAGGTTTGAGGAATTGGATAAAAACTTAAAAAATAAATTTCATGACTATTTATCCAGAGATAAAAATAAATGTTAAATTGGATAATATTACTCAAAATATTGAGTTGAATAGAAATAACTTAAGAAAAATAGCTATCAAAGAGTTTACTAA
>SDBT01003054.1_pt1 | contig 29083 bp, 44 predicted proteins | sample 2277101 | NCBI WGS metagenome assembly SDBT01 (sample SAMN10404973, study PRJNA504765) | marine sediment metagenome | isolation source: marine sediment core GS10_PC15, 103 cmbsf | place: Arctic Ocean: Southern Knipovich Ridge | collected 2010
ATGTTGAGGCAAATATTTCTGAGACTGTTTTACATTCAAAACCGCGAAACTGAATGGAGAAATATATCTGCCTTCAGCCTTTATGAAATCAGTTGTTAATGGTTCGTTAGTCGTAGTGTCAATGAATATAAGATTTCTAGCGAACTTTATAAATGGAATATCTTTTCGAGTAGATACGTTTCTAAGTCTAGTGATCTCCAATATATCTCCGGACACTTCACCTCCGGCCTGAAGTTTTACAATCGGCTCTTCTAAAGCAATAACCCCATTCCCTTCATAATATTGCCCGCACAAAGTAAGATCTCTTTTCAAATCGTAAGAATAATCAGCGAATATAGCATCGTTATTAGTTATCCCGTTCCCACTGAATAAGAATTCTCGATCTCCCTCTATAGATCTTATCGGCAATGCCTGACATTCATCCCTAGTAACTTTCTCTAATCGATCCACTGAAATAAGTTTTCCAAAATCGATCTGGCCGGCATGACCAGCATTATCAATTTGTTCATTTATTACATTGATGTTATCCGGTATGCTGAATATATATCCGTTCTGACAAACGGTACATTCAATACTATGCTGACCACGCTTCGATGCCGCAGGGCAAAGCTGACCTTTTCTCCACCTGACAAACTGAGAATGTCTATCAATAATGTTCTCCATGTTCTGTCTAGACAGAGCAATGGGAACCTGATTAGTGAGCTGAAAAGGTAGTCCGGGTTTAGGTGAGCGACCGGGCATTATTCAATTACCTTTTCGATATCTTTTTTAATTAAATCCATTTCCTTATTATCGCTCATTATCAATGATGAGCCTACATTTAATAATTCATTTATGGCTAGTAACCGGTCAAGAGCGTGACGAACAACGGTTAATGTAGCTCTCCCAATTCCTTTTCGATCCGCCCTAGCCGATACATAGATCTCCGTAATCAGATGACTCGCTTTCTTAACGTGTTTTTGTTTTTCCGGATCATTACCGGCTTTAGCTTTTATCTGACTAAGAACTTTTTTCGCTTGGGCTTTTACTTCCCCGATCTTTCGTTCTTTCCAAGGGATTCTACGTCCGGCATCCGCCCACTTACCGCCACGAGGTCCAAAGAACGGACCCTGTTTACTTAGTTTATCCCGGACCTCAGATAAAAGAGATTCTTTGTCCACACTATAAATGTCCCATCGGAACATTAGAGAACTTGAATCTATTTTCTTCAATGTATTCATCGATATCTTTCTTGTAAGTATTAATTCTGGCACCATAAAATGCGTTCTCGACCCCTTGAGTTGAGCTGAATGATTCACTAATTCCATCAAGATTGATCGAACTAGAAGAGAATCCAGCCAAGAGCCCATCGCCGATAATATTTAATGCGCCGATAGTAGCCTGAAGCAAAATAATATACCGAAGATCGTCATCGACATCTGAAGCCGTTTCAAACCCGGCCTCGTAATCAATAAAAAATCCATCATTGTAATCGCGCTCAATAAAAGCAAATAATCCAGCCGGACCAAAGAAAACTGTTCCGATTGTTCCTTGAACCTGTTTAGGATACAGCCATATTTGACCGAATTCTTTTTTCAACCTGACCCAATCATCCCGAAGTAAGTCCCGTATAGTAGAATCAGTCAACGTTTTGAAAACGAATTTATTTACTTTGATAATCGGTCGATGATCCAGTTGAATAAACCCATCGTATCTCCACATATTTGCTCGATAAGGATACGGCTCGACTTCTTTATCGAAGTCAACGCCCTTAACGAACTTCGGATGTTCATCCTCCGGTCGAGCAACAAATCTAACCTTCTCAATTACTAAATTTATCCGTCTCTCAATTCTTCTCATTGCTGTTTTGATTAGAAATCTAAACTGAGCATCTGCAAACAACCGGCCATTACTAGCCATCGTAGGAGTTCCCCATAGACTCGATTCCCTCATGTCATCGGCGGTAAGTATTTCTCCCCATGAATTTTCCGGTTGAACATAATTTTCAAACGTATGCCCCATGAACTGACTTGCATCGGATACGGTTTTTCCAATAGATTTTCCAGTTATCGTAGAGGATGTTGAACCAGCCGGGAAAGATGCTGGTTTACCTACTGATTTATTGTCGCTCATGAATCGTCAAATACTTCGACATCGGGAACCTCGAATTCGAATCCGACTTTTGACGGCCAAAAATACCATGTCCCTGCGTCCAAAAAGAAGGTTACTTTTCCATTTACATCAGTCAATCTTACGCCCGCGACCCTGTTTATATTCATAATATCACTTGTTACATGGACCTTTACTTCAGGAATAGGCTCTCCGTTTCCATCACAAACAGTATGAGTTCTTAATACAGCGCCCGGCCCAAGCGTATCATCCAGCCTGACATTGATCGTAACAAGATTTCTGGTAAGAGTAGCTGTTCTGACAGTATCATCGTAGACAAAAATTTGTGCCTGATAATTCCCGCGAAGATCTATAGAGGTTTCTCGCCGGTAAAGACCTAGAGCTAAATGATTTAATTGAATAACGTCTACAATATTTCCGGCGCTGTCGTAAATAACAGCTTCAACAAACCGCGTTACATTACCATCCGGAATTTGATGAGATAGAGCGAATTTTTCAGTAGGATTAACAACTATCATGTTACCCCTAGATCTGTTTTTACTATGTCATAGATTTTTGTCATGATAGCCTGAAGGTCTGTCAAATCCTGACCAGTTATGTCAGCCGTAATATCTTTAACTATCACCTCATTCACAAAATTATTCGCATCGTTTTTTGCTTTCGCTTCACGAACAACAACGGAAACCGTTCCATCCGCCTTGGCTAGAATAGTCGTAACAAATAAATCCTTGTCAAATGCTGTAGCCATTTATCGTCTCCCCGCCTTTGTTTCGGCAATCAATTCTACAACCTTTTCGGTCAATCTTTCAACATTGGAGGCCGTCTTTTTCTCATCGACTTTAAGATCATCCAGCTCATTCTCAATCAGGTTAGAAACGCCTTCAACAGTAGCCTTCATGGACGCCTCGTATTCGCTTCTACGTCCCTTAAGACTGTTATGATCATCCTGTAAAATTCCTACCGCCGACTCGATCCTTTCAAGAACTTTTCCATGAGTCATAAGTGTATCGTCAATTGATTTTAGCTTGTCATCTAAATTATATTTCCCGTTAGTATTCACTTCGATATCTCCGCCCTTAACTTTGTCGGATTTGGATCTCCCAATGAGTTTTAGAATGAAATTTATAATCATTTCTCCCCTGATTATTATCGCAATAATAATAAGAACCAGAATAAGGCCGACCCATCCCCACCAAGGAAGATTCGCCGTCCACGAAAGATCTTTTGGATTAACAAGTGGAGGTATCCCCTTCACTTGAGCCTGAGCAAAAGCAATCGCGCTATATAAAAACAACATTATAGATATCAGTATTCTCATATTCCTTTTTTCTCCGTTAATTTGAAATTCTTTGTTTTTATAAGCGCCAGCCTCATTCTAAACGGAGTCGAGTTCTCATCAATGCCTTTAAGAATCCAAGGCCTCATCCCTAAATAAGAAAGTTCTACGCAGTCAGCGCCTCTTCCATACTTATTAATCGCCTCTTTTCCAAAAATTCTTTTTATCTGGACAATTGGAATATATAAAAGCTGAAGAAACGGGTACCCATCACCTAGGTAATCTTCGAGAGTCTGCATAAGAAAAGCTTTGTTGCTTTTTGGAACAGTTTTTGAAGGAGTGTATAACTCGAATCGGTAATACCATTTCCTGTATTTCGAGAATTCACTGATCACGAGTCCGCGATCAAGTGCCTCAAATGTTTGACCGGTCTCGGAAATAATTAATCCAACATGACTGATTCTATGATCCGTAAAAGGTTTCTTTTTAAGAGCCGCGAAGATCCATGACCAAAAAGCAATCGCCCAAGAAATAGGCGATATATAATTAAATGTAAAAAAAACTCCTACAAGCTTTACGTTTTTAGGAATCTTAGTTTCTTGATCATCGTTCATTACGCTCTCCGTTTACCATATTACCAATCTCCAATTATTCACTTGATCACCCGCTCCTACATCACTATCTAAAATAACTCCGTAACAAGGCATAGCTGGAAAAACCAAGCTTTCTCCATCAAGAATAAGATCATTAACTAATGAAGCATCGGTATCTTGCATATCATCCGCTGTCAGATATTTAACCAAGATGTTTCCGCCGGTTGCTGATATAGAAATAAAAGATGCTTCGAAAGGGAAGTTTATCCGGAGAGGTCCACCGGACAAATCGTTTACTGGAAAATCGTCTCTATCTGTTAGGAAGTTGCGGACAAAGATTCGCCCGCGTTCAAGTCCTGTGTCGGTGCTAACCGGTAAGCGAAACTGCCGACCCACATTCTAGCCTTGACTTAGAGTATCAAGATCGATGTCAGTAGCGGTCACATCCAATGTATCATAATCAGTATCGGTAACACCTGCATCGAGATCCAACTTAGCGTTTACCGCATTTTGTTGAGCCTTCAGCTCATTCAAGAAAGTTTCTATATCTCGAAGTATTCCGATCAAGTTAGCTCCAGCAATTCCTTTCGCCTGACCTTCTACGAGGCCACGCATTTTTTCTTCAAATCCCATTGTTTAGGACCAGCCAGAGGCCTTGAGCCTCCGAGCGTTTTCTTTGGATACCGTAAGCGTTCCGCCTTCAGGAAATTTCTTGACCTCAGTTCCATCGGGAAGAAAAAGCTTCTTACCTTTGGAGGCTTTGGTCCCTAGATCCGCAAGATCCTTTTGCATTTGCGGAGGCATAGTAACTCTTACTGTGCCGGTTTCCTTTTTCTTGCTAGCCTTCGTTTCGGTTTCCGCTTCAGGATTTTTTTCTACTTCAGGCTTTGTCTCAGCCTCAGTTTTGTTTTCGTTATCAGGCATTAAATTCCTTCCCCACTGAATGTAAATCCAGTATTTCTTTTCGTATTAATATTTTTGATAACTGTATGACGTTCTGGAATGGTCAATCCTAACGCGCCGAACTGAATCAACAGAAACGGATCAACAGCTTTGTTCGTAGGATAGAGCTGGAATTTCATTGCTGGTAAGAATGAAAACCACTTTATCGCTCTCGAAGCTTCGGACTGGTCAAGTAAATAAACTTCACCGGTGCCGGGAAGATCTGCATTAGTATCAGGAACCTCGAATTCAGTTCCAGATCCGCCGTCTCCACCTTCGACATCAGCGATAGGAAGAGTGAAAGCTTCTTTATGTCCGGTAGTTGTTCCAACTGGAGCCCGGAAAACCCGGATAGCAGTAGGAGCGATTGAACCGGTATCTTCTATGAGTAAATTCACTTTGTCATCGGCAACTACACCGGCAACCGTGATCGTATTAGAAGTTGGGCCTTCGCCGAACTCATTAAAGAGAGCGACTTGATAAGAATAAGAACCTGCATCGCCCGCGAAAAACTTTGTTCCCGCCGAACTGGAGGTCGCTGCTGAAGAAAGCGTTACTGTTCCGGGTCGCTTGTCAGTGATCTTGGAAGGACGCGGAGCCCTTTTCTCTCGATTGAAAACATCTTTGATAACAAAGAACTCTGAGAAAGTGGTCGCGTATTTCGTGAAGTGAACATTACCATAGGTAATATCCCCACTAGCGTTCGCACTTGTTCCCTGAAATCGAATTCGTGAATTTATTATTCTATTGAACTCACCGCCGTTCGCCGGACTGAAATAAGCATGAGTGACTTCACCGAAATTGTTGAAAACAATCTCAGATCCCTCATCCAACTTTTCCTCGAACTTGGAATCGTCAACAAACTTTCCGCGAAGATCCAAAAGATTCTCGGTAGGAACACTGGCAAGAATTCCATCAAAAGACTTCGGATTAACTTTGCTGTTCCCTTTGAACAAGTTGGTTTCGATAACTCTGAGTAACTGGAGAATTCCATTGGTCGTTTCTATAGCGACCGGATTCTCAATCGAGTTCGACATCTTCATTTGCAACGTGACTTCTCTGAGAGTCTGGAGGTAAGCCATATTCTGAGTCAGTCTTTCGAAAGTAGAATCGTTACTGATCGCTTCCTGATTCTCACCCGCGAATACGCCGTCATCGTCTCCGACTTCCCGGTTGATCGTCCACTGGTGAACAGGACTCTTGACCGGCTCTGTTTTTAGGGCGCGAATCAAAGGTGTGTTTGCGATTGAATGGAGAACGGTATAAAGGGACATTTCCAGTGACTCAGGAATGAGTGACCGCCCTTGAACCGAACCAACACCGGGGCCGGTTCCGGCTTCCAATGCTTTTGTAAGATTTCCGTAAAGTAAATCTGCGTTAGGTCCAAAGCCCTCCGGCAAATCCGTCTGAAGAAGTTCCTGTGCGACTGCTCCCATTTAACTACCCTCCTAAAAGGTCTTGATATTTCTTTTCAAGTTTCCCATCGCGAAGTTGCGTTTCGATAATGTAACTCTCATGGGCCTTGATCTGTTTAGTCTTAATAAGATTAATGACTTTCATATGGATATCATCAGAATCTAGCGTTGGACTGTCAATAGGATCTTCAGATACGCGAGCGGTTCTAGCTTTTGGTTTCGACTTTAACATATTTTGCGTTTGTTCTACCCGAACCTTCTCAACATCCCTGACTAAACCAAACTTATTTTTCCAACCATCCTGCAATTCCAGATCGAAATTATGAGCGCCACGAGATAATCTTTTTGCAATTTCGGTTTGCTGTTCTTTCGTATATTCCTTGCAATCATGTTTGGTAAAAGTAAGTATCGAATCTCTTACGTTTTCTTCGCTGTTTAGCGGATAACGCTTGCCTGATTCATCTCCGTATTCAATTTTCTTAAGAGATTTTTCCGGATCTGACTCAGATTTCATCGTATCTTTCTTAGGTCGATGAGCCATCATTCGCTTCGAAGATGCTTCTAGAATAGGTGTTTTTGGCTTCGGCGAAACTACTCCGACATTATCTATTGCGCCCTCAGCAACTCCTCCGGCCTCAGCTAATGTTTGAGTAGTCCAATATTTTTCAACCATCAGTTTCGCTTTAATAGCTTTTCGAACGCTCTCAATACTTCCCCGATTATTAAACTCAGGTTTATGAACCGGAGTTTTTCTATATTCCGAATCGATTAAAAGTTTTTTCGCTGGCTTACCGGGAACGCTTTTTCTTTTCAGCATTTCTTCCCGAATAGATTCAATTAAATTTTTCTTTACAGATTTTCCAGCTCGATCCATCGACATAGCGACCGCCTGACTTTCTTTTTTTCCTTCTCGAATTAACGTTCGCATGTTGTTGGAAATAGCGTCTTTAGATGATCCGGTTTTAAGAGGCAATTTTTTCAACAGACTTTTCAATTATTTTTTCTTTAATAAAATCTGTTAAAGATTTATTTATCTTTTTCTTGCTATCAGACAGTATTTTTTTAGAAACACCGTTTATTAAATCCCATACTTTCTTCCCCTCTCCACCTTCTCGATTTATCTGTTCTCGAACCCCTTCATCGAGAGGCGCTTTGGACATTATTTTCAAACGATTCGCTTCATCATCAGTTAAATCTCGACCATCATCTACTGCCCGGCCAATATCAGATATTCTTTTAATAATTCCTTTTATGGTGCTTACATGAAAATCTTCTTCTAACTTTTTATAATCAATTTTAGAAGAAATTTCTTTAACCGCGCTCTCATTTGATCCAGATTTTTTCTGAGAAGATCCTTTTTTATCCCCACCTTCTTTCCAAGGAATCTTTCTCTGAGGATCTTTATATTTTCCGCCTCGGGGTCCGATATACGGCCCGGCTTTTGACATTATTTTTTCCTTAACCAGATCAGTTAATGATTTTTTTGTTTCACCTTCATCCTGATCGAGCCCAACTTTCTTTCCAGATACTCCCTTGGTTTTCTTTTTCTGTTTTTCTCCCTCACCCTCTTCCTCTTCATCCGGCATATCAGACGGCGCGAAACTAGCGTACGCGATGCGTTCGCCGGAAGTCTCTTCTTGTTTAGAAGTCTTCTTGGTTTTAACATGATCCCATTCCCCGTTTTTAACTTCGGTAATCAATTCATGGAACATCCGGTGCGCTAAAACATCCTTGTCACGCGAACTCAGCCCGCTCATAGAGCCTTCGCCGAACTCCGAATCATAATGTTTAGCCTGTTCGTCTATCAAGCTCCTGAAGAGGTGCTGTGCGCGATTGTTGTCAAAATCTTTCCCATTAACGATCTTGGTTGCCAGAGTTGTTTTATACGCCTGAGACCTTTTATAAGACTCTTCATTATTCTCTGCATACAATTCTAATTCCCGGCTTTCATCGGATTCATGATCTTGGTGTTCGCCAATATTATGATGTCCGCCTCCAGCATTTAAGTGTTCATGAATTTCTTTGTTTCCGTAAACAGGTCTACCACTTGGGCGCGTATGAACCTGATATTTATCTCCCTTAACTTTTTCACCGTGAGCCGTAGGGGATTTCGGTTGCTCGGCCTCACCTTCAGCCGGAACCTTAGGTTTTTCTTCCTCACCTTTTGCCGGAGCTTCAGGCTTTTCCTCTTTTCCCTTGGCTGGTTTCCTTTCTCCACCCTCTTTGTAGGGAATAGTGAATTTTGGATCAGCCCATTTACCACCACGAGGTCCGATGAATGGTCCCTTCGCTTTTATTAATTCAATTAATCCGGCTCTATCCATTAATTTGTCCGGTAAGCGATGTATCCGCCTTTAAGATCTAATTCATTGCCATCATAAGTTGCGATTGAATGAGCGATCCCATCGGTATCAACTGCATCCTGAACCAAAGCGTCTTGATCTACATACGGCTCAATAAATTTATTATATTCCGGGGAATCTTCATTATACATTCCTCTTAAATATTCCTGAGGATCAGATTTTATATTATCCCTTGCCATATCACCGGCTTTTTCCCGTTGTGCTTCGCTCCATTCATCATCATCACCTTCAGGCTCTTCATCATGAAGGTAAGATTCTGGTTCATCATAAGCAAAATTATATTCATCATCACCAAGTTCATCACCGATTTTATCCCAATCAACATGCTGTTGCCAAAAACCGTCTGAAAATCCGGTCACTCCAATATCATCGATAAGACTTTTTACATATTCAATAGCCTCTTCCTCAGCTCCATCAGAATTTTCAAAAACAAGATGCGTTTCTGATCCGACTTCGATCTCAATCGCGTTTCCGGACATTCCGGCACCACCGCGCAACTCTTTGATATCCTCAGCCTTGTAACCAATCTCATTTAACAAGTCTTTTACGGCTTCAAGATGCTCTTCATCAAGTTTATGAACATCAATCAAAATATCTTCATCCGTAAGTTCTTTTTCAGGCTCCGGTTTTTTAGCCTGTTCTGGTTGCGATTGTTTAGCAGGCTTCTTTACCCCACTTTCCTTCCAAGGAATAGTGCGCTTTGGATCGGCCCATTTCCCGCCTCGTGGTCCTATATACGGACCCCCTTTTTTTTCGAGTTCTATATCAGAATAATTTTTCTGCAAAAGAATCTGTTCCTTTACCGAATCCTTCAAAGATTTCTGAGTAGCTGTTGGCCGAATGATCTCCACTGAATCGATGTTTGCGAAATCGTATGAAGGATCATCGCAAGTAACATACCAGCGTATTTTATTTTTCTTATTAAACTTATACGCCTCTACCTCAGCATTAACTCTTCCAGATTGTCCAGAAATATATCCGAAGGCACGAATAGAACTATTATGATGAATCTTTACCCGATCCGTTTTGATATAACAAACCTGTTTTCCAACAGTGATCTTGAAAATATCCCCATCCAAAACCTCTTGATCGCCGGACAATACTTTGTTTACATCAATTTTCTTTTCAGGATTAAGATGCGGACCCGGTTTAATTGTTTCGCCTTTTACGCGAGCATCAACTAATTTCTGATCTTCCTTAGATGGTTGTTCGATTCCCGGTAGACTGGCTACCTTTTCGGCATGGGCTCTGAATGAAGAGTCTTTAGAAAGAAGGGCTTCTTTGACCCTACCTTTTAGAAGCTCCGCCGGTTCCTTGGCTTCGGTCATTACGCAAAACTGCCAAGCTTCCCTTCGTAATCTGGATGCATACGACCGGTGCTGTTGTAAAAAGTTTCCACCTCATTAACTTCATCAGCCGTAATATTCTTTTCCAGCAAAGCCTTCTTACATTTCTCAAAAAGAATCTGTTTATTCTTATTGAAATCCGCTTTCTGCATTTCGCGGTGCTTCGCAAGAGATATGGGCTCCTCTTTTTTCTTTTCTTCAGGAACCTCTTCGCTTTTCTTCAGGTCGCCAATCATTTCACTAACGCCTTTTCTAACCGGATCAACCGTTTCAGGCTTCTCGCTTTTTTCTAGTTCTTTAGTTTCCGTTTCTTTTTCTGACATAAGTTCTCTCCCTAGTTATTATAAACTTTTTGAAGAGCGGACATGACATTTCCTGACAATTGCTCTCCCTTGTTTAACGACATTTCTGCTTCAGTAACATCTTCAGGCGAAATATCTTTATTTAGAACCGCCTTCAAAAGACTTTTTGCGAGTTGACTTCTATTTTTGATTAAATCTACAAGTCCACCGGCTTCGGAAGTTTTTCCAAGTGCAACATTAACTCTCTGAGGCTCGCTAAGAACCTTATCCTGATCATCGACTTTCTTAGAAAGCTCTTCGAGTTTGGCCTTGAGCAAAGTCATTTCAGGGCTTTCCTCTTCTTTTTCTTTTTTCTCGAACTCACCGGTTTCGATTCCCATGTTCTTAGCAACAGTCAAAAGCTCTTCCTCAGAAAGACCGGAAAGCTCCTCATCGAGAACGCTTTCATAATGCGCTTCATCTTTAACATCTTTCGCCTTACTCATTGCGTTAGCAACTGATTCGCCGATGAAATCGCCAAGCTCTTCCATAGAAAGTTCACTGATAGATTTATTAACTCGCTTGCCTTGGAACGCTCCGGCCGGAACCTGTTTTGTATGAAGAGGTGTAGCCTTTCCACCGGTTCGAGTTCCTTTCTTCGCTCCATCAGGAACGGCTCCAAGATTCTGTTCATCCGCGCTAACGCCGTGCATTTTATCCATGTCATCACCGACAGGTGTTTCATGCTTCGGCTTCATAACTTTTGGCTTGAACGGAATCGCATGGCGAGAGCCATCCTTCTTATCATCCTGACCGTATTCGTAATCGTTTTTATTTTTATAAGCTTTTTTAGCCCCTTTATGAGATCCCATCTTATCCATTTCTTCGCCGTTACCGTTTCCGTAACGCTTCCCTTTTTCGAAGGTAAAGTCATCGGATGTTCCAACCTGCTCGCCATCTTCACCGAAAACATCGCCGGTCTCTTCATTGAGAAACAAGGGAACGTATCCGTCTTCGTTTTTGGTAAGCAGAATTCGATGACCGGTACTGTCATCAATTTCATCCGTAAGTTTTGCTGATTTTTTCATTTCCGCTTCCTGAGAGTTGCCTCCAAGAAATCCCATAATGCTTTTCATGAGCCCAATTTTCTCCTGTTCCGTTTCAGCCTTGTTCATATAAATCCTCCAGTAAAACTATTATGTAAATTTTCCTTTTATCGGTTGGACTGTCAATAGAGGTCGTTCGTTCGATCTAAGACCGCTGATCTAATCATTTTTCTCAATTTTCTACTAAAATCTATATTCATACGAAATTTTACAAACCCATTGTCAGTAGTAGGAACCAAAGTGTAATCATCAGCCGTTTCCCCCGAAAGAAGCGTATGCCCCTCTCCCGTATCCCTCTTGCCTTTATTTTTTCCAGTAGTATACCAAAGAGAGGCATTTCCCTCATCTGAATAAAGTATCGAATCCTGATTATACTGTTCCCCTAATTTCTTAACATAATCCTGATTAGCATCATGAATAAGGACTAAAAAAGTATCTTCGACATTGCCCTCGTATTTTCCAGCAACCGGCGTAAAGGCATATCCGCTTTTTACAAGATCTCCATAAAGCTTTTCGGCTCTAACCAGCTCTTCCTTTTTAGTCATTTTCGATTCGAGATTAGGATTCTTGCCGGCGCTGACAAAAGCAATTATTCCGTTCGTCAATGAATGGCCTACTTCATCGACAGTTACTCCAATCTGCCTACCGTTTCCAGCCCCTTTGTTTTCAACCCTTTCAAGAAATTCATCACCATCCTTTCCAGAGAACTCTATAAAAGTCCCGGCAAAGATTTCATCTGATTTCATATCCGAAATTAAAGTATGATACCTTCCGGTCTCTCTTAATTTTCTTTTGAATGGGAGGATAGGCCGTTTAGCCTTATACTCCCTTTCAAATACAACGTTTTGTTTTCCACCTCTTCCAGACTCTTCTTCATAAGAAATTGTATGTTTCGGATCTTTCCATTTCCCGCCTCGTGGCCCTATGAATGGACCGCGTTTCATGAGTTCACCGCGAACAGCTTGATACAATAAATATTTTCTAATCCCTTCGACCTTGGCTTCTTTTTGAGCAATCCCAACTTCATTTGAAAACTTATTTGTAAAATCAACTAACTCTTCAGCGCCTAAATCAACTTGAACAACATCCATTTGCATCGGCTCTTTAGAATCCCTAGCGAGCTGAATACCAACCATTGCAGCCCATCGATGATGACCATCTAATATATACCCGTCTTTAGAAATAAATATTGGAGCCGTAATCTTTTCATGGTTCGGATTGGACTTCAGAGCGTCCATCATTCCAGCGACTTTTACTCCAACCAATTCATTCTGAGTAGCCTTGAGAGAATCCGCAGGAACTTTTTTAGCAGTAAGTTTTATTCCACGAGCCTTTAATTCTTTTTTGAATAATCCTTCTGCATCGACTTCACCGCCGGGACCGGGATTAAGTTCTTTATCGGCGCGACTTCCTTTGACAGCTTTTCCTTTGAGCTGAGGCATTTCGGCTCTAGGTATTTCTTTATTTCCACCGCAAAATAAATTAGTTCCGGGAACAGAGACCTCGCATAGATCAAAGTCCGGAGCTTTCTTACCAGCCTTCATAGCTATCCGCGCCATTTCATGAAGCTTGTTTAAGAGGGTAACTATTTTTCGATCTGCTTTCGCGCTACCACTAACAGCATCCTTATCCTTGGTCGGCCCATCGAATTTTGATTCTGGATCATCCGGACCATAACCACCCGGCGTTACATCAGTAACCTTGAAGCCCTGTTGATCCATTTTATCAGCAAGTTCCTTAAGATGCGGAGGAAGTTTAATGCCTTTTTTCTCAGGAGCCTTTTTCTCTTCAGGAATAATAAACCTGAGTCGATTCTTTTCTTTTACTAATTTTGTGCTGAGAATTCCTTTCCCGGTAGACACGCTCCATACATTTTCACTTTCTTGAGCAAGAGTAACGGTTGATCCGCCGTAAAAACGTGATATTTGTTTCTTAGCGGTTTCTAATCCACCGGACACCGGAAACGATCCTAGCAATTGACCTTTAACTTTTTTAGTTCTTTTTTTCGATTCGATATAAGGAATAGAATGTTTTGGGTCCGCCCACTTGCCCCCGCGAGGTCCGATATATGGACCGCCTTTGATAAGATTTTCTTTTACGGTTTCAAGTAAATTCATTAGCCAATCGAATCACGAGACATCGAAATAATCGTTGCCTCATTTTTTAGACCGCGCTTGATAAGCCAGTTCACCGCATCCTCTTTTTTCTTGAACTCACCGGCTTGAGCGTAATTCCAGAACAGACGTAATAATTTATCTTTTTTATCTTTCTTATGCGCGAACGATTCAGGAATCATCGACCGTCCACCGGTAGAGCCTACGCCCGGACCTGATCCGGCCTCCAAAGCCTTCGCCATGAAACTATGATCGTAATACATGGAATCCATACCGGCTGTCACGGCATCAGCGCCATCCTTTTTTATCTTTTTCTTTTTCTTTTTAGATTTATTAACCGCGCAAGTACATTCATGTTTATCCAGAGTCTCAGAATAGTCATTCATCGCCTTCACTAATTCGGATGCCGAATAACATTTACCGTCTACGGTGCAAAGATAATTCTTTTTGAACTCATCGAACGCCGTCCATTGCGCGGGTGCGAGAGTATTATTCGCCGGTCTCCATGTCAGAGCCAGTTCATTCCAGATAACTTTGATAATCTTTTTCCCGCTCTTCTCAATAACCTGACCGCCGATGGATGCGCGAATCCTAGTAGACCCGCTCTTCATCATGTTCACGAGTTCTTTGGAAAAATCCTTATCTTTATACAGCCGAAACTTTACGAAAGTTCTTTTCTTTGAGAAAACAACTTCCTCCGGCTGACCTAGAATAGCTTTCGGCCCATGCTCCAGATCCTTATGTTGGTGATCCCATGTAATTATTCCGAACTTCATGAAATTATCTTTCTGATCTTCAAGGGCTTTTTGAACAACAATTTCCCCATCGAGATCCATTTGCTCATTCGAAGCCTCGACATACATTACATAATGATCATCCTCTTCTTTTTCCGCCTTAAGCAAAACGCCGTCTGAAGAAAGTCCTTCGAGATCGAGATAGATGTCATTCTTTTTAAGGTTTTCTAATATTACCGATATCTCATCCGGAACGGCCTTCGATAAAGTTTTTGTTGTCTCTAATAAATCGCTCATGATATTAAATACACTCCCTTAAACTCTTCGAGCTTTTTATTGAGATCCTGTACTTTCTGAATATCTTTCTTAGGAAGCTTCGCCCGTTTTCCCATTGCCCCAATCCTTTGATCTTCATTCATATCATTTACTTCATCCGGCGGAATATCGTATTCATCCTCCGATCCTTCAGGAGATTCGTAATCTTCTTTGCCATTTACTTCACTGGCTCCACCAAATCCGCCAAAACCATTTTCTTCCTCAGCCCCACCCTCTCCGGCATCCCCATTTAGCGCGTTATTCAAAACTTGTTGCCAGTTCTGATTAAACGGTGCCGGGATATCTAATACGCTAATCTCTTTTGATCCACCGCCTTTTGTTGCGTAAGAAACAACAACATCTTCAAATTCTTTTACAGGAATATCTTTTTCAACCATTGCTTCGCGCAATGTTTTGAACGATGACAGTTCACCTTGAGCGATCTCGCTTTCACGTTTTCGATCCGGGAACTCTATTCCGTTCCATTTACATTCCCACTGATCATTGAAACGTTGAATAATTTTTGTATTTCTCCGGCCAAAATGAGACATCATAGCACCAAGTCCGCGATCTTTTGACGCGCTGATCTTAGCTTCAGTATCTTCTATTATGGCTCTTTGACCGCCCTTGAGTTGTAACCCAAGTTCATCCGGAGACATTCCGCAAAGACCCAATAAAATTGTATGGAGTTTGTCCATAAAATCGCTCCATTCCATATCCTTATTTGAATCGCGTATCTTTTTGAAATCAATTTCAGAGTTCTTTCCAGCCGGTAATATCGGAATACGGTGTTGACCCTCGATACCGGACAATGCGGATGTAAGATATGCCTCAATCATTCTAATCGATGCCTGATTAACCTGTTCACCCTTCACTGTAATAATTCCCGGAGGCATCTTGGATCTGGAAAAATATCCCATATTGTATTCAAACGAAAATATAATCCCGATAAGAATATCAATTGCCATTTCAGGAATCGGATATCCATAACCGGCGAAACGAATGTCGCTTCTTTTATTCATATATCCATAAACCATGTCATTCCAACCATAGGCATGAACTATTTTCTGTTCGATCATTTGAGCAAAAACGGCATCGTCACGCCCTAACAAAGTTGTTTCAAACGGATTCTTGACTCTCCAGATAGTGTCGGCATCCACTGGAAAAAATCCGGTAGTGTCTCCCTTCCTATTTTTCGAACAATATAAAGCGTTCGCGTCAAGCGTAAGAAGATCGTAAACATCGGAGGAAGCAATATCTTCCAAAGAATATTCGGACATATGTTTCCATCCGGTTTTATATCTTTGCTCGACAGTCAAATCCCCCATTGCAAGAAACCATTTTATCAAGGCATCACGTTCTTTTTCGTCCTTATTAGTAAGCTGTCTATCTTTATCAACATGGCGAAAAGTAAATCCTTTATCCGCTTCATTGCGCGACTCTCTATTAAACTGGAGATATTGATGAGATCTGGCTTGGAGAATCATTGTAAATACAGGACTTTTTTCCTGAGTTCGGCGCAATGTTTGTCCGGTAATCTTGGTAAGTTTCGGCTGAAGTTCTTTCGAGCTGTTCAAAAAATTATGCTGGAATCTCGGATCAGTCGTTTCTACATTGACCCCTTTGTTTCCGTACGGATCAGGGACCGCTCCCTGAAGTAACGATTTCATAAATTGGTAATTGTATAACGGAGCCCATGCGTCCATTTCCTCGTGATGCATTTCCTCTTCCCTGTTCGAAACAGCTCTCTCATTATCTGTTCGGACCATGCCCTTTGACGCTTTCTCTAATTTCTTTTTAGGCATTTATCTGAAGCTCCCGTTTTAACATAGCCAATAATACATCTTCCCTTTCTAAAAGAATAGATTTCTCAGATTCATCCTCTTCGCTATTAATTCTATGAGATACGTTATCCAGATCGATCATTAAGGCCCGCGCCCTCACATTGTTTCTAGCCAAAGCCCTGACCTGATCAATTAATTTCATTAACTAAAACTTAATATGCGGTCACGTTCACTGTCTATAGAACATACTGTCTTTTCTCCTGAATACCTTGCGGTATAGCCATCGACAGAAAATATAGAGCCCGATTAATGAAAAAAATGCCATAATAGCCAGCATCGCAACAGAAACATATAAAGCCAACCTACTCTTAAAATCCAACCGCTCTTGAACAATGTTTTTCAAAAGGTTTTTGTAGATCGATTTCTCAGCCATCCATACTTCATTAAGACTTCGGAAATTACCCTTCTTAATCCACCCCTTCATTTGAATATAATCGTTTTCTGCCTTTACCAACAAATTCTCAACTCTCTTAAGTTCTTTTTTCCGATCTTCCTCGAATTCAGATCTGACTTTTTCCAAATCTTTGATCGAGGTTTTTAACTTTCTAACAAATTTGTAATGATCGATGAAAGCGATCTCATGTTCCCCGGCTTGTTTTCGATACGCCTCGATGTAATCCAATGGGATAGTTATGTATTGCCGGAAACTTGAGAAAGCATTATCCATATGCGCCCATACAAAATAATAACTGAATGGCTCTCTGACATCTTCGCGCAATGTTCCTTTATTGAAAACAAAATTCTCCGGAGGTAATGCCTTTGCGTAATAAAATTTCCCCATCAAATGTCCGCCCCAATGATATGCGGAAATATACCAAACAGGATTGCTGCCAAATTCGATTCTATATCCATATAAAAGAAGACATGCAATCTTAAGAGCATTTAGAGGATCTTCCAAATCATTTCTGTTATTATCTCTGAAAGCCAGCTCTTCTCGTAATTTTTTAGATTTTATCTTTTTCCTAAAAGAATCGGCTTGTCTAACGGCGCTAGGTCTTAACTGAAACATTCCCGCCTCATTGAACGGACCATCCGCCTTAGGATTGAAGCCGGACTCGAACAAAGCTATTGACAGCACCGCCATTAATGGAAGATCGAGTTTCTTACTGTATTCGTAACACCGCTTAACCCATTTTGCTCTTTGCCTAGGATGCATCGCCTGAATGTTTTTCGAATGATACCTTTTCCCGTAGCGCCCGATTATTTTATTATAGAAATCCGTTACCTTAATGAACTCTTCGTTCCTAGATATTAATGCCTCTTGTTTGAACTGCTGATTGTATTCCTGATTATCTTTTACCAGCCAAAGCCTTTCCTCAGCATCGGTAATCATGATCGTAATAAGTAGAAAGAAAAGAATGAGACTCATCCCACCGAACCCCCATGCGAGGTAAGTAGGTTTAATCAATTGCTCGATTGAAACGCTTTTTATATTAAATCAGAAAAGAGTTTACTTTTTTAGAGTTGATGGTCCGGCTGGAATCTTTCGATGCTCTAATGCGCCGGTCTCCAAGCTTCTTTTCTTTCTCCGTTTAGCAAGAGGATCTTCATCGGAATCATTTACGACTTTCGCAAGCCTATCACCTTTAGGTTCGTAAATCTTTCTTAGAGATCCGTCTGTTTGAGTTGTATTCATAAGGAAATTTTAGTTTTGACTACTCGCTATGTCAATGAACCGTATCACCGCATTACAAGCTCGACAGTCCGATTCAGAGCATACACCTATACTCCATTCATAAAGAAGCAACGGATTGAACTCGTATTCGATTTCAAGATCTCCCTGAGATAACGGCCCTTTGAAATACACGTTATGACTATCGAAGTTAGAAGGCTTGTCCGGAACTATTCTTATTTTACTTATCACCGGATCTAAAAACAGTTCTTTCTTATTATCATCAATAACAAAATCATTGACCTCGTACCAGCTAATAGGTCTAGGAAACGTGTTCACCGAAACCAGATTGAATGAAGATGAAACCCTGTTCTCTGACATAAATTCCATGTTCTGATGATGATCTCTGCCAAACTTTTTTATAAAAAAAGAAAACGCGATACTGTGAAGTATCGGATTAGTAATATCTTTGACCGGATATACTTCAGTAGCACGAGTAAGGCTTTCTGAATAAATGTTTTTAGTTTGAAGAGCGGTGGTCACTAAGTTTGTTCGACCCATCCAACAGGTAGATTTGTTTTTTCAGATTCTTCACATCTTAATTTCCATATCTTCGGAGAACCGGCCACTTCGTAAGCACCTTCAACAACCGCAGATCCAAAATCAGGTTCAATTCCATTATTCAATCCAGCTATTGTTTTAATTGCAGTGTATTCGGTTATAACAACCATCAGCCCCACCCCTTGAAATTATCAAACGCTTCTACCATTCTCCAAGTCACAAAATCAATTGGTTGGCCAGCGAAAGGAAATAATCCAGAACCAAAAGTTATAGCAGCAAGTGAAACGGAGCATACTTCGGTCGGCCCTAAAACTGCGTCAAGATCAAACTTAAAAATAACGTCAACACCATCTGATTCGATGGAATATTTTATCGGTGTCACTGTTGCAAGTGGCCATTTGTCCGTAAATAATCCGGGTATTGCTCGCGCCCCCGCATTGTTATAAGTAAACCGAATATTTAATCCGGGTGGGCCTTGCTTTGCAACGGTGATCCCCACATTTATTAAAGTGGCACCACCAGTCCAATCAAAAGAAGCTGTGCGCGCCAAACCAGTAATCCCCAACAAAACGATTTCCATATTCGTGCCAACAACCGCTGTCACATCACATTCACCTTCAACTTTCCAAGTCGCAGCATTGACATCATTCTGACCCTGAAACCATGCAAAGGCGAGCGGTGATCCAGAATCTGTGTCAATTTTCCCAATACCAGATCCTTGAGTCAAAATCCCACCATTTCCAAAATGGACTTTCGCGCTAGTCTCGCCGGGAACAAAAGTATTTGTCGGAGTCAAAACCCCGTCAGAACCTTTATCAAACGTAATAATATTTCCAGCCGGAGCCAGAACTAAAACACCTCTTTGATTTCTGGCAAAATTTGTTTTTCTAAGTTGTCTTGGAAATCCTACGCCGTGAATCATGAAACAAACTCCAGTAAAGAATTTGGAAATCCTAATTCGAGCATTTGTCTACGGGTCCAAGAAAGCATCATACTCCTGACATCATCAAAGTTTTTCACCGAATACCTATGAATATTTGTCCAGATACTAAGATAATTCGCCTCATTCAACAATCCGATTATCAATGGAAGGTAATTCAATCTGCTATCCGATTTATTCCACCGTATCGAAAGATTTTCAGCCATCCCTTTAAGATTCTGAATCTCATCCTCGTAATCGATATCGGAATCCATTACTTATCGCCTATCGCTTTCTCAGTCTCGACATCCGTTCTAAAAGCATGATGTCTACAATGAGGATGTTGAGATCCCCAAACAACTCTCCAGCTTTTATGATGAACGCCTTGATTGAAAACGTAATTCTTACCGGGCCAGATAATAGAAATCTTTCCTAAATCCGGGTCATTATAATATTCCTGATCAATCTCTTTTGGAGGCTCCGGCAATACCAGCGATATTTTTCCAACTATTTTGTTATGACAATGCCAAGATGTTTTATCATCATCCGGACCTTCCCACCTAGCGTAAGCATTTTCATCCGGTTTCTTATCGGAAACAATATTGTATAGCCCGCCGGATACAATTGCGTTCTGACCTTCAGTTACCGCGATCCGTCTCCAGTCCCGATTAAGTGTTCCGAATCTTTGCTCCAAAGATGATTCTAAATTTCTAATATCTCCGGATACTAGAACATTATTAATTGTTTCCTTAATCGCTCCACGAGTACGATCGTTCAACTGGACAATCGCTTCAGCCGTTCTATCCGCATCGTAAGCAATGTAATCATCTAAAAAAGATTTCGTTCCATGAAATTCCCTGTAAGACTGTTCATCATCCGGCCAACCTTCGACTTCTTTTTTAACATCTTCCCATTTAGCACCTTTCAAATTAACTCCGTTCTCTGTCATCCGGTCCAGCAAACTACCCAATGACATGCCGGTGAAAGTCATATTCCGACCAAGTGTTTTTGCCGTTCTATTCAGATAAGTAATTAAATCGATCTCTATCTTGCGCCATTGGTTTACCGTTAATGGCTTTCGAGTAGTTGGATCAATAATTAATTTTCCTTTAATTATAAACGGCGCATCCTTAGGCATCCGTCCCGGCTTTATTCCCATACTTCTAAGAATTTCATTGCCAATATTGCGAAGTGTATCCCCATACTTTCCAATATTTTCATCTTCCCATGCGCGAACAATCTGGAGCCATGACCCTGAATCATTCGGGGGCTCAACATCTATCCCACTCGCCTTTGCCAGAGACTCAATAAATTTGAATTTTTCAAACGCATTTAACGATGAAGGGATTATTGCTACCTCAGTCAACCCTAATTTCAGAGCATCTTTAAGTTTCGCAACCTTCGAAATGAAAACCTGTTCTTTTTGTTTGTAAGTACCTTCAGCCGAAATAACGGCTACGGCGTGAGACCCTTGTATACCATGAGTTTTGAAAAATACCCCAAGGTCTCTCTCGATCTTGTCCATTCATTGAATATTACACTCTCCACTAGGACTGTCTATAAAGCCCCTAGGATTTCGATTTATAGAGAGCGGAAACTACGCATATGAGAGATCCTAAGTAAACAAGATATCTCTCAACACCTAGCCCGGCATAATGACAAGTCAAAACAACCGTTGCTGATCCAATCGCTAACCCAATTATACCAATCACATTCTTAGACATACTATCCTCCGTTCTTAAATAATTCCGGTTCGACCGGCTTCGTAATATTTTCTTTTTTCTTCCCCTCATGAAGAGCCTTACACCAAATACATAGAGCAATCAGATTATCAAAACTATTATTGCCTAAATAATTATCTTTTCTGGAATGATATAAAACAACCCTTCTCCGTTTCGCATCGCCTTCAAGCTTCATGCTTGGCCTCATCAACTTTCCCTTATTATCAAACCAGCCATTATGTTTATCATCGAACCAAGCTCCATCGTTTTTCTCGATCACGCTGACAATGGCTCGATCCGGTTTCCCGCAATGAAAACATTTCAGTTCTCGCGGGGAGCTGTTCACAGTTCATCCCAAGCTTTTTTTACCGCTTCTATATGAGCATTTCTCTCATCCCTGAATTCTTTTATTCTTTTATAAAACATTTCCGGTGACTCTCCCAACATAGGGAATGGTTGATAATTATTAGAGTACCGATAGAAATCAGCCGGGTTAAAATCACCGTGTTTATTCAGCATTTCTTTTGCCATCGATCCCGGAACTATTTCCCCACCCTGATAATGACTGTCATCCTCAACATCCACAAAGAAAGTGAAATAATCCATTGGACCGATTTTAGATGTTAATTCAACTAGCCTCATGCCAAAACTACAACTAACCTGAAATACAATTCAAGATAGTAAAGATATAGATGCGGATTAATCATTACGGGGATACCACCCCTCCATTACATCCGCACATGGCACACTTATATCTAAAAAGTTTTCTGTCAAAATACCAATCATGGAAACAATCAATCATCGATCTCATTATTCAGATTCGTAGAAGCTACCGGGATCTTTTTCTTAATCTGACCCTTCTTTTTTACTTCCTTGATCTTTTTCTCCAACTTCTCAATCTGTTTTTTCGCCTTACTAGATAAAACCATTTTCTCCGTCTCATACACGTTGACGTAATTATTATCATCATCAACGTATTTGTGAACTGGAAATTTCTTTGCCTCATCATCCAATACAGATTTTCTACTTTTAAGAACCTTGATCTCATCCGACTTAGTTTTAACGAATATCAAATGCTTTTTAAGAGTATCATTTTGAACAGCGTTCTCGACCACTACCTCCAAACCCTTGAGTTGAGCTTTTATGCTGATCATTTCATCCACTACTTTCTTTCGATATTTTTCATCCTTTGTCAGAGTCTTTTTCGGCTCTCCAGTCTTACCAATCGGTGCATCGATCTTGGTAGCAAACTCAGGACATTGGTTTCTGATTTCACACCATTCGCATAAATGACTCTGAGTCGCCTTAGGATTTTTCACCTTAGCTCTATTCCAAACATCTTTGATCATTTTGCCAGTGACTTCGGCCTTGCTGTAAACAATCGGCTTAACGGTTTGATCCAGATATATGAGCATCGGATCTACTTTAATCTTCTCACCGTATTTCAGTTCGTAAAGATATTTGTTGAAAGCGACTTGCCAGATATCGGTAGGGCTTTTGTTCTCGCCGGTTTTGATATCAACAATAGTTCCATCAAACAAAACCATATCCGGTCTGCAGATTAAATCTTTTTCAGGGAGTTCCGGAGCCCTGATAACTTCATCCCATCCAATGAATTGTTCAACCTCTTTTATCTCATCCCTTTCCGGCAATAATATTTTCCAACCAGAAGGAACATCTACTAACCCAAGCGCCCAATTCTCGACCTGTTTATGAATTCTTTTTCCCCGATCCATTGGCGGAGTCGAGGGAATTATTCCGCCGTCCTGTTGCCATCGAAAGTAAAGACTGCATAACATCCCGGTAATAAACCGGGTAGCTGAAATACGTGTTTTAGCTTTACCCTGTTTTGCTATTTTCATTGCTTACCTCAATAAATTCAGGATTTTCACGCACGTTTCCAATCACCTCACTTTTTTCAACCATTAACTTTCCTAACGAAAATCCATTACAATCTTCATCCAGCTCATAAAAGAAAAATCCACCAAAACACTCATCTGATTCAACAGTTGAATATTTAATAAAACCAACCACCATCCCCATCGACCCAAGATCCATTCTTACGATATCTTCATCATAAATATCCTGACCTTCAGGATATTCTTCTGTTCGTTTTTTATCCTTTAATCCGGTGTATTCAATGGCAAGCCCTATCTTGAGATATTCTTTGGCTTCTTTTTCAGGCGAGTAAAAACCGATATCCTCAATCAGCCATAAAACGCCATCATATTCTTTTAGTAAATATGCCTCATCATTAGAATAATAGAATTTCTTACCACTATCACTCCATGCCCTGAATTTAATCTCCCTCATTTCTTAACAACCTTCTTAGGCTTTACATCGACCTTCTTAGCCTTCGCGGTAACTTTATTTTTCAACATGATCGCGATCTTGTCATGATTCCAATTCAATTCAGCACACTCTTTTACCCATCGCGCCGGACTCCACTTCAACTGACCGGTCATGATCTGCAAAATACCCGGAGGTAGATTCCTGATATTAGATTGGACATCTTCAGTGTTTTGGTTTTCGAAGTTTTTCGCTGTAATAAACTCCCTCGCTTCCTCAGCGCACATCATGCCAGATTGAACGCCTATCCCGAATTTTCCTAGCGCCCGCGCCCATGAGCTTGTAGAAGCGTTCTCCAATGCGTTTCGCTTGTTCACGTAATGAGAACCAACAACCTCACTCGCTACGCCGGTAAATTGATACAGAATGAAATCTTCCTCATTGTCATCAAGATTGCCGTCTAAAATAGTTATTTCGTTTGTGACCTTGTACCCGAAGCCCTTATTCCCTTCATCGAAAACCATTTCAGGAACTTCCTCAATTGTTTCCTTTACAAAGACTCTCCACTTGTTTTTTTGAACAGCTTTCCAGAATGTTACGGTCCGCCCGCTCGCGGGCATATAGAAACCACCTTTCCACTCACCGGTTTTCTGATCCTGTTTGAAAATAGGGATAGCCATTTCCTTAAACTCTTCGCCCCATACCGCTTCATAACTTTCTTCAAAGAACTTTGTTTTCAGATCCTCCGGCGGTTCATTTGATTCAGGAAGTTTTTTCTCAGCTTGTTCTTTTGTTTTTTCTGTATCGTTCATTTAAATCTCCTAGGCAATAATAAAAAAAGACCTCGCCGGTGAAAGCGAGGCCAGTTCGTATCGGAATGATTCATTGCCCGGCTTTCGCCGGGCTTGCCTAAGTAACGGAGGTGATGAGCAGGACACCGCGAAGTATTCAGCTCGCCGTTGACTTGATTCATTGTAGAAATAGTTTCTTTAACTGTCAATTAACACCTTCCATTACTTAAGCAAAAACTAACTTAACAAATATTGTTTCAAATGTCAAGAAAAAACCGGGAAATTACTTCCCCGGCTCAACTGGAGTCAAAGTCGTTAGGCTTTTATTAGTTCTTAGAAATTATAATTGTAAAACTTATTTACGAGCTAATTCCAGCTCCTATCAATATCCCTACTGCGAGACCTATAACGAACGCCCATATAACCCAACGCCGGACAACAGGAAAAAGATCATCAGTAACAGCTTTTGTAATACCTTCGGCATCTTTGAAAAGCATTTTTCTCCAAACATCTCGCTCCGTAGGATTCACATTCTCATCCGCCATAATAAACCTCGAAACCATCTAGTAATTCTCATCCATAAAATTTCAAACCAATTCAATCCAACAACCCGAATCGTAGTTGTTGCGTACCCACCGTGAGCCGGATCAAAACAAACAGTTGACCCAACAGTTTTGTAAGTTTTTCCATAACAGGAAACCATAGACCCCTTCTTAATAAACGTTCCCTCAACCCCGGAAAAAGTAACCATCATGCTTTCTTTCAAATATACGGACCGCGATACATTGCATCCAGCTTTCTTCCAAACCGTTTGATCTCCAAAAACTTTGTATTCTCATTCCGGTGGAATCTTAGAAATGAAAACCAGCCAAGGAACTTTGACTGGAGCTTGATCATTATCCAGTAATACCAGCGCCATGTATAATTTTTGATAGCCCGTTCCTTCCACTCATTCTCTTCCCCGCGAGCGACCGCGATCATCTTTTGTAGAATGTCGGCATGTTGTTTGACCGCCTCATTATTTACTCGACCGTCTTTTGTTTTGAAGAAATTACGTTTGCTTGGTTTGAACTTTTTGCTCATACGAGTTCTTTATTCCCGCACTCTTTATTTTCACACCGCGCCCACCTAGTTCCATTTGAATCAGCATTGACCATCGCACTTTCGACCCATAACTCCCCGTTACATAAAGGACAAGATACTCCGGTTCGTTTTGGATATTCGTTTTCACTTCTTATCTTCGCATCACGTTCCCGGCAATGATCTCTAAAGCTTTTTAGTTTTGATTTTTCAACCGCATCATGAGCGGGCTTCAAAAAATCCTTTAAGTTATTAGACGTAGCTTCCCTCTTATATCCTGACCCACCTTCTTTCTTAAGCGTATGTTCTTTCTCAGCCCGTCTCGCCTTTTCCATATAATGCTCTTTATAAAACATTTTTGTTTCTAAGATCTTATCGAACTTAGTAATCCGACATTCAATTCCACCGCCATTCTCGAAAAAATTATAGGTCTCAAACATAATCCCTTTCATTTTTCTAAACATATCCAAGCCAGTGATCCTAGAAAGCCGCGCAAAAATCCCTTTCTCATATTTTTTAATACTAGAACCCACGAACTCATCAAGATCCCGGTTTATCCATGCACTCGCCTTAATCGTTACGCCCATTTCATCCACAACGTTTTCTAATTCATCGCTCATTCTTTTGTAACCTTCTCTTCATCAGATTTATTTTCAGACTGTTCATCGAATCTCTTATCGGGTTTTTTCTCCGGCTCCGGCGGAACTTCTTTGACCCACTTAATCCATTCATCACACCATTGAGTTAATTTAATTTTGCGTTTGAACTTAGCGCATTTATCTTTTTTCGCGCCTCTTAGCCCGCACGTAAAACAGGACTGGCCGACCGGACCCATATCAACTAATTCAGGTTTGCTCATTTAATTCTCTCGACAAAGATACAACATCGCGAGCCAATTCTAAACAGTAATTAGATAGATCCGTATAAGAAGGAACTCCCTCATCCATTTTCCCCAAAATCTTATCAGCTCTCTCGATCTTACTAATTACACTATCTCTCATTTTCAAAACCTCCGGCATTACATATTTTCTTATGATCTTCGATTAACCGATTCGCTTTATCCAATTTGTCCTGCACATTATTTCTTTCCCCGGCTATTTTACCAGCCTCATCCTTATAAGCCTCGTGCATTGTTTTTTCTCGAAAATATTCTTTCACCCCAAGAGTAATCGTGACCGAACCGCTCATTGTAAATAAAAGAAGTAAAATAAACTGCCATACTCTCATTACACTTTCACCTCGTATTTTTTACTGACTATATCCGCCATTTCCGGCCCTTTGAAATAAGGTTTGATCCAAATAACCCTGTGTCCGTCTTTGATAGATTGGTTTCTCCAATGGCCCCTGACAATAAACTTATGATTCAGTTTCCATTGTTCCCGTCTCTCCCCTACACTGATATCTTTTTTTTGAAACAAATTTATTCCGATCTTTCCTACATCGTAATACTTCATTTTAGATAAATGTCCGTATTGCTTCATATAGCGCCGGACTTTCTTCTTATTTGAAGTAATCAGCTTCGGCATCGATGGATCAATTAGTCTAAGATTTTTCTGGACTTCCTCCGAAGCAAGAAACATGACCATATTTACAATTACCCTAAACAAAGATCTTAATATGTCCGGAAAACTTTTTCCCTCATTAGGTTTTAGTTCGCATATTTGTTCAACAGATCTATCGACCCATCCATCTATATTAAATTTATCAGTTAAAATCATCCAAACTATCGACACTCCCAAATTTCCTTTCAAAAAATCATCATCATCAAAATAAACGATAATAGGAAACAATCTCCCTCCATGAACACTATTGCCATCATCATCGACCACAGGAACCTCGCTAATCATTACTCCAGCAAAATTATTAGCTCTACCGCCCGAATTAAACATATCCTTTGCGAAATCTCCAGCAAAAGAAATGCAAAACGCATCGAACGGTAACTTAAAATACTCGCCCGGTATCTTAGGAAGATCCGTAGAGTCTAATGCTTCGGCAATAGTAGCATCGACCTCGAAAACTTTTCTTCCAGCGAAATGAAACCTAGAACATTGATACGACATTTGAAGATATGCCTGATCCGTTTCGCTGAAAGCTCCGTATTCTGACCGGACATACTTCTTTGCATCTTCATTGATGAAAGGAAATAAAGCTCTTCCAAATTCATCAGGTAACGCTTGACGGGTAACTCCGGGCATTGCGCTCGGATATCTTTCCTCGAATCTTTCGTAAAGCGTTTTCTTCAATTAATTATCCACTATAAAACTGATAGCTAATACCAATACACCAAGCAATAAACATGAAACAATCAAAACCAGAAACCCCGTAGAAACTACCGTCTTCCCATACTCTTTTAAGAAATCGATCTTCAAATCAATTCGCCCGGACTCAACATTGCGTAATACTTTGTGACAGTGGCCGTTTCATTAAACCGATTAGTTACTTTGATGTTCTCACGCTGGACTCTGACATCGTATTTCTTTTCCAGCTCCCCTACACGCGCCGACAGCTCGAAGATTCCTAGAACGTTCAAAGCATCCAGTCTAGTGATCGAGCTATGCCGTAGATGTTCGTACAGCCTCTCGACCTGAGTTCCTGATTTAGTTTTTGTTTTCATCTAATAATCCTTCTAGGAGAATTGTCCGAACCACATACCCCGCAAACAATAAATATATTTGCGCCCGACCTGCGCGTGTGACTAACGTTTTGCGGAAATTCAGAGTAGCACATTCCGCATACACTAGCCTTCCTTGTTGGCCCATGATAATTATCACCAGCTATCATCGACCTGTTTTCTATATATGTCTTAAAAATTTGCGCGTGATCCTTGCCTATTGTTTTAATTGGCATCGATCCCGTATTCTGCAAAAAATTCACTTCCACCGTCTTTAGACGCTTCCCATAATCTCAGCGCCTCAACATGATACGGAAAACAAGTTTTTAATTTGGCCTTATTAACTGGATCTGATTTCTGAATCAGACCGCATAAGATAGCCGAAAAGTTATCACCGTCTTTGTATTGCCATACATAAACAGCGAAAACAGCTTCCTTTAATTCGTCTTTGTCAAATTCCATTGCTCACCTCTTCCACAGCAACTATTAATTCCGGGTTCTCATGCATGTTTCCTATTATTTCACCACCATACGCTCCAGATCTTGCTCCTTTGTTCCCCTCATATCGCTCAAAGGTATACTCTGTACCATCCTCATTTTCAGAGCAATTAGAGTATTGCTCTATCGCGTATAAATTATTTCCAAACTGCTCTATCGGCGAGGCCTGAATAATGAAGATCCAATAATGACTGTTCGCAGTCTTTTTGATCACATCTCCCTCATAGATCTCTTTACTGTTTTTGTCCTTCAGTCCGGTGTATTGCATTAGATACCCTTCAATCCATAACGGTTCCCACATTTTAGGATGTCTATTCGCTTTCTCTGTTCGCCAAACAACATTTAGTAAATCTCTATTGTCATAAACAGGTCTAATAAACTGCGTACCATCTGGAGGAAGCGGAATAACATCATAAAACATCTTTTTTAATTCAGTGTCCCAAGCCCGAAATTTAACTTCTCTCATATTAATTCTCACTACTAACACCGTCCTTTGCATTAAGATAATCTACAATCTGATCCAAACATAAAACGATTGATAATGTATTCAGCTCTACCGATTG
>SDBT01003055.1_pt1 | contig 29075 bp, 42 predicted proteins | sample 2277101 | NCBI WGS metagenome assembly SDBT01 (sample SAMN10404973, study PRJNA504765) | marine sediment metagenome | isolation source: marine sediment core GS10_PC15, 103 cmbsf | place: Arctic Ocean: Southern Knipovich Ridge | collected 2010
GAGCCCTCCGTGGCTGGCTTGGCTGGGCTGGACAGTGAGCGCCGGGGGCTCGGGCGCGGCCAGCGGTGGGCGCTCCTCCGGCTCCCACAGGTCCAGGGGCTCCACGGTCTCGATGAGCTCTCCCTCGGCCTGGTCGTCGGTGGGGAACGGCACGGCCGCCTGGGCTTCGGCCAGGGTCAGGACAAACTGGCCCGGGGCCTGCTCGGGGAACGGGATCCGAGCTCGCTCCAAGTCTGCCAGGGTCACGGCCTGGCCCTCGGGATCCGGCTCGGTTTCCAAAACCTCGAGCCGTTCGGTTCGCGGCGCGGGCGCGAGCTCCTGGGCGGCTGCCTGCCTGGCGACCGGGGCCAGCCGCTCCAGGTCGAGCTCCAGCCGGCTCTCGGCCGAATAGTCCAGGCCCCCGCGCTGGGCTTTGGCGAGGAGCTCGCGGGCCTCAGTGACCGGCCAGAGCGGTTGGTATCCCTCCTCGCCACAGGCTCGCATGATCTCCCCGGCCTCCTGGTGGATGGCTCCGAGCCCGCACAGTCGGGTCTGGTCCTGGGGGTCGCAGACGGCGAGCTCCTCGATCTTCCAGGGTTCCGTGGCCAGCTTCTCCAGGGCCTTGATTCTCCGGCGCACCACGGCCCGGTTCTCCTTGGTCATGCAACTGCGGGCGGCCTTGTAGGCTTCCCGGATCTCATCCAGCACGAGCTCCAGCTGGGAAAGGTTGCCGGCCACGATGGCCGCCTGCTCCACCTTGGGGGCGAGACCGCCGAGCACCTGGGCAAGCGGATCCTGGCCGGACGCGGCGGGGAAACTATCCATCGCGCCCGCGCTGGCAAACTCCTCGCGCCGCACGTTGCGATCCCAGGGGTCGGCCAGGGCCTCGGTGAGCGACTGGATCATACGCCAGTCCACCTGATCCCATCGCTTGCTCCGGTTCTGGGTGAGGATCCAGGTCAGCAGGTCCAGCATCCCCTTGAACTCGTTACCGCTGGCGAGCTCTGCGAGGATCGCCTGGCCCTTCTTGGTCTTGTTGAGAGACTTGTAGGACTTCCCCCGCCGGACCTCGACGCTATCCATCCAGTCGGTGACAGCATCCACAGGATCGGACGCCGCGGCCTCCTCGAAGAACACGTTTGCTTCGTAGAGCTCTCTGGCTCCCTTGCCTGCGCTCCGGTAGGTCTCCTCGACCCCCCGGATCTTCTGGCGCTTCGAGGGCTTCGCTCGCTCTGCGAGCTCCTGGTCGTGGGCGAGCTCCTGGACTGCGAGCTCGCGGAGCTCGGGGACGGCCTGGGGCTCGATGCGGATCGACACGTCCTCCAGGTCCAGGGCGGACTCGGGGACGGGGACGGCAACCGCTGGCGCTGTCCTGAGCGGCTTGAACCTGCCCAGGTAGCGCCCGGTCCACAACGCACCAGGCCGAGCTCGCGGAGTCGCGAGCCCGGTCACTGCGTCCAGGAACTCTCTCCGCGCGCGTGCCATGGCCTTAGATGAAGTAGACGGTCCTGGCGGCGCCCTTGCGCTTCGCAGCCTCGAAGGTTGCCTGCACGCTGCGTTTGGTGGCCTTCTTCTTGGTGGCCCGCTTCTTGGTGGCCTTCTTCTTGGTGCGCTTCTTGGCCTTCTTCTTGGTGGCCTTCTTCTTGGTGCGCTTCTTTGACTTCTTCTTGTTGGCCGCGATCAGCTTCTTGGTGGCACGCTTCTGGGCTGCGGTGCGCGGCTTCTTGCGGGTTGCCTTCTTCTTGGCTTTCTTCTTGGCCATGGTGGTGTGTCCTTTCGGGAACAGCTCGGGGTTGTGATCGTGGAAACCTCCGAAGGCCCACTCGTTCTCAAAATCGTCGCGAAACTCTTGCGCGGCCTCGCGGCGCTGGGCCTTGGTGAAGATCCCGAACCCCACCCCGTTGCCATACTCGCGCGTGTAGCTCTTGGCCACTTCATCTGCGAAGTATTCCCAGAGCTTGACGGCCTTGGCAGAATCGTAGGTGCCGTTCAGCTTCCGGCGGATCAAGTTTTTCAGGAACTCCGGCCGGCGGCGGTTCCACAGATCCTCGTTGTTGGGTGCGTGGATGGTGAGCTCTCGGGCTTCGTGGCTTTGCATGGTGGTCACTCCTGGTAGACGGCGGCCGGAGGCTGAATCTGACACGGGCTGCTGAAGCTCCTGGGCTGTTCTTGCCGCACGCTTCTGGGCTGCCGCACGGGCCTGGGCATCTGCGGCCTTGCGCGCTTGCATTGTGTCGCGGTGGTACTTGGCTTCGGCTTCGGCTTCGAGCCTGTCGCGGTTGCGGTCACCCCAGGCGATCAACTCCTTGGCGCTGGGCATCTTCATCTTGGTCGTGGTGACCGCGACGCGACTGCCGTCCGGCGCGCGAACGATGGGAACCGGGAGCCCGGTGAGCTCCTCAAGAAACTCCTGCTCTTTGCGGTTCTCCGGGAACGCCATTGCGGAAAGCAGGTCGCCGTGCGCCGCGTCGTCCCACATATCGTCGGGCATGTTGTAGCGGCGGAAGCCGGGGTAGCCGGACTCGTGCATTTCCGACTGGAACACGTCAGAGCCCTCGCCGCGCAGCGTGTATACGTCGTCGCCCGACGTGTAGACCATGCGCTCGATTCGGTGAACGGTCTCGGGCTCGTCTCCTGCGACGGCGGCCGGGCCGTCTCCGACTTTGCGTTGCACCTTGGCAAACATTTCAGTAGGGCTCCGGTTGCTCAAGCTGTTGTTCGAGCTCCGCCATCGCTGCCGCGTCGGTGGTGTCGTCGCCCGCGTAGCCTGGCGCGGTGATCTGTAGCTTGTTGCTGTGCCAATGCTGGTTGCCCGTCGCCAGTCGGCCGGTGGTGGCCTGGGCGCCGCCGAACATGCGCGAGATATAGAAACCCGCCGCGCCGCCAAGCGCGAACACTGCCACGAGCTCCCACACTTTCGTTTTCTTGGGTACTGGGTCAGGCATCGTTCTTCTCCTTCACATCGTCCATGGTTCCCGCAAGACGGTCCCGGTACTTCGGGAGCGCCGCCAATACGGCCACCTCCGCGCGCGTCATCTTGCCCGCGTCTATCTTGGCTTGGAACTTGTCCTTGAAGGTGCGCATCACTAGAACCTTTCGCACCCGCAGAGCATCACTTGCACCGGCCCCGTTCCAGCACCCTTGGCGGTAAGGGCCATGCCGATTGTGTTCTCAGTTGATACGGGGTTGGCGTTGCCCAGCCCGGTGGTCCCTGAAATATCAATGTAATCTCCGAGCGCCACGGCGCCGCTGCACCGAACGGTGGCCTCGCCCAACAATGCAAGCCATACGGGATCCCCATCGTCTGCGCCCTCGGCCACGACGCCGACAAAACTGTCGTTCCCGTTTGCCGTGGTCCGCAAGCATGAACCGGCCTGCGTGGTGCTCGCCTTCATTATGTCGCCCACAACGACGGTTGTTCCGTCGTCGTTGGTCAACGCGAAGCACAGCGCGCCGCCGATGAAGCGCGGCGCAAGGGTCTGGTCTGCACTGCCACCCGGCGCGGACTCAATCACCATGCCGTCAGTCCCGGCGTATACGGTCGCGGTCCCGTCAACGGTGACAGTTTCGAGGGATTGCACGTCGCTGCGCTTTGCCAGGACCGCGCGAATCGTTCCCACCCCGGCACCCTTCGAGGTCACCGCGATTGCGAATGATGCTCCGGACGAGCCGACGTGAGGGTGCGCCAGGCCGCCGCCCACCGACCCGATGAAATCACCAACGGCCACCGCTTCCGTGTTGCACTTGATGGTGCATTCGCCGGACACGGCCAGCCACACTGGAACCGCACCGGCTGCCGCCGCTTCGACGCATACGCCCGGGATGGCTTGAATGTCCGCGGTCGCGAGCTCCACCGTTCCCGGTGTGCCCCCGGGCATGATCTCCATCACGTCGCCTACTTCGATGGCCGCCCCTTCGGCGTTGATCAGCGGGAACGCGATTGCGCCGCCAATCTGCCGGAAGAATCCCGGCGCGTCGATGATCTTGCCGGTCGTTCCGGAGTACCGCGGGATCTCGTCTGCGAGACTCGACCCCGGGCCCACCACATCGCCAGCGGCACCGGGCGCGCTGAGTGTGATCTCGGCGGTACCGGCCGGGCTCTCCGCGACGGTCACACCGATACCGGCGCCAGCCACGAAGTTGAGAATGGGAACGGCGGTAGCCTGCGTGACGCCGCCGTCTTGAACGTCAACGCCAGTGATGCCGGCGCCGGACGCTGCGCCCGCAGGGTTCTCGTCCACGTTCTCGAAAAACGCCGCGTCCGTAAGATCCGTGAGATCGGTGGTCCCAGTCTTGACGACCAGCCAGCCGCGCAGGAGCAAGCCTCGGAGGGCCGGGTTGTTCTGGATGTTGTTCTCGGTGATGCCGTCGATGGCTTCGCCCAAGCTGTTGTATTCCGTCTGCCCGTACTCGATGGCGGTCAAGCCGGTGCGCGGCTCAAACACCAGCCGTTGAATCTGGAACTTGTTGGGCGACATTGCGGCCAGGGTTCCGCTCCCGTCGTCGAAAAAATCCGGGTCAATGTCCACCTCGACGGCGGTATTGTAGGGAGTGCCAGGTACGGCCGGCTGGTATGTGTAGACGTACGTCGCGATTGCGGTCTGCAACGCGTTGTCGGCAAAGTTGGGATCCGCCGCCGTCGCGCCGATGGCAGATCCGAACACCCGGCCTACCGCCTTGTCGAGTAGGAGGTTGACGCCGTTGGCCGAGTACGCGTTGCCGAAAATGTTGATGTCGCCCACCGCGGAAACGATGTCGTACGTCATGCCAGCGTTGGAGCCAGCAACCACTCCGGTGTTGCCCACACTCTCGACGGTGGTATTTGCCTCGTGGGCAGAGAAGCCCAGGAAAATCAGATTGCGCCGGTCCTCGGCGTCTCGCGTCCCCGGCTTCTGGACTACGGCACCGGCCGCGTCGATGAAGAACGTGGTGGCGACATCGGTGGCCAGGAACAGGTCCGTCACAACGGACGCGCCCCAGGTGACCTCAACCAGCGTCGGGTTGTTCGGGTCGGTGGTGTTATCCACCACCTGGCCGGTGCCGGCGGCAATGCCAACTTCCGTCGCGCTCGCGATGGACAGGATGCCCGCGGACAGGCGGGTCAACCCCGTGAGCGAGTTGATCGGTGACGCGGCCGCAGCCGGGACCGACAGGTCCGGCACTGGTCCGGTGCCGTCCACGATGGTGACGCTGCCGTCAAGAGACGTGATGGCGGTTAGGTCCCCCACGTCCGGGGCCGACAGGTCCACCACGGGCCCGGTGGGGTTGGTGATGACGACGCTGCCGTCCGCGCTCGTGAGCTCCGCGATGCCGCCACCGCCCTCCGCTTCTTCCTGGGTGCAGCAAACCGCTTCGAGCAGGCTAGAGCTGGCGACGGGAAGCACCACGACGTAGATCTCGCTCTCGCCCGCGACCGCGTTGTCGGAGTTGAGGATTAGACGCTGGCCCGTGTAGTTGAGAAACGGCTTCGGCCCGATGGTGTCCTCGGGCGCGCCGATGTATTCCCAGAGGAGCTCGCGGCTGATTCCCGCCTCCGGCCCTCCGGGGTTGTAGGCTTCCTTGCTGAGCGCCAACGTGGTGGCGCCTGCCCCGTCCGTGAGGATGAACTGGGGCACCAGGAAATCGTCCGCGGTGTTTCCCAGCCCGACGCGCATCAGCTCTTGAACGTCCAGCACACCGAGATTGTTGTTCAAGCTGTTGAACGTCACGTCATAGATCCCGGTGGCGGGATCCTGCACCACGGTCTGGATGACGGGCACGGTTACGCCGTCGAGCTGGCCGGCGGGACGGATGCGGAAGATTACGGACATGGGTCTAGACCGAGACCCCTTCAAGGGGGATCAGTGCGCAGCAACCACAGTCGTTCGTGAGCTCCAGAACGTACCGACCGTCTGTTGCTGCGCTCGTGTCGAGACTGATACGCGCGATGTTGTCCACCGGGTCAACCTCTGCGCTCACAACCACCGGGGGTGTACCGGCGGGGCCCCCGAAGAAACTCGGGCGAACCACTGCGGTGAGGATGCCGGGGTTGCCCGGGGGCTGCCCGCAGACGGAAGCGTCCAGGTCCACAGAGAATCCCGGCGCTCCGGAGATAAAGACCTCCGCGTAGTTAGAGAACTGGTTTTGCGAGAGATACTGCGGAGCGCAACACGAGGAGCCAGGAGCCGCGCCGGCTGCGGCCTCGGTGGTGCAGCAGATCGCTTCAAGCAGGTTAGAGCTGGCGACGGGAAACACCACGACGTAAACCTCGGACTCGCCCGCGGCCGCGGTGTCGGAGTTGAGGATCAGACGCTGGCCCGTGTAGTTGAGAAACGGCTTCGGCCCGATGATGTCCTCGGGCGCGTCGATGTATTCCCAGAGGAGCTCTCGGCTGATTCCCGCCTGCGGCCCTCCGGGACTGTAGGCGTCCTTGCTGACCGTCAAGGTGGTGCCTGCCCCGTCCGTGAGGATGATCTGGGGCACCAGGAAATCGTCGTTTTTGTTTCCCAGCCCGACGCGCATCAGCTCTTGAAGGTCCAGCACGCCGAGATTGTTGTTCAAGCTGTTCCACGTCACGTCGTAGATCCCGGTGTCAGGCTCCTGCACCACAGTCTGGATCAGGGGCACGGTCACGCCGTCGAGGTTGCCTGCGGGTCGGAGTCGGAAGATTACGGACATGGTGGATTGCTCAGATCATGGCCAGGAGCTCGGTGAGTCCGGGCCAGTCGAAGCCGGACGGGAAGGTCCGGCGGGTTGCGAAAGATGCGGGTAGGCCCGCGGCGCGGATCCCCTTGTCGAAGTGTCTCCGGTTCTTCTGGGTGTCGGAGCTCGTGCGGTAGCTCTGCTTTGTCCACTTGGGGAAGGCCCAGCCGCGTCGGATGTCGCGCCACTCCACAGCCTGGCCAGAGCTCGCCCAGACGGACCCCAGGCGGCGGGCGTGGCAAGCGGCGAGGAGCACCTGGAGCTCCTCCGAACCTTCCGCGAGCTCGCGCGCGGTGAGGCCCATCGCATCCACACACCGGGCCCCCCGCTTCATCTGGAACCAGCCCCCGCTGCTCCCCCCGTCTCCCAGAGCTCGGGGGTTGCCCCGGCTCTCGGTGAACGCCAGGGCCACGAGAAAGTCCCCCAGACCCTCCCAGCCGGCCGCGGCCTCGATGGGTGCGGCGTACTGACGGATCCGCCTGGGCGCGTCTGGGTCCTTCCAGTCTCCACTGCCGGACGTGGCACCCTGGGCCGTCTTGGGCGACGCCATGGCTACGATGAGCCCGAAGGGGAGCATCGCCAGTAGGAACCCGGGTTTCATGCGTCCTTGCCGTGGTGGCTGACACCGCGCAGGAAGCCCAGAAAGTCCCCGGCGAGCTTCGCTCCATGCCTAGAAATCGTGTCCTCGATGGCATCCTCCAGGGAGTTGCCCGGGCTGAAGCCGCCGGCCTCTTCCTCGCGGAGCTCCTGGTCCTGGACCTGGCGCTCGCGAGCTCGCTCCCCGACCTCCGGGGAGGGTTCGGTGGTGACCTTCGGCTGGGGCTTGGCCACGAGCTCCAGGGCGAGCTCACCGAGCTCCTGGGCAACCACTCGAGCTCGCTCCAACTCGTCCGCGATCTCGGCGTGGCCGTTCAGGACGTGAACCCCGCCGGTCGGCTCGGTGACGATGAGGCCGTTGGCGGCCACTTCGATCTTGAGGAGCATCTATCGCTTCCCCCGCGTGGCGAGGATCAGGAGGCCCAGGCCAACGACCGCCAGGACAACGATCCCACCGGCCCCCCCGACCGCTTCCTTGATCTCCCTGCCGATGGATGCGGACAGATCCGAAAACTGGTCGGCGGCTGCCTTCGAGACGGCATCCCACTCTTCTGCGAGCTCTCCGAATCCCTCGCCCAGCGTTTCCGCTCCGGCACTGATTCCCGTGTGGAGTAGCTGGCCCAGGCGCTCGTACCAGCCGGTGGATACCCAACCATCGCTGAGGCCCAGGGCGTTGAGCTGATTGAGGAGCGAGAAGATCGCTCCGAAGTCGGCCCCGGGTCCAAACTTCTGCCACACCGGCTGCTCGTTCCACGGGATCCACGGCGTGGTGCGCCCGGTGAGCTCCATCCAATCCTTGGCGGCCTGGGAGTTGAGATCGGGGAGCTTGCCGAGCAGTAGCGGCTTGACGATGAACTCATACGGGATGGTTCCCGGCGTCACGTCGGCAAGCGGATCGAAGTCTCCCGATTCGATGAGATCGCCGGACAGGCTGACGTAGGCGTCCCACCGTTCGACCATCGCGATCCAGTCGTGGAACCAGCCGGGGATTGCTTCCTTCACCGCGGCGGGCAGTGCATCGGCTCGCGCGTAGAGCTCGCCCTGGAGAATGCTCCCGGACCGCAGGAGAATGACCAGCGTGTAGAGCTTGGGGCTCTTGTTGAACAGAGCCAACCCGGCGGCGTTGATCTTGCCGGTGTTGTAGGAGAAGTAGGGGACGAACTCGGCCATGGTTTCATGCTCCAACGAGGGCGAAGAACTCGGGGGGTGGGTCGATGCTGGAGCTCCCGTCGCTCCAGTTTACTGCGCCGCAGGTTGGCTCGCCTTCGTTCGCGAGCACCTGGGGGTCCACGGGTGGCATCCAAATCATGCCGTAGTCGTTGCCCACCCCTTGGATCTTGTCGCCCTGGTGGTCGGCCCCGCGGTTCGGCGGTCGGTTCTCCATGACTGCCGTGATGGGGCTCTCGTGGTACGGCAGGAACGCCACGGCCAGGGTAAGCCCGTTGATTGCGTACAGCTCTGGGTAGATCTGCGTCGTCCTGGTGGAGCCGTACACGGCCAGGTTCCACCCTGCGCCGGAGCTCATGCAGTAGATATAATCTAGCCGAGCTCCGCCGTCCTCGCCGGATCCGGGAACCACAGCGTTGAGAGCTTTCCGGGCAAGCTGGGCCATCGTGTCGCCCGACTTGATCCGATAGAACCGGCCCGGCATGGGCACGTCCGAGATCAGATCGTCCAGGATCTCGCCCGGGTCGCTGCCGCCCTGGTCGCCCTGGTCAAAGTCCGTGGGATGCTCCGGCTCTGGCTCCTGCTCGGGGATAACCACGTCACCGATTGTGCCGAGCTCCTGGCACGCGGCCTGTTTCTCGTCGTCGCTGAGCGAGCTCCACGCGCCGACGAGATCCACGAAGATCTGCCAAGCCTGAAACACGGTCTCGTGGTCTCCGTCCATGGGGGGCCACGGAACCTCGGGGTGCATGGCCTCCGCAACGCAGTCCAGCAGTTGGGACCCTTCGAGGTAGAGCCCTTGCGCAGCTTGCTTGCTCCAACACTCGCAGATGGTCTGCGCAATCAAATCCCTGTCCGCGTCGGACTCGGGGAGCGGCACGGGCTCCAACCACGGGCCGCGGCCCCCGGTGGCGGTGCCACTCAAGCCGGCCGCTGGCGGCGACTTCTTGCTTCCCATCATCAGCAACAAGATGCCCAGGCCGACGACGGGAACAATGGGATTCATTCTTGGCATTGACAGATTCCGTTTCGCAAGAGCGCAGAGCTGTCCACGCGCTCGCCCTCGATGTAGGCCACCACATGGTAGTCGTTGAGACTCGTGGGCTCCAACTCCACCCAAGCATGTAGCCCATTGGCCCGTGCGGACCCGGCATCGTAGGCGGCTGCGTCAACGCAGGTTGCGCGTCCGCGGCGTAGGACCATCGGCGCGCTGTAGATCGCTTGGCTCGCCTGGTTCTTGGGCGGCTCGTGGTAGCTGACTCCGGGCCGAGCTCGCGCCAAGCAACACGGGGCCTCGGGGTGGTCTCGGAACCATTCGGCGTTGGCCTCTGTCACGATCTCGACCAGGGCGCCAAGGTGGCGGGTGCGTTCCGTACCCGGCGGCGTTGGAAGATGCACGCGGGTTTCGATCATAACTCGATGTCCCACACGGCGGTCACGGTTTGCGCAGCGGCGGCGGTGTTCGTGATGACGAGAGCACGCGCGTCTCCTGGTACTGGAAACTTGACGTTTGCTGTGAGTGCGAGAGCCGCGATGCTTCCGATCGGACCGGCCGCGACAACGGGCGCAGCGGCAGGGCCCTGGTAGTAGGCGATCCAGTTTGCGGTGAATGCCGTATCTTGGGAGTAGAGCGTCAGTCTACACGCACCAGACGGCACCTCGAATACCGTGGTGCCAGCGAGTGCGACGCGCTTGGACTGACTGAGCTTGAGGCAACTGGGCGAGAGCGAACCACCGCCGCCCGATCCGGTCGCGTTGCCGACGCCGGCAACGGTCGCGCTCGCTCCGATAATCGTGTCCACAACCACTGTGCCTTCGAGGCCGGTCGCTGGGATGTCTCGCGAGGGGAGGCCGTTCTCCTGGGTCAGTACCTTGACGGTCACCCCGGAGCCCGCCCAGGTGAGCGAGAAGCCTCCGGCAATGTCTACGTCCACGATGCGGCTCGCCTGCGTGTCGTCGGACAGCACGAGGCGCGCACCGAGAGAGCTGTAGAGCTGGCCCGTGGCTCGGATGACCTGTGCAGGGAGCACAGGTGTTGCCGTTGGGACGGAGTTGGTTCGTAGCACCTCCTCGGCGTGGACCGTTAGCATGATCCACGGGTACCGCTCGCATGTGCGTCCGTCGAGATCGATCTCCGGTGCCCGATACGAGAGGAGCGGCCACTCGCGGGTGAGCGGGTCCGGGGGTGAAGCGTTCAGGTCTGCATCGCTCGTGAGGACCGATTGGAATTGCTGACTGTCTGCAATTTGGTAGCGCGAGCGGTATGACATTCTGGAGCTCCAGGGAGAAGTCCCGCCAGAGCTCGTGAGCTCCGGCGGGTAGGTGGGCGGGCGCTACTTGTACGCGTCGCCAGCCACGATCAGACGAATATCCTGCGCAGTGGCCAGGGTATGCGTCAGCGAGATCGTGATCGGGTTCTGCGGGGTCACGGTACGCCAGTTGACCTCAAGAACCGTCTGCAACTGGTTGAAGGTGCTGATTCCAACGGGGCCGCCGGACAACTGGTCGTCGCCCTTGATGACAACCGAGTTGATCAGCGCGTTCTGGGTCTGGACACTGGTGCCAGTGTCGAAGAACGCGACGGTGAACCAACGGGGCACAAACTCCACCACGTTTACGGGCGTGATGATGATCGGGAAGGTCCCTGCGGCCTGGGCCTCCAGGTTGCCGCCCAGATGCGAGAAGCAGTAGGTGACGCCCGAAGTCGGACAGTCCCGGTTCATTCCGGGGGGAAACGGTGCGGGCTGCCCACAGTTGACTCCGTTGCCGTTTCCGTTGCGCCCACGATTGGCGCCCATGCTGAAGCCCCCGCGTGCGGGAAGCTGGTTGCGGGACATTCCGCGTGCCTGACGGTAAGGATCGTAGCTCATGGCCTTGTCTGCCTTTTGCGAGGAGCGCGAGCTCCTGGCGGTCGAGTTGTTTTAGCTATGCTCCACCACCTCGCCCCGGTGTCGGAGCTCTCGCTCCAACGCTCCGGGGACTCCTCGGGAGCTCGAACCTACCGCGGGCTCCGCTACTAGCCCTCGGCAGCCTTGGCACCTGCGGCATTGAATGCCCAGGCGCTCAGGATTCCAGTACCCGCAGCGCGGGCGGTCGTGGCCATTCTGCCGCGACCGATGATGCCGTATCCGGCGAGCGGGATTCCGATGAGGAGCTCCGCGTCGATGCCGAAATACTGCTGGTCAGCACCAGGCCGTCCCAGCCAGTAGCCGATACCAGCCGCGGCACCAAGGGCAACGCCGGTCTCCATGACGTTCTCGGCGTAGACCTTGGCCTTGGCGGCGGCAGTCTTGGCGCGGGAGAGGGCTCGGACGGTGAGAGCTTCGAGCTCGCGGCGTCCACGGGGGAGGGTCAAAGCTGGCATGTGGTGTGTTCTCCTGCGCGTGCGGTTCTGACGCGCCTTGGGGGTAGGCTATCCAGCAAATGCTCCGAATCGCAACATTGCGTGTCGTGTGTCGTGTGTATTCGTGTTCTTCGCTGTAATCATTGGTGTTTTACAGCCACACACGGACATGATACCTATCTTCCGTGCAACTTGAGACCGCAATGGCCGTCCCCCACTCGACGCCCCCGGCGCCGGATGGGCTCCTGACCCTCATTCGAGCCAACCACGAGACGCTCACGCGGGTTGTGGTGTCTCTCAACACCGGCCGGGACCGCTACCGGACAATCAACGCGATCCGGATCGCGTCCCCTGGCGAGAAGCCAGGCAGCAACGCAGAGCAGATCGCGAACGCCGCGATGTCCGTGGCGATGGCCCACCACCTGGAGACGGACCAGCCCGGCCGCTACCGGGCGCAACTTCTCCTCCAGGAGTCAGCGAACAGCGAACCCAAGCGCCGGGCCTGCCACTTCGAGCTCGGTGAGCTCGGAGAGGTTGCGGACGTGGCGGACCCCGGAAAGGCCGATCACGTCCTGATCGCGCACATTACCCACTGCCACTCGGAGATCATCCGGCTCGCGGGGGTCGTCTCCAGTCTCGGTGAGAAAGCGTTGGAGCGAGAAGGAACCTCCATCGACCGGCTGGCGGCTGCCCTGGAGCTCCGCGCCGACGCCCAGATCGAGCTCGCCCAGAGCAACAACGCAACCGAGGTCGAGCAGGCCAAAATGAAGCAGAATGCGCAGCTAATCGAAATGCTCAAGCCCGCGATTGAGCAGGCTGCCTCGCAGTTTGCGGCCCGAGCCCTTGGCAGCACCGAGAAGCCAGCCCTGCCCGCCGCTGTCCCCTCCCGAGCTCTGCCCGTTCCGTCTCTGCTGCCCGTGGCACCCGCGGCTCCTGGTGGCGCTCAGGCGCTCGCACAACCGGACGCGCCCGACGCCGAACCCGAGGCCCAGGAGCTCCCGCCCGAGCTCCAAGGACTGGACCGGCTGGCGCTGGTCTCGCAGGCGTTCGTTCGCTCGTTCACCGCGGAGCAGTGGCTCGCCGTGGTGGACGTGGCCACAAAGCCAGAGCTGCGAGCTCTCAAGGCCGCGGCCGAGGTCAAGACCGACGCCGAGGCCCAGGCCGCTGCCCAGGAGCTCAAGGCCAAACTCAAGCCCAAGACCCGCGCCGCGTTGGAGCGAAGCCTGGACGGTGACCAGATCAAGATGCTGATGGAACTTCTAACCGCGCCGGCTGGCAACGATGGCAGCGAGGCCGGCGGCGCCGAGGAGGAGTAGCCCGCCACCGCCGCCGGGCTTGGGGAGCTCGCCTGGCTTGGCAAACGTCATCTTCCTCGCAGCCTTGCCCCTCTTGGGCGCCGGCTCCATGCGAGTCCGCGGAGCTCCGACTCCCCAGATAAATCGGGGCACGAGCACTTCAGCCGCGGGGCCCATGGCCAGCGCGATCTTGAAACCGCCGCGCCGCTTGTCGATCACCGCCTGCCGCCACTCGCCCGTTCCCGTGTAGTCCTCCAGCGGGATCCGGCTCACGTCGAGACTCGTGGAGTTGATCGCGGGGTGGTCGAGTAGCAATAGGCGGTTGTCCTCCCAGAGCTCAAACAACGCCGAGCCGGGACCACCGAGCCCCGGCTCCCGGCCGGTCATGTACGCGCAGTCGAGACGCATGATCGACTCCCGCTGCGCGTCCTCCAGGTTGTCCAGGTAGCGCAGCACTCGGCCGCGCGCTGTTACCCACCATGTGATCGGGGAGCCCTGCCCACCGACCACAGGCTGGCGCTCCTCGACCTTGACGCCGCCCGGAAGAAAGAGCGTTTTCCCGGTGCTCATCATGTTGTAGCCGAGCTGATCCCGGTACTTCTCCGGAACCTGCTCAAGAGCCTCCGCGTGGATCTTGTAGGCATCAGGCCCGCTGATATATCCCGCGAGCGTGTAATGGTTTGGCCAGTCGGGAAACGAAGAACCGACACCCATTGCGTTGATCATCAGCCGGGCCGCATCCACGTTCCCATCCATCCGGATCTGGTAGATGCCCAGCAGGTAGGACTCCCAGTATGCCGCCCACGCGTTGCGCATCCGATCCACGTTCACGCGGAACATCGCGGGCCCCGGCTTCGTGACCATCGACCACGCAAGCTGGCAGATCTGCTCGTAGGCGGGCACGAAATACTCCTGACCGTACGTCGTAAACTCCTCGAAGCCCTCGCCCGCCGCGATGGGCAAGTTGAGCGCGTGGCACAGGTTGTCGAGCTTCGTGTTTCCGGTGCTCGCTTGCTTGCCGCGGTACTGCCACATCCGAGCAACACCACCGCCTGGCAGGAGCCCCTTCCCGGTACCAGACACGATGCCGCCGGGACCCGCGAGCATGAATCGCCCGCCCTTGTAGCCGGTGCCGAACTCTACCTCTACGTCCTTCACCCAATAGCCGCCCTCTCCGTTGTGGGTCGGCAAAAAAAGCTGCGTCCAGTCCTCGGTGCGCATGAGATCGAGGAGCTCGTTGCCCACCGCCTGGTCCGTGAACGGATCCGCGTTGAGTGCCATCTCTGGCTGTGGCTTCGCGTCCTGATTCTCCCCCCACACCACCATCCCCACACCGATCGCAAGCTGTGCGAAGCCGACGATCCAGCCAACGATGGGAACGGACGTGGACGCGTCCATCACGAAATCTGTGACCTGCTCAAGCAGGGCATCGATCACCACATCACCGCAGCCGTTGATATTTCCGAAACACTCGCCCATCGACCCGGCCATGCTCGCCCACGCGGGGTCGGCCTTCGGGTTGTCCTGGAGCGTGGACACCAGACCCCCGAACGCGCTGAGCGACTGCGAGCTCGCAGCATCGGCGCCCGTGCGTCCCATTTCGCTGACCCAGGTGTAGGCCGTGGCGAGCTTGGCCATGTCCACGGTTGCGAACGCGGACCGAGCTCCAGCCGCGCCAGGGTTTCCGGCGTCTCCTACAAGCTGCTGGACGGTGGGGATTCCAGTGTTCCAGCGGTCGAAGCTGGATCCATACTCAGATTCGAGATCTACGGGCATGTGGGCAGGCTAACCCGCCGACTCGTCTCGCTCCAACTCGATCCGCTCCACCAGGGCCTCGCGGGCCTGCGCTGTGATTCGGGCCAGCCCGAGCGACTGGACGCGCGGGGCCGGGCTTGCTTGTACCTCTGCCTTCCTGGCGATCTCGTTCTTGGCCATCTGCTCGGTCCTGGCTTGGGCGAGCTCCTGGCTGAGCCGGAGCTCGGCAACCTGGCCGAGCCAGATTGAGCAGGTCGGTTCGCAAAACAGGTTCCGCGGGTACCACCACCGGGCCGCTTGGTCCCCCCTGGCCACGAGCTCGGCCCCGCCCTCGATGAGCTCGCGGAGCTCGTTCTCACTGGTCCCCCCTTGGAGCACCTCCAGGATCGCGGCCCGGTTGGCCTCGGACCGCCAGGGTTTGGCGGCCCCGCGCGGGGTGTGTTCCCGCATGTATGTGAGGACACGGCCCACCCTGGCCCGCAATCCGTCCCCGATTGGCACGGTCTGTGCAATTTCTCCCCCCCCGGGGCTTTTTTCAGCCTGGTTAAAACTGGGGGGGGAATTATTGCAATTTGCGGGCCGAGATTGGGAGCGTGTATTGTGGGGCATCGGCAGACAGAGATCGGCGCAGCGCCCGCATCCCCCAGCGTTCGGCACGGGGATCGCGGGCGTTCGTTTTCACGTTTCCGAACGCGGCGCCACCCTACTCTGACCGCGGCCGGCTTGACAAGAACCAATGCGTTTGGGCGCCGGGAACAGCCGGCGGCCCTACCAGGCCACCACGCACCCCTGAAGGTTTCGGTAGCCGGCTCGCTGGTCGCCGGGGTTGGTACCGGCAGCCGCGAGATCTCCACTGTGCCAGTTGTGCGAGAATGTTTCCAGTCTGGCGCGCGTCGTGTACTCTGCACGAGCTCGCGAACAGGCGAGCGATTGGAGCGACAATATGAGCGAAACGAAATCTGGCCTCTTGCTAGACGCAAGCGGCCAACCTGCCTCACCACGCGGCATCGTGGTGCGGTCCCTGAAAACCTACGCCCTCATGGACCTCGAAGTGTCCACCGATGCAGAGGGTCCCCTGGAGCTCCTCACCAGCGCACAGGATCCGTTCGCGGCGACCATCGTTGCGGTGAGGATGGAGCTCGACAAGCGGGATGCAGTGATCACCGCGCTCGACCTCCAGGTGGGCGAGCTCTCGACGCGACTGGAGGAGGCCCACGCCCGGCTCGGTCTCCTCGCGTCTGACATGGTGCGGGCTCTCGCCCGGATCGAGAACAACCGCCTGGGCGTGGACGTTGCCCAGCGCGCAACCGAGGCCCTCATGGTCGAAGCGGGAGCTCTCACATGAAACGCTGGAAGAAAATGCAAGTGATGTACGACGTGCCGAGCGGCGCGCGTTCCGAGATCCAGTGCCTACAGGTCAAGGTGGGGACCGACTGGGTGTGTGTCGCGACCGTGACACCGACGACGGACGGCCGGTTCATGGCCGCGAGTCCGTTCGGAGCTCGGCTCCACTACCCGAGCGGCGGTACATCGAAGGCCCACAAGGGGATCGCCGCCGCCAAGCGCGAGGCCCTGGACATCGTTGAAGCCAACGCCGAATGGAGCGTGCCCTGGTGACGTTCTCACAATGGCTCGAAGCCGAGACCCTGGGCGAGCTCGCCGGGCTCCTGGACGACAACGGCCGCGCACTGTTGGAGCGAGTCTATGACGCAGGCCAGGAGCTCGGACGGCGCGACGTGGAAAAGCTGGAGCTCCGGCTGGAGCGCGTGGTGGATGTGGCCATGGATCAGGGGCTTTGGTGCAAGCCGGAGCTCCACACCAAGATCATGCAGGCCGCGCTCGACAAGGACGGTGCAGCGTGACCCGGCTGCTACTTCTCCTCGCCCTGGTCGTCGGCTGCGAGACGGACGCACCGAGCGACGGTGCCGTGTGCGAGGCCGCGTGCTGGGATGGACACGAGACGTGCCAGGTCGCCTGCGACGCGGCGCAGTGTTCCGGAGGCGGTTGCTTCACCGCGTGTGGCGAGGCCCGCAAGGGTTGTTCCTGGTCGTGCCCGAAGGACGGTGCGGAGTGATCGCCGTGGAGTTGATCGAACAGACGTGCGGCGCCTGCCCGGTCCAGTTTGAGGGCGAGCTCTCGGACGGCCGCTGCTTCTACTTCCGGGCGCGTGGCGGCGGCTGGACCTTCCACATTGCGGCAACGGTGGGGGAAGCTATCGCCACGCCGCCGGTCGCCGAAGGAGAGGACAGACACGGGGGATTCATGCCCGCCGCAGTCGCAGAGTCGCTGATCCTGGCGCTCGCAACCCTGAACAGCAAACCGGAGGAGGCTCACAATGAAGGTTGAAGATCTACGCCGCTTCGTCGCGGCCGTGTTCCAAGGGGCTCGCAACGTGGCCCCACCACCCGGACCGGAGTCCACCGAGGACGAGGAGCTCGCGAACGCTGTGATCGTGGGCTGGCTCGAAGCCTCAGAGAAACAGATCGCAGAGGGACAAGCGGACGGCCTGCTCGTTGCAGCGGCGGCCGAGGCTCGCATCCCGGTGGAGCTCGACGGGTGATTGCGCTGGCACTCGACTGGCCAGTGGTAACCGCGATGATCGCCGTCGCGGGCGTGTTCGCAAACTCGTGGCAGCAGGAGCAGGCCCGCAAGCGGCTCGCCGCGGACCTGGAGTCACGGGTGGATCAGATTGCGGGCATCGTCGGGAGGATGGTGCCCGACCTGGACACTCTCATGGAGGAGCGGGAAGCGGCGAAGGGGGACGGACCATGACCGCGGCACCGATGGACTTTGACGACGCGCCGCCCATCACCGAGCTCCCGGTCGTGCGTGGCTCGGTGCTGCTACGCGAGGGCGAGGAGGCGGTGCTCGTGGTTTCCCCCGATGCGTTGGTGTGGCCTCGTTTCCAGGTCGTTGCTGGTTGGGCTACCTGCGACGACGGCAACATGGGGGTCCACGTCCTGGAGGTTTCGCACTGCGGGTACGCCCACCTCTACGGTGACATGGCGGGGCCGCTTGGCTTGATGGGTGTGCTCGATCTGAGCGGGATGCCGGAGTGGCGGCCCGGTCGGCCGCCCATTCTGGTGCGGCTGCGGGCGGTCTCACTCGCGGTTCCGGTGCGGGTGTGGTTCTCGGTCGCCGGACACCCCAACATGGAGGAGAAGGTCCGTGACCCAATTAGGTTTTGAGCTTCAGCCTACTTCCCGGGCCGCCGGGGAGACCATCGACGCGGAGACGTTGCGCGGGTCGGTGTGGCTGGCCATCCACAGCGAGGGGGCCGAGGGTGCGACCGACGAGGAGCTCGCTGAGCGCCTGGGCCTCGCCGGCAACACGGCCCGGCCGCGTCGCCGGGAGCTCGCACAGCGCAACGTCGTGGAGGACAGTGGAGCTCGCCGGACAACGCGGTCCGGTCGCAAAGCTATCGTGTGGGTCGCGGTGGAGTTTCTCCCCGAGGGTCACAGCGTGCCAGAGCCGGAGTGGGTCACCTGTCCGCGATGCAAAGGAGCCAAATGGGTACGCAAGAAGTAGATCCCGAGAAGTTGGTGGCCGCTGAGGAGCTCGCGCGCCGGCTGCTGGTCTCATTCATTGACGAGCTCCGCGAGTTGGGGTTTCCAACCCAACACCTGGACGGTCTGCGCCGCGACCTGGGCGCCGGAGAGCTCGGCGCCTGCGAGCTCGCGGCCCGCGTCGTCGCCCGGTGTCGTCACTGGGAGGGCCTTCTCGGATGAGTGTAGAGCACACGTTCGCGGTTCCCGGGTCCGAGCCCGTGGTGGTGACCTACGATCCAGATCGGGAGTGGGTGGAGGCCGTCAAGATCCTGGGGGTCGATATGATGCAGCCCCAGGGATGCCCGCTCCTGTGGCTGCGGTTCTCGCCTGGCCAGTTGCCCGGGATCTGCTGGGCGCTGGAGTATGTCGATGGTCCGCCGGCAGCCTGGTGGTTTGAGCTCCCGCAGGTCGCGGTGGTGCCCACCCTGACTGATCCGTGGGCCCAGCTTGTTGCTGGCTTCGAGCGTCTCAAGGAGAGAGCTGGACTATGAGAGAGCCTCTGATCTTCGTTGGCGGCTGCGTGCTGCTGGTGCTCCTGCTCCCCTTTGTTCCCATCGCGCAGGCGTGGCCGCTCCGGGGGTACCAGCGTGGGTGGTGACAGCTACCACCGAGGCGAGCGCAAGCTCCCGCCGCCCAGACCCGAGGAGCTCACCGCTGCGCTCCGATTGATTCGCTCCAACGCTGGCCAGCCCGAGCTCGCGCCGCGGCGCCCGGTCAAGATGGCCGCGGTCCACAGCGCGGAATCGGAGCACTGGAACACGTCGGAGGATCTGCTCACGGTCGTGCGCGAGATCCTGGGCGAGATTGACCTGGACCCCTGCACCAACGACGGGAGCACCGTTGGAGCTCACCACACCCGTACCAAGGTCCAGGATGGGCTCGCGGTACCCTGGAGCTCGCCCGAGTTTGCCCGAGCTCCTGGGCGTCCCGTCCGGGTGTTCGCGAATCCTCCCTATGGTCGCCACCTGGGGGACTGGTTCGCCCACGCGGTGGAGGCCGCGATCCAGGGGGCCGAGGTTCTGCTCCTGGTGCCCGCGCGGACCGATGTGGAGTGGTGGCACCGATGGGTGGCCCAGGCCGATGCGGTGTGTTTCTGGGCGGGCCGGATCACCTTTGCCGGAGCTCCCGCTGCTGCCCCGTTCCCGTCTGCCCTCATCTACTATGGACAGGACCGCCTGGCCGCCGCTGAGCGGGCGTTCATGGCTAACGGGATGCTCTGGTCTGCCCGGCGGGACAACGCCAACGGGGCCCCGCTACAGCGCAAACTGACGTGGTAGGCTTTCCCGGTGAGCAACTGGACTCCCTTCGCCGGCCTCGCCGCTCTCGTGGCCCTCCTTCTCGCGTCTGTACGCAAGCCGGCGAAGGGGGGTACCTCGAAGCCCCCGAAGGGGCAGACCCCGAAGGCCCCCATGGACCCACACGATCCCGACGACGACACGACCGACGCACCCGCACCCGAGCCCGACGCCACACAGGAGTTTGGGCCGGTGGACACCAGCAAGAAGGCCAAACCCATCGCGGTGGGGCCCAGGAACGACCCGGAAATCGCTGCTCTCATCACCGAAATGCGTGACGAGTTTGTCTCCCAGGGCGTGGACCTGGCCCTCGTGACTCCCGAGGAGGTCACCGAAATGCGGAAGGCCCCCGGCCGTCCGCTCGCAATCCCGCCGCGGGCCTACTGGCCGATGATGGCGCGGACCTTGGTGGATGGCTTCATGCCGATCCGCATCGCGCTGGGCCGTCCGATCAATATCTACAACGGCTTCCGGCCGCAGGACTACAACGAAGCGGTGGGGGGCAAGCCGGGGAGCAGACACCAGTGGTTCCAAGCGATTGATATGATCCCGATGAGTGGGGGCTCCGCTGCGCGTCGCGAGCTCGCGCTACTGGCCGCGTCGTTGTACGTCTCGCGCGGCCAGGAGCTCCAGGTCGGATTCGGCACCTACGGAGACCCGAGCTCGCCCAGCGGCGTCCACATTGATCTCGGATTCAACCGCCGCACCTGGGGCGACGCAAAGCACTTCATCGAACAGGCCAAGGGGGTCGCGTGAGTTGCTGCGGCGGCTGCCAGACACAGAGCACCTGCGCGACCGACCGCGCCTGCTGTATTGAATGCCACTTCGCCATGGAGGAGCGCGAGCTCCTGCCGTGGCTGCCGCCCGCCGCCCAGGCCGCCATCCGACAGGAGCACCAGGAGCTCCGAGCTCGCGGCTTCCCACACGCTGGCGTCACCGAGCACAGCCACCGAGAGGTCCGTCTCTATCGGACCTACTGCCCGCCCGAGCTCGTGGCCCAGGTCGAAGCCGACCACCAGGCCCACGCCGAGGACCGACTCAGGAGCCGCAGCCGGTGAGCTCGCAGAGCGGCCCGATCCCGGATGGCTCGATCCGGCTGACCATCCCGAAAGTTGGAGCGGGCTTTCAAGCCGGGACGTTCGGACTGCTGGCGTGGATCGGAACCCAGGCGAGCTCTGCGTGGGAGGAGCTCCAGGACGGCATCAGGGAGAACACTACGGCCACCCAGGCACTCGTTGAGAGAGTTGGAGCATTGGAAGGCCAGGAGCGGGCAGACGTTGCCGCGCGCGCGCAGGCCAGCGGCGCCCAGGAGCACTCCAACACGACCCGCCGCGAGCACGCGGGACGGCTCGAGGTTTTGGAGCGATGCATCAAGAGCCGGAAGGAGTGCGCGCTCCTATGAGCTCGGACAAGGCCCAGGCCGTCCGGCTCGCGGACGTGTTCGTGCTCGGTCCCTTCATGATCTGGTTCAGCACGCGAGCTCGCGACGTACCCGACGCCGCCCGTATCGGGATGGTCGCCGCCGGCCTTGGGACCATCCTCTACAACGGATCGAACTACCTCAAGACCCAGAAAGAGCTCAAGGAATGAACCCCGCACGCATTGGAAAGGTCGCCCGTTTCTTTGGCCGCGCACTCCGGGAGGAGCTCCGCTGGCGAAAGGACCACCCGGAAGAATGGGCCGAGGAGCTCGAAGATCGAGCGCGCCGAAGGTTCCGACGCGACCGCGAAGGTCTCGCCAGGCTCGCATGGAGCCGAGCCGTGCGCGTGCGCGACCGTAACGACCTGGAGCCGACGCCGCTGGGCATCGACGGGAAGCTCGCGGACGACGACACCAGCCCGCTGGATGTGACATGAGCCGCACACTCAACATTGGCGACCCGATCATCAGCTCGGACGACTTCCGGATCGGCATGGTGATCTCCAGCGGGGTCGTGGGCGGGCGCACCTACAAGATCGTCAAGCGATACCCCCGCGCGACGGAGTATGGCTCGGTCTGGGGTTGGGTCGAGCTCCGCAAAAACGGAACCTGGCCCAAGGGCCCCAAGCGAATCAACGGGCACTGGTTGTCGCAGCACTTCCCGCGGCACGGGTACGATGTGGTCGCGGACCCGACCCTGACCGTCCCAGGCATTCTCGCACGCGAGTCTATGCTGACCCTGGCACCCAAAGAGGACCGGGGACTCCGGACTGGCTACGGTGAGCTCCGATCTCCAGTGTACCGAGCGAACAAGCGGACCGAAGGACACGACCGGGCCAGAAAAAAAATCGGCGGACGAACCCGACCAGGCGGGAAACCCTGGCTGGCCGGAACCATGGCAGAGCGAATCGCCATCCGAGCGGGTGTTGACTTTGATCTGTTGTCGGACGGGCGCGGCGGCTTCGGGAGCTTGAGCCGCCGGGACTTCGAGAAGATCGTGGACGCACTGGGGGGTGAGTGATGCTCGCGCCACACCTCCGGCATACCGGACCAGCGGCCAGCGCGAAGCGTTGGAAGAAGCATCAGGTAGTGAGGAGCTTGGGCTTTGGCACGATGGAAACCCGATACCAGTTGCAGATCAAGAAAGGCAAGGAGTGGGTGGCTATCGCTGACGTGATCGGGGGGGGAGACAGTTGGAGTGCGCAAGACATGAAGGGAGAAGTGCTCCGTGATCGTACTGGTGCCATGATGAAGATCCAGCGGGGACCGGCGGCCGCAAAGAGTGAAGCTCTCAAACTGATCAAGGCCCAGGCCGCCGCTTGGCCGGGTGGCGGCGGAAACCTCGCCAAAGAAGGCTGGCCCGTTCCTTGGTAGAGCTCCACAGCGATCAGGTGCTCGACGTTGCGGCCACCGTGATCACCACGCCGCAGAAGGCCGAACGTCGGGACCGAGCTCGCGACCGAGCCGACGACGCGGGCCTGGAGTCCTGCGAGATCTGCGGGCGCGGCATCCTGGACAGCGATGGAGCCCTCCAGGTCCGCAACACGCTGGACGGTTCGATCATGTACTTCGGCCCGACCTGCGCGCGGAAGCTCCGGAAGTCTGGGCTCCTGGACGCCGCGGAATAATCGGCAGCCGTCGCGCGTCGTAGCTGGAAGGGCCCGCGAACAGGCGGGCCGGTTGGAATGGCACAACGTAAGATCATCGTCTCACCGCCGGTTCTGGACCCGGCCCTTGACCGCGTGCGCAACCTGGCGAAGCTGAGCCTCGCGAGCCTCCGGCGGATCCAGGCCACCACCACCGCGGAGCTCCTGCGCAGCATGGGGATCGATGCGGTCGTGACCGTACGCCCAGGAGCTCGCGCGGGAGAGGAGACCCGGCTCGTGGGCGCGTGGGATGACATCGAATCGTTCCTGGCTGTGGCCGCGTCAGAGGTTGCCTCGGAGGCCCTGGTGCGTCTCCTCGGCCACCTGGCGAACCGGCTGGGCTCCGCGGGCGAGCTCCCGGGCGGTGACCGGAAGTGATCCGCTGCGGATCACTGTCAGGTGCGACCCTCGAAATGCGTCTACAGATAGAAGCCCACGAGCTCGGACAGGAGCTCAGGAAAGGAGAACAAACAGAATGAGAATCAAAGACATTGAGATCGGAGAAAACACGGCCACGAAGAGTGCTGCGATCATGGGCCTGTCCGTCAACATGCACGCCGGAATGGCCGGGGACGATCTCTGCCCCGCTATCCCGGCGAGGCAGATCGTCACGCTGCACCTGCACACTGGCACTTCGGGCCAGCGAGCGATTGTGATCGTGGATATGAGCCACCAACAGCTCGCCCAGCTTGCGGACGACATGATGGCAGCGTCCGCGGAGATCGGGCACCACATCGCCCAGGAGCTCGCCTTACGAGTCGAGCCGGCTGAGAATCCGCTGGACTGACCGGCGGTGCCACTTCGAGCCGCGCGGGGGATGGCCTCGCGCGGCCAAGAGCTCGACCATGCGAGTCTGACTCAGGCCGCGAGCTCGCCAGCGACGGATCGCCTTCAGGGCTGTCTGCTCGGCCGGCTCCTCCACGAGCTCGCCGCCCAGGTGGGCCCACCCGTAGGGCGGCGTGGAGTTGGAGCGAGCTCCCTTCTCCCGGAGCTCCCGCAGGGCCCCCTTGATCCTGGACTGAATCAGCGCGCGCTCAAACTGGGCAAAGGCGTAGACAATCTGCCGGAACAGCGCGGCCTCTGGCCCCTCCTGGTTCCCCACCCCATCGGCGGACGCCACCGAAGCCCCAGCCCGGTCCACCAGGGACTCGACCGTGGCCGCCACCACGACATCGCGGGCCAGCCGGTCCCGGCGGGCGACCACCAGGCGCTCGGCCTTGAGCTCGCGGAGCCGGCCCAGAGCTCGGAGCAGACCCGGCCGATCCTCCAGCGGTGCGGCCCCGGAGACTCCGCGGTCCTCGTGGATCTCCAGGAGCTCCACCCCTTCGGCCGCGGCCCACTCCCGCAGGCTGGTGCGCTGGGCCTCCAGGCCCAAGACTTGCTCCTCGGTGGAGACGCGGACATAGCCGATGGCCGTTCCCATGGCCTCCAGGATACCCGGAATGCGACGCCACTACTGAGGCGTAGCTGGTTGGGAGCCGCAATCCCATGGTAAACCCTCTCCGTGCCCCCCCCTGGACCTGGACAGCCGCTGCCGACGGGCCCAGGCCCGATGCGCGACTGGTTCCGCTCAATGCTGGACGCTGGTCCGAAGATCCGCGCCGTGACCTTGAAGTGGGCCAAGGCGCGCGCCGCAACCCCGCATCCCGTCCCGGCGGACTGGTGGCCGTGAACCTCTCTACAGTGCGCCCGATGATCATCACCCAAAAGTCGCAGGCCCAGCGGGCGCTCACCCCCGAAGCCCTGGCAGCCCTCGAAGCCCTCACCGCCCAGGTACGGGGAGGCCCTCCGGCGCCGGACCTCTCGGATTCGGTCTTTGATGAGCTCGACGCCGCGGGCCACATGGACGCGCTGGACGACTTGGAGCGAGAGCTCCAGCCCCAGCTTGAGATTGACTGGGCCGATCCGGACGCCCACGACCTGGACACCCTGCGCTGGTACGACGAGCGCGCCGACCCCTACTCCCGCGGCCCGGACCGCGACCCGGACCAGCTCTGCCAGTTTTACCTCGGGACCCACCGCCCGCACTGGTTGCACCCCAACCGGATCAACCGAGACGGCACCGAAAACAAGCGCGGGCGCGAGCTCAAGCCCCGGGGGCCGCTCTTTGTGTCGGCCCACCAGCTTCGCGTGCGCCGCCAGTCGCCGTACCCGCCATGTGATACGCCCTTCGCCATCGACTCCGGCGGCTTCACGGAGCTCCACCGCAATGGGGCCTACGCCGTGACCGCGGAGGAGTACGTTGCCCAGGTGCGAGCTCTGGACGTGCAGACCGGGACGCTGGAATGGGCCGCGATCCAAGACTGGATGTGCGAGGATTCTGCGCTGGCCGCGACCGGCCTGTCAGTTGCCGACCACCAGGCGCTCACCCTGGCCAGCTTCCTGGAGCTTCGCCGGCTGGCCCCTGAGCTCCGCTGGCTCCCGGTGCTTCAGGGCAAGACCACGGACGACTACCTGGCCCACCTCGCCGCCTACGCTGCGGCCGGGGTACCGCTGCCCTACATGGAGCGCGTGGGCCTGGGGTCCGTCTGCCGGCGCCAGGGCAGCGATGAGATCGCTGAGCTCGTGCGGGCCCTCGCGGCTCGCGGGATCCGCCTGCATGGGTTCGGGGTCAAGTCCCAGGGTCTCGCCAAGTGTGCGGACAGCCTGGCGAGCTCGGACAGCCTGGCGTGGAGCAAGGGAGCCATGGCCCGGTTCCCTGGCCAGCAGAACAGCCAGCGACTCGCGGAGCAGTACCGCGACCGCATGGAGGAGATCATCGCCAATGCCAACCTGTAGAGACTGCCGCTACTACCAGGCCGCGGGCTCCGAGCAGTTGGGCTCATGCCGGCGCCTGCCACCACAGCCCCGGTTCGGCTTCCCCAAGATCCACGGCAAATGGGACTGGTGCGGGGAGCTCGTGCCGCATTCGGTGGGGTACACGGACGAAGATGAATCCCTGATGAGTCTCACGGTCCCTCGCGCACTCTTCTGCCTCCAAAGGCACGGACTCGAAGATCTCGCGGCTCTCCTGGAGTTTCTCAGCTTCCACAACAGCCCGAACTCGCTTCTCCGCATAGATGGGATCGGCAGGGGGACCGACCGCCGCATCAGGCAGTGGCTTCGCGATCTCGGTGGCATCGCGGCAGAGATCGCAGGTCCAGACCCGTCCGATGCGTACCGTGGTCAGTGAGGCCCACAGGGCGATGCGGCGGAAGCCTCGGGGCTGGCGCCCGTGGTCCCTGGACTGCTATGGGATGCGCCGCCGCCGGGCCGACTACGGCTGACCGCGCACCAGGAGCTCCAGCTCTGGCACCTTGAGCTCCAGAGCCGCGTACCTCTCGGTGGCCTTCCGCAACCTGGCCTCTGCCCGGTCTCGCTTCTCGCCAGTATCGGCCCGGTCCAACGCGTCGTAGGCCCGCTGGCGTTCCCTCTCCAGCTTGCTCAACTTCTCGTGGAGGATGGCCAGGCGGTCCGCGTTGATCTCGGCCGTGTCGGCCGCAACCGATGCCGCCCGGATCTTGAGGATCTCGGCGCGGGCCTCCTCCTCCTCTGACAGCGTGGGGACGCTTGGCGGCTGCGCGAGCTCCTGGGCCTCGGGCTGCTTGAGCTCCACCCGCCGCGTCCGGACGGTTCCCCCTGCGGCGTGCTCGATCTCTGCCAACGCTTCGGCCTTCGGCATTTCGATCAGGCGCTTGAGCTCCTTGCGCCGGTTCCCCATGGTGAGCCGGTCCAGCGGCTCGATGATGGTGACGCCCGCGTTCTCGGCGTAGTCCCGCCACGGATCGATGTATGCCTTGCTGGCGAACACCACCACCTGGGCGTCGGCGTGCGAACCGAATCCGAGCCGAGCTCCGATCTGCTTCCACACCTTGCGGCCCCAGACCTCCCGGGCTTGCTTGCCCATCTTGCCCATGGTCTGGTTGTACGGCTCAAGCTCGCACTGGTCCGAGACCAGCCCGTGCTTGGCGGACAGGATGGCCACGTCCGGATCCTCCTTCGGGTTGAACTCCCCGACCTGGAGCTTCGCCATCTTCTTTGCCAGCGTGTACTGAGCTCGGAACAACGGGCCGGTGTATAGGTCGCCGGCCTTTGCCTTGCCGGCGGTCTTGTCCTTGCCGCACGAGACGATCCAGAGCCGGCGGTTGCTGGTGAGCCACCGCTCCCGCGGGATGGACTCGCGATACCCGGCCGCCGTGTTCCGACGCATGGGCGTCTCCGGGTCGATGAAGAACCCCAGCCGCTCCTCGGCCTCGAAGTCCGCGGCCGTCATCCATTCGCCCGTGTCCAGTTGGCCAACGTGGTTGGTGTCGTGGCGGTAGGGGATGCCCATGCGGTCGAGATCTTCCGCGAGCTCTGCCATGGCTTCCCGTGACCGAGCTCGGCTCTCGCTGGCCGGGGCCTTGACCATCAGGTGGCCGTCCAGCGGCCGGACGCGCCACGGAAACCCTGACTCCAACGAGCCCGCGATCCAGCCGGCCAGTAGGTCCCGCTCCTCAATGTTTTTGGGCTCGATGATCGCCCACTGGTAGAGCCCGCGCGAGGATTCGTGCCGCCCGCTCTCCTCGTCCTTGGAGGATTCGCGAATCCTCTGGGCCTGGGTCAGTGGTAGGTAGTCCTGCTCGTAGCGCCAGCCGGCCTCGATGTACTTGCGGCCCTTGTCGGTGAGCTCGTACAGCCGCTTCGGATCCCACGGCTGGTCGGGTCCTACGGGAACCTTGGCAATGAGGCCCTGGCGGTCCAACGAGCCCATGGTGGCGCCGCTGATATTGCCCTTGTAGGTCCTGGCTCCGGGGAGCTCCGCGATACTGGGGTTCTGGTCGCCCTCCTCTATCGCGAGGGCTGCCTGGCGCATGACCTCCTCAATCTTGTGCGTGGCCGCAGTTTTCCCCCCGCTCACAGTCGTTGGCTGACCTTCGATCTCCACACCGTGGCGTGCGCTCTCCGGGCGCCACACCCGGACCGTGATCTCCTCGCCCTTGGGCACCGGAGGCATCCACAGTGGTTCCGGTTCCATGAGCTCCTGGGCCTGCCGCTCCTCTTCCTCGTGGTCCTCGGGCTCCGCGAACATCGACGCTTGGGGATCTACCGGCGGGAGACTCTCCTGGTAGTCGCGCTCGGCCTTCTCCAGCAGCCAGGCGTCGATCTCGTTGTCGAGCTCGGGGCTGGGCTCGCCGCCATCGGTGAGCCCGGCATCGTAGGCGGCTGGGTTGAGCTGCTTCCATTCCATTACTGCCGCGTGGATCCAAGTCTGGGCCGCCCAGTTGCCCTCACCGGCCCCGATCTTCTGCTGCTCCTCGGGGGTGTGGCCCTGGCTCCGGGCGTAGGCCACCCATCGCATGTTTGGCCCGGCCTTCCGGGGGGTGGGCTCGTCGGCTTTCAACTCGGCCCAGTGTGCTGCGAGCTCGCTGGCGTGCTCGATCCCCGGGGGTTGCCGGGTCTCGGCCTGGGCCTCCGCTGGCGTGGCTGCGAGACGCTTGAGGTGCTTGGTGGCTGCTGCCTGAGTCTCGGCGTAGGTTGCGATCGCGGGGCTCTGGTAGGCAACACCCTTGTAGTCTGGTTTGATGGCCAGCCCCTCGGCGTCGAGCATCTGCTCACTGGATGGGATGTCGATCCCCGCACGTCGAGCTCGCTCCATCGCGCCCGCGTCGGGCGGCGACATATAGGTCAGGAGGTAGCCGTCTCGCTGGCGGTCGATCCCGTAGCTGGTGAACCCCCCCTGTTCGGTCGGGTTGCCCTGCGCGTCGGCCTGAAACCTCTCGTCGCTGGGCTCGCCGCGCTCGTCCCACGTCAGGATGCCGCGGGCCAGGCGTGCGTCGATCTTCGCCTGGGTCTCGGCCTTCGCTATGTCGTAGCGTATCCGCCAAGCGGCCTCGGTCTCTCCCCAGTGCCCAACGGGAACCCGATCACGATCTCGGCTGGAGACCGTTCGCTTGTCGCGGTAGCTGACACCCGCGGCCTTGCGGGCGGCTGCGGCCGTCTTGTAGATGCCCACGAGCTCCGTGAGTCGGCCGCCGCCTTCGAGCTCCAGCGCGAACTTCGAGCCCCGCTGGCTGATTGTGTAGGTGCCAACCGGGCTGGCCTCCCAGACTTCGGGGGGTGCGCTGGGGCGGGGGGGGGTGGGACCTGGGGGCAGGGGCGGCCTGAGCCCTCCGTGGCTGGCTTGGCTGGGCTGGACATCCCGGACACAGTTGATGGCATGGACCTTAGCAGCGTCATGCTCGGTCAGCGGAAGGTTGATCGCGATGCGGTATTGATGATGAACTATGTGTCCAACTGGGATTATTTCGATACCGGGACCATTTGGCCTGAATGGCGGGCTGTGCGTACGGAGCAATATACATACATCAAGTGGCTCAAGGGTAAGGAAG
>SDBT01003056.1_pt1 | contig 29072 bp, 43 predicted proteins | sample 2277101 | NCBI WGS metagenome assembly SDBT01 (sample SAMN10404973, study PRJNA504765) | marine sediment metagenome | isolation source: marine sediment core GS10_PC15, 103 cmbsf | place: Arctic Ocean: Southern Knipovich Ridge | collected 2010
GTGTGTCTGTCATAATATTATTGATTGTGCGTCTTCCTTCCAAACTTTCTTTCTGTCAATTCTTTTGAAACTCTTGGGCCATTTACCATATAATTCATCACAAACTTTACAACCGTCTTCTGGACTTTTGTGACAGTCATGGTTGTCTAACTCCTCTATTAGTGACTCAAATCTAAGCTGTTTAGGTAGTTTTTTCATTTTTTAAATATTTACCAAGCCACGGGTCTTCAAACTTCATTTTATTCCTACAAAAAACGCATATCTTCTGACCCTCATAGATATATTTATATCTTTCATGCCTAATTTCTTTACATTTAGGACATTTAAATATGCTCATCTTCTTTTATATACCCTGGTTTTGCTACAACCTTGTCTGTTAATAATTCTTGATTCTTGTATAAAGCTACGTACATTTGTTCGTCCCAAATGAGTGGTTCAAACATAAGCTCATATTCCTCGTTGTCTCCAAACTTAAACTCCCAGCTGGAACCATTATCTTGAAACCCTTTTTTTAATGCTTGTTTAGTTGTCAACATCTTCTCTATAAATTAAAATCTTGGCTTTAATTAAATCTGCACGTTTTTTAATTTCCTCAACCTTAGCCGTTGTTTCCTTTTCTCCAACCTCTTGATCTTGTCTGGCTTTTAATTCATCTCCAACAGAGAGATTTTTATGACTAGTTACAGTACGCAATATCATACCTACCGTATGGTTAAGCATTGGCCTGCTTGGCCAAGCTTCCAAGGCTTCCAATATTGCATCCCAATCTTGATCTTTAAGTTTAATATTTTTCATCTTTCTTTTTTAACGCAGTCTGTATAGCTTCCAATCTAAGGCGTTGTTCTTTCAATCTATAGATATTCACAGGTTCTTCCTTTTCTAGCTTCTTGATCGACTTGGCGACGTTAGCCTCCTCTTTTTTCATGTACTTACGGTTACGCACAGGATCTGTGAATATAAACAAACCTGCGTACGGGTTAACCTTTCTTTTTGGCTGTTTTGGTTTTATTGGCATCTAACACAATTTTGTTGACCTCTTTCATAAACTCGCCAGTCTTGTTTTGGGAATCTCTCCAGATGTCAAGAGTATGTTTCCAATCGTCAAGAGTCTCATCTAACATTTTTCCTCGCTCATCTAACATTTTTCCCTGCATGTTGTAAAAAACTAACAATAATATAAACATTGAAAAGAAGTGCATTGCTATATAATTCTTCTCAATAAACAGTAATGGCATATAGACCAGGAACATAGCAAACCATATACCAAACCAAAAAGTGGAGTTTGCCTTTGCCATGTCACGAATAAACCTTTTAAGCTTCAAACCGAAAGATTTAGTCTTGTTTGTGTTCATATGAGGAGTATACAGCAAGCTGCATTCATTGTCAAGTTTTTACTCTAGAGCGGAATTTCTTTTTCTTTTTAACCTTTGCCCAACGTTTGTTGGCCATATCCTTGAAGTGTTGAACTCCGTATTTTTTTAATATCGCATTTCCACCACTACGCGCAAAAGCTACTATCACCTCTTTTGTGCCTGCATTTTCTTGCATACTTCAGTATACGGCCTGCAGTAGAAATGTCTAGTGTTAAAAGCTCAACGGTGTAGCCAAGGATTTGCACCTTGGATACTAGTTTCGTTAGTTCCCAGCTACCCTGTCTTTACTTTGTAGGTTGGTAGTAACCATTGCCAACTGGTTAAATTGACTACGGGTTTTCCCACAACCTTGTACTAGCAAGAGTTAAAAAAACGTCTACCTATTCCGCCACTACACCGTTTAACTTTTAAAAACTTTTTTCGCCGTTTTAATCTCTTCTTCCCTTTGTAACTGCCAGTACCTTAACATGTAACTGGTAATCTTCTTTCCGTTCCCCTGTCTTATTGCTTCATGAACGTGTTGCCTTGGTGTTAATTTGGCATTAACTCTCTTTTGTTTTCTTTTACGCATCTTGGACATATAACGTTATAGTTTTTGTGTGTCTCACAATAAGAAAGCATAATTTTTTCGTCCGTTTTTATTACTTCCTTTAAGCAGATAGCACATACAACTGCTGTTAACTTACAATTACCTTTTAGTTTTTTTTGCATTTAAGTAATTACATTCTTCAAGTTTTTGGCAATACGGCTCCCTATTAGGAGGGTAAACATCCTACTTACTTAATTATAAACGGTCGGTTGATTGCTCAGTCAGGGTTCACTAGCCGTTATAGTGGTTCCTGTTTTACACTGCGGATATGGCTCAACTTTAAGCCTTACGTTCCCCAAGATTTGGTGTCCGTATCCTTGTCCCACAATCGGGTTTGAGGTACCCAAATCTGGGTACCATGGTTTTCCGTTTACCGTTTTATACTGGACTTGCAGGCTTCACATTAGGTATCCAGTTGCTAAGTTCGTTTATCTCATTCTGTAAGTTTCGTCGTTTAACTAAATCTGTTAGTGAAGATGTGTTGAGTTCCAGTAGAGCAGATTCTAGACGTTGTAGATTGACTGCTTGTTGCAGAGTAAGGGGAGCTTGCCTTTGTTTGAAGTTGTTGTTAGAATTAATCATAGATTTCGTACATCTATTAGTCTAAAAGAGTTCTTGTAGAAATGCAAGGGCTTTTTTATTGTTCATTTGTTAGGTTTGGTTTTATACTCAAGGAAACGTACCACTTCTTTAACATTCAAAGTTGTCGGCTCAGGTTCACTACTATGATAAGCAAGAAATTCTCCCGTGAAGTCATCAAGCAATTCTTCCCTTTGTTTTTGGAGTGCAACTCTTTTTTCTTCCTTAAATCTTTTCTTCCAAGTATTCTTAACATTTTTAATAAGCATCTTCTTCTGTCTTTGGAGTTCGTTTGCTAGGTGTTGTTTAACGTCATCGTTCAATTCAGCGTCCCCGCCGTCACAAATAACATATGGGTACTCTTCATCAAACCTTTTCTCTTGTTCTGGGGTTAGTGTGTTAGTCATTTTGTTTTAATACTCGCAGATAACTCTTCAGCTGCTGCTATGTCTGTGTAAGCTCTAATAGCAACATCTTTAATTGTATTCATTGGTATCCAAGGGTATATAGCTTTAAGTTTTTTAGCCTTTATGTTTGCTTCTTTTTCTATTTTTTTAATGTTCATTTATTTGGTTTGTTAATAGCATCTATAATTTCGTTTAATTTCTCTTTAATATCTCTAATATCAAAAATGTAAGTGGGGGCGGTAACGACACTGCCCTCGATAGAAGGAATATCTTGTATTTTTAGTTTCTTAATCTTTTTATTTTCACCACTAGAAGTACTTGCTTTGTCTTGTATACTGGAGTTACTATTCAACATAGTACCAACTATATCTCGTTTCAATTTATTTGCAACGGGATATTTTTGTGTTAGGTTTGTGTTATCTTAGATAAACCTGTTTAGGCAAAGAAGCTATATGCTTTTAAACGTGGACACTTAAGTAAGGGTCTGGCATAACGTCAGGCTTTTATTTTTTCATTATTTCTGCAGTATCTGCAACACCCTGTACGCCAATGTAAGCTATTAATGGTAGTACAACAGCTCCTACCTCCTCATTGGATAGTCCCCAGTCCCACATTCCATTTCCGAAGCTTACAAACGCAGCTACAAGTGAGAGCCATAGCTTCCTACTCTTCAATTGGTTTGGAACTGCTTTAATTACTTTTTTATATGTTTTCATTTTCTAGTCACCAACTTTCCGTCTTAACAACCATCTTATCAAACGGGCGAATTTGTTGTCACTGACCGGTGGAGTATCATTTCGTTTTTGCCTCAAGCCCTCTATTTCTGTTTCTTGTTTCACAATAATGTTATTGAGTCTCACCAATTCTCCACCGTTTTGGTGCAACTGTTTGTTTAACTTGTCGACTTCTTCTTGACTCTCTCCTCTATTCTTTTCAAATGTTGAAAGCCTGGTCTCGCACTCAGCAGCTTCACCTTTTGCCCCAGCCAACTCGTTTTCAAGGCTGTCAATACGTTTTTGTTTTTCTTTATATTTCTCATTGCCATCAAATATTACTTGTAATTGTCCACGGGCTGCTCCCTCATTTAAAGGGTCAATGCCCTTTTCCCTCATATAATCAATTAACCATTTTATGTCTGTACTCATATCTTTTCTAGGTCTCAACCAACCCAACACTCCTTTGTAATTATGTTTCTGCACATGGGATAGGGATTTTAAGGGAGAATTTTGGTCAAAGCTTTTAAAAGTCCTTACACCACCTTCTACAAATACTGATATATGACCATGTTTCCCAAATTCTTTTCCCCAAATAACAATATCACCTTTTAGTGGAATATTGGTAGGTTTATTTTCTACACGGTCAAAATACTTAGGTAGATACGTATCCCAAACATCTTTTGCACTTGGCACAGGTTTACTCTGAGGATAATTTAAAACCTCTGCGACATATTGCCTATACAAATCCATACATTGATTTCCAAAATGACCATCAAAATCAATTCCTTTATCTGTATATTTTTCTATAAACTGGTCTAAATCCATTTAACCCTCATGTTATCATATTAGTATGAACAAAAACTTTATTGCTAAAGTAGGCACAAAATATGTTTTTAAGTGTTTGCAGTGCGGCAACCCCTTCATATCTCCTGGGTATGAAGTCAGAGCTGGAAGAATGACTAAATATTGTTCTAATAAATGCCAAGCTGAATCTCCCACTAGAAGGATGAATGCCAAAAGAGAGCGTGGAAAGGTCAATACCTTTGGCAAAAAGAACTCTAATTACAAAGATGGAAGAAGCTCTTACTCTAAATTTAGAAAAAAGAAGTGTGAGCGATGTGGTGCAAAAAGAAATATAAACACAAAGAAGCCGCTCTATGTTCACCACAAAGATGGAGATAGAACCAACTCTAACCCTAAGAATCTTCAAACAGTCTGCGCCTCTTGCCATGAGAAAATTCACAAACGCTGGGAAAAATAATAATGGTGTAAAAGGATTTCTCATCATTTAACGACTGCTCTCAACAAAGACAAAACTACCACCGTTAAAAGTAATCCTGCCATACCATATACCAATGCTTCTACTGGTCTAAACCTAGCAAGGGTAACAAACTTTTTGTCTATTTTGTCTTCGATGCGGTTTACAATAGCATAGACATCTTTTATATATACTTTGCCGTTTGTCATTGGTTACCAGTTAACAATTGTATTAAAGAGTTTACACCTGCTTCTCCTAATGGGACACTGCCGGCTTGTCTTATGCCTTTTCTACCAGCCTCGTCAATTGTTCGTTTTAAGGCTTCTTGACCTGGAGTCAAGGCCTTTCCACCCAAACCTAGTTGTCCAAGCCCCTTGCCCAAAACAGATGGCCTGTCAATTGCGTGACCTATCCCACGGGTCAAGGGATCAAGAAAACCTAGTGACCTAAAACTTGTTCTAGTTTGTCCTGCTTTAAATGCACTGGCAAAAGTGTCACGAAGAGTGAAATATCCTGATTGATCTTGGAGTAAGTCACCCACTTTTCCACCAACAACGCCTTTGCTTCTCAACCATAGTCTAATAGAGTTAGACACCGATAATTGAGCCTGTGTTCTGCCGTTTGCAATGTCGTCTAAGCCTCCCAGACCAGACCTAAGCAGGGTCTGACTCTTGTCACCTTCTATTAGACGTCTAAGCTCTAACGCTTGTGCTGGGTTGAATACCGCATCTTTTCCATGCGTAGCAATAAACTCTTCTTTGATTTTTAAAATTGCATTTGATTTTGGAATGTTACCTGCACTCTTTGCTTGTCCAGCAAGATCATCTAATTGATTGACGAATGTAGAGATTGTTGTTGTTTTGTTAACAGCAACATTCTTTGACAACTCATTGCCGATATCAGTCTCTAGTGAGCTTATCTTCTTGACTGCTTCGTTGTGCATGTTCTGGTATGAGCTAAGTTTAATGTCTCCTGAATTAACTTTCTCTCTCAAAAACTCTTGTGCTTTGTTACCTGGAGAAACTATAAAACCGTTGCTATCTTTTACAACCTGAACCTTACCTTTTGGGAGTCTGAGTATTTGGTTTACTAGTTTGCGTTGCACATTTTCTGAGAAGTTTCTGATAGATTTTAGTGCCACCTTGCCGGCTTCTCCGCCAGCTTGTAATCCTCCTCCTACTGCACCACCGATAGCAGCTCCACTTAATGTGTTTTCTAATCTTTGTTCGAGTGTTAGATTTTCTTCTGGAATTATTGTTTCTGCACCTTGTGTGAATCCTCTCACTCCACCAACTGCTGCGCCTCCTAGTGCGGCCTTACCTATTCTGCCTGCAGCGGTTGCAGCACCTCCACCCCCAACGGGGATACCAAATGAAGCTATTTGCGCACTTCTACCAACTTGACCACCAATAAATCCTAATGGGTTGCCGCTTATCTCTTGGGCTTCGTTTTCAGAAAGAAGTGGGTTCTGTCTTCTTTGTACTGGTGGTTGTTGTTCTCCTGTCACTCCCTTTCTCACGGCACTACCAGCTCTTCTCCCTAACATGCCAGCTGATTCTAGTGCTTCAAAACCCCCTGCACCGATTACCCTACCCGTTGTTATGAATGGAAGTGCAATAGACCTTGCAATATTTTCTAGGAATCCACCACCTTGTTGTGAAGTGTCTTGGGGCGCAGCTTGGTTTCTTTCGGCAACAGCTTGTCTTACCTGATCTTCCGTAAGACCTGCTTTAAAAGCCGCTTCAATAAATTGTGTGTTTGTTGTAGCCATAACATTATTGTTTGAATCTTTGTATTAGTGCTTCATCTTCTTGTGAGAGACCTGCACCAGAGCTTGCTCCACCACGCACTTCCGTTCTTACATCACGAGGAGACAGACCAAACTTCTTTCTTGCTGAACTGAAACCTAACAACGCTTCTTCAAAAGTAGATGTTCCACCTGGAAGTTGTCCCACTGCTGCTTCTTGCTCGGGAAGAGATAAGTTTCCCACGTCCCCCGCTGCCCTTGCAAGAGTGGGTCTTACAGATTGTTTAGTTTTCAAAAAATTAGAAAGCCTAGGATTAGCACCAATAGCTGCACCTATACGCTTACCTACACCTAAAAATCTATTTAAAAACTCTAAAGGATTTGGGAGATCTGGGGTTAATGATGACAATTCTGATTCATCTCCTATTCCAAAATATTGATCTTCTAATAGCCTTAATATGGTTTCGGTATTAGTTTTAGATTTTTTTGCCTTTTGTTCAGCTGCAGTAAGACCCGCACCTGCTGGTCTAAACCCCTCATTTACAAGTCTAAGTGCTGATGCAGGATCACTCTCTGCAATGTCTGAAAGATCCATAGCACCTTGCCTTACGAGTTGTTCTCTTTGTTTGGCTTCTATTATTTCATCTAACCTTTTCACCTCACTGTTTAAACGAGATTGAGTCATTCCTGGATTGGCCATTATCGCTTGAATTCCTCTTTGTCTGATAGCTCCAAAATCCATTTGCTGTGTCTGAAGTTGTGCTGCCATGATTAACCGAAATTAAATAATCTAGAAAAGAAATTACCTGGTTGTTTTTCTGTTGTTATTGTTGGTTCTCCCACCTGACCACTCAAAACTCTTTGTCTAAATAAATCTGCACCAGATAGATTACTTGTGGAGCCACCAGTTACACTTTGGGTTATACCACTAGGAGGAACGTCGGGTTGATCAAATATATGCTCGAAATTAGTTGGTGCAAATACTCCTCCTCCACCAGAACCCCCACTAGGTTGTTCTATCCTTCTAAACTGATCGTTAATGTCGAATTGTCTTCTACTCTCACTCAACCTTTGAAGGTCTATTGCGCTTCCTAAGACGTTTCCTCCACCCCCACTTTGTAGACTAGCGATAGCAGTTTGTAATGGTGTAATGTCTTGTTGTTCTTGTGCAGCCAAACCTGTTGCCACGTCTCTACCTGCTTTTTGTATTCCCTCTTGTGCTGAGGTAGAGCTAATAGGAATACCACGGCGTCCAAATTCGTTTGTTCTAGTTGTCTCTGCTTGTGGTTGAAATGTTTCTAAGAGCTTTGCATACCTTTCTTTAATACCACCTATGGCACCTTGTAACGTTTCTATACCAGGTTTATTAAATTCTTTTGTGAGTTCTAGGGATCGTCTTTGAAGATCAATAAGATCACCACCACCAGAACCTCCGAGAACTTGACCTTGCTCTGCACCACCACCAGTAAAACTACCTTTACCTTGGCCTCCTGTGGCTTTGAAGTCTGCTACAGCCTCCGTATCTGACCAACCCTGGTATCCGAAAAATCCAGCATTAATTAGATCTTGTGCACTTGATGGGTTAAACATAATTCATTATTTAGTAATAGCTAATTTTCGTCAATGGTGTTTAAAACATATAGACCAACTATGCTCCAACTGAATCTGCATCTACCAAGTAATAGTCTAACTCTACATCAACTCCTGAAACTGCTCCTTGACCCTCTGCTCTAAACCATAAGTCTGCTAATGCTTTTATTTTAATGTGAGATTTAAATTCTTTTTCTACTGGGCTTTCTAATTCTTCGGCAGACCACAAAACTCTTCTTGGTTGGAAAGGGTCTGCTACCGTCAGTAATCCATCTCTTTCATATAACATTACGTTAATAGGTTTATTAGCTTTTGGTATTACCTCAAGTCTAGTAATATACGCAACCTTACCTAGTGGTATGGATACAAAACCATTCTGTGCTTCACCATATCCATATTGAACACTACTATCTGCTGCCCCCTCTATGCCTTCCATTTTGCCAAGTAAATCTCCACTTGCAAATGTGGGATTAGTCACTCTTATCTCTATATCTCCTCTGTGGCTTCCACCATAAACACCTACTTCTTCGTTGTGAACAAGATTAACTCTTACATAAGAATTGCTACTTTCTACTGGAGCTGTACCAGCTAAGTCAAGGACTTCCTCTATATCGTTACCATTAGCATCTAATCCGTGTATCTCTACTGATTGAAGCCCTGCACCTGGGCCTGTAGCAGTATCATCAGTATGGGTACTAGCTAACTTTATCTTCGCTGCGGTAGTCTGCCAGTTTATATCTCCACCACCTGCCCACACATCTGTAAAAGTTCCATTCTGTAAAGCATTGTTATGACCAAAGAAGAAGAAAGCTCTGTCACCGGTAATGTGTTTACGAGCAGTATCAAGATCAAAGCTATTGGTTGGCCTGACCGTAGTTGATGCTGTGTTTGCTGGTAGTATTTCGTTTAGTTGATGGCCCAAAATTATATCTGCATTATTAGAGTACTGAGTTTGGAGTGAAAAATTAGCTGCCTCAACGGAATCATTTACAAATTTTAATTTGATATATTTCTCTACAATATTCCACATTATCGGAGCATCGAATGCTTTCCATGTTCTGTCTGGCCCAGCAAATAAGACGTTATCGTGAGACACCTCTATTGTTAAGACTCCCGTTACTGTTGCGGTGGTAGACGAAATTGAGACACCCGCCCTCCCATATTTAGAAACTTCTTCACTTACTCCTTGGAATGTTGCATCAGCTGCGAGAGTAGCAACAGCTCTGCTATTAAAAGCAGTAGTTGATATTTTGTTTGGTGTGTCTTGTGGAAATCTCATCTTAAGTAATCTCAATCCCAAAAGCTGTAAAGTTAAGAGCACTAGCAATGTCAGTCCTTACAGCTAAGTTGCCGGTTGCGTCGTTCATTGTTATTTTCTCAGTCCAAACATCTGTTGTATTAGCAGGTAAAGATACATCCCAAGCTAATGAACTTGTTTCGTCATATGTTGTACCATTATCATCTACAAATAATCTGTAATTGGCACTGACTGTGCCTACATTAGAGATTACAACACTAGAGACAATTCCAGTTGTTGAAGCACCGGGTGAATACAAACTTGCCGCAGTAGTGTCACCTGGTCTGAGTTGCCCTAATTGTTTTTCTTGGATCGCCATATTAAAAGTCTCCTCCCATTATTGCATATCTAATTAAGTCTCTGTCTCCATAGAAAACTGCTGTTCCCGTGATCGTTCCACCAGTTAAGACATCAACTGTAACAGTTCCCAAAGCTAGGGTATCTGCTAATTTTGCGCTCGTTACAGCTTTGTCCTTAATTCTTTCTGTTGTCGTCTCGGATATATCAACAACACGTGAGTTATCTCTAAGGGCGTCTATTCTATCTTCATCTCTTAAGAGAATAGAACTGTCTGCTATTAATCTATTATTAAATCCAATGTCTGTATAATCCGTCATCTGTCTGGTACTACGTTTAAGTCAACTGTGAATCCATAAAACTTGTAAGGTGGAGTTTTACCGGATTCATATATTTTCCAGAACAACAGTCTTCCTCTTGAGCCTTCTGGAAACCTAACTTCGGCTACACCATTCTTGGCATCTCCCAAACTCACCCATTTCTTCTTTCCCTTGGTAAACGTATCAGCTATTGCTACCTGTACTTTGGCTCTTGATCCTGGGTTAAAGAAGGCCCAGATATACCTAAACTCTTTTTCATTCTCGGGAGTTCCAAAATGCAACACTCCCTCTATAGAACTAGCTATTGGTACTGTATTGTCGTCATAGTTAGAGCCTCCATACTTAAATACTTGTCCAGAAGCGTTACCAAACACTAGGTTTGATGTCCCACCGTTATCTTTATATTTACCCCATGAAGTAGGAAAATCGTTGAATTGCCAGTTAACCCATTCGTCTGCAAGTATGTTGTATTTTAGAATAGCGTCTGGAACTTCTACATCTGTGAAGTCGTCTTTAACTGTACCCGCAGACATCAAAAGATCATACCTAAAAACTACACCTTGATTGGTGTCAAAGTTACCTCCTGGTATACCATTTCCTGCATCATTATATATTTGCCTCTCTATGTGAGTGGAGATAAGCTCTGGTTTGACACCAGTAAAAGCGAATATTCCATCTCTGTTTAACCAGAATCTAACATCTTCTTTTTCTGCTATAGACCTAGAAGAAGACGGACCCAAGTCAGTGGCCAAATCAAACAAATTGTCACCATCATATTTAAACACTAATCCCGAGTTCTTAGTTGGTACGAGTCTGTTGTTTTGTTTAAATAGACCGTTTATCTTACCTGCACCTGGAATGCGAATAGATGAAGAATCAGTGTCCCAATCTGTTGCGGTACCTGTTGTCGACCAGAACATATCACTAGACGTTCCACCTGCATATATTCTTTGATTGAACTCTGAGAAGTAAGCTGCGATTGGAGCATTTGTTGTATTTGTAAAACTTGTACCGTTTGTTGTGTGTCTAGTGGCTGAGACACCATCTCCAATTATCAATGTATCTTCTAGCACTGCAAACCCCACAGAACTTCCCGCAGTAATAGTTCCATTGGGAGACTTCACCCAAGCTGTTGAAGTACCGAGACCAACATCATAATGATAGAGGGTCGATCCTATTGCTGCATACAACCAAGAAGAAGTACCGTCGTTCTTTGTCCATTGGAATAGAGATTTAACATTTGCATTTTCTGGAGCGTTCAGAAATGTTCCATAACCTAGACGTTTGGTCTTCCCCCCGAAGAAGTCGTTGGTAACATTCACTGCACGTATAAGCTCCCCCTGTCTTTGACTGAAGGGATTCAATTTTAGATTTAATCCACTTATTTGAAAAGCTTTTAATTTTGCCATTTATATCCATTCGTTGTCCAAAAATGATTCTACATATTTAATTTGTGTTTGCCCTGTTTGACTCCTGGGAACCAATTGTGCTTTGAATCTTGCAAGATCAGCGTTGGCCAGACCCATCTCGTTTGCAAACTCTGCTTGTTTGCCATCTTTTAGATATGCTTGAGCCAAAGAATAATGCACAAATGATTTGGTGTATCCCCGCATAGAATGAGGTAATTCATCAGAATCATTGGTTAGCTCTGTTCCTATACTGTAATAACTTATCTCTGCTGTTCCTGTATCGTCGTTTGGTTTTCTTCCAAATACATTGTCTGTAACCATATAGAAATGAGGTCTTGTAGCTGAGAATGTTTGATTTTCAGCAAAATCTATTTGTTCCATTTTTGTTGCATTGTAACTATCTGAGTCACTAGTCTTAATTCTCATACGTCTAATAGAATTAAAATCTGCACTTGTTATCGTTCCTAGCTCCTGTGTGCCAGTAAAGGCGATGTCAACCGTACCAACTGAGTAATCTTCGTTAACATCAATCGCCTCATTAGTCATTGTTTCTCTCCATTCGTTGACCCAATCGTTCAAAGTGTTGTCACTCTTTATGTAACCTGAATCAAAAAGCTTTGCTTTCGTTCTGTCTCTAATTCTTCCTAGTGTGTGGAATTTTAAACCACCTGGTAATATCCAATCTGATAATTCGCTCTCGTCACCTGTAACAGAATTTCTAAACTTAACCTTGTAAGCGTCGGTTGCTGCACCAGAAGAATAATCTAATATTGTGTTCTCTGCATCAGCTCCAATGTTTATGGTCCCACTACTTATTGTGGCAACAGTACCTGCAGTGTTTGTTCCACCTGTGGCTACACCAAAAACAACTTTGTCATACTTAATTCCATATATAGGAGTATCTGCTGGGTGAGAAAAATCAGTAGCCACAGTTACTGTTCCTGCAGTTCCTGCAGGTGCAGAAGTGCTAAGAACTCGTATCTCTGTTTGTTCTTCTGCTGTCTCTCCTATTTGGATTGCCCAACTAAGTGTAAAACCAGAAGGGTTTTGCCAACGAATAGCTGTGATAGCAGAAGCTTCGTCAAACGTCGTTTTTGTAAAAGGAACCCAGGGTTCCTCTGTCAATGAGTTTCTAATTGATATTATTTGCGCCATATTATGTTGTTATGTCGATATAAGGGTCATTTGTTGTTCCACTTGTCTCACTAAATTTAAAGACAAACCGATCTTCTGTCAACGACGGTAATGTTGGAGAATCATTATCTATGTCCCCACCCATCCTTAATCCTAGTTGGGTAAAGCCTGATCTGTTTATCCAAGTTAACCCTTCTGCGTTCAAAGTAAGATACATTTGGGTGACATTTAGATCAATTAAATCAACTTTGTCAATTCCATCTGTTGTATTAAATTGGTTATAATCTGCAGTTGTTACAGTTCCTGTGTCTGCTTGGGTTGTTCGTACAACCCCTAGCTCTGGCTCTGGAGTATTGCTGTCATGTTGAATTGTTGTCACGTCAAAATACATAAAAGCCTCTAATGGTACACCAACACCTGAAGTGTTGTAGGGAAGAATTGTCCTGCGTATCGTCCAGAGAAGTCCCGGGCTTGCACCTTTCTCTATACTTACTGTTCCACTGGTAGCCACACTGCTTGATTCTGAAGCATCTGTAGCATTGCGTGCGGTAGCGAATATATTAGTCTGCAAGACATGTCCAGTATAACCATCACCTACTCCTGCATAGTATCTGTTTGTAGCACCTCGCTTTGTGAATTGAACTGTTGTCGTATATGTAGGTGTATTTGTTTCTGTTAAGTCATTATTATTAGCTGTTTCATCTGTGGCATCGTCATCAAACTCCCAGAAGGCTTGTAAGCCTGATGCAGAACTATCTCCTTTTCTCATCTCATCTAATGCCTGAGCTGGTGTTAAAACAGTGTTAAACGCCTTTAATTCATCCATATCACCACTAAATGCCTGAGCTGCAGATGCTGGATTACCACCAATAATAAAAGGTGCAGCATTATCATTTATTCCGGTTATGTTGTTAGCGACCAGAGCACTACCATTGCCTTGGCTTATTCCATTGATATAGAGGACAAATGTAGTTGCTGAGGCATTACCAACGTCACATGTTATTGCTATGTGATACCACTGATCCAAACTCATGCCTGTTCCCGAAACTTGGAAGGCCCATTCATATTGGTCTTTGTTTGTATTGTCACTTACTTGTGCTCTGATTGTCGTAACACTACCAGCACTGGTAAACACCAAAAGATAGTACCCAAGATCACCTGCACCATTTTTAGCCATTAGTATAAATACTCCATTTGAGCCTGGTACGGCAGTAAACTTGAACCAACCCATTTGGGTATAAGTGGTAGCGAAATCTAGACCTGTTTGACTTACATCTGCTATTTGAAAGAATTGATTACTACTCCTATCTAAGACGGCATGGTGTGTGTTTATATCTGTTGCTGCTGCAGGTGTAATAACCTGGAATGATCCTTTTTGTTGTATCTCTTTGGGGTTAGCTAGCCTGGGTGTTTCAGATATATTATTACCCGACAATGAATTTCTTGGTGTAGTTTGTGTGGGTGTAGTTAACCGTGGACTTTCTGAATTGATATTTGAGTTGTTTCTTGGACTAGAAGTAACCGAAGAAGTTAGTCCTGGTTTTGGTGAAAAGCTAGGCATCTCATCTGTGTCCCCTTATTTCATATATAATATCAACATTTCCACTCTGTGTGCCTTCTGCTGTCATTACTACTTTGTCATTCTCTACTAAGATTACTTCAGAACCGGTTGTTGTTGTTGTGCTTTGTGCCTTGGTTCCTGAAGTGTAAAATATTTCATCATTAGTATTTTTGACTTCCATTAAAGTAGAGTCAGTGTCTTCCATTGCTGGAGTAGTTAATATCAGATGTGTAGTCTTGCCGACTGCACCCAATGGCAACGTTTGTGTACCTGTTATAATGGTATCTGAGGTCGGGATTTGAATAGTTCCCCTGTGTGCATATGGATTAAGCTGTAAATCGCTCATAATCCATTATTTAGCAATAGTTATTTCTTGTCAACGACTGGTCCAAGCAATTCTTCCTGCAGACTCTCCATAAACGGTAACCACTCGTTCTGAAATATTTGATCTATATCGAAATTGGCCAACACATGCTTCCTGCAGGCTTTAGCTATCTTTCCCTTTGTGTCCTTTTTAAGCATCTTATAAATCTTGTTCATTTGTTTGTACAAGTCTTGTGTGTCAGGAACTGCATGGTATCCCCACTGACTAGCTAGTTCTAGCTTGTCTACCTTCACTTTGAGTCCAGTCTTTCCCTCCACTATTAACTCTGGCAATGCAGAGAAGTCGGTAACTAGTGCTGGCACTCCACACGCCTGTGCTTCTACTACCGGTAAACCAAACCCTTCTGTTCTTGATGGCTGCAGCAAAACGTCAAACATATTCATTATTTGGTTAATCACCTCTGGTGGTGTTTTGTATAGCGCAGCGTAGTTGTCAGGAACTAAGACACGATCTTGTATACCAAGTTGCTTTGCATAATCCATTATCGGGAACTTGCCAATGGGTGGAGACAATGTATGGATATACAATCCAGCTTTACTGTCCGGGTTATCTCTAACAAACATTGCAAACGCATCTATTGCTTCTTGAAAGCCTTTTCTTGGTGGCATCTCTTTGTTTGCCCCAACCATGCCAAAGAGAAACGTTTCAGGTTTTATGCCTAACTTCGCTCTTATCTCAGCCTTATCAAGTGGTTTAAAAACGCTTGTGTTTATTCCCTCTTTAATCATTGAAGAGCTGAATCCTTTTGTTGCTAGTCCATCTTGCCCATACTTAGAGAAAGTTATTATTTTGTAAGCATGTTTAATCTTGTCTAAAACAAAGGGAGAGGGTGGAGAATAATGTACCGGCATGTAGGGAATCCAAGTTTTTAAATGCGGTAGTAAGCCAGCGTTTAAAGTTGGTGTGTCTTGCATTGTGAAGTGTACGTCAGCTTTAAAGTCCTTACCGTGGTTTATGAGAGCATCTGTGCCATAGGTCTCAGACATTTGAGGATATATTTTGTAACCATCGTAATTGTCTATGATTCCACCAGAGAGACCAGAGAAAGCAATACACGCCACTGGCCAACCATCATCGTGAAGGCGCTTAAGTAGTTCTTTGGTAAAGACACCATAACCAGAGTAAACAAAGGGTGCGTTTGAACTCCAAATTATTCTTAAGTCTCTTCTTTTATTTTGTTCTTGTTTTTGATTCTTTTTCATTAAATATGACCTCTACCCCTTTGGGGATAACATTAAACTCGTTCCACGCACGGCATTTCCTATTTGAACACATTGTGTAAAATTTCCCATATCCAATTTGTTTTGGTATAACCAAGTCCATTGTTATTTCGCCGTCTTTGGTTTGAAAATCCTTCAAAAGTTTCCCACACTTCCAACAGTCAGCTTTGTAATCTACATAGTTAAATATTCCCATGTTTTTTAGTTTTCTTTTTTGTCATCTTTTACTATTGTTACAAACGTTCTTTTGCCCACCTGCATCTTGTCACCATGCTGTAAGTCATATTTCAAATCTTTTATAACTTTACCGTTTACTTTTACAGCACCTTCTTTAACTAACCTTTTCGCTGCAGTTCTACTTATCGGCATTATCTGATATTAACCAATCAATATGTTTAGATATCTTGTCTGGGAATCTAATACGGTAGTTACCTTTTGCCTCATCACCTGACCCTCCGCTGAAGTGATAACACACCACTTGTTTGTCCTCATTTGCTGGCCACTCATCGTTTTTGGGTAACCAAACTTCTTTGTCTCTTAATTCCATTATTGGTTCATATCCCTTGCTAACAAGACCGTGCCATTTGAGTGAGTTGTCTAAGAATTTAACCTTATACATTCCGTAGAAGACAATGATATTTAAAAGGTCTTGTTCTCTCATTTGGTAAGCACCAAAGTGAGGTGATTTACAAAGATAATCCCAATGCTCTACAAACTTCTTGCTTTTCATTACAACTAAACCGGCGTTAACGTAACTCAATTCATCTATGTTCCACACCTTCACTGGATACTTCTCCTTCTCTCGTGGGTTGGAGTTTTGTACTACACCTAAGTCCCATTCTTCTTCTGAGTCCCAAAGGTGTGAGAGGTCTCCCATTACTATTTGGTCACAATCCATTTTTATTACAACGTCATATTCTTTCAACAGTTCTTTGGCGACAAGAGGCGAGCTTCTGTAAAAGAAGTGAGGGTCATTGTAAGCAGATATTTGTTCTGGTCCAATTAAGATTAATGGTAACTCTTTTTCACTATGAAACTTACGCAATGAATTCTTTAGACCCTCGTAGAACTTCATGTTCTTTGCGTCTGCGATTGTAAATGCTACTACTTTAATTTTCTTTTCCTTCATTTGTATGCCCAAAATATTGTGTTAATTGCCATTTCCCATGTCTTTGTTTCTTTCATGCTGTCGTCTTTATAGTTTAAGTATCTTAAATAGTTTGGTGGTTTAAAGTCTAAAAACTCTGTCTTGAAACCAAACTCTTCTAACACAAGCGGTATAAACTCAGGAGTGGTGGGAGAGTCTGTCATATAGTGTGCTTCACCAATAATCGTGTCTATCCTGTCAGCAACTTTAGCAAAATAAGAAGAGCAAAACAATGTATATTCTCCTCCCTCAATGTCGCACTTAACAACGTCTACGTGCTCTATGTTATTCTCCTTAAATATTGTCTCTATTGTTTTAAACTTAGCTGGTTGTACATTAATCACATTTTCATCTAAGAAAAGAGTTTGTGGTGGCATCTCTTTTTCGTTCCCCTTAAGAACAAGAGTGTGATTGTCGTACGAAACACCATAGTTGAATATCTTTATGTTTTCTATTTCACTTGTATTCTTCCCAAGAGCCTCAAAGATTAGAGGGTTAGGTTCAAATGCGTAAACTTGTTTAACGTAGGGTGCGAAATAAAGGGAGGCGTTACCGATATTAGCTCCAAGGTCCACAACAACTGCATCCTTTTTTGTCTTCACATATTCAAGTCCCTTTGCGTAGTGCTCCATAACATGAATCTCGTTCTCTTGATTCTCAAAGTCTTGGTCTGAAATAGGATAGACCATTTTTTTATCCTTGCCGTGTATTTTTATAGTTTTAGTTTTCATTTAGAATTAATTTCACTGCTTCCCAGAGTGCTTTATATTTACAAACGGGATTTCGCCATGTTTAACATAGGGCAACTCTTCCAGCCATTCTTGTTTCAAGTAATGTTTCCTCTTCCCAATTTTGTAACGCTTGTCTTTTCTCCACACCCACACTAACCTATACGCTCTTTCGTTAAGCTTTCCCCATTCTTCATACACTTCAATAGTTTTAGTTTTCATTATAATTCAATTCTATTTATAAGGTCATCAATGTTATTTCTGAATCTTCTAACTGTATCAGTTCTCTCCTGAATAGTTCCGACTAAACTTTCTGCGTTAGGCTTTAATTCATTTATTTCTGGGTCTGATGGTGTTGGTAAACTTAGTGCTGGCTGTAAACGAATAGTTAACACTTCGATTCGATCACCCAAACTGCTTAACACCTTCTGTTGTTCTTCCAGTGCACTAGGAATAGCTTTTGTTTGGCTTAGCCCTTGAGCCGCCATATCTTCTGGTTGTTTTTCTGTATTATCCATAATAATCACCTCATTTCTTGTGTAATATTCTTTTCATAGCTCATTTAGTTTTTCTTTTACTGCTTCCCAGAGTGCGTCACAGAATGTGTCGTCTATCTTCCAACCAATGAATCTATCTCCTTTTTCGTTTAACTCTGAAGTGTTGTCATTTATAAACTCAATCATTTGGCCTATGGACATTAGTCCGTATAATTTGTTATCTGTACTGCTAATGTGTGCTCCACCAACATAAAACTTTGTCTTTTTAACCCAGTCTCGTAACTCATTGTGTTGGCTGTCGGTTAGCTCTTTCATTTGCTCTGGACTAATGTTTTGCTTCATAATAAGGTCTGTATCATTACAATAACCGAGACTATCCACAAAGTAATGAAGATTAGCCCAGGAATCAAAAGTATTTTCTTCATCTCCTTGCAACTATTAAATCAGCATCTGCTTGTACTTTTGATACGGTATAACCATTGTTCTTTAAACTCTCTAGGAGTTGGTTGGGGTGTCTGTCAGCCCAGGTGTGAGCTTCTGTAACAATGGTGTCTATCCTGTCCGCGACACGCGCGAATGCATCTCCTCCCAAGATCTCAAACTCTGCTCCCTCAACGTCTAACTTCATGAAGTTAACATGTTTAATATCGTTGTCGTTTAAAAACTTCTCTATAGTCACCGTTTCCACCGTCTCTGTTCCTAGGGATTTGTCCCCCACTGCACCTTTCAAGGAATACATTGTTTTGTTTCTATTGTGGTGGAAAGTTGCCGTCCCATTCTCATTGCTCATAGCCATGCAAAACGGTGTGACATTATCTAGTTGATTAGAAGCAATGTTTTGAGTTAAAGAGGTGAAGTGCTCCATAGAAGGCTCCATTGCATATATATGCTTGGCGTAAGGTGAAGCGTAGATACTGAATATTCCTATGTGTGCGCCTATGTCTAAGATTGTCAAATCTTTTCTTCCCTCAAGGTAAGGAGCATAGACTCTGTCTTTAAATATCTCTGCCATTATGTGACCAATGAAGTTCTCTTGTATAGAGCCTGTGTAAACGATTGCTTTGGATTGAGTTGGTTCTTTGGTGGCTGTCATAATACAACAAGTCGCATACTCAGTGTAACACCTTTCTGCGACTTGTATATAGACGTAACCTCTATTCTTTACGCTGGACGTATCAATAGTGTTCCTATTGCGTGTCCTGGATTGTAAGCCTTTGGAATAGTTCCAGAAGCCGACGGTGAAACAAACACCGTAGGGTCTGAACCTGCATCCGTAATATTCACATAGCTGTTGTTCATAAACAACCAAGGATTATCAACCGCTACAGAACCTGTAATTGCCGATGCAACTAATGTTCCTAACTCTAAGTTAATAAACGCAGAGTCCCTTACAATACTATATTGTCCTGCTCCTGCAGCTGAAAGGAAGAACTCGTCACCCACCGCTTCCGCATCCATAACAAACGTACAGTTTTCAAACAAATGCCTTGTGGTGGCACCAGTAACACTAATCGCTGCTTGGTTTCCACTCGTATTACCAAACCATGAATGGTTTGCTGCAAATCCGTTTGCACCTACGTTAACCAATGTTCCGTCTGATGCTCCTGCGGCAACATTAGATTCAACCACTGAATGGTGAATGTTGAATTGACTTCCTGTAACATTTAGAACATTGTCAATAGTTCCATCTGCTGTGGTCCCGTGAGTTCCCAAGAATCTAAATCCTGCGACTTCAACACCGTTTCCTGTGACATTAACAACTTCACTGTCTAGCGCTGCACTACCAAAACCTCTTATTGTATTGGAGTATCCGTGCAATGCATTTGTGTGTCCTAGTGAGATCAAATGAACTCTGTCGTTAACAATGTCTAATGCTGTTCCTAAATCCCAGATGCCATTAGCATCTTTAGGTGCAACTAAAACGTAATCGTTCATGTCACTCCTAGTTTTGTCTAATGCTGCTTGGGGATCATCAAAGAAGTTGTCTCGTCCTACAGCGTCTTTAACTACTAAATAGTCAACATCTGAAGGGTCTTTTACAACCAAAACAGAACCAGTCGTCAAAAGACCAGAATTTTTGATCTCGCTAAATGGGTCAATTTTTGCGCCTAATAACGCATGAAAAACTTTTTCTTTATCACTCATAATTATCTCACCTCCCGATTCTTTATATACCTTATCATTATTATTCTTTGTTTAGGACTGATCTCTACAATGTCACACAACTCTCTAAAAGTAAGTCTCTTGTAAACTCTCCTTCTTGCACCTTTTTTGTTTCTTCCCACTACCTAATCATAGGTCATAGGGAGAATTGCGTAAATGCAGCAACTCTTTTTTACCGAAATACTTCATTAAGACCTTGTCAGTTACACGTCCTCCTTTACCAAAAGGACTGTCTATGAAAGTCTCTACTGCGTCAGCTCTTTCAGCTACTTGATCATTAAAGTCTCTCTTTATCCGCTGTGCGTTCTTCCAGTTGTTAACGGCAACATCATTTATAATCTTCATGTTACGCTCAGGGCTAAAGCCAGGATTGTCTATAAGTGCTGTAAAATCACGATCTTCCTCGCTAATATCAGCCCTACCCGTAACATTTAGTTTAGGCATCTTCTCTTCTGTTTGTCCTAGTCTTTTCCCTTTTGGTCTTGCCTTCATTGCGAGGGAGAGGGGAGTCGAACCCCCCTTTCACCATCCCTCGATTAGATTAACCCTGTTTTTGGGTCAACCTAAAGTTACCAGCTGGTTTGGTACAAAATAGATTTGCAAACCATACCATTGTTGCTTGGTAAGTGATTTTGTTAGCGATAGGTAACAAAGTTGTTTCACTGTGGTCATTCAACCAACCAATGTCACGTACTTGGGCTATTGTCCAAGTGTCCATGTTAATACCGACAACTTCTCCGTCTGGAACGTCGTAATCAAGAACGACTGCAACCGGACCTCGTCCAGCGTGGAAGGACAATCCTTCCCAACCGCCTCCAAGATCAAGTTTGTTCACCTCACGTCTCATCGCTGTCAAAAGATCTCCATATTTTGTGTATAGAGTTTTGTTTACAAAGATCAAGAACATATCACTGTTCTTTGCAAACTCTTGTGCTGCGATGTATTTGTCTTCGATTCTTTTTAGAGTTAAATTCTCTGAAACAGAACCAAATTGAGGAGTCCAAGCTTTGACGTTTCTAGCTACTCCAGCATAAGTTGAAGTACCTGTCCTGCTGTCTAAAGCAACACGAGCACCTTGAAACTCAGCTGTTCCTGCACCTTCACCATCAGCATCAACTATATAAATAGCGTCATTAGCTGCCAATGAAAGTGTCCCTGTGAATTGAATAGAAGTACCTGTTACTGCTGCAATAGTACCGTGGATTGCTCCTGCAGTACCGACACCAACATGCATTCCTGCTTCTAAGTACTTTAGTGGGTCAATATCTCCGTTTACTGTTCCATAAACATCATTAATACGACCATCGTCAACTGTGCTTTCTACAAGTTCTAGTGCTGCTTGGGTTCCTGAAACGGAACCACCAGTTACCCTAACTTGAGCAACTACACCAAAACCATCAGAATAAAACTGTCGGTTAATAGTACGTGCGAAGTCAGTTGTTAGATCAGAAGCTTGAGAAACAAGCTCATTTCTAACGGCACCTTTCTTGCTTCGAGATACATCAATTGCTAACTGAGAAATATCAAATACACCAGTCAAAAGCTTAACGTCAACGTTAGCTTGGGTGGTTGTTGATTTCCCTGTAACAGTTGTGTTGTCATCATTTGCCAAGTTAGCAACACCGGAGTGTCTACCAGTTCTGAAGGTTTGGAAGAACTTGTTGTTCATAAATTCCATTCCTGCATTCCTTTTCATTTTGTCCAAGAAAATAGTCTCTGCTGGAAGATTGTCCCTAACGAAAGGAGCAATAATCGTCTGCAAAGTCGCGGACAAATCACCTGTGTCTAATACATTTACTGCCATAATATTTCACCTCGCTTTCTAGCACTCTAACCCAAAGCTTCATCGACTACTCTAGAGAGTTCGTCAATCTTCATCCCTCTAAAGCTCTTTGCTTCAGGCACTTTTGCGCCTGCAGTTGATGATTCTTCTGTGACCATACCAGGTTGTTTCTGTGAAGCTATTTGTTCATCTTCCCAAGACTTAACTTGAGAGCTAAACATCTCTTTGTAAGCTTTACCATATTCACCTTCGTTGTAATCCTTTCGGACCATATACTGTAAAAGCTCTTCTTCACCAACATCAGGTTTCCCCTCACCGGTTTGACCCTTAATAAATCCACCAACTTCATTGATATAGTTCAAGGCTTTCACCTCTTGAGCTATTTCAGCGCGTACCTGCTCTTTTGAGGAGTAACCTAAGCGTTCAAGCTCGGTTCTCGCCAAACGATCAGTTTCCTCTTGGCTTAAATTGTTATAGCCTTGAGTAGTAGCTTTTGTTTGCAATTCCTGTGAATCACGGTCAGAAATTTGCTTCTCCAACTCAGAAATTCGGTTGCCACGGTCTCCCCATGATTTAGTGACGTGATCGAATGATTGTCCGAGTTTGTCCTCTAAGGATCCAACTTTTTCTTTCAAATCAACCATCTGGTCAAATTCATCTTGAGTAAACTCTTGATCTCCAACCTTTATTAATTCTGGTGTTTCAGATGTAGTCTCAGGAGCTACCTCCTCAGCCTTATCTGATTGTTCTGCAAAAAAATCAGTACTTTTGTCGTCAGTCATATAATTCACCTCCCTTCATGTGCGGCACATTACCGCCATGTAAGTAGAAATACAAATCAATGTATGTTCGACTAGGTTCATATTATTTTGAAGTGGTAATTTATGTCAAGTGGAGCTAGAGACCTACACCAAGGAGGGTGCGGGTTGGCACGGCTAATAAGTCTAACTTGTTCCATAAGATATCTGTAGTAGCAGTTTCATCTTGAAAAACATAATCTATCTCTGGTCTACTTCCAGCACCACCCCTATCTGTACCACTGGAATCAAAGTCCACTGAAAACGCCCACTTAGCTTTTACATTGTTATATGTGCCAGTCTCTAGAACCGTCTCTCCGAGCCAAGACCCTGTATATTTATCATATACAATATCTTCTCCAGTATCTTCTTCGTAGAATACATAAATATCAGTTCCATTAGCCACTAACGTGGGATTTCTTCCCGTGTTTCCGTTTGTAACTGGAGTTTGCCAAGTAGTCCAACCATCTCCATCCTGATGCTGTGCAATGTCAACCGAAAGATCCAAGTCGATATAGGCAATCCACGTATCACCAGAACTATCTACAACAATAGATGGAGTATTAGTAGTTGCATTGGTATTTACGGATGTATCAACATCATGCAATGTAAATGATGTTGCATTATTAAGATTTCCTAAAGCTACAGCGACACTACTATCCGTACCGTTTATGTAAACTATTTCTGGTGTATCTTCATCAGTTAAGGTAATTTTTGGGGTGAAACAAACCTTTTCAGTTGTACCACCTTCTACTTCAACCACTGAATTCCAAGACCCCCCAACACGATTGGCATATCCAACAGTATCGTAGGTTGTCCCCATATTCGTAATTCTTTCAATCGCAGCGATGTGTGGTATGTCACTAGAATCAACCGATATTGAAGTTCCAGTGGTACTTGACGCAACATTAGCCGTAAAAGCGTAAACTGTTTCGTCACCGCTAAAAGTATCAGTCGATGTATCAAAAGTTACATATCTTACTTCTTGAACTGAACTCATATCTGCATCATCATCATGCACATAAACAATATGTATAACGTCACCCGAATCTATAGCAGCAGATGGATTTTCATAATCCGTAGCATCAGGTTTGTTAGCTGAGTCTTGTTCTGCAAAAGATGTAGGTGTAGTAGAATCAGCTTTCCAAACATCAATTGACTTATCACTTGTATTTTCAATAACTACATAAGGAATTCCATTAGAAGTTCTTACTACTACTCTCCCACTTAAAAAAAGATCATTATTGTCCGTGTTCCCTGATGTTATATTTATAGCTGCCATTACTTAATGAGATTAGTAAAACTTAAGTCATCCACATTTCTTTTAAGATAATATAAAGAATTAGGTTCCTTATCTGTTTCATGAAATTGAGCTTTGGATATGCGGTTTATTTGTGTTACCAGTACAGAAATGTCCTCTTCAGCAATGCATTCTAAAAAACGAAGTGAGAAGACAACATCAAACTCATTATCTTGAAATTGAGATAAATCAGTTCTAGCATCCCCCAAAAATATTCTGTCCTTCACCTTGTCTGTCTCTGCTTGAGCTGCAGCGTATTCACTAACATCTAACCCAAACGCATTAACTCCCATTCCTAGCATGTCGTGCACCAGAAACCCCTTAGCACAACCTAATTCTAGAGTCTTTTTACCTTTAAGATTAAACTCCTTTACTAGATCTTTAGCTTTATCTTTCCAATACTCACCCGAACTGCTCTCACCGTCATGTCTTTTCCATCTTTCATACTTAGAATATCCAGCATTATGCCTTAATGCCTGTGAAGCTCCATCAAAATAAGAGGCATCATATTCTTCTGGTAAGAGAGATGTTGTCATTTTGTAAAGTAACTAATATTAAATGATACCGTTCCAGCTCCCTGTAGTGCCCACGTCAAAGCTTCATTAGCGTTGGCTCCACCTGGTGACTTAGGGAATGACTTTTGGATACCTGCACTCGGGATAAATTTACCTCTGGCTAAAACAGCAGCTCCAACAATGGCTGTGCCATAGGCAATCATAGCGTCAACCGTGCCACTCTCCACAATCATAGATAATTCATTCATATAGTGAGATGTACCAACTCCTCCTGCGGTTACTAGTGTACCTGGAGCTGCTGCACCTGCGGTTCCAATGGTTCCAAATAACAGTATATTGTCTGTAGGGACACCGTCTAATTGGACTGTACCTGCTGCTAAGTTGGTTACAGAAGTGACAGTGGTTAATGCAGTTATTAAATCTATAGTTCCTCCTTGAATGTCATTTAGAGTTACATTAGGTAAAGCACCTATCGTATCTATAGTTCCCGCATGCAACATGTTAACTGTTCCTCCTGCTAGATTAGCTACTGAAGTTATTAAATCTAATGTTCCACCAGTGGACTCTCCCACACTGATAGCAGGCATTGTTCCTATCTCATGAATGAATGCGATATTACCTAGTGATCCTGTTGTTACATCTGATACAACTCCAACACCTGTAGTGGTTCCTGAATTAAGAAGGGTGCCACTAACTAGGTTTGTGACTGAAGTAACGGCTGCTAGAGTACCTGTGACCAAGTTGTTAACTACACCCACAGTCCCCAAAGTCTGTTGTGTTCCTGAAACAATATTCACATCTGTTCCTCCTGAGCCGAGAGTGGTAACTGTACCACCCGTCATGTGCGCATTAACAGCTCCACTAGTTTGACCTGTTAAACGTATTGTATCTGCTGTATCTGCTGTACCTGAATGAATTGTTAACGCTGGTACATTGTTGTTGTCTGTTATAGCTTCTTGTTTAGCCATTATGCTCTTGGTCTATTTTTAACTAAGTTCTTTTGTTGTTGGGCTATTGGTGTAGGCGTTGGGGCTGGTATCTCCACAGGAACTGGAGGCTTCTTGCGTATAATGATTAACTTTTTGTTTGATGAGTTCCTTGAGGGAATGTCCTGGCCAATGAGACCTATACCATCTAAGTGGTCTGACAGTGTCTTCTCAAACTCTTGCATATTCCCCCAGGTCTCACCTGGTTCAAATATGAATGTGTATTCAATAAATATATGATCTTTCATTTTTTTCCTCTTAAAAAGTTAAGTACGCTCTGTAAGAATTCACGTTTAGGTTTCTTTTTACGTGCAGCATTTTGTATCTCTCTACTAAGAGGAGAGATTACTTTGCGCACTGCTTTGTTTCTATTCTGCAGAAGGTTTATTAAATCTAGTGTTTCTTTGCTTGGCATAATTACTTCTTTCTTTTTTTGCGAAATTTGTTCAGTGGGCTGATATCCTTACTTAACGCAAGTGCTACTTTTAATATAGAACTTAAATTATCTCTCGTCGGTAGGGTAGTCCTAAACTTTGGATCGGGGTTGCGAAACACTTCTGCACGCTTCAATGCTTCTATTGTTCTTGGTAGAAACTTTTTGCTTTTACCCGTTTTCTTTTTACTTGGCATTCCCATCTCCCCCTTTCTTTTGTGCTCGTGCATTCTCTGCTGCAGCTACCTGTTCAGCGGTTATATCAATTCCTGCTTGCTGTGCCATTTGTGCTTGGCCTGCTGGTGGTAGGTCTTTGAAACTAATAGACTTTGATGGCGGTTTCTCTTCCTCTTGTTCTTGTTGTTGTCCACCAGTTCCCATTGCCTTTTGAATGTCACTAATTGCCTCACCGGTACCAAGTTTAGCTTCTTCAATTCTTTCCTCTTGTTGCTTCTTTGGACCACCCTTAGCCTTTTCAATATCCTTCATTACTTCCAATACCGCAAGTTTTATTTGCTCTATTTGTTCCTCGGTCATATCGTTTTCACCTTCTGCAGACTCCATTGCCTCCATGAATTCACTTAAATTACCAAACTGGTAAATCTCTAACATGTGTCTAATAAATGCTTTGACGGCTTCTGGTGGAATCATCTTCATCTCTGCTAACTGCATTATGGTACCAGCCAAATCTTGTGCATTAGCAAGTTGCCCTTGTCTGGTGAATCCTAATCCTGATTCTATTTCTATATCAACTTTGATGTCAGAGCTAATAGGGATTGATTCAGGTACATCTATGTTTTTATTCTCACGTGCTTCCACTCCAGCTTCACCGATTATGTCAAAATAATCTGGTTCTCCCTTGTCTAATACAAATACCGTTTGTGGTGTAATAAAGAACTCTCCTGCAATATCTATAAATCTCTCCGTTATTTGTTTAATAGTCATCTTTAGTTGCCGATTAGGAATGACTAGGTTAGACATCTCACTCTCTTTTAGAGATTCAATAGCGCTTGCTGCTTTAACACCGGAAGGCAACTTACCCAACGTAGAAGTTGTAACACCTTGTTCTTCTATGAATGAATTAAGTAAGTTAATGAAATTAAACACATACGCGGGTACTCCAGCCATTTGTCCCTGTACCGGTGGTGTTACATCATATTCAATGAACTGACCACCGGCTTGATTTGTAATTGTGTAGTTCTCTCCACGTTTCTTTGCCCATGTACCAACTACCAATGAATGTAATATTTTCTCTAACCTTGAAACAACATTGTCTAGTGACTTGTTAGACGGAATGAATCTTTCTATTAGTGGAACTTGATAGAGTGGACCTGGCTCATACCTAAAGTCTACGAATGGATATTTCTTGGTTGAGAGATACTCGTCCATCAACCATACTCCACCCGCAATAAATGTATGTCGAATTATTGTGTCCCCATCTTTGCGGTCTTTTAACACCTTGTCCCCATTACCAAACATTTGCACTCTCTTTCTAACCTCGTCGTTCACATATTCTTTTACAAACGCTTCATGCAAAAGAATACTTGCTGCGTCCTCACTGTTTTGTTCTCTTCCAAACCTCCTTGAGAGATACGCTTCTTTAATCTCACTAGACGCATATCTGTTGTCTGGGCTAATCTTCTCCAACTGCTTCTCATCGAAGTTCTCATTAGCTTTGATTCTACTGATCTGTGTAGGGATAGACTTAATGATAAACGGACAATCTTGTAGTTCGGTTAAGCTCCCCATCAATCTAATGTCGAAAGCGTCGTAAACCTTTGTCTTTATCTTTTCGTCCACTGCGTCTGGCCATATCTGCATGAACGAAACACCATGCTTGCCAGCTAGTATTGCCATGTGAGCCATTTTGGTTGTCAACTCCTGATCTTTCCATTCTTCTTGTATCCAATGTCCTATTTGTTTGGCTACTTTTGCAGCAGTATCGCGTGCTTCTTGGTATTCCTTACCATCGTCATCTTGACTGTAATTCTCTTTATTTAACTTCTCTGGATAGACAACTGGTACTGGGTCACCCGACATGAGCAAGTTGGCCACACCTCTTATTTGTCTTGACGCTTTGGGTATTGCTCTAATGGGACCACCTGTCCCTCTCCTCCGAGATAAGTCAACTATCTTGTTTGTACTGCGTTCTACATATCTGAAGTGGAATCCATCGTCAAACATGTTGTTGTCATACCATCTGCGTTGAAAGTTCTGTCTTTGAAGATCAGACACACGAATCATTCCCTCTACCCTTGTAGGCATTTGTTCTGTTGATGTTTTGCTAGTTGTAAAAGCTTCTGTTTGTTTTGCTGCCATTATTTAATAATACTATTAAAATTGATTGTTGTAATTGTTAGATATTTAACATCTTGCCCATGTTTATAAGCCAATCTTTCATTGGGTGGGATGCTGGCAATTGTAATACTTTGGCAAATATCTTTGTTGCCTCTACTTTGTTACCCGCACCCACCAACTGATTAAATTGTGTTAAAAGTTCCAACCCTTGTACTTTCTCAGACACTCTTTGCATAACATCCATATTCAATTTTCCTGCAGTAGTGCGGGCGATTAGATCGTCCATTGTAATTTTTCCAGAGGATACTTGTTTTGCTAACGCATCTACTTGTGGTTTGGTTCGTATTTGAAACTTTCTAACAGCTGCAAAGCTGTCTACACTTGGAATGTCAACTGTCACAGGAGATTTTGCTGCTTGAGCTGCTCCAATTGCACCTGATCCACCAACAGCTTGTACTCCACCTAAAGCAAAAGATACGGGAAACTCTGCATCTCTATTTCCTTCAAATCCTCCTTGTTCTCTAAATCTTTTTGTCCTTCCAA
>SDBT01003057.1_pt1 | contig 29071 bp, 26 predicted proteins | sample 2277101 | NCBI WGS metagenome assembly SDBT01 (sample SAMN10404973, study PRJNA504765) | marine sediment metagenome | isolation source: marine sediment core GS10_PC15, 103 cmbsf | place: Arctic Ocean: Southern Knipovich Ridge | collected 2010
CACTCTCTCCACAACTTCTTATTCTTAAATTACTTCGCACTCATCGTGCCAAACACTGGATCAGTCTGTCTCTGGTGCTACTACCCTCGATAATGTTAGATTATTGTTGCGCGGGCCCTTAGCTTGCATATCTCACCGGGTGCGATACATCGCTGGTCGCAGCAGAAAGCTGGTGAGATATGCGGGTTAGCGCAGGATCGGCGGCTTGCCGGTGACCGAAACTCGCCACAGCAGTCGGCGGTCGGTGTCTCCCATCGCGGGATCCTGCAGCTTCGCCTTGTGCAGGGTCGAGTAGGTGTCCCAGGCCCCGATGTCACCGACCTCCACCTCCATGACCGTCTGGTACGTGTCCTGAATGGCGTGATGGGCGAGCTCGTCGAGCAGGGCGATGGCCTCGTCATCGGGCATGCCGACGATCCCGAAGGCGCTCCCGCAGACGCCGTACAGGGCTTTCCGTCCTGTCATATGGTGGGTGCGAACTAATGTCGGATTCCCTTTCTCGGAGCCAACAGGGAAAGCCTCTCTTCAATTTCCCGCCGGACTCCTCGACTTATGAATATGACGTCGATTTCACTTCGGAGACACCTAAAACAGCGCGCTGCTTGACTCGATCTGTACGCGTGATCATCCGAGCTCGGAGGTCGTTGTGGCCGGCGTTTACTCGCCGTCCACCGGCCGCGCGTTCAGATACTCCTCGATCACCTCGTCGATGATCGAGTAGGGGTCCCGCTCGCCGTCCACGATCTGGCGAATATAGGCCTTTCGTCTGCCGGTCCCCTTGATCCCTCGGAACACGATCCGTTGCAGCTCGTCTCTGAAGATCAGACCCAGCTCGTGGGTGGCCCGCTCCGTGAGCGCGGCATCGATTGCCGCGGATTGGTGCAGGTGGTCGTGGTGGCGCTGGATCGACTCGACGAGCTCGTCGATGCCGTCACCGTCGCTGGCCACGGTCGAGATGATCGTGGGTCTCCAGTCGTCGTCGCTCCACTCCTTCATGGCCAGCGCCCCCTCGATACATCGCAGGGCCTGAAAGTGGCCATCGAGATCGGACTTGTTGACCGCGATGATGTGGCCGATCTCCATCAACCCGCCTTTCAACGCCTGAATCTCGTCCCCCATGCCCGGGGTGACGACGAGCACACAGGTTGGTGCGATCTGGATGATGTCGATCTCGTCCTGCCCGGTACCGATGGTCTCGACCAGGACGATCTCCATCCCCATGGCGTCGAGCACGCGAACCGCTTCCCAGGTGACCCTCGAAAGACCCCCGAGATAGCCACGGGACGCCATGCTGCGGATGAAAACGCCGTCGTCGCGGGTGTGACGCTGCATACGAAGGCGGTCACCGAGAAAGGCACCGCCCGAGAACGGGCTGCTCGGATCCACCACCAGCACGCCGACCATTTTGCCGAGCGCCCGGTACCTCTCGATGAGTCGGTCAACGAGGGTGCTCTTGCCGGTCCCAGCCGTGCCGGTGATGCCAACCACCTGAGCCTGACCGGTGCGGGGATAGAGCCGCTTCATGATCTCCTTGGCCCGGCCGTCTCCCTGCTCGAGCAGCGTGATCACCCGCGCCACCGCTCGACGATCGCCGTTCAGAACCTTCTCGGCGAGCTCCTCGGAAACGCCAACCGCCATCGATCAACTCCGCACGTGGCCCTCGATGAAATCGACGATCGGCTTGGTCAGAGTGCCCGCGGTAAACACCTCGTCGATGCCCATCTCCTTGAGCGTCGGGATGTCCTCGGGCGGAATCACCCCACCTGCGACCAGCAGGACGTCATCGAGGTCGTTCCTCTCCATCTCATCGACGAGCTTGGGAGTGAAGGTGAGGTGTTCGCCGGAGAGGTAGCTGACACCGATGACATCCGCGTCCTCGTCGATGGCCGATCTGATGATGTCCTCCGGCATCTGGTACAGCCCGAGGTAGACCACCTCCATCCCGGCCTCCTTCAGCAGCGAGGCGATCACCTTGGCTCCACGGTCGTGACCGTCGAGCCCTACTTTCGAGACGATCACTTTGATCTTGCGCTCCGGACTCATGGCGCCTCCCTCAGTCGAACGGATTCTCGAGGACCTTCATCGGGTCGTAGCTGTATCCCATGGCCTCTCGGACGGTACCCATGAGCTCACCGGTGGTGGCGCAGGCGCGAGTCGCCTCGATCATCGCCGGGATGACGTTCGTGCCCTGCTTCGCGTCCTCTCGCAGACGTCCGATCTTATCCTTCAGCCGCTCGAGGTCGCGGCTCCGTTTCAGCTCCCGGGTGTCCTCGATCTGACGCCTCGCCGACTCCGACGAAATGCGCTGCACGCCGAGGGGCGTCTCCCGCTCGGGCTCCTCGGTGAAGACGTTGACCCCCACCACGAGCTTTTGACCATCGTCGAGCTCTCGCTGCCGCTGCAACGCCTCCCTTTCGAAAACGCGATCGAGCCACTCGGTGCGGATCGCTTCCTCCATACCGCCCACGTCCTCCACCTGCTGCATGATCTTGAGCGCTTCCTCCTCGATCGTGTCAGTGAGGTTCTCCACGTAGTAGGAGCCGCCGAGCGGGTCGGCGACGTTGCAAACCCCGGTCTCGTAGGCGAGGATCTGCTGGGTACGCAGCGCCTGCAGGTGACCCTTCTCGGTGGGCAGGCAGATCGGCTCGTCGTAGGAGCAGCAGTGCAGCGACTGGACGCCGCCAAGCACGGCCGCGAGCGCCTGGTACGAGACTCGGGTCAAGTTGTTGAGCGGCTGCTGCGGCACCAGCGAGCAGCCCGCCGTATGGACCGCGAATCGGAACTGCATCGACCGCGGATCCTTGGCTCCGTACTGCTCCTTGAGCATCCGCGCCCACATGCGACGCGCCGCCCGGATCTTGGAGATCTCCTCGAAGAGGTCGATGTGGCACGAGACGTAGAACGTGAAACGGGGGGCGAACTCGTCGATGTCGAGGCCCCGCCGGATCAGCTCGTCGATGTAGATCCTGGCGATGCCGAAGCCGAACGCGACCTCTTGCGGCGCGGTGATCCCCTGCTCGCGCAGGTCGTACATGTTGACCGTCGTGTAGTACCACTTGGGCATGTGCCGAGTGCAGAACTCCATCACGTCACAGCCGAGCCGGATCGACAGATCCACCGGGCAGGCGGGTCGGAAGCCGCAGTAACGGAAGTGGACCGGGTCGTTCTGAATCGACCCCCGAAGCCGCGAGATGTCGTAGCCGCGGTCCTCGGCCACCGCCACGTATTGGGCCATGGTCACGGCCGACACCGACGACGCGGTGATCAGCGACCAGCTCACCTTGTCGAGCGGGATGCCGTCGGTGAGCGTCTCCATATCCCTGATGTGCGACACGTTGACCCCGGTCAGCCCGACCTCGTCGAGCGCCCACGGGTGGTCGGCGTCGAGTCCCATCTCGTAGGTGACGTCGGCGATCGTATTGAGCCCGCTGCCGCCGTGTTCGGTCAAGAACTTGACTCGCTCGTTGGTGTCGGCGGGCGAGCCCATGCCGATCACCTCTCGCCGCGTCCAGTACCTGCCGCGAAACATGTCGCGATGGATTCCTCGGGTGAACGGATAGCTACCCGGGTCGCCGAGGTCGCGTTCGTACTCGGCCTTGGCGCGATCGCTCGGGTCGTAGGCCTCCTTGACCTCAAAGCCGGACCACGTCCTGGCACTCGACGGCTTCTCGTAGTAGGTGTTCAGGTATTTGTCCCAGTCCACCGCGGCCTCGGCATCCGCGATCGCGGTCTCAGCGGCCGACGCCACGTTCGCGTCCTCTTTATCGTGAGTGTGTCGGGTTGACATTGGTGGTCTCCATGGAGTAGGTTACTAGTCGTTAGGAAAAACTAACCAGTGAGTAACATAATCCATGATCTCGAGTCTGTCAACCTCGTCGAGGACGATTCGCCATGACCCAACTCGCCTTTCGAAAGCAGGACAAGAGTCTCCGACGGCAGATGATCGTCGATGCGGCTGTGAAGCATTTTCGGAATAAGGGCTACCAGACGACGACCCTCGACGACGTGGCCGGCGAGCTCGGGATCACCAAGGCGGCTCTCTACCACTACGTGGAGGGCAAGGAAGACCTGCTGTTCACCATCTACAACCAGGCGGTCGCGGCGATCTTCGAGGAGACCAACCGAATCGCCGCCATCGAGCTACCGCCCGACGAGAAGCTGCGAATGGTCATCCGCAACCACATCGAAAACATCATCATCGGTAATCAGTCGTTGGTGTACGTTTTCTTTGCCGAGGACAATCAGCTGCCCGAGGAATACCAGAGCTGGGTGCGGCAGAAGAAGCGCGAGTACGACGAGGTGGTCCAGAAGATCGTCGGCGAGGGCATCGAGGAGGGAGTCTTCGAGCCCCACGATCCCCGCCTGCTCAGCTACGCCATCGTAGGAATGATCAACTGGGCCTACCAGTGGTACCGACCCGGTCTCCCGTTCTCCCCCGGTCAGATCGCAGATCTCTTCGTCGATCTCCTCGAACGCGGCTACCTCAAGGACAAGACCACACGGCGGGACCACCCGAGGCCGGTCCCGAAGCTCGAGCCCATCACCGAGACCACGCCGCGTCCGGAACAAACCCTGACAAGAATGAAGACCCTCACCCGCGAGCTGGACTCGCTCGTCGACACCCTGGAAAGAAACGAAGAGGATCCCGGCCTCTGATTACCAGGTGTTTTTCGTGAATCCAATCCCGTGGGTGGGGGGACTGGGCGGGAGGGAGTGGCGAGCGAAAAACACTCCGCGACCAACCCACTTGACAACCCGATTCTCTGGGCTTATGTTGTAAACATATTATGGTAATACCATTACCCCAAACCACATGCCCGGAGGATTTGGACATGACCCAGGTAGCTCTCTTCAAACCCGTCAAGAAAAGACGCCTCTACGAAGATATCGTCGACCACATCAAGGAGCTCATGGTCCGGGGCGAGCTCAAGCCGGGCGACAAGCTGCCGTCCGAGAGGGAGCTGGCGGAGAGGTTCGATGTCGGGCGGCCCACCGTCCGGGAAGCGATCCGCACCCTCAGTCTCATGGGGTTGGTGGAGGTGGGACACGGCAAGCGGGGCACGTACGTCAGCGACACCGCCTTCGACCCCTACATGGAGTCGTTCAAGCAACAGGTGAGCTGGATGATCGAGATGGAGAAGACCACTCTGCGCCAGCTGTTGGAGGTCCGGGACACGCTCGAGACACAGATCGCCCTGTTCGTTGCCGAGCGGGCCAGCGACGCCCAGCTCGCCGAGATGAAGAACCTGCTCGCCGAGATGAAGGAAAGCCTCGATGATACCGACAACTATCTCGAAATCGCTATCCGGTTCCACCGGTTCATGGCTCAAGCGACGAATAATTCGATCTTCTACTCCACCTGGGACGCTTTTACGGACCTTGTCTTCAGGTACTACGGCGACGTCCTCAAGGAGATGATCGGAACGGACGTCCTTCAAAAGCTCTATCGGGCCAACGAGTTGGCGCTGGAGGGGATCCTCAGCAAGGACCCCGACAGGATCCGCGAGGCGATGGCGTACCACGCCGGCGTCGAGTGGGAAATCTTGCTCGGAGATTGAGGAATCGGCGTGAGGGAGATCAAGATCTTCGGCCGTGGAGGGCAGGGCGCGGTGACCGCCGCTCAGATCCTGGCGACCGCCGCTTTTCTCGAGGGCCGATGGGCGCAGACCTTTCCCCAGTTCGGCGCCGAGCGGCGAGGCGCCCCGGTGGTCGCCTTTGTCCGCATCGGCGACGAGCGGATCACGATCAGAAGCAAGGTCTACGAACCCGACGTGGTCATCGTCATGGACCCCAGCCTGTTCAAGATGGTCGAGCCGCTCGAAGGCCTCAAACCGGGCGGCATCGTCATTCTCAACTCACCGGATACGACGTCCCAGATTCCCGCCGACACGTCGAACCGGCCGGATAACGTGTACACCATCGACGCGTCGGCCATCGCCCACGAGGTCTACGGCAGGACCGCGATCCCGATCACCAACGTCATTTTCCTCGGCGCCTACTGCGCGGCCGTGACGGATGTATCTCTCGATTCGGTGGATCAGGCGCTCCCCCAGTACCTCTCGGCGGGCAAGCTCGAGCTCAACCAGCGGGCGGTCCGGCTGGGTTTCGAAGGCGTGAGGGTGGCGTGATGGCCGGCGGACCCGACAACCGCGAGCTCTACAGCTACCTCGAGCTGCCGATCGGCGCCACCGCCACCGCCATGCCGACGGCGCTGCGGCCCACCGGTCTTTGGCGTTACACCAGACCGTCCATCGACGACCGGACGCCCCCCTGCCATGAGGCGTGTCCGGTGGGCAACTGGATCCAACGGTTTCTGGCCGAGTTCGGGCAGGGGCGAATCGAGGACGCGTGGTGGACCCTCAAGCTCGAAAACCCTTTCCCCGGAGTCTGCGGCAGGGTCTGCTACCACCCCTGTGAGCGGAGCTGCAACCGCGAGCATCTCGACAGCGCCACCGGCATCCAAGCCGTCGAGCGGGCGCTTGCCGACCACTTTTCCGGGCACCCGAAGCAACCCCTGGTCACGCGTAGCCGGCAGGACACACACACCGCTGTGGTCGGCTCCGGACCGGCGGGGATGGCGTGCGCCTATTTCCTGACGTTGCTCGGTCACGACGTCACCGTTTTCGAGGCCGAGGAGCGGCTTGGTGGAATTCCCCAACTCGGCATTCCCGAGTACCGCCTGCCACGAAACGTGCTGGACAAGGAGATCGAGGACATCCTTGCCCTGGGGGTCCAGGTCCGGAATCGATGCCGGGTCGGCACCGACGTGAAGTTCGACGAACTCCTGGAGTACGACGCGGTCTTTCTCGCCAGCGGCGCCCACCGGACTCGGCTGCTGCGACTCCCGGGCGAGGACCTGGAAGGGGTCTTCACCGGCCTCGAGTTCCTGAGGCGGCACAACATTGACCACTCCATTCGGGTGGGTGAGAGGGTGCTCGTGATCGGCGGCGGCAACACCGCCATCGACGTGGTACGAACAGTGCTCCGGCTCGGCGGTCAACCGGCCATCCTGTACCGCAGGACCCGCAACGAGATGCCCGCCTTCTGCGACGAGGTGGAGGAGGCGTTGGCAGAGGGTGCCCAGCTCCGCGAGCTGCTGTCGCCGGTGGCGATTCGCAGCGCGAGCTCGAACGGCCTGGTGGTCGAATGCGCCAAAATGCGGCTGGAGGCTTCGGGCACGGACGGCAGGCCCCGTCCGGTCCCCATCGATGGCGAGGTCGCGACCTTCGAGGCCGACCAACTGGTACTGGCCACCGGTGAGATGCCCGATCTCTCCTACCTGCCGAGTAACCTCGAGCTGTCCCGGGGCATGCTGCCGGTGAACCGGTCCGGTCAGACCTGCATCGACAAGGTGTTTGCCGGCGGCGACGTCGTCGACCAGCCCTGGACGGTGGCGCAGGCGATAGGATCGGCCAAGCGCTCGGCCATCGCGATCGACCAGTTTCTCAGAGGCGAGGATATCGGCCGCGGAGTTCCCACCACGATGCGCGAGCACCTGGGATACGCGGAGCCCGAAGATTCTGATGCGGTGACGGTGGATCAGCTCAACCTCGCCTACGACCGGCCGTCGCCGCGCGCGGTTCCCGAGGAGCTGCCGCCGGCCGAGCGCATCGCCGACTTCAACGAGGTAAACACCGGGATCGGCTTCGACGCGGCAGTGGCGGAGGCGCGCCGATGTCTGAGCTGCGGCGTGTGCAGGATGTGCGGAAACTGCTATCTGTTCTGTCCCGACTCCGCAGTCAAGCTGGACCACGAGAGCGGGCGTTACGTCATCGACTACGAGTACTGCAAGGGCTGCGGGATCTGCCACAACGAGTGCCCGGTGGCCTCCATCCTGATAGCGGGCGAGGGGGAGGCCTGAGATGGGCGAACGAGTCATGCTCACCGGCAACTACGCCGCCGCCCACGGCGCCCGGCTGGCCAGGGTCGAGGTGACGCCCGTCTACCCGATCACACCGCAGACCCACATTATGGAGAAGCTGGCCGAGTTCATCGAGCACGGCGAGCTCGACGCCGAGTTCGTGTCCGTCGAATCGGAGCACTCGGCGATGGCGGTGGCCATCGCCGCCCAGGCCACCGGCGCTCGGGCCTTTACCGCCACGTCGGCCCAGGGGCTCGTGTATATGCATGAGAACCTCTTCGTGGCCTCGGGAATCCGGCTGCCGATCGTCATGGTGGTAGTCAACCGAGCGCTCGGCGCGCCCAACACCATCTGTCCCGATCTCTCCGACGCCCTCGACCAGCGCGACACCGGCTGGATCCAGTTCTTCACGGAGTCGGCCCAGGAGGCGCACGACATGGTGGTCCAGGCCTTCCGGGTCGCCGAGGACCCACGGGTGCTTCTGCCGGTGATGGTGAGCTTCGAGGGCCTCATCGTCTCCCACTGCATGGAGCCGGTCGAGCTGCTCGACCAGGCGGCGGTCGACGGGTTTCTGCCGACGTATGAGCCCGAGCACGTGATCCTGGACCCAGACCGGCCGATGGCAGTGGGACAAATCCTGATGGACGACTCGTACTACACCGAGTACCGGTACCAGCAGCAGGAGGCGATGGATCGTGCCCGTGAGGTGATCCCGGAGGTGGACGAGGCGTTCGCGGAGACCTTTGGCAGGAGGTACGGCGGGCTGTTCGACATCGAGATGATGGACGACGCGGAGGTCGCCCTGGTGACCATCGGCAGCATGGCGGCCACCGCCCGCTCGGTCGTCCACGAGCTCAGAGAGCGGGACGCGCTGCCGATCGGCCTGGTCAAGCTCCGCGTCGTCCGGCCGTTTCCCGACCGCGAGCTGAGGGAATGCCTTGCGCGGGTGCGGCTGGCCGCCGTCCTCGAGCGGGACGTGTCCGTCGGCGGCGCCGGCGTGGTCTACACCGAGCTTTGCCGAAGTCTGAGTACCTTGAGCGGTGCACCGAAGCTCGTCAACTACGTGCTCGGCCTCGGTGGCCGAGACGTGACCGTGGACCACGTGCGTGAGATCGCGCGAACCGTGTTCGACGAACGGGACGCCGCAGAGATCTCCCGGCCTGTCCGGTGGCCTCAGGTGAGGGGGCTGTCATGAAACCGTTGGCCCAACTGCTCCCAGCCGAGGAGCTTTTCCGCTCAGGGCATCCCCTGTGCCCCGGCTGCCCGGGCGGCACGATGATGCGCTGGATCACCAAGACCCTGGGCAGCGACTGCATCGTCAACGTGGCGGCCACCTGCATGGCGCTGCCGACCATGGTCTACCCCCACAACCTCGAGGTTCCCTGCCTGTACATCGCCATGGCGCCGTCACCTGCCGGGATGGCCGGGGTCAGCGCCGCGCTGCGGGTGCTTCAACGGAAGGGAAGGATCCCCGCCGATCGCAGAATCCACTCGATCGTGATCGCCGGCGACGGGTCGGTGGGCGACATCGGCATGGCGGCTCTTTCGGGTGCCGCGGAACGCAACGACGACGGGATCTGCTTCTGCTTCGACAACGAGGCCTATATGAACACCGGGATCCAGCGCAGCGGTTCGACGCCTCGATTCAGCTGGACCACCTCCACCCTCAAGGGCAAGGTCGAGTCCAAAAAGGATCTGCCGCGGATCGTGGCGGCGCACGATGTCCCGTACGTCGCGACGGTCTCGGTCGCCTACCCCGAGGACTTCATCCGCAAGGTGGAGAAGGCCCGCGACATGGAACCGGGCTTCAAGTACATCCACGTCCACTCGCCGTGCCCTACCGGCTGGCGCTTTCCGGAGGAGAAGACGATCGAGATCGCACGCCTGGCCGTCGAAACCGGCGTGTGGATGCTGTACGAGATCGAGCACGGGAATCTCAACGTGACGCACCGCCCAACGGAGCGCAAACCGGTCGACGAGTACCTTCGCCCGCAGGGGCGATTCGCCAATCTGCGCGATGAAGACGTCGTAGCACTGCAGCGGTGGGTCGACACGCAGTGGCAGGAATCGGAATCGACAAACGACCACGGTCAACAACATTGATGAGGAGGGGCAAGAAAATGGCAACCACAACAGACGTTCAGTCGACCCGGGGCGAGGATCTCTTCGCCCGGTTCAACACAAAGTGGGACGAGTGGTACAGGGGTGCGTACTACCATGACGACCCCAGAAAGCCGCTGGTCAAACCTCCCCTCGAGCCCACGGTTGACGGTCTCGAGAAGGAGATCTGGGTCAAGGCGAGCCTGCTCGCCGACGGGATCCGGTTCGACCCGAGCGCGCTCGAGGGCATCTGCGAGGTGTACCGGGAGCAGTCGCGCTGGCTCTTCGACTGGAACATCGGCGAGCACACCTACTACCTGCCGGAGGAAATCTTGCTGCCGATGGACTCCGTCGTCCAGATCCGCGAGAACAGGGATTCGCGGTGGCTGTGTACGGTCGAGGATGGGGTCATGGTGCTCAAAAAGGACGGCAAGTTCGTGATAGAGGCGCGCCACATCCCGCGTCCCGATTACTACTCGCTCGAGGCGTCGCCGGAGATCATCATGCGCCGGATCGCGCCGAAGCGTGGGCAGGACTGCATGGTGCTCAACTACGCGCCGTTCTGTATGTACTGGTCCAACGACAATGGCTGCCGTTTCTGCAACATCGTGCCCAACATGAAATGGACCAAGGACGATTTGCAGGTCTCGAAGAGGTCGTTCGATGAGATTCTCAAGACGACCAAGGCGGCGTTCGACGAAGGTTGTGTCCGGCACATTCTGCTCACCGGCGGCTACCTGAGCCGGCACACGAAAAAAAGCGGCGAGGTGGTGGATCGCGAAGACAAGATGATTCTCGACGTCGTCCGCGCCATGCAAGAGGCGCTTGAAACCGACGATATCCCGGTCAACGTCATCCGCACTGCGCCCGAGGACTTAAACTTGGAGAGCATCGAAAAGCACAAGAAGCTGGGTGTTTACTCGGTGGCCTATAACCTGGAGATCTGGGACCCGGTATTGTTCGCCACGTACTGCCCCGGCAAGGAAGAGGTCCAGGGCCGGGATCACTGGTTGCGGGCGCTCGAGGGCGCGGCCGAGGTGCTCGGACCGGGCAAGGTGAGCACCCACTTCGTGACCGGTTTTCAGGAGCCGGAAGAGAGCCTCATGGAAGGGATCGAGTGGTTGTCCGAGCGTGGCATCGCGTCGATTCCGTTGGTGTGGAGTCCGGTGGAGGGGACCCCGTACTCGCAGTTCCGTGCGCCGCGGGCGGAGTGGTTCGTGGAGACGGTGTACCGGACCGCCGATATCCGTCTCAAGCACGGCGTGGACGCCTTCGAGCCGGCGGCGCTTCCCAACGACTGTCACCTGTGCGGGATGCCGTCGCTGATCGCCGATGCACTCCGTCTTCGCCGATTGCAGAGGGAGGTTGCAGCAGCGTAGGCGGGAGAAACGATCTGTTGGATCATGCGTGCAAGGAGGGCGAGTTGAAACACATTCACTACACCGACCGACCCGCCGAGGACATGACCTCCGGTGGTGCGCAGGGGGTCCAGCTCCGCTTGTTGATCGGAGAGACGGACGGGGCCCCCAACTTCGCGATGCGGTTGATCAGCTTCTCCGCTGGCGGCCGGAGCCCCCACCACAGCCACGATCACGAGCACGAGACATTCATCATCGGCGGTTCCGGCGCCGTGGAGATCGACGGCGAGACCATTCCACTCAAACAGGGCGACGCGGTGTACGTGCCGGCGAACGCGGTCCACCACTTCTCGGCGGACGACTCCATGGAGATGATCTGCGTCGTCCCGAACTCACAGTAGCGGGGTGCTCTTCGTCATCACAGGTGCTTTGGGCATGTCGGTGCTGGTGGGTTGGGTCATGACAGACCCGCTGTCCGAACTGCAGGAAGGCGCCTCTGGGTTCTTCCGTCGTGCAGCCCCCCGGATCATCTTTACGCTGCGCTGGGTGGTGCCGGCTTTAGTGGCCGTTGTGCTCTGGTTCAGCGCCAAGGACACCATTGCCCTGTTCACGAGCTGAGGGAACCGAGTCCGAAGGACGTCCTGCGATGGCGGTCGCGAGCAATGTTCGCTCATCAGTGAAGTCAAGGTGGGTGAATGTCCCGTTCCCGCCGATGACGGTCCAGCACCGACCATCGGAGTGCCGCTGGAAGCCGTACATGTTGCCCTGACTCCCGGTTGCGGACTGCTAGACTCGACCCTGCGAAGGGAGCCCCCTATTCCTCAAATCGTCGCGATGTCCGGCCGACTAGGAGGTTGCATGAGGGTGTACGACGCACATGACTTCGACAACCATGAGCAGGTCGCCTTTTTCTACGACCAGGAGACTGGGCTCCAGGCGATCATCGCTATTCACAACCTCTATCTGGGGCCCGCGCTGGGCGGCTGCCGGATGTACCCCTATGCCACCGAGGACGACGCGCTGCGCGACGTCCTCAGGCTGTCGCGGGGGATGACCTACAAGGCCGCGAGCATGAAGGTCGCGCTGGGTGGCGGGAAGTCGGTGATCATCGGCGACGCCCACACCGAGAAGACGCCGGAACTCCTTCGTGCCATGGGCCGGTGCATCGAGAAGATGGGCGGACGCTATATCACCGGCGAGGACATCGGCACCAGTCCCGATGACATGGCCCAGATCAAGACGACGACACAGTACGTCTCGTGCCTGCACGAGGAGGATGGCGGCTACGGCGACCCGGCCCCGATGACAGCGCTCGGTGTTATTCAGGCGATGCGGGCTGGCTGCGAAAAGGCGCTCGGCACCGACGAATTGAAGGGCGTGCGCGTGGCCGTACAGGGCGCCGGCAACGTGTCCACCAACCTGTTCAGATTGCTCACCGAGGCGGGCGCGGAAGTCACCTGCAGCGACACCCACCGACCCGCCCTCGACCGAGCCGTGGAGCTGTTCGGCGTGGCCACGGTCGAGCCGGAGATGATCTACGATGTAGACGCAGAGATCTTCTCACCCTGCGCCATCGGCGCCACAATCAACGATGACACCCTGCCACGGCTCAAGGCCAAGGTGGTAGCCGGTGCGGCCAACAACCAGCTCGATCGGGCCGAGCACGGTCAGATGCTCGCGGACAGGGGGATCGTCTACCTGCCGGACTACGTGGCCAACGGCGGCGGGCTCATCTGTGTCGCGGCGGAGTGGTACCGCCACGACCAGATTCAGGTCGAGGCCAACGTGCGCGGCATCTACCAGACCTGCAAGGAGGTCCTCGTCCGCGCCGAAGCCGACGGCGTTCCCACCTCGGTCGCCGCCGACCGAATCGCCGAGGGACGGTACAAGCGGATCTGACCGGTGCACCACGGTGGACGAAAGCTCCCGGACGGTCGAGGACCGAACGTTGTGACGCAGATAACCGCGGAGAAGAACAGCTTCCCCTCCCACCCAGTTTTCAACACAGAGCTGCAAAGACCCGCCCGCCCCCCAGCCGCGATTTTTGCCAGCGCTATCCCCACAGTCTGGCGGATGGTGGCTTTACCACACCGTCGGTGTACGCGAGCCCGTGCGAGCGGTCGTTCTTGAGCAGCAGCGGTCCGTCCACATCGTGAAAGTCGCACAAGAGACCGACCACGAACGACGGCGCCATGGCGAGCGAGGTGCCGCCCATGCAGCCCACCATCAGCCCGAGGCCGCGCTTTTTCGCCTCGCGCGCCATCTCGATCCCGTGGGTTAGACCGCCCGCCTTGTCGAGCTTGATGTTGACCATCTGGTATCGCCGCGCGGCCTGCTCGAGCTCGCCGCCGTGGACGCAGCTCTCGTCGCCGCACAGAGGCAGCGGCGGATCGTAGTCCTCGAGCTCCTCGTCGGCCCCCCGCGGCAGCGGCTGCTCGATCATCGGCACACCGAGATCCTTGAACCTCGGCGCTACATCCTGAAGCTGCTCAAAGTCCCAGCCCTGATTGGCATCGATCACGAGCGTGGCGTCGGGTCGTACGTTGCGGATCGCCTCGATCCGCTCCACCGGCCGGTCGGCGCCGAGCTTGACCTTGAGCACCGGCTGGTCGGTCGCGGCCGCCGCTTTGCGGGCCATGGTCTCGGGCTCGTCCTCGAGACCGATGGTGTACACGGTGACGATCTCCTTGAGCCCGAGTCCGGCCAGCTCCCACACCCGCTTTCCGGCCCGCTTGGCCTCCAGATCCCACAGTGCACAGTCGATGGCGTTGCGGGCGCCGCCCGGCGGCAGCAGATCGAGAAGATCCTGGCGACTGGCGCCCGCTTCGATACGCTCCGCCACCTTTTCCACCTCGTCGATCATGGTGGTCGGCGTTTCGTCAAAGTAGTAGACGCCCTCGGCCTCACCGCGGCCGACGAGGTCGCCGTCCTGCAGCTCGACAACAATTCCGGAGAACGTGTCCCAGACCGCATTGGAGATCCGAAACGGTACGATCGGGATCCAGTCTTCTTGATGGACACTCAGCTTGATGGTCATTCAGCTCGCTCCTTCCAGGTTGTCGACGAGCGGACCGACACCGTCGATCACGGGATCGACGCACGGCAGCCCGATGAGATTCGACAGATCATCCAGGTAACGATTTCGCTGGCTCGACGGGAGCTTCGACGTGTTGATGCTGGCGCCGGCGCAGCGGATCGTCGGGCTGGTGAGACTGCCCGCCACCAGGTACCGGTCGATAATCGTGGGGATGTCGGGGAGCGGGTAGTCCGGCCAGCGTTCAATGGTGGTGCGGGTCGCGTCGTGGCACAGCACGATCGTCTCGGGCTGTGCACCGTGCAACAGACCGAGTGTCACGCCGGCGTAACCCGGGTGGAAAAGCGATCCCTGCCCCTCGATGAGATCCCAGTGGTCGGGGTCGTTGGCCGGCGACAAAACCTCGGCCGCGCCGGCCACGAAGTCGGAGACCACGGCGTCGATGGGGAGGCCCTCGCCGGCGATCATGATGCCGGTCTGACCGGTGGCGCGGAAGGTGGCCCTCAGGCCCCGCGCCTTCATCTCCCTCTCGAGCGCGAGTGCGGTGTACTTCTTGCCAACCACGCAGTCGGTCCCCACTGTCAGCAGCCGGCGCCCCGATCGTCTGTCGCCGGTGGCAACCGGCAGCCCCCTTGGCGGCTCCCGCACGTCGATCAGCCGTACCTCAGCCGCCGTCGCCGCCTCGGCCAGATCGGGCAGCTCGGGCAGGCGCGTGTGGAGGCCGGCCACGATGTCGAGACCGGCCCGGGCACCCTCCACCAACGAGTCGATCCACAGCTCCGGAAATGACCCTCCCACCGGAGCCACACCGACGATCAGGCTGCCGGCGCCCGCGGCGGCGGCCTCCGTGGGTGTCATATCGGGCAGACCAGTATCGACGGGTGTGCCCAGACGGTATTGGCCGATGCAGAGCTCCGGCCGCCAGTAGGCGACCCCGAGAGAGGTCTTAGCGCCGACGTCGTCCGCCACGTCGCCCAGGAAGAGGAGATAGGGCGGCTTCAGCTCGATCGTGTTGATCAGATCCGACATCGGATGCTCCTCCTCCCTGGAATCTTGAAGCGACCCGTGATCCCTCCGTCGACGAAGTCAATGGACCGTCTTCGGCCGGACGCACCGCATGTTGCCCGGTGCCCTCGTCGAAGCCCGTCGCGATCCCTTGACACAGAGGGTAGTCTCCATCCCGCAGGGTGAAAACCGCCAAATGACAGGTTTTCCGGTCAACTTTTGTGGCACCGGATCCCCGGGGGGTCGGGTCGAAGCTGTTACACTCGCGGCTCGGGCCACAGCACCGAGATTTAGACATTACCGACTCAGCGCGCTCCACGACTGCCAGCGGCTTCGCGTGGGAAGGGGAGATCGGCGATGCCCAAAAGAGAGTCCATATCATGAGTCGGCACATGGAGTTTCGCGGTGGGGCGTGGATGAGTTCTGCCCCGCTGGTGGTGTTCATTCTCCTAACCGCAGGTCTCGTGGTTTCGGGAGCGCCCGACGTGAACGGCATGATCATCGCCGCCATGGTCGGCATCTCCGTCGGGATGATCCTGTCCAAAGACGTCGCCAACTACAGCGAGCGTGTGTTCTCCCTGATGGCGAATCGAACCGCCACGGTCGCGATCGTGGCCTGGCTGTGGGCAGGCGCATTCTCCGGCATCCTGGCTGCGTCCGGACTGGTGGAGGCGATCGTCTGGGTCGGTCTCAAGCTCCACCTCACCGGAGCCGGAGTCACGGTTGCGGTGTTCCTGTCGTCGGCGTTGTTCGCGGTTTCGGTCGGCACCGGGGTCGGTACCGTGGTCGGTTTCACCGCGGTCATGTACCCGGCCGGGATCGTGCTCGGCTGCAACCCGGCCGCCCTCATGGGCGCGATCTTCTCGGGCGCCGCGTTCGGCGACAACCTGGCGCCGATCTCGGATACCACCATCGTCTCCGCCGCCACCCAGGAGACCGACATCGGCGGCGTGGTACGGTCGCGCCTCAAATACGTGTTGCCGGCAGCGGGCCTGTCGGCGTTGCTGTTTCTGCTGTTCGGCGGAGGAAGGTCGGTGATCGATCCGGCGGAGGCGGAGCGGTTGATGGCCGAGACCGCAGACCCGGTCGGGCTGCCAATGTTGATCCCCGCCGCCATCGTGTTCATCGTCGCCGTCAGTGGCCGCCACTTTCTGGCCGCGCTCACCGCCGGCATCGCCTCCGCGCTGATAGTGGGCCCGCTGTTTGGGGTGTTTCCGCTCGACCAGGTTTTCCATCTGGCAGGCGGCGGCACCGTCGGTGGCAGCGCGGTGGTTGGGGCGATGGCGATGCTCCCCATTTCGATCCTGACATTGCTCATGGTGACCGCAATCGGAATCATGGGCGACGCCGGCTTCCTGGACCAGGTGATGGAGTGGCTTGATCGTCACGTGGCGCGCGGCGTCCGTGGCGCCGAGGCGGCCATCGTCGCTCTGATCTCGTTGGCCAACGTCTGCGTCTCGGTCAACACCGTCGCCATGATCACGGTCGGACCACTCGCCAACCAGCTTCGCAAAAACCACAAGATCCACCCGTACCGCAGCGCCAACTTGCTGGACACGGTGTCGTGCTCGTTCCCCTACGTCCTGCCGTACGCCTCGACCATGGTGGCCGCCGCAGGCATCCAGCACGCGCTCGCCGAGCGTTACCCGTTCGCCGTCGTCGTTCCCTGGGCCCAGCAGGCGCCATATGTGTTTTACGGGTTGATCCTGTTCCCGCTCATGATCCTCGCGGTCATCACCGGGTACGGGCGAAAGAGCGGCTAGCTGATCAGCAGGCCGAGCCCAGGTCGGCCGGGCCGTCATCGGTCGACAGTGGTTGCTGGGCTCCGACCATCTGCCCGGGCGGGAACACGAACACCTTGCGAACTGCCTCGATGATCAGCAACACCGCCATCGCGAGCAGACCGGCACTGACCGCGCCCACCAGGTGCAGGGGTGTGTAGCGCCACACCAGCTGGCCGAGGGCCACCAGGGCCACCGAGAACATGAACAACATCGGCACCGCAACAAACGCGTAGCGACGGCCGTTGTTCCGCAGCCAGGCCGTGATCACCAGCAGGGCGAGCCCGGCCAGCAGCTGGTTGGTGGCGCCGAAGACCGGCCAGATCACCTTCCAGGCCGGGGCCGGGGTGCCGTCCGGCAGGCGCAACGCCAGCTGGGTCAGGATCAACGGCACCACCAATGTGCCGACCGTGCCGGCAACCACGGTCCACCGGTTGCCCCGCGGCAGGTGCAGCAGTTCCTCGATCAGGTAGCGGCCGAGTCGGGTGCAGGTGTCCAAGGTGGTGAGGAGGAAGGTGGAGATCGCGAGTGCGCCGAAGTGGGTGCCGAGCTCGGCGGAAATGCCGAGCGCGCTGACCATTCGACCGATCCCCTGTGCAAACACCAGCGTCGGAGCCTGGTTCTTGGCCGCGCCGAGGCCGATCAACAGCACCGCGCCGATGGCGAGTGTCGCCAGCAACCCTTCCATCAGCATCCCGCCGTAGGCGATGGGGCGCGCTTGCCGTTCGCTGGCGAGCTGTTTGGCAGTGGTTCCCGAGGCGATGATGGAGTGAAACCCGGAGCACGCCCCACAGGCGATGGTCACGAACATGGCCGGGAACAGCAGACCCAGATTGGCGTCCGAGAAGGTAATCAGGGCCGGCACCGGCTCGATGCCCCTGGCGACCACGCCGCCGCCGGCCAGCACACCCACCACACCGCCCACCAGGCATGCGTAGAGCAGGAACGATGACAGGTAGTCGCGCGGCTGTAGCAACAGCCACACCGGAAGGATCGAGGCCACCAGACAGTACCCAAGCAGCATGAAATCCCACCCCTGGCCCGGGTCGGCGAGTGGGAGCACCAGCGGCAACCGCTGGCCGAGCCACACACCGACGAACACCAGCGGCACGAACACAACCGAAGCCGCACCGAGGCGCGCGCCGGTACGGTAGACGATCAGACCGAAGACGACCGCGAGAGCGATGTACATGGTCGACGAGGACGCCACTCCCGGGTAGTTGACGAAGGTCTCCGAGGTCAGGTCGATGAAGACGATGATGATGTACACCAGCGCGATCCACACGAAGACCAGGAACATGGTCCGCGCCAACGGCGAGATGTTGTGGTTGGCGATGTCGGCCACCGAGCGGGCCCGGTGGCGGATCGACGCTATCAGGGCCGAAAAGTCCTGCACCCCACCGATCAGGATACAACCGAACACGACCCACACGACGGCGGGCAGCCACCCGAAGGCGGTGGTCGCGATCACGGGACCGACAATCGGGCCGGCGCCAGCGATCGAGCTGAAGTGGTGGCCGAACAGGACCGGGGTCTTGGCCGGTACGTAGTCGCGTCGGTCGCCCATGGTGCATGCCGGCGTGGGACGCTCCGGATCCACCGCCAGCCATCGTTCGAGGCGATTGCCGTAGAAAATGTACCCGCCGATGAGCAGCGTCACGCTGCTGAGAATGATAATCGTTACCATTCTTGACTTCTCCATCTGCCAATCTATCGCAGAACAACCGGCGAGCCCTGTAGGAGGAGGTCGCGGGCTTCAGTAGTTCGCTTGAAGGGTCTCGATCCCCGCCTCGGTGAGGAAACGCGCGACATCGACTGCCCGGGCGTAATCACGGCCCGACCACATGCCGATCACGGTCGGGCCGACCCCGGCGTGGCGGATGTGTCCCGGCCCGAGCAACGTGACGCCGTGCGAGGTCGTCCCGGCCATGACACGGGCCGGCTCTACGATATCGGCAAGGATCTCGGCATTGCCGAGGCCGTTCTGCAGGGTCAGCAGCAAGCTCTCCGGGCCGGCCACGGCCCGAACCGCCACGGCCGTGGCGGCAGTATCTGGGGACTTCACGAGCACGATGATCAGATCGGCTTGGCCCACCTCACCGGGGTCGGTGGAGGCCTTGGCTCGAACCGTGCGGGTTGAACCCTCTCTCTCAATGCTCAGCCCACGCATGGTGATCTCGTCGACGTGGTCCTGCCACACATCCACCAGCCACACGTCGGCACCGGCCTCGGTGAGCAGACCGCCGAACAGGCTGCCGATGGCGCCGGCGCCGATTACGGCGACGTTCACTCGAGACCTCCTTTCACGGTGACCATAACGGTCCCCGTGGTCGCGTTGCAGGCAGACCCCCGCACCTAGAAGATGGTCACGATCGGCAGGTCGCGCATGGTGACCAGCCCGGGCTCGGCCTCCTTGGTGCGTTTGATGGCGTTGACCGCCATCGCCACCGTCGCGAGGTCGCCGTTGGTGCCCTGCAGCTTCACCGTGAGATCCGGTTTGCCCTTGACCGTAATGGTGTCACCGTCCGGCTCTTCGTCGAGTGCGGCGCGGAAGGTCAGCGACACGAACTCACCATCCTCGGTGTAGGCGCGGCCGGTCTGGTGCAGCCCCCGAACATGGCCGGGTTGGACGTCGAAGAAGTCGGTCTTGACCGGGCTGTCCGCCACCACCGGCTCGACGTTGTTGGAGAACTTGACGAGCTTCCTCCCCAGGGTGTCGAACAGCATGGCCATGGACTCGGGCATGCCCACGTGGCCCATGCGGCCCTCGGCCATCTTGGCGTTGAACTCGTCCACCGACATGCCGGAGCCGATCTTGGCCTGGAACGGACCCCGCCGTTTCGAGGCGTTGATCACTCGGGTGACGTCGATGTGGTCAACCCGCTGGGCGATCGAGGTGATGAACAGCGGTAGCGAGTCCATCAGGAACCCTGGGTTGACGCCGGTCCCGAGTACGGTCTTGCCGGCACACTTTGCCGCGGCGTCCAGCTTCGCGGCCTCGCCGGCGTTGTCGCGCCACGGAAACGCCAACTCTTCAGAGGTAGAGACGATGTCGAATCCTGAGGCCAGAATCTCGACCACCTGATCGGTGAACTGGTCGAAATACGAGTTGGTGGTGTGGACCACCACATTGGCCTCGGCAACCACCTGCTCGAGCTTCTCCTTGACCTCGAACCCCAGCGACCGGTCGAGCCCGACGACCTCGCCCACGTCTTGGCCGACCTTGGCCGGATCGATGTCGACGCCGCCCACGAGCTCCAGGTTGTCGCGCTCGGCGATCAGCCGTGCGCAGGCGGCACCAATCGGTCCAAGCCCGTATTGGATCACTCGGATGCTATCAGTCATGATGAAATCCTCCTCTTTATTCTCGATTGTTGCGAAATTGTCATCCCGATTGGCGTTGGGTGATTCCCTTTTCTTGGCCCGTACGGTCCCTCCCGTCCGCGGTCACAGGTACGGCTTGACGCGGCGCGCTACCTTTCGGCAGGCCTCCTTCAGCAGATCCATGTCCTCGGTGGTGTGGCTCGTGGCGGCCGATCCATGCCCGTGCACGATGTTTACGTCCTCGAGCAGGAGTGCCAGACCCAGCACGTCGGTCCTCAACGCGACGTCACACACGGTAGGGTCGTACACAGCTTCGGGTGTGTCGAGTTTCGTGTTCTCGTCGAAAGGGAAATGGACCATTGCGAGTGAGCTGCCGGACGGCAGGATGTCGCCCGAGCCCGTGCCGCACGCGAAGATCCCCTCCTCTGTGAAACCCGACACCATGGCGTCACGCATTTTCTCGCCCAGATCGCCAAGCCTGGGGTAGATCTCGTCCTCGTGCTCGATCAGGTATGTCATGAAGGTCTTCGCGGCGATCATCGTCGATGTGTGGCCGCAGTATGTGCCGCCGAATACCATCACCCGGCACCCTTGATCGCGACCCATCAGACCCATCACATCGGCTCTGCCGGCGAATGCCGCCAGCGGCATGCCGCCGCCGATCGCTTTGCCGTACACCGCGAGGTCCGGCTCGATCCCGTATAGCGCGCCGAGGTTACCGGCTCGGAACCGGAATGCGTTGACCACCTCGTCGAAAACCAACAGAGCGCCGTACCGCTGCGTCAGCTCGTGCGCCTCCCGCAGGTACTCGCGGGTAGCCGGGATCAACCCGCCGGCGCCGATCAGCGGCTCCACTACAAAGCACGCCAGCCGATCGCCGTATCGCTTGAAATCTCGACGCAGCCGTTCCGGATCGTTGTACCCGGTCACGATCACGTTGTCGGTGACGGCAGTGGGCAACCCCTCGCTGTCCACACCCTGAAACCCAACGCCACCCTCGGCTTTGAACCCGAAACCCTTCAGCGACCACGGCTGGGCACCGTGCCAGCCGCCGCCGGCCTTCATCACCATCTCGCGGCCTGTGAAGGTGCGTGCGAGCATGACCGCGTACATGTCCGCGAGGGTGCCGCTGGTGGTCAGTCGTACCCGCTCGGCACCGGTGCGAGCGCACAGGATCTCGGCCACCTCGGGCTGCAGCCGGTCCACCAACCCACCCTGGAGCCCGATACGATCCGCAAACGAGCGCGCCAGCTCGGAGGCCACCACCTCAGGGTTATGGCCCAGGACGTTCGCGAGGTGCCCCTGCCAGAAATCGAGGATGTCGTGCCCGTCCTCATCGCGAATCCAGCCCCCCTGGGCCTTCACGATCCGCGGCGGGAACGGCTGCAGCAGACGAAGGTTGTGGCTGCCACCGTCCACCAGATACTGTTTGGCGGTCTCGTTCAGGGCCAAAGACCGCGGAGATCGTTTGGAGTGCTCCTCAAAGAGTTCAGCGAGCAGCTGAGAGTAGTCTCTCTTCTTCATGTACTTCCCCCTAGAAAATCCGTGCGGTGCCCCATACCCTGCCTGTCTCGATCAAAAACCCGGATTTCGATGTGAGACCACCCGCGTGGGATTCGGGCGGAACCCCTTCGGAACGCCCGGGTGATGCGCGACGGGTCGTAGGAGCGATGATCTTTCTCTGAGAATCGGTTGACAGGAAAAGTGACATCACTTTTATATTTACAACCAACGATCACCGATGTCAAGAGTGCACGCGCCGATCCAGTCCGGATTTTGGCCATCATTGAACGCCGACATCTAATCTGAAGGGGACCACCACGTCCGCCTCTTCGAGCTCGATCCTGAGACGCCAGGTGCCGGGCTGAACGCCGCCTGGGACCGGAAAGTAGAGGAGGCCGACGCACAGGCGCCGGTGGTTTACGAATACCGTCGTCCGGGTAGCACCGGTGCCCGGCAGGCGTAGAGCTCGGGCCCGAGTGGGCGATCCCGAGGGCTGTCTTGGCGTCGATGTCATCGGCCACGTCGCCGAGGAACACGAGGTAGGGCGGCTTCAGCTCGATCGTATTGATCAGGTTTGCCATCGGATGCTCCTCCTCCGAAGGATCTCGATGAGATATCAGGGCGGGAAAGGGGAATTCCCTGCGGCCCGAGATCGTACATTTCACATCGACGGTTCCGCGAACAGCAAGGTTTCTCGCCGTGTCCGTGACGCCAAGGCTTGGAATATATGCGATCCGAGTGACGCTTTACCTCCTCGATCAGCTGTCGGACCCGTCGAGGGGCACGAGCTTCGTCCTGAGTGCATACAGAGCGGCCTGGGTGCGGTGCACCAGGTGCAGCTTGGACAGGATGTTGCTCACGTGGCTCTTGACCGTGCCTTCGGCGATGCAGAGCTCGTTGGCGATCTCCCGGTTGCTCAGCCCGCGAGCCACCAACCGAATCACGTCCAGCTCGCGCTCGCTGAGGTCTTCTAGGAGATCGTCTTCCTCGGTGCGACCCATACCACGAATCAGTCTCGCGGCCACGGTTGGATGCAGGGTGGCGTGTCCTCGGGCCGCCGCACGGATTGCACTCACCAGCTCTTCAGGCGCAGTGTCCTTCACTAGATACCCGAGAGCTCCGGCCTGCATCGCGGGGAACAGATACTCGTCCTCGGTGTAGCTCGTTAGCACGATGATCTTGGTCGCCGGGCTGAATTCCACGATCTTGGCAATCGCCTCGACGCCGTTCATCCCCGGCATCAGCAGGTCCATGAGGATGACGTCAGGGACGTGCTCGCCGGCGAGCGCCACCGCTTGCTCGCCGTCCTCAGCCTCGGCCACCACCTCGACGTCGTCGATAGTGTCGAGAAAGCCCCGCAAACCCTGCCGCACCACCGGGTGATCGTCGGCGATGATCACCCGAATCCGCTCAGCCATTGGACGTCTCCTCAATCTGCACGACCATCCGCGCCGTTATCCTGGTTCCCTCGCCCGGGGCTGACTCGACCTCGAAGGTGCCGCCGATCCCGGCCAATCGCTCCCGCATCCCCTGGAGGCCCATGCTGGTTCGCGCGAACATCACGGTGGGATCGAAGCCTCGTCCATCGTCGGCCACCTCGAGCATGACCGATTCAGCGTCGGAGTCGAGCCGGATCTCGACCCGGCTCGCCTCGGCGTGCCGCGCCACGTTGGCGAGCGCCTCCTGGGCAACTCGAAAAAAGGCCTGTTGGTGGGCGAGTGGCAGTTCGAGCTCGGCGTCCGCACACAAATCGGCCTCGATCCCCTCGCGGCTCGCGAACGCTGTCACGAAGTCGGAGAGCGCCGCCACCAGCCCGCGCTCGTCCAGGCCGGCGGGCCGCAGCTCGTTGAGCAGCACCTGCATCTCGGCCTGGGCCTGGCGGCTGAGCTCACCTGCCTCCAACAGCTTGGCCCGTGCCGCCTGCGGCTCATGGTCGAGCAGGTTGAGCGCGGCGGAGGTGGCCAGGTTTACTCCGAACAGGTACTGTTTGACCCCGTCGTGAAGGTCGCGGGCGAGCCGGTGCCGCTCCTCGAGCGCGGCCGCCCGCTGAGCCTGCTCGGCCAATCTGGCGTTGCGGTCGGCGAGGTCGCGGAGCATGATCGTGTCGATCTCGATCTGCACGGCCATGGCGTTGAACTGGCGGCCGAGCTGTCCGATCTCGTCGCTCGACCGATCCTTCACTCGACGGCTGAGATCCCCCTCGGCAAGCGCACCGCTGGCCTCGGAGAGCCGCCGCAATCGCCGCGTGAAACCGGTGGCGGTGATGAAGCCGAAGATCAACCCCAACGGAATCATCACCGGGAGCAGAAGCACCGTCGTCGTAAGCAACGACTTGCCGAGACCGGCCAACGACAGATTCTGGAAGTCGGTCACCGGCCGGCGGTAGTACACGGCCCCGAGCTGTCGTCCGTCGTCGCCGAATATGGGGACGGCGGCTGCGACCAAACCCCGTTCGGTCGCGAAGTGACTGGCCGTGGATCCGCCGTGCAGGGCCGCGCCCATCAGCTGTTCGCCTTCGGGGAGCAGCGGCTCGACAAAGAGCGCCCCGATCGGGTAGCTGTCCGGCTGGTTGCTGGCGACCACCCGCCCCTCCCGCCCAACCACCACCCGGGTTTCCTGCCACCACGCCAGATCACTCGGCAGCTCGCCGTCGTCGGTTGTGACGAACCGGAACTCGAGGCGTTTGGCGCTGGTGAGCACCTCGGCCACGCGGGCCTCCGGGCCCTCCACCATGGGGTCTGCCAGGTCGTTGGCCAGATTGTTCGCCACCTCTCGTGCCGATCGGCTCGCCCACCAGGCGCCGAAACCCCGCGCGCCGAGCCAGTGCGCCCCCAGGATCACCAGGCCCTCGAGCACCAACACCGTGGCCAGGGTCACCACCACGTAGGAGACCACCAGCTTCCACCGCAGCCCGAGCAGGCTCTTCAGCATCAACACCCGTTCCCGTTCGTTCTCACTCTTCAAAGATATACGTCATCGAGTCGAAGTCCAACGTCCACGACGAGTACCGGCGCAAAAACTGGTGGGAGATCAGCCCATCCTGGATGTAGCCCGACGTCGTCCAGTAGCCCTCGTCGAAGCCCGTCATGATCTCCCCCTTGTGGTCGCTCTGGACGAGGGTTCCCAGGCCGATGCTCTGGATCGGGAACTCGGCCTGCTCGTAGTCCGTGCCGCCACCGCCGCCGACGGAGTCTTCGGGGAGGGGCTTAAGTTCGGGGATCGGAATCCCGACATACTCCAGGGTCTGCTTCTTGGCGATGAAGCACGGCTCGGAGGCTAACCCCGAATCCACAAAGAAGGTCAGCCCGTCCTTGCCGTTCAGGCTGCCCCGGGCCATCATCATGTGAGTCGCGTCGAGGACGAAGGGCACCTCGGCCGCGATCCTGCCCTCGAGCTCACGACGCAGCGCGCTGGCGTTGGCTTCGGTTCGCTCGCGCAGCACCATCTGCTCGTTGGCATAGTCCAGGGTGGTCAGGAACCGGTCCACGGTCTTGGTGCCGACGATGCCGCCAATGGAGTACTTGCCGTCTGCAAACGCGGACGAGAATCGCTTGGTGGGCAGCGTCATGACCGGCACCGATCTCATGGTGACATCGCCGAGCCTCAGTTTTTCGACCCTTCCGAATCCGATCTTCGACTGCTGGCCGCCGGCAAAGCTCCCCATCGCGGACGCGACGTCGTCGACACCCAACGCCTCGGCGATCTCGGCATCGAGGATGAAGTCGGCGCCGCCGGTGTCGAAGATCACGTAGACCGGCACGCCGTTGACCTCGACCATAACCACGGGCAGCGGATCAGTCACGATAAACGGGATTCTGGAGATCCTGTCCTTGTTCGCCCACTCGAGCTGATAGGGCTGGTCCTCGAAGGATTTCATGAGGTCGACGTTCGGCAGCTGGACTCCTTCTGGGAACGTGATCTCCCCTGCTTTCTTGAAGTCGCCGGTCTGGTAGTGGGTGAAGGCCAGCCCCACCATGGCCGTCACCTGGCCACCGACGTTGCCCTCGTTGGCCTCGATTACTCGGTTGTACAATGGCTCCGCCCGGTCGTAGTTGCCGGTCAGGTATTCGAGCTTGGCGGCGAGCGTGAGGGCCTCGGTGGAAACGTCATCAGCTTCCACCAGCGGTAGCACCACCTCCCGGGCCCTCCAGAACTCACCCGCCTGAAACAGCAGCTCGCCGTATGCGAGACGGGTCGCGGCATCCGACGGACTCCCCTTGAACGCCGTCTCGGCTTCGGCGAGCTCGGCCAGCACGGCGGGCCGGGTCCGCTCGGCACCGGTCTTCCCGGCTGTCTCCTCCCCGGCGTCAGCTCCACCCACTCGAGTGCCGTCGTACGGCATGCCGGCGGAGTAGAAAATGAGCTTGAACTGCCCGTCCACCTCCTTGAACTCGAACGCGTTTGGGTGACCCGGTGTGATCATGAACCTGCCGTCCTCCTCCACAAGGGGAACCGACTGGCCGCCGCTGGCGAGGCCCCCGACCTTGAGATGCAGCGTACCTTCCTTGACGAAAAAGCCGAATGGATCCGGGTAAACGTCGACCGTGTAGTCGCCCTCGATCCCTTTCAGCTGGTCCTCGGACAACTCGCCCCCCACCGCGAGCGGGGCGACCGACAGTCCGGCCACCACCATACCAATCAACAACAGAAACGTCCGACGATTTTCCGCGGTTTTTGATGAACACCTCATCTCGAGTACCCTCCTTATCTGTAATGCTCTCTCAACACATTGCGGTCCGATGGCGGCCGAGGTACACGCCCGCCGATCTCTCACCACAGAAGATAGAGCTCGTCCCGGTGGGTGAAAACCGCCAAAGGACAGGTTTCTCGGTCAACTTTAGTGGTATCGGTTCCAGGAGATGCGACCGGAGCCAGAGACGAGAAGAGCCGCCCGGTAAGGCGGCGAATTCGGAGTGTTATTAGATGGCTCCTGTCAAGTAGGCGGAGCGAAAATGCACGCGAGGCTGGGGTGCGCTGGTGGGTAGGCGAAGGGATTCGCCGGCGTCTCGAAGAGCCGGTGTACGCAAAGCGGCTGGACGACGTCGATGAACGACACGATCGGGAGGCAGGAAAAGGCCGGTTTGAAGCCAGAACGGGATTGAAATGACTCAATATAGTAGGCTCCTAAAGCCAGGCACTTGTGGCAATAATCGGCGGAGGGAGGATCTGAAATCATGAGGATCGCGGTCGTGGGTGCTGGCGCCATGGGTACCATGACAGGCGCCCTTCTCGAAGAGGCAGGGGAAGAGGTTGTCCTGTGTAGTAGGAACAGGGAGCATGTGGCGACGATAAAGGAAGAGGGTCTGGTGCTCGGGGGAATCGCTGGCGAACGGACCGTTTCCATAGAAGCGACCGACAACATCAAGGACATCGGCGTGGCCGACCTGATCATCGTTTTTGTCAAGTCCTATGACACGGAAACGATAGCGTCAGCCGCGAGGGATATCGCCGCCGAGAACACGATCGTTTTAACCCTTCAGAACGGACTCGGGAACGTGGAGATCCTGGAGCGCGCATTCGGCAAGGGAAGAGTCCTCGCTGGGACATCGGACGCCGCCGCTACCGTGGTTGAGCCGGGCAGGGTCAGGCACACGGCCAATGGAAACATCTACATCGGGGAGGTCGAGGGCAAGATCTCACCGCGTGTGGAGAAGATCGTCAACCTGTTCAAGAAAGCAGGTTTTTCTGCGCACGCCACAGATAACGCGGTGGGATCGATCTGGACGAAGCTCTTGCTGAATGTGGCTATCAATCCCTTGGGGACAATATTGAGGTCCAAATGCGGGAAACTGATCGACAACGAGCCCACCAAGAGGGTGATGAGGGCAGCTGTGGAAGAGGGTCTGGCCATCGTTAGAGCGAAGGAAATCTCCCTCCTCTATCCGGACATGGTTCAGGCTGCGTACGATCTCGCGGAAAAGAACGCAGAGAGCTTCAATTCCATGGCTCAGGACTTTTTCAAGGGGAAGAAAACGGAGATCGACTACATGAATGGAGCCATTGTGAGACAGGGGGAGGAGGTGGGTGTCCCTACCCCTGTGAATCGGGTTCTCACGGATCTCGTGAAGGCAATGGAACATGGTGTCGAGGAGCCTACACGGCATTCATCGACAAGGAGACGGCTTACGGCTGCAACGAGTTAGGTCCCGACTCCGACTCCGACATCACATTTGAGTTTGACGCCAGCGAGTTGGCTGCTGCGTTGGGTGATGTGAAGGACGCGAGGTGCTCGTCCTATCGCTCACCGGGAACCTGTTCATGGGGTTCAAGGGGTCCAAGAGGAAGCGGATCACGCAGTCTCCGTGGCAGGGATGAAGAGGTTGTCAGACGCCCATGCTGCGTACCGCAGGGCTTGCGCGGCATCCTCCTCTTCGAGGTTGGGGTACTCGGCGATGATCTCTGTCACCGTCATTCCGTTGGCAACGAGGTTCACGATCAACGACACCGAGATGCGCATGCCGCGGATGCATGCCTTGCCACCCAAGATATTGGGGTCAAACGTGATCCGATCGAATCCGAGCATCGGGGCCTCCACCAACAGTATACGCGGCGCGATCGACCTGGGACGGCCAGGCGCAGGGGACCCGCACTTCGCCGCTGCCGCTGAGGCCCTCAATCAAGCCGTCACCGAGAAGCCTTGAGTAGATCAGTTCGGCAAAGCGGCGCCGGGCACGTTGGAACGCCAAAAAACCCGTCCCTTCGCCTCAAGACCAACCCATGCGGTGCACCGCCAACCCATGCGCCGAATGACCGAGTCGTGCTGATGGCTGGTGCCTGAAGGGGATCACAATGGGTGCCGCATTTTGCATTGGGGAGACGCAACATTGGCGGGCGTGTCGGGCACCTTTATAGCGCCTTTACGGCTTGCGGATTGCGCACCCCCCCGGCACCAACGATTTCCTGCCTCATCAAGGCATCCGGTATCGGGGCCCGAGGCGGGCCATCAGCTCTGGGTTGTCATTCCTCGATCAACCAGAAGAACATTGGGTTGAAACGGGGAAGAGTTGCGAATCTGGTCCGCCAACGCCAACGACGCTGTCTGCAAGATTCTCCGTATTTTTCACGTTATTGGCCCCAGCCTTTTGGCAAGAGGAATGGGTGACAG
>SDBT01003058.1_pt1 | contig 29070 bp, 31 predicted proteins | sample 2277101 | NCBI WGS metagenome assembly SDBT01 (sample SAMN10404973, study PRJNA504765) | marine sediment metagenome | isolation source: marine sediment core GS10_PC15, 103 cmbsf | place: Arctic Ocean: Southern Knipovich Ridge | collected 2010
TCTTTAGATATCATCTTTAGATATCATCTTTAGATATCATCTTTTGAAATAATCTAGTCGGGGGATAAAATGCTGAATTTCAGGCAGGTTGAGGGCGATAACGTTACGTTAACAGCAACACATAAATCACATTTCGGATTTAGTAAAGATAAGCTGAAAGCAGGTAAAGAAGATGATTTTATCACCAGCTTTGCGGATGCTTTTAAAGATGCGTTTTATAAGGTAAATGATCTTCAGAGGGAATCAGATGAACTTACAAGGGCACTTGCGGTAAGACCCAATTCAGTGGATATTCATGATGTAACAATAGCTGCCGAGAAGGCACGTGTAGCAATCCTGTTTACAAAATCAATTGTAGACAGGGCCACCCAGGCCTACAGGGAGCTGATTAATATGCGGTAAATAGATCAGTGTTTTATTAGCTTTACCTATTGGGAGGGGAAAATGGATGCATTTTTTAAGAAATTACTGGAAAATGCAAAAAGGATATTTTCCAGGTTAAATCAGACTCAGAAGTTAATCCTTATCAGTATAGCGGCTCTTATAATAGTCGGCTTCTTTTTTCTGATCTCATTCTCCTCAAAAACAACAGAAGCTCTTCTTTTTCAATCTCCTCTTGAACAGTATGATTTTATGAGGATCACAAACAAACTCACAGAGTGGAATGCAGTGTATAAAACCAGAGACGGAAAATACATTGTTGTTACGGATGAGGCTGCGAGCTCGTATCTAAGAATGAAAATCGGTCAGGCCGGTGTACTGCCAAGCGGAATTAAGGGATGGGAACTGTTTGATACTCAGGCGTGGACAACTACCGATTTTGAAAGGGATGTGAATAAGAGAAGGGCTATTATCGGTGAGATTACACGGCATATTAAACTGCTGGATGACGTGGAAGATGTGAGTATTCAGGTTACAATGCCGGAACCGCAGTTGTATTTAGATAACGCAGAGCCATATACGGCTTCTGTAATAATAACACCGGCACCCTTTTCTGATATTCTCACCAGTAAGAAAAAGATCCAGGGCATCGTTAGCCTGATTGCGTTTGGCGTTGACAGGCTAAAACCGGAGGGTGTGGTAGTCACGGACAACCATGGAAATATCCTTTCAGATTTTGAATCGGATGAGGATATTACCTATCTCACAAGGGCGAAGGAAGAGTGGAAAATCAAAGAGAGACTTAGATTGAGTATGCAGGGTGAAATTGATAAAAAATTAAAAGCTGTTCTTGGAGAAGATAAGGTTGATGTAGCGGTGGAGATCGAACTTGATTTTGATCAAAAAAAGGTGGAAAAGACAGAGTTTATTCCAATTATCAAAAGGCAGGATAACCCTGAAACACCTTACGACGAGACAGAAATAGAGATTAATGTGGTGAGGAGTGAGAAAAATACGTCTGAATATTTTGAGGGTGTGGGTTTTGTTCCCGAGGGACCGCCCGGAGTAGAACCGAACATTCCTCCGGGTTACAAGGAGGCTCTGGGGGAGGGCACCAGGTATGAGAAAACAGAAGAGGTTATAAATTATGAAGTGAGCCAGCAGGTTTCGAGTATTGAATCAGCGCCGTATAAAATACAGAGAGTATCTGTGGCAGTATGGGTAGATGGGATATGGAAGAAGGTATATGATGAAGACGGGGAGCCTGTAATTACGCAGGAGGGAGGAATAAAGCGGGATTATTTTGAGCGGACGCCTGAGGAACTGAAGAGCTTTGAAGAAATTGTAAAGGGCTCTATCGGGTTTAATGCTGCCCGTAAGGATACTGTTGTTGTTCAAAATATTCAGTTCGACAGGACGAAAGAGTTTGAACTTGAAGATGCGTATCTGAAGAAAAGAGAACAGATGAAAAAAACACTGGTTTCAGCGCTTATCGCACTGTTTTCTATATTCATAATAACCCTTGCGTACAGAGCGATTGCGCGGGAGGTCGCCAGAAGGAAGCGGATCAAAGAGGAAGAGCTTGCCCGCCAGCAGCAGTTAATGAGAGAAGCAGCGCTGAAATCTGCTGAAGAAGAAGGAGCCGAGGTTGAGCTTTCTGCAGAAGAGAAAGCCAGGCTGGAGATGCAGGAAAATGTCATGAGCCTGGCCAGAGACCACCCTGAGGAGGTTGCAAAACTTATCAGGACCTGGATCGCCGAAGAATGATGAATTAAATTTAAATTTGCTTTTTAAGGGGGAAAACATGGCAAAAGCTCAGGCGAAACCGATTCAGACAAGCCATGTAACTGGGGGAAAGAAAACCATCAGCGGCAGGCAAAAAGCTGCTATTTTTCTGGTAACTCTTGGATCAGAAGTATCTGCAGAAATATTCAAGCACCTTCGTGAAGATGAAATTGAGCAGCTTACCTTTGAAATAGCCCGTTTAGAAACGGTTGATTCCAGTGAACGGGATAAAGTACTGATGGAGTTCCAGGAACTCATGATGGCTCAGGATTTTATCTCTTCAGGCGGGCTGGATTATGCCAGGGACCTTCTTGAAAGAGCGCTCGGATCACAAAAAGCAATAGATATTATTAACCGGTTAACGTCTTCCCTTCAGGTAAGGCCTTTTGATTTTATAAGAAGAACAGATCCAAGCCATCTTTTAAACTTTATTCAGGGTGAGCATCCCCAGACAATAGCTCTTATTCTTGCTTATCTTGAGCCGAATAAAGGCTCTATTATACTCGGCTCACTTTCGGATGAAATCCAGGCGGATGTTGCCAGAAGAATAGCTACAATGGATAGAACCTCTCCTGATGTACTGAGAGAAGTGGAAAGGGTTCTTGAAAAGAAATTATCTACACTGGCGAGTGAGGATTATACTGCCGCGGGCGGTATCGGGACGATCGTGGATATTCTCAACCTTGTTGACAGGAGCACAGAAAAAACTATCATTGAGACTCTTGAAGAGGATGACCCGGAATTGGCTGAAGAAATAAAAAAGAGAATGTTTATTTTTGATGATATTGTCCTTCTCGATGACAGGGCAATTCAAAAGGTTCTGCGTGAGGTCGATACTCAGGATCTTGCGAAGGCATTAAAAGGCGTTGATTCAGAGGTCCAGGACAAGATATACAGAAATATGAGTAAACGGGCAAGCAGTCTGCTGAAAGAAGATATGGAGTTTATGGGACCCGTCAGATTAAAGGATGTGGAAGAGGCACAGCAGAAAATTGTAAGCATTATCAGGAAACTTGAAGAAGCAGGAGAAATTGTTGTTGCCCGGGCCGGAGAGGATGAGCTTGTTGTTTAGGAGGCCTATAGAACAATTGTCTGGAGGTACTTTTGGCAAGAAAAATATTTAAGGCATTCGAAGTCAAAGAAATCGGTTCTAAAGTTTTAATTGCTCCCCCGCACATCAAATCGACTAAAGCGGAAGAAGCAGAGGCGGTAGAAGAAGTCGAAGAGGTCCTGGAGCCTCAGCTGGGTGAAGAGATCGCGGAGGTTGAAATACCTCTGGTTGAAATAGAAAAGGAGAAGTTTCTCGAAGAAGCCGGGAAGATCAAAGAAGAGGCAGAAGCACAGGCCAAGAAAATAAAAGAAGAAGCAGAGGAAGAAGCCTTTAAAGTTTTACAGAAAAAGAGTGTTGAAGCGCGAAAAATGAAGGAAGATGCTCGGGATGAAGTAAAAACACTACTTGAGGAGGCAGAAAAAAAAGCCGGTGAAAAAGAGAACGAGGTAAAACAGCAGGTAGATTCTTTGATACAGGAAGCCAGAACAAAGGCATTTAATGAGGGGAGAGAAGACGGGTTTAAAACGGGGGAGGAAGAGGTAAAAAGGCTGATAGACAGGCTGCATGTAATTATCAATTCGGCAATTGATAAAAAAAAGAGGATTATTGAGAACACCGAGGAACAGTTAATAGATCTGATCCTGCTCATTTCGCGAAAGGTAATAAAGGTGATATCAGAAACAGAGAAAAATGTGGTTGTTGAAAATGTAAAGGAAGCTTTAAAAAAGCTTGGTAAAGAAACTGAAATTACAATAAGGGTGAACACGAAGGATTTAGGCCTTACCACAAAAAATAAGCGTGAGTTTATATCGCTTGTTGAAACCCTGGAGCACGTAAAGGTTGAAGAGGACGACAGGATCGGGCCGGGGGGCTGCATCATTGAAACAGCTTTTGGTGATGTAGATGCGAGAATACAGACACAGCTGCAGGTAGTGGAGGAAAAGATCCGGGAACTGGTGCCAATAAAAGGTTGATTATGGTACAGGGAATATTTGAAAAATATATGACCGCACTTGAAAGACTTGATACGGTAGTTTACGAAGGAACGATAAGTAAATCTATCGGTTTGCTTGTGGAGAGTAAAGGCCCGCTGGCTGGTGTCGGGGAACTTTGCCGGATCATTATACCGGAAAAAAACCTGGTGGTCCCCGCAGAGGTAGTTGGTTTTAAAAACTGTACTACTCTTCTCTTCCCCTATGATAATGACGGAGGTATAAAGTCAGGATTAAAGGTGGTTGCAACAGGTAAACCTCTCACTGCGTCTGTTGGAAATGCGCTTTTAGGGAGAGTTGTAAACACACTCGGAAAACCAATGGATGGAAAAGGCCCGATTGCTTATGATGAAGAATATCCCATTTTTAATGCCCCTCCCCATGTGCTCAGGAGGAAACGCATTACAGAGGTTCTTCCCACAGGTATAAAGTCTATTGATGGCTGCCTGACAATCGGGAAAGGACAGAGAATAGGAATATTCTCAGGAAGCGGCATCGGAAAGAGCATATTACTGGGCATGATTGCGAAAAATACTGCTGCTGCTGTAAATGTAATTGCTCTTATCGGAGAAAGAGGAAGAGAGGTCCGTGATTTTATAGAACGGGATCTGGGGACAGAAGGGTTGAGCCGATCTGTGGTGGTTGTCGCCACTTCTGATCAGGCGCCGATTGCCAGGATAAGGGCTGCTTATCTCGCCACGGCTATCGCGGAATACTTTAGAGATCAGGGAAAAGATGTTCTTTTTATGATGGATTCAATCACGAGATTTGCGCGGGCCCAGAGGGAAATAGGACTCGCGGTTGGGGAACCCCCTGCAACAAAGGGGTACACCCCGAGTGTTTTTTCCATTTTACCGAAGCTTCTTGAAAGAAGCGGAATGGCGGAAAAGGGCTCGATTACTGGAATTTACACAGTCCTTGTAGAGGGTGATGACATAAATGAACCTGTGTCTGATACTGTACGGGGTATCCTGGATGGTCATATAGTACTGTCCAGAAAGCTCGCGCAGAAGAATCAGTATCCTTCAGTTGATGTGCTTGCCAGTATCAGCAGGCTGACACCCTATATCGTTTCTAAAAAACATAAGAAAGCTATTAATATTCTGAAACAGGTACTGGCGTACTACTATGATGCTGAAGATCTAATTCAGATTGGAGCCTATGTGAAAGGTTCTGATGAAAAGATAGACTGGGCGGTCGAAAAAATTGATGAAGTTAATGGTTTCTTGAAGCAGGATATGGATGAAGGTCACAGTTTTGAAGATATTCAAAAGATGCTTTTTCAGATATTTCCAGAGGACAGTGATGAAGGTTAAACCGGTAAAAATTTGATATAAGGGAGTGTAGTCTTTGGAGAGGTTTGTGTTCAGGCTTGAAAATGTGCTCAGGCTGAGGAAAAAGATAGAGGAGGGAAAAGAGCTGGAGTTTTCAAGGAAGAAGGCTGAGCTTGTGAAAGTTGAAAATGAGATAAAGGATACAGAAAAAAAGTTTGGTACCTTCATCCACGAGAACTCGCACATAGAAGGGACATTTACTGTATTTGAGATTGTTGCTGTGGATAATTATATTCATAAAGTCAGGGGTAAAATAAAGCAGTTAAATGGCAGGAGGGTAGAAAGGGAACAACAGGCAATTGAGGCACTGGATGTGCTCAAAGAAGTTAGGAAATCCAGGAAGGTAATTGAGAATTTAAAAGAAAGGAAGCTTGAGAGATATCTTGAAGACCTCGAAAGAGAGGAGAATGCTGATATCGATGATGTTTCACAGAAAATAAGGCTAAACAGGGAGAGACTTACTATTGAGGATATTCCGATGGAGGAAATGTAATGTCCGGGAGCAGCATATTTCAGAATATTGAAAGTGTCCTTTTCAGGATAGATGAAATAAAGAGAAAGTACGGAGTACAGAGAAAAATTACCTACCCGGGATTTAATAACAGTTTTGAACAGAAGCTTCAAAGTGCGGAAACAAAAGCAGAACGGGTAACTCAAAAAACCGAAGAGAAAAGTGAAGGCCCCGTGCCTGCGGTGCAGAGCGGTGAAAAAGGAACATCCCCTAAAAGCACCGGCGGTTTAGAAGAAATAATAAAAGTAGCCTCTCAAAAGTATAGAATACCTGAATCTCTTATCAGGGCGGTAATAAAGCAGGAGTCGAACTTTGATCAAACGGCTGTTTCGAATAAAGGCGCAATGGGACTTATGCAGATAATGCCTGATACAGCGAAGCTTCTTGGTGTTGAGGACGCTTTCAATGCTGAAGAAAATATTTTCGGCGGTACCAGGTATCTACGGGAGCTCATAAATGTTTATGAGGGAAACCTGAACAAAGCGCTTGCCGCCTATAATGCCGGTCCCGGCAGGGTTGGGGAAGATATCCCTGATATTCCTGAAACTAAGAAATTCATCCAATCGGTGCTGGATTATTACGATACATTTTCAAACCATAGATAATTGGAGGGTTTAAATGAGCGCAGCATCAACAATCACAAACCTTCTTAAAGTTATTTTTCTGGTGCTGCTTATACTGGTGATCACGCTCGGGGGTATCTACTGGTTTGACCATCTTGGGATGGTGGACTATAAAAATTATGTCGGGCCCTTTGAGAAATATCTTCCCGCTTTTATGAAGAGAGGTGTGGAAGTATCAGAAGATCCTCTGCTTCTTGAGGAAGAGTTTTTTAAAAAAAGGGAAGATATACTTCTTGCCAGGACAAAGGAGCTGGAATTGGAAAAACAGGTGTTTGAGCAAAGGTCACTTGAGTTACAGGAGATTGAGGCAAAGTTAGCTGAAGAGGCGAACCGGTTGGAGGAAGAGAAAAAAGTGTTAAGCGAAAAACTTCGTGAATACGATAATTATAAGGAAAATATAAAAAGGCAGGCAGGGTATTTAACAAATATGCCGCCGCCTGCTGCTGTTGAGAGGATTTCCAAACTCGACGACCTTCTCGCGATTGATATCCTCAGACAGATAGATAAGGAAGCTGAAGAAGAGGGAAAGGTTTCAGTCGTGCCCTATTTTCTCAGTCTCATGGATCCTGATAAAGCTGCGACATTACAGAGAAAGATGACAAAGGTTGGTGAATAGATGATTAGTACTCCCGGTATGGCTGAAGCTCAGAGTGTTAAGGCTCATGGTAAGAAGCCTGAAAAGATCAAGAATACGTCTGTTGAATCCGGGGATCAGCAGTTTTCTACGCTTCTCGGGCATTGGCACAGGATACAGGGAGAGGGCGCTAATGACCAAAAAGTTAAACCTAAAAATCCTGATAAGAATATAGCGAAGAAGAGTGTTAAATCCGGAAAGAAAATAATTTTCCTGATCAAGCAGCTCGCGGGAGATGTGAGTCCCGGGTCACGGAGTCCCGGAAGCGGACGTCTTAAAGGAAAGGTAATTTTCAATAAAAGGGTAAATCCGGCCCCTGAGCAGAAAACGGAAAAACAGCAGAAGAAAGGATTTCAGGGCGGAAATATACATAGAAGAAGAGCATCGTTTTTCCATAATAGCCTCTTGAGAAAAGGGAAGAAGATATATTTACGGACACTGGGATCTGTAAAATACACGGGAACAGTAAAGAAAAATTCGGTAAACTCGTTTAAGGAAAAAATTAAAAACAAAAAATATGTAAAAATAAAAGGATACGGTAAAAGGAAGAATATCGGGTTTGGTGAAAAGTATGATACAGTTACGATTAAGTCGAAAAATGCTGCGGAGCAGTTTCTTAGTGACGATTTGAAAGAGGCCCGGGACTCTTCAGGAGGCAAAAAGGCCGCTCAAGGCGGGAGAGAGTTCTCTTTTGCCTGTTTAAAATATGAAAACAATATTCCAAACACGGTCACAAAACTGGATTATCAAATTCATAGAAGTGCCGATGAGATATTTAATGATATAGTTAAGCAATTTTCGATGGTTGTAAAAAAGGGAGGGGGAGAGGCAAAGGTTGTGTTGCAGCCTGAGGTTCTCGGGCAGGTGAAGCTGAGTCTGAAACTCTATAATAACGAGGTAAACACCTTTATGGTTGTTGATAACCAGGCTGTAAAAGAATTAATCATGAGCAGGCTCAACATTCTTGAGCAGAATCTTTTGGAGCAGGGTTTCAGCCTCGGCTCTTTTGAGGTTGAGGTGAAGGACAGGAATACAGAGCCTGAAACCGCGGGAAAGGATGTGAAAAAGGGGCCGGGTATAAATAACATTGAAGATGAGGATCAGGATTTAGAGATTAGCAGGGCTTCAATGTCAGGCCTTCCGTGGATTTCTACTGTTGTGAATATTACAGTATAGGAGAAGAACATGGATGTTCCATTAGCAATGAGTACAAACGAATTGTTCAAGACAAAGGTTCAGGTGGAAAGTTTTAATAAAACTTTGGTAAGAAATGGTAGAAAAGCAAGCAATATACTCGGAAAAGAAGATTTCCTTCGGTTGCTTATTGTACAGCTTGAAAATCAGGACCCGACAAGACCCTTTGAAGATAAGGAATTTATTTCGCAGATGGCACAGTTTTCTTCTCTGGAACAGATGACGTCCATGAATAAGACGCTCTCCAGTCTTATAGCTAACTATAAAGTGACACTTTCCTATTCTCTTTTAGGAAAGCAGGTAGATGTGCTGGACAGTGCAACAGGGGAAAAAAATAGCGGTGTTGTTTCAGAAATAAACTTTGGAAGTAGAATGTTCGGGAATGACGCCCCAAGAATATCCTTTAATGGTTTAAGTTACAGCATAGATGACGTTATAAAAGTTAAAATGTGAAAGGTTTACATACATTCCGGGAGGGGAAATGTGCTAAAATAATAAGGAGTGTGTTCCCATGATGCGATCTCTTTACTCTGGTGTTTCGGGATTAAGAAATCATCAGATCAGGATGGATGTTCTAGGCAACAACATTGCCAATGTTAACACCTACGGTTTTAAAAAAAGCAGGGTCTCTTTTCAGGATATTTTGTCTCAGACAATTTCAGGAGCTGCCGCTCCCACCGCGGAAAAGGGAGGGGTCAATCCGAAACAGGTAGGCCTCGGGATGAATATAGCGAGCATTGATAAAATCTTTACACAGGGAAGCCTGCAGACGACAGGATTAAACCTTGATCTTGCAATCCAGGGTGAAGGGTTCTTTGTTTTGAGTAAAGGTGAGGAGCAGTTCTTTACAAGGGCCGGAGGGTTCGGCCTTGACAAGAACGGTACAGTTGTTAATCCCGCGAATGGTCTTAGAGTACAGGGCTGGCAGGCAGTCAAGGCCGGAACTGAGTACCTTATAAATACAAGCGGTGAAATGGAGGATATCATAATCCCGATCGGCGGGAAAGATCCTGCGAAAGCGACTGAGATTATCAGGTATAAGAGTAATCTTGATTCTGAAACTCCGCTTCTGCCGGTAGGCCGCGCTCCAACCCCTGAGGAACTATTAAATTCGACCGTTGTAACGAATATAGATACCTATGACAGTTTGGGAAACGTGCGCAGGGTTACCGTTGAGTTTACAAGAGTGCAGGGTGAACCAAACACCTGGCTGGTTACGGCTTCAGTGGGGGGCGCGGACCCTGCCAATCTCACCTTTGATGTGGGTGGACAGAACACCAATGATTCGAATTCAATTTTAATGAGATTTAATAGTCAGGGGGCGCCTGTTTCGATTGAGGACAGCCCTGTAACACCGGGTGCACCGCTCGATACAATCACAGACGGACAGCTTGTAGCTGCTCTTAACGTCAGTTTTCCCGCGGAAGGTATAACCCAGACGATTAATATCGATCTTGGAACTGCCGGTAGCTTCCATGGTATAACGCAGTTTGCGGCGCCATCTTCGACCAAGGCGTATGAGCAGGATGGGTATGGGATGGGATATCTTCAGTCGTTCACAGTTGATAGTTCCGGGATAATCACGGGTGTATATACAAATGGGAAAAAGGCCCCGATTGCTCAGGTAGCGCTCGCGACTTTTATCAATTCGCAGGGATTGGCGACAGCCGGGGATAATACATTTTTACAAACAAATAATTCAGGTCTTGCAAACATCGGGTCAGCAGAGACAGGTGGACGCGGGAAAATCACAGCCGGAACTTTAGAGATGAGCAACGTGGATCTTGCTGAACAGTTTACAGATATGATTGTCACCCAGAGAGGGTTTCAGGCAAATTCAAGAAGCATAACAACATCGGATCAGATGCTTCAGGAACTATTAACCCTGAAACGGTAAAAACTATAAGCTGAGCTAGAGGTTCTGTTTTGATAAAGGTAACACGGCTAAATGGAGTAGAATACTGGCTGAATCCTCATGTTATAGAAATGATGGAAGTTAGGCCGGATACAACTTTAACCCTGGGATCGGGTAAAAAACTTGTGGTGAAAGAATCCCCCGAAGAAATATGTGATGAGATTGTAGAATACAGGCAAAAACTCGGGCAGTTCGGGAATGAGAAGTAGGATTCTCCTGTATAATAAATAAACATTTTTTATAAATTTTTTATAAAAAGAGGCTTTTCAATATGGATATAGCGACACTCGGGGGTCTTGGAATTGGAGCTTTCTTTGTTATTTTAGGTATTGTTATTGCCGGAGGAATGGGCGGGCTTTTCAGTTTTATAAATATACCGTCAGTTTTAATCACAGTCGGCGGCTCTTTTGGCGCGATTATGGTTGCAAATTCCATCTCGAGGGTCCTCGGCCTGATGAAGATTATGATGAATGCGATTAAAACAAAACCCATGGAAACAGGCAGAATTATTTCGATGATAGTAACATTTTCTGAGAAAGCGAGGAGGGAGGGCCTTCTGGCTCTGGAGGATGACCTCGATGAACTTGAAGACGAATTTCTCAGAAAAGGAATACAGCTTGTAGTGGATGGTACTGATCCCGAGATAATACGGAACATAATGGAAACCGAGCTCAATAACATGATTTCACGGCACCAGGATGGAATTAAGATATTTGAAGACTGGGGAGCCTTCGCGCCGGCTTTCGGAATGATCGGGACACTCATCGGTCTTATTCTCATGCTCTCCAATATTGAAGATAAGAGCGCGATCGGGCCCGGAATGTCCACGGCACTTATAACAACCTTATATGGAGCCTTTCTTGCTAATCTTGTGTTTTTGCCCATAGCCGCTAAGCTTACGTATGTGGATAAACAGGAGGTTCTTTTAAGAGAAATTATGATCGAGGGGACCCTCTCAATTCAATCCGGAGATAATCCCAGAATTGTAAAAGAGAAGCTTGTTTCCTTTCTGACGCCAGAGATGAGGGTACAGGTTGAAGAAACGGGAGAAGGCGAGTGAATATATTGATTTTAGCTATATTAAGGAAAAGATTATATTGATTTTTATGAGCTATTTTTATTATATTTAAAAAGGAAGTTTGTTGAAAAGGTAACAGTATGCCAAAGCCAACAAAGAAGGTGAGAAAGGGGGCACCTGCCTGGCTGCTTACCTATGGTGATATGACTACACTTCTTCTGACCTTTTTCATTCTAATGTTTACCACGGCTGAAATTGAAGGGAGAGAACTCCAGTTGATCCTTTCCGCCTTCAAGGGGTCACTTGGTATGTTCAAAGGCGGCATGACCCTTTCAGAAGGCGTGCTGGCTGAACTGGGCCAGCAGGTCGAAAGCCTGCCCGCTAAGGAAAGAGGCAACCAGCTTGCAAAGGCTATTGAAAAAGCGGTTTCTATATTTCAACCGGAGGTGAAAAGCAGGAAGGTAAAGATAACGGAGGATCAAAGGGGAATTGTTATATCCCTTGTTGCCGATGCCTTCTATGAATCCGGCAGCCCGGAGCTCACCCAGGAGGGGCTGACTGTTATTGACAAGCTGGGACAGTTTTTAAGCAGCGGGGAATTTGAAGAAAACGACATAAGGGTCGAGGGGCATACTGATAACACCCCTGTTTCTCCTGACAGTGCGTTCTACTTTCAATATCCCACCAACTGGGAACTCTCCTCAGCAAGGGCGGTAAAAATTATTAGAATCCTGAATGAGGAACATAACATACGTGGAGATAATCTTGAGGCAATAGGATACGGAGAGTACCAGCCTGTTGAAACAAACGATATCGAGGAGGGAAGGGCCTACAACAGGCGGATAGAGATAGTAATCATGAGAAAGAAGGAGTATTCATAAGATGCGGTTAAAACCATGGTGCAGCCTATAGCCGCAACTTAAGACAGCCAATTTAGCGACAGCTTATTTTTCGTACATCAGGCAAAAGTTAAAGAGTAATTACATGTAGGGAAGGGGTTTGCAATGGCAGATACAGAAGAGACCGTTGAAGATATTGAGGGTACTGAAGAGGAAGAGGAAGTGATGGAAGCCGGTGGCCCCGGTAAAAAAATCTTCGGCCCATCAATGATAAAAATGCTGGTTATTATTGCCGGAGCCCTTGTGATGATAATAATCTCAGGAACTATAGCCTATTTTGTAGCACAGAAAGTGGGAAAACCTCCGGCTACTGAAAAAACTTCCCCCGAAAAAGTGCAAAAGGTCAAGCCGCTGAATTACTTTGATATGAGGGATTTCAGTATCAACACGAGTGATATTGATGAGCCTCACTTCGTAAAGCTGACTATTTCGCTCGGGTATGAGGCACTAACAGTTGAATTACAAACAGAATTGGGGGCAAGGAGGCAGGAGCTGCGTGATATAGTTATTTCTGTTGTCGGGAGTAAGAAGTTCAGCGATTTGAATACTCAGGATAAGAGGAATGAGCTTAAAAAGGATCTTCTAAAGAGAATTAATGATGTATTAATTAACGGCCAAATAACGGGGATTGCGTTTACCGAGTTTGTCATTACCTAGGTACTTATTCCCGGCTTTTTTTTTCAGGATAACTTTAATTGATTTTTTTTCATATTAGAGTAGTATATTATAGAGTTAAAATAGAAAAGTGGTGATGGATTATGACAGAGGTTCTCTCTCAAGACGAGATAGATCAGCTATTAACAGCCATATCAACAGGTGAGGTTGAGGGTGAAGAGGCCTTAAGAAAAGCTGAAACAAGAAAAATAAAGATATATGATTTTAAAAGGCCGGATAAGTTTTCCAAGGACCAGATTAGAACACTCCAGATGATGCACGAGACCTTTGCCCGTTTAACAACAACCTCGCTGTCAGCTCAGTTGCGGACAATTGTACATGTTCATGTTGCTTCCGTTGACCAGCTGACTTATGAAGAGTTCCTCAGGTCTATACCGAATCCGACTACTCTTGCTGTAATAAATATGGATCCCCTTAAAGGGAGTTCAATCCTTGAAATTGATCCATCAATTACCTTTACCATCATAGACAGGCTGTTCGGAGGTCCGGGAGAGGCAGCAAAAATCAACAGGGAGCTTACCGATATTGAGCTGTCTGTTATTGAAGGAATAATTGTAAGAATTCTGGGTAATTTGCGGGAGGCATGGTCAAATGTTATTGATCTGAGGCCAAGACTCGGCAATATAGAGACAAATCCTCAGTTTGCTCAGATTGTCCCTCCAAGCGATATGGTGGTCTTAATAACCCTTGAGACAAAGGTCGGCGATGTAGAAGGTATGACTAACTTCTGTATACCCTATCTTACTATCGAGCCTATAATATCAAAACTTTCTGCTCAGTACTGGTATTCAAGTATAAGAAAGGGAGGAACCACTGAAAACCTTGCAATCTTGAAACAAAGGCTGGAAACAGTCCTGGTAGATATTGGGGCAGAGCTAGGAGAGCTGGAAATCAGTGTAAAAGATGTATTGAATTTACGGAAGGGAGATATTATTAAGCTGGACCGGACCAAGGTTAATGATGATATGGAATTGAAGATAGGGACAATGAAAAAGTTTTACGTGAGGCCCGGAGTTGTGGGAAGTCGTCTTGCTGTACAGATTACCGGAAGGATTGAGTCTTATCAGGATGAAGATGAGATGTTTAAAGAAATTGAAGGGGGAGAATTATGAGTGATGGTTCTCTATCACAGGAAGAAATAGATGCATTGCTGCAGGGCGCGGATGATCTTGGTTCTTCAATGGATGCCGGAGAGGCGCTCGGCGGGCTTACAGGGGCACCTTCAGCAGGATTGACAGAAAAAGAAGAAAATGAAATAAGTATACTTTCGGGTGAAGTAGCACAGTCAATGGGAGTAACTCTGTCGACCATAACCGGAAAAGATGCCCAGGTTTCAAATCCGCAGCTAAAAGTTCTGACCAGGGATGATTTTATTTCTCAAGTCTCCGGAAAAAACGTTCAAATAACCGCTGATTATAGTGAAGGAATAACAGGGAAACATTCGTATATTATTACTGAAGAAGCGGCGAAACAGATTTCAGCATTAATGATGGCCCAGGAGGAAGGTGAGCTTACAGAAATGGCATTATCAGCACTAACAGAGGGTTTCAGCCAGATGTCAGGTGCGTCAATGAATGTTTTTGAAGATATAGCTGGAGTCTCTGTTAAGACCGGGGCCCTGCGGGCAGAAATCAGAGAAAACCCTTCAGATTTAGATCTGCCTGATGGAAGTTTTTTAAGAGTACGGTTTGATTTTACATCCAATGGAAGTTCATCTGTTATAGATGAAATCTTCGATATTAACACCGCTAAATCTCTTGCAGCTGAGATATTCACAAAAAAGGGAATAAGTGTGCAGGAGGCTCCTGCACCTCAGAGTGCCGCGGCATTCCAGCCTGGTATTCAGCAGAACGTACCTGTTACGGGACCTGATACAGCTTTCGGACAGGGTAATATTGGCGTGCAGCCTGTTCAGTTCGCTCCTCTGTCACCGGCTGAGCAATCAGGGGTAACCGGAAATATCGGTCTTCTGATGGACGTTTCGATGCAGCTCACCGTTGAGCTGGGGAGAACAAAGATGCTCATCAAGGACATTCTTGGTATGGGTGAAGGAACAATTGTTGAACTTGATAAACTTGCAGGTGAGCCTGTGGACCTGCTTGTAAATGGCAAGCTGATCGCCAAAGGCGAGGTGGTTGTAATAGATGAAAATTTTGGAGTCAGGGTAACAGATATTATCAGTCCGATGGACCGGATAAATAATCTGGAATAGAAAAAGGTCAATTAGAATGTAAGTAAGGGTGTCAAAACGGGAGGGGAAATTATTGTTTGCTTTTATAAAGCGCGGATGTATTCTATTTTTATATCTTCTGATAGTAACTCTATGCCTGCCCCTCCTAATCTATGCTGAAAATATTGATAAAGCGTCAGAAGCTCCGGTGGAAGAAAATATCGGGCAGCCTGCCGACCGGGAGGGAAACCCTGCTGAACCTGCCTACGAGTATACAGAGCCTGAATTTGGTAGAAACAGGATATCCTATCCTCTACTTGTTTTACGAACTATTGCCATTTTAGCAGCCATTATTGTAGGTATATATTTAATCTTACGCTTATTTTTAAAAAGTAGGAATAAAATTGTGACGGATACCGGGTTAATTAAGGTACTTTCGAGTTATCCATTGGCGGCTAACAGGGTAATTCAGGTTGTCGAGATTGCTGGTAAAATAATGATTTTAGGTGTATCTGAATCAAGCATAAATCTCATTACAGAGGTAGAGGATCAGGAATTCATAGATAAAATAAAACTATTGAGCAGTAAAGAATCAAAAGCTGGAGGGAGTTTTAAGGATCAAATTTTTAAACTTATGGGAGGAAAGGGGTTTCAAAAGGCAGGGCAGATATCCAATATCAACAGTTATAAAAAGAGGGTCAGTAAATTCCGAAAGCTCTGAGAGGAGGTTTTTTTTTGAGGATTATGTATAAATATTTATAACTTGTAAAAAATGCTTTAACTTTTGCATTTATTGGGAGGGGAAATGGGTAAAAAATTTAGAAAAGTAAAAAAAGGGGTAGTGGTTTTTTTCTTTGCAGTACTCTTTTTACTTGTCATTTATCCAGGAGAAAATTTTGCTCAGGAAAGGATTCCTATTCCAAGAATAGGTATAACGCTGGATGAAGCACAGGAACCCCGCGATGTTGCACTTTCACTTGAAATCCTCTTTCTTTTGACTATTCTGAGTCTTGCTCCTGCAATAATTATTTCCGTAACTTCTTTTACAAGAATTGCCATTGTCTTTTCTTTTATGCGAAGGGCTCTTTCCACACAGCAGGAACCGCCAAATCAAATATTGATGGCGCTTGCTATTTTCCTTACCATCTTTATTATGGCGCCCACGATTCTGGAGGTAAATAATGTTGCGATTAAGCCGTACTTTGAAGAAGAGATTAATGCCACTGAAATGTTCCAGAGAGGTATTGTGCCTGTGAGAGAATTTATGTTCAGGCAGACCAGAGAAAAAGATATAGCCCTGTTCTTAAATCTTGGTAATATCGAAAGACCTCGAAATCAAAGTGAGGTGCCTACATATGTAATAATACCTGCCTTTATTATAAGTGAACTGACAACGGCATTCAAGATAGGGATACTTCTGTTTATTCCGTTTATTGTAATAGACCTTGTTGTTGCCAGCACCCTTATGTCAATGGGGATTATTTTTCTTCCACCTATTATGATATCACTTCCTTTTAAAATAATTTTATTTATTCTGATTGACGGGTGGCATCTGTTAACATTTCAGATTGTAAATAGCTTTAGATAAGGAGAAGAGTAAAGTGTCGGTTGGATTTGTAGCAAATATTATGGGTCAGGCTGTATTTCAGGTATTATTAATGGCAGCCCCAATGCTCGGGCTGGGATTGCTTGTTGGTCTTACTATAAGCATATTTCAGGCCACTACCTCAATACAGGAACAAACACTTACTTTTGTACCGAAAATTGTTGTTGTGCTGGGGTCTCTTGTAGTTTTTGGAGCATGGATGGTAAACAGTATGATCAACTTTACTATGCGTATTTTTGGATACATTCCTGAAATGGTGAAATAAGCTGTTGAGGCTGTCCCTTAACATGTAAAATAGCTCTTTAGGTACAGAATTCTGTTTAATTTATAGCATCAAATGTATAATCTGTATGTATGGGATAGCCTAATAAGAGGTTGTGAGACAGCCTCTGTTATATATTCTTTTATATGTTCATAGGGTAGTAAATGGAATATTTTGTTGAAAATTTTCAAATATTTCTTCTGATTCTTGTCCGGATGTTAGGAATGTTTGTTGCTGCCCCCTTCTTTTCCAGCGGGGTCATTCCAATAAGGATCAGAGCTGTATTTGCCGTGTATATAGCTGCGTGTATTTTTCCAATGGTAGTAAATCATATTGCAGAAGTACCTGAAAACATGATTTCCTACGCGATATTAATAGGATCTGAGGCGCTTATTGGTATATTTATAGGGTTTCTACTATCAATCATTTTTGTGGCTTTTCAGTTAGCCGCTCGTTTTTTCAGTTTTCAAATGGCACTGGGTATTGCCCAGGTGATGGACCCGATTTCTCAGGTAGGTATCAGCCTGGTAGGGCAGCTATGGACGTTGATGGGAATAATGATATTTATTGCAATCAACGGGCCTCATATGCTCATAATGGCGACCTTTGAAAGCTATAAAACCGCTCAGGTATTTAAGATAATACAGGATAGCAGAACGGTTTTTATAGCACTGGCAGATTCAATGGGGGCAATGTTTCTGGTTGCGTTAAAGCTTGCTTTTCCCATTCTGATCACACTGTTTGTCCTTTCAGTCACTCTTGGTCTCCTTGCAAAGGCTGCCCCGCAGATGAATATCTTTATGCTTGGTTTTCCAATACAGATAGGTGTAGGATTTTTAATCATGATTGCTGTCATTGGTGCGATAGCATTCGGTATGAGCAGCGCGCTGAATAAAACGTTTGAAGGGCTTTTTGATTTTATACATGCCCTCGGAGGATAACCTGTCGTGCCCGAATTTTCAGTAAAAAAATTAAATCCTATAGATGAACTCTTTTTTGAAACCTTTGAGTGCTTCCAGTTCGACTTACAGCTTTTCGCTGCAGAAGATGAAGGGAGAACTGAAGAACCGACAGAATATAAGAAGAGAAGGGCCAGGGATGAGGGCAAAGTAGTAAAAACTCAGGAACTTCCTTCTGCTCTTGTGCTGCTGTTTGGTTTTTTTCTAATATTCATTATTTCCAAAAGTATATTTAAAAACATGCTGCAGATGATGGAATATTTTCTGAATCTAATACCGGATGTTGTTAACTCTGGTGAAAATGTCATATTTTTGCTGAAGCCTGTTTTACCCATACTCTTCAAAATAATAGCGCCCATATTGGGGGTTGTTTTCATTGCGGCTTTAATAGGAAACGTTATCCAGGTTGGGTTTCGTTTTTCAACAAAGCCCATACAACCTGATCTTTCAAAGATTAATCCCAATCCGATACGATTCTTTACAAAGGTACTCTTTTCAAAACAGACAGTGATGAACCTTGGAAAATCAGTATTCAAAATTGCCACTATTTCGATTGTGGCCTTTTTTCTCGTTAGAAAAGATATCTACGGAATAATGAGGACAATAGACATGGGTGTCCTGCAGGCGATGAGCCTTTGTTTTTCAATTGCCTTCAGACTGGTCATGGTTGTGAGTGGGATTCTGCTTATTCTGTCAATCCCGGACTATTTATTTCAGAGGCAACAGCACATTGAATCATTGAAAATGACAAGACAGGAACTTAAAGAAGAGCGTAAGCTGCTGGAGGGTGATCCATTACTGAGGGCGCGTATGAGGGAGAGACAACGGGATTACGCGAGGAGAAGGATGATGCAGGAGGTGCCGGAGGCGGATGTTGTTATTACAAACCCGGCCCACTATGCCGTTGCGTTAAAATATGAACCGCTTAAGATGGGAGCACCGGTATGTGTTGCAAAAGGCCAGGATCTGATCGCACAGCGCATAAAACAGATTGCTGAGGAGAATGATATTTCGATCATTGAAAATAAACCTCTTGCCCGGGAGCTGTTCAGGAGAGTTGAGATCGGAGATGAAATTCCTGATGACCTGTTTACAGCTGTTGCTGAAGTTATCGCATTCGTTTATAAGCTCAAAAAAAAAGGTGTGGTAAACGCTTAGTTCTATAAGCCGGTTTATGGTTTTATCAATTAATATTTGGTTGTTTTGTACCAGCTCTCTCCGGTATTTTAATACCGGCTTTATTGCTTAAAAATGAATAATTATGTATAAACCATAGGCGAGCAATAAAATCGCATAATGATTGAAAGTTTACTTGCCTAGACCGATACTGTAATATGGGCTGGCGTCTGTAAATAAAACATTCTTAAAATGTATTTAGAAGCGTAATTAGCTGTATCGTTGCTGGAACGGCAGGTTTTGGAAATACCGGGGGAGGGGAAAATGGCGCGTGAGACAGAAAGCAGGGCCTGGTGGCAGAGGACGGATATTTTCATTGCAATAGGTGTCGTTGGAGTCGTCCTGATGCTTATTATTCCTGTTCCTGCTATAATCTTAGATTTCCTGATTGCTATCAGCTTCGCCCTTGGCCTGATTACTCTCGTCACAATCATGTACATGGGCCGGGTTCTTGAGCTTTCCGTTTTTCCCTCTTTGCTTCTGATATCAACAGTGTACAGACTGGCAGTGAATGTATCATCCACCCGTCTTATTCTGCTAGAAGGGCCTGATTTTAAAGGTAAACTCATCCAGGCATTCGGACAGTTTGTTGTTGGAGGAAACTATGTTGTCGGGATAATCATTTTTCTTATCCTCATTGCTGTCCAATTCATTGTTATTACAAAAGGTGCGACAAGGGTGTCCGAGGTCGCGGCAAGGTTTACCCTGGACGCTATGCCGGGGAAACAGATGGCCATCGATGCTGATGTTTCGGCAGGTTTGGTTACCGAGGAGGCAGCCATTCAAAAAAGGCTTGATATACAGAGAGAGGCTGATTTTTATGGAGCAATGGACGGTGCGAGTAAGTTTGTACAGGGGGATGTGAAAGTTGGCCTTTTAATAACAATTATTAATATAGTCGGCGGTTTGATCATCGGTATGGCTATGAGAGGAGAATCTCTAAGAGATGCTGTCGCCACCTACACAATGCTGACTATAGGAGATGGACTTGTTTCCCAGATCCCTTCACTCATGATGTCTACTGCCACAGGTATAATTGTAACACGGGCTGCGGCGATGAATGACCTCGGAACAGAGCTCACTTCTCAGCTTTTATCTCAGCCGAGAACTCTCTGGATAGGTGCAGGTTTCCTTATCTTTCTATCAATATTACCGGGGTTTCCGAAATTTCCGCTTATATTTCTTGGTATTATGCTCGGCTTTTTTGGAGTATACTTGAGGAGAGGATTAAAGTTAAAGGAGGAGACCGGGCCGGAATTGAAGAAAGGGGCAGAGGAGGCGGCAAAAGGACCGGAGAGTGTGCTCGGTTTACTCCAGATCGATCCAATAGCTCTTGAGATAGGGTATAATCTCATCCCGCTTGTAGATCAGGAGCAGGGAGGAGATTTGCTTGAAAGGGTGACTATGATCAGAAGGCAGGGTGCGATTGAGCTTGGTTTGATCTTTCCCCCTATAAGAATACGGGATAATATGAGGCTGGAGCCCAATGTCTACTCTATCAAAATTAAGGGGATAGAGGTTGGAGCGGGCACGATTCGAATGGGAAAGTACCTTGCCATGAATCCCGGCCAGATAGAGGAAAAGGTTGAAGGTGAAGAGACTGTTGAGCCGGCTTTCGGGCTCCCGGCGATCTGGATTGATGAAGCCAATAGAGAAAAGGCTGAAAGATTGGGGTATACAGTCGTGGATTCACCATCGGTTATTGCGACCCACCTGACCGAGATCATAAAAACTTATGCAAGCGAAGTGCTGGGAAGACAGGATGTGCAGGCACTTTTGAACTCACTGCGTACAGATTATCCGGCGGTTGTTACTGAAGTGGAAAAATCAGGGGCCGCGGTTGGTGATATTCAGAAAGTATTAAAAGGTCTACTCAGGGAAGGAGTATCAATAAGGGACCTTATAACCATTATGGAAACTATTGCCGATTATTTTGCGGTGATCAAAGCCCCTGACGAACTTATTGAGCTCGTTCGCCAGGCACTTTCAAGGCAGATCTGTCAGCAATACTCTGATAGTGAAAAGAAGATATCTGTAATCACTGTATCAAAAGATGTTGAGGAAGAGATAAAAAACTCTATCGAGGTGACCGAGAGAGGAAAAAGATTCTCAATGGAACCTGTCAAGCAGAAAAAATTGTTAACAGTTATTTCCGAAGAATCGAAAAAGGTCAAAGAGCTGGGCCTGAAGCCGGTATTCCTCACATCGCCTGAGATCAGAACAATTTTCAGTAATTTAGTTACCCCCATTATGCCAAATGTTGCTGTGTTGAGCAGTTTAGAAATTACTCCCGATATTCGACTGGAAGCTGTTGGAAATATCGCACTTTATGAAGAAGCGAGGCAATAATGATATACAGAACATTTAAAGCGCCAACTTATAATGAAGCGGTATTAAAAGCAAAGATTGAAATGGGCAGCAATGTGTACATAATCGGGAGGAAGGCGATTAAAGAGGGCGGTTTTTTGGGAATGTTCGCGAAGAATTTTAGTGAAATTACTGTTGCGAAAAATGAAGATGATAATAACAAAGTGAAGAATACTGCTTCCGGGGGAATGGCCTCACAGCCCCGGAACGTTTTTAACCAGGCGGAAAATGATAAAAAGTGGTATGAAAGTGGTATTTTAAAAGAATTGAGTGAAATAAAAAACCGTCTAAAAGAAATAACTGATGTTAAAAATGTGGAAACGGATAGCTCTCATTTTAATAAACTTATTGCTGTTCTATTAGCTAATGATTTCCCGCAGGATTATATAAACCAGCTGCGGGATGAGTTTGAAAATGAGTTAACAGTCAAGGAGTCACATGATCCTAAAGTTTTAGAGGAGAAATTCAGGGAACATATCCTTAAATCGATTGAAATATCGGGCCCGATTCAGTTAGGAAACGGCAGGCCGTCGGTAGTGGTTCTGGTCGGGCCGACCGGTGTGGGAAAAACCACTACAATCGCAAAACTTGCCGCTTCATTCGGTGTTTTGCAGAAGCATAAAGTCGAATTGCTTACAATTGATTCATACAGGATTGCCGCGATAGAGCAGCTCGGCAAATACGCGGAATTAATGCAGCTTCCATTCACTATAATAAATACAAGGGAAGAGTTTAAAAGCGCGGTTAAAAACAGTAAATCGGATTTAATCTTTGTGGATACCGCCGGCAGGTCCCAAAAAAACAATCTTGGGCTTGCTGAATTACGAAGTATCCTCGATGGTATAAATTCAAACCTGGATATTCACCTTGTTTTAAGTGCTACAACAAAATATCGAGATGCGCTGGATATTATGACACGGTTTAATCAACTCATGTATAATAAAATTATAATTACAAAGATAGATGAAACGAATACAATCGGGTCCCTTTTGAGTATTATGAACAGGGAGAAAAAGCTTTCTTACATAACAACAGGTCAGAGTGTTCCTGATGATATTGAGCTTGCCGGGAAGGAAAAGTTGCTGGACATGATAGTATTTGAAGATTTTTACGCCGGATAGCCGTCCGTATAATGATAATGGAGGGATTTATGCTGTACAGAACAAATGCCCAGGAAGGAATTCAGAAGGATCAGGCTGAAAGGCTGAGACTGATAATGAAAGATAAGAATGTGAAATCTGAAGTTGCAGGGCGGGGTCCGCGGGTAATCACCATATCGAGCGGAAAGGGTGGAGTCGGAAAGACCAATATTGCTATTAACCTTGCTATTGCATTTTCGGACATAGGCAGAAAAGTAGTTGTAATGGATGCGGATCTTGGACTTGCGAATGTCAATGTAATACTGGGTATAATTCCTAAGTTTAACCTCTATCATGTCATTAAAAAGCAGAAAAAAATACGTGATATCATTGTTGATACGCAGTATGGTATACAGATAGTTGCCGGAGCGTCAGGGTTTTCCCAGCTTGCCAATCTTGACGAGGAGGAGAGAAGCACGTTTGTGGAAGGATTAAAGGATCTGGCTTATGCTGATCTTATTATTATCGATACAGGTGCCGGCGTTTCTCAGAATGTACTTTCTTTCTTAAGAGCCGCAGATGAAGCTATTATTATAACAACCCCTGAACCTACAGCAATTACCGATGCATACGGTATTATTAAGAGCATCTCTGCCGAGGTTAACGGCCCAAACATTAAACTTGTTGTTAACAGGGTTGATTCTGTAATGGAGGGAAAAAAGGTTGCAGAACGAGTTATAAACATAGCCGGCCAGTTTTTAAACATCAAGGTGGATAATCTGGGGTTTATTTTTGAAGACGTGGTTGTCAAGAGGGCGGTTATTAAACAGGATCCATTTATCAAGAGTGCCCCGAATAGTAAGGCATCACAATCCATAAAACATCTTATGAGCAGGCTTTCGAACATAGAGTACCGTGAAGGCGGGGGGTTTTCAAGGTTTTTAAAGAGTGTATTTGGAGGGAAATATTAACTAAATTGGTGTATGATACTGTTAAAAATGATTGATTTTTTTACTGTGAGATGTATTTTTTAATAAAATGGAAAAAGATATATTACAGAGTGGTAATAGAATATCTATATACGTGGTTATGGGCGCCTTTCTTTTATCCCTGATACTGGGTTTTTTTGCAAAAAATCCGGCAGGAATAGTAATTATGCGGGCGTTTATATCTACGTTGCTTTTTGGCGTACTCTTTAGAGGAGGGATATTTATCTTAATGAAGTATATTCCGGATATTGAGAAACTGGAGGGTACAGAGGCAGAGGCTGTTGAGAAAGAGAACGGAGAAGAAATTGAAACTCTTACAGGCAGCGTGGTAGATTATACTGTGGGTGGAGATGAAAGTGTATCTGAAGAAGAATCAGGTTTTGAGACCGGAGATGTCTCTGAAAGCACGCCTTTGAATATTGAAGAAAGCGAAGACGGGGAAGCAGAAACTTCTCCTGCAGGAGAGTTAGGCGAGTCAGAGGCATTGGATGAAGAGTCAGAGCCTTTAAATGATTTGCCTGCTCTCGACACTCTCCTGGAGGAAGATGAGGAAGAAATTGCTGTTGATGACAAACCGGGGGGTGAAAGTTCCAAGACCGGCACCAGTAATTTGGGAGAGTATATAAATGTTGGGATCGCTCGAATCCCGAACGAACCGGAGACAATTGCGAAAGCAATCAGGAAGGTTATGAAGCAGAATGAATCTTAATGAAGATCTTATAAAACAATTCATTCAGGAAACAGGATGCAATGTTAAAATTGCTGACATGCTCCTGAAATTTACAGGAGGTGATTATGACGGCGCAAAAAGAATAATAAAAGCTGTCCCAAAAGATATTTTTGCGTTTAAGGCAAAATTTGCGACTCAGATCCTGGGATATTACGGGGCAATTTTTTTCTGTTATGATGAAAAGGAGAATAAAATAAAGCGATTGATATCCGCGGTTAGTAATGAAAAAGAAATTGGGAAAATAGATATATCATCTAATTGGAGAGACTTCGAAAAAGAGGTTTATTCATATGTAAGTGATAAAGTTATAGATGGATTGAAAATCGAACAGTTAAATAAATCCGTCATAGAAAAAGAGTTTATTAAAAAAACCGCAAAGATTTTGGGGATTGGAAAAACCGTAGATGAGGAATTGTTAAATAATCTATTAGTAAACGAGCTGTACAATGTTTTTCCCGATACAAATATAGCGGTTAAATTAAACGTTGATAAGACTGACGTTTTTGAACTGAATATTGGCCAGGAGGGTAGTGAGCCGGAAGCAGAGGTTGAAAAGACAGCTGATACAGAAAGTATAAGGAACGGAACAGAAAGCAAGCTGGATGGGGTAAGGATAGAAAAGTCGCTTATTGTACTCAAAGTGGAGCCTGTACTATCACCCGTACATGGAGTAGAGATCAAAGAGCTTGAATTCGGAGATGAAATTCAGGTGAGAATAACAGATGAAAGGGATATCGCTGATTACCTTTCAGAACTGCTGGGGGCAAAAGTTGATAATATACGGGTACCTGTATTCACAACAATTGTGGAGGTAAAAGAACTGGAGGGTGGAAATGCCGCAGTACTGACCCAGTTTGGGCCCGGTATCATGGGTATGTTTAAAGTGCTTACAGACGCGAGGGTAGCTTCTGGAATAGGAACGGAACCGGAGAGAAAAGAGTCAGCGTTAAAGGGCTTAAGTGAGATAAATCCTCTTTTTGTTGCCGGCGGGATTGTGATGGTTTTTATTCTGTTTCTGTTTTTAATTTTTTTATCTCGATGATGAAATCATAGATGGGAGTATGAAAGTGTTTAAAGATAAATCAGAAGGGGAGCTCTGGAGAATATATAAGAAAACGAAAGATTTAAAGGTGAGAGAGCATTTTGTAAATCAGTACGCGCCTCTGGTAAAGTACGTGGCAGGTAAGATTGCGATTGGTATGCCGCAGAATGTGGATTTTGATGATCTTGTGGGATATGGAGTGTTCGGGTTATTGGATGCTATTGAAAAGTTCGATCCGGATAAAGATATTAAGTTTAAAACCTATGCGGTCACACGGATAAGGGGGGCAATCTATGATGAATTGAGATCTATTGACTGGGTGCCGCGTTCAGTCCGTCAGAAGGCAAAAGAACTTGAGAGGGTTATAGGAAAGCTTGAAAACAGACTTGGAAGATCCGCAAGAGATGAAGAGATTGCAAGAGAGCTTGGAATAGGTGTGAAAGATCTGCATACCCTCATTTTGAAAATATCAGGTGCGTCTATCCTTTCATTGAGCGATGTCTGGTATGTAGGAGATGAAAGTGATAAGGTTTCCGTTATGGAAACAATAGAAAGCCCCAGGTCCCTTAACCCCGATGTAATAGTTGAGCGTGAGGAAGTAAAAAATATCATTGTTAAGGCAATAAGTGACCTGCCGGATAAAGAGAAGAAGGTGCTTATCCTCTATTATTATGAAGATTTGACTTTAAAGGAAATAGGAGAGGTCCTGCAGGTAACAGAGTCCAGGATTTCTCAACTCCATACAAAGGCAATAATGAGGCTTAGAAGTAAACTGGTAAATATAAAGAGAAGTATGGTGATATAAATGAGCGTTTCATTTGACAAGCTTAGAGAGGCCCTTGCCGGCCTTTCCTTTGCAGTTGAAGATGGATCGGAAATTGCCGGAAGAAGCATTGAGGTTGAAGCTTTTTCAGTTGAGGAAGGGCTGAAGAGGGCAAGTGAAACATTGGGTGTTAATATCAGTGATCTTGAATATGAAATAGTTGAACAGGGAAAGAAGTCACTGTTCAGTAAAAAGCCGTTTAGACTGGCGGTTACGGTAACAGGGGATCTCGGTGTTATTGATGAGGAAAGTTTTCAGGAAATAGAGGGTATTGATGCGGCTGAGTTATTGAAAAAAGATGTTGATGGAGTTTACAGAGTCAAGATAACAAGAGTCGGGTTGATGGTGAAGGTGGCCGTCCCAAAGGGAAAAGGGCAGAGGGTAAGAGTGGAGGATGTGCTTGCGTCTATCAGGGAGAAGGGAATCACCGAGTTTGATAAGGCTAAAGTCGCGAAAATAGTGCGGTCGGCAGAGGAGGAATATATAAAAGTGGCCGACTATGAACCGGATGAGAGAAACGAGGGAAGAGTTGTAATAGAGATATCTGAGGATGATATGAAGGCATTTATGACACTCATCCCGCCGAAACCCCTGGGAAGGGTGCTGGATATAGATGATATTATGGAAGCTTTAAATGAGAAGAACGTGATTGTAGGAATAAAGGGAGATGTAATAAATAAGTGTTTGGAAGAGGACGTGTATAATGTTATGACTGTCATTGCCGCGGGGTCGAAACCTGAGAATGGCGAAGATTCAAAGATTGTATATAATTTCAGGACAGAGAAAAAGGTCCATTTAGAGGAGGACGAGAAAGGCCAGGTTAATTTCAAAGATCTGGATCTGGTTGAGAATGTTGTAGCAGGGCAGCTCCTTGCTACAAAGGTACAGGCCACGGAGGGTCGGCCCGGTAGAACAATAACAAATAACCTTCTGGAGGCGAAACCGGGCAAAGATATTGACCTGGTGCCTGGAAAAAATACAGAACTTTCACCCGATGGAATGAATATTATTGCTACTATTAACGGCCAGGTTGTTTTCTCAAATGAAAAGGTGAGCGTGGAGCCGATATATGAAATTAAGGGTGATGTTGATATGCATACAGGCAACATACTGTTTTTGGGAACTGTGATCGTTAAGGGAAATGTTGAAGATGGATTCTCAATAAAAGCTGCCGGAGATATAGAGATAAAAGGGAGTGTCGGCAAGTGTCTGCTGGATGCTGAAGGGGATGTCAATATAAAACAGGGAGTTATGGGTAAGCTTGGGGGTACAATCAAGACAGGTGGTTCTGTATGGTCTAAGTTCCTCGAACAGGTAACAGTTATTGCTGATAAAAATGTTTTTGTTCAGGATGGTATTATGCACTGTCGGGTTGATGCTACTGAAAAGGTTGTGTGTTTTGGAAAGAGGGCGACAATTGTCGGGGGAAGGATAAGGGCAGGTGAGATTGTGAACACAAAAACCCTCGGGTCTGTTTCATTTACCGAAACAATAGTTGAGGTGGGTGTGGATCCGAAATCCAGGCAGAGGCTGTTTGATCTTGAAAAAGAGCAGAGTAAAAATGAAGACTCAATGGAAAAGCTCAATACAAATATTACTACGCTTGAGAACCAGCAGAAGATAAAAAGAAAATTTACAGAGGAGAAGAGAGAACTTCTTGAGCAGATGCTGACCTCCCGGGAGGAGCTTCTTGTGAGGATAAATGAGATAAGGGAGGAGATGGACGAGTTGAAATCCTACCTTAAGCTTTTAAAGACGATAGGCAAAACTTCGGTTTCTAAGAACGTGTACCCGGGTGTAAAGATAGGCATTAAGGACACCTATTTTGATGTTGCAAATGAGTTTAAATACATAACCTTTGTGCTTGAAAGCGGGAGAATCAGAATGAAAAAATACGAAGAAATCGATCTTGAAGAGCTGATCGGAAGGAAGATAAGATAAGATGGCTATTCTGCCGATTGATTTGCAGGCCATTTTGTTGCGAATGGACAGTGTAAGTAAAACCCAGCATAGACAGCAGGAAGGAGTTATTGCCGCACAGATTCAGAAAGGCGTGGAGATGGCGGAGATAGCTCAAATTGAATCAAACCGCGTGAATGAATTGAAACCCCATCCCGATGAAAACACAAAAATTGATGATAAGGAAAAAGAGAAGAAAACGGGTTCAGAGGAAAAAAAGAATCGAGAGAATTCCGGAAAAAGCAAGAAGAAAGAAAATTTCAGTGATCCCTATAAAGGAAACATTATAGACACAAAAAGATGAGCCTTGTATATACTATCATTATAAACATTATTATAATTTTTATCGTTTTTGTGGTATTAAATAACAAAATCAATAAAAAAAGCACCTCAACTTTACTTGAAAAGTACGCGGGAGAAGTGGAAAATTTAATCATTGAATTAAACAGGGCGGTTGAAGATGTTTTAAACCTTTCAGAGGAAAGAATGGATGAACTGAAGAAGCTGATAAAAAAAGCTGAACGGATTTTAAATAAGCCGGCTGTAAAGAAGTCACTCGCCTTAAAACGACATGAACCTGAAATCCCTGTAGATATAGATATAAAAAAAAATGCTGACATATCTGAATCAACTCACCTCCTTGAAAAAACAAAGCATCTCCTCTCCATGGGGCATTCAAAGGAAGAAATCGCTAAGCTGCTGCGCTTGAAGAGGGCGGAAGTTGATTTTCTCGAATCTTTAAATAAGGGTTAGCTCCCGTAAAACATATTGACTAAAGAGAATATTTTATTATTTTTAATGATGTCCTGAGCCCGGGTGGTGGAATTGGTAGACACGCTAGCTTGAGGGGCTAGTGGCCGTTAGGCTGTGCGAGTTCAAATCTCGCCTCGGGCAGA
>SDBT01003059.1_pt1 | contig 29066 bp, 44 predicted proteins | sample 2277101 | NCBI WGS metagenome assembly SDBT01 (sample SAMN10404973, study PRJNA504765) | marine sediment metagenome | isolation source: marine sediment core GS10_PC15, 103 cmbsf | place: Arctic Ocean: Southern Knipovich Ridge | collected 2010
CGCGTGTACTCTGCTCAGTTGCGGGTATATCAGATTTAACGCAAGTACCACTACCTGCGGGATCAAAGTAAACCCAACCTCTCCCCTCTTCTAAAAAATTAGGCAACCATACAATTTGAGCTTCAAAACGCTGCTTATCGTTATTGAACACTAAAGGGCAATCGACCACCTGTTCAACCCATTGCATAGGGAGAAGGACATCCTTTAACCAATGCTGCAAACTCATATCTTCCATCCGAGCTAAAGTTATGGTCACAGTTTTCTCCCTTTAACCGCAGCATTAATTGCTTTCGTAATAAAGGGGCTTAGATTGAACTCCCGAAGGGCTTCTGCAAAAATATCCACAGGGGAAAAACCAGAGAAAGGATGTCGTATTTCAGCAAAGGGTATTTTATTCTGCCAACCATTCATTTCATAAGCTTCTCTGCTGATCATGTACCCCTCTCCAAACCTACCCCATCCCGGTTTATATTCTCTACGGGTCAATTTCTTATAAGTCTCCGGTGTAATAAATCCCCAATCTCCTACGAGACCTTCCAAATAATAAACCAACCAATGCAGGGGCTCTGAATCCTCAGTATCCGTCTCCTCGGATGCAGTATAACCTAAAAATGATTTTTCACCTAATTTTACGGAAATCCTATTATTTGTCACTATAAAGGTTCTTTCAAATTCCTGTTCTAATTTTACTAGAAAAGTCATTCTCCAGTTTGCGGGATTAGTTGGATCGTCCGGTCCCGTATCAGCAAGCGCAGATAAGTTATCATAGCCTACCATTATCCTAGTTATAAGGTGAGGGATAGCATCTCTTTTTAAAACCGTGACAATATTAGCATGAATAAGCTTTTGTTTTTTTTCTATTATTTTTTGTAACGAAGAATTATTTACCTTAAACTTTATCGCGGGACCTGCCATTATCTACCTCGCACACGCCCACGTAAGATATTGATATCGGTAGGACCTTTTATACGCCTACGCGGATCATCATCCCTACTCAACTTGTCTCCAGTACCAAGTTTACCGGAGGTTCTTTCTCCTGCATCCGTAGTCTGTAGCATCATTTCACAAACTGTTTCTTCACCTCCCAACCCTCGCATAAAGGGAGGCTGAAACTTTTCACATTTAACGTTGTTATGGACCACAAAAATACTATTGTTGGCTAAAAGATCGTAATGACATGCAAGCGTCTTTACAATCATAAAGTTAACACCTTCTTTACCTGCAGGAAGATCAAAATATCGCCCACCTCGATCAGCTGCGGAAAGATAGTTGATCATAGCGGGAATACAAATTTCTTTCTTAGTAAACAATTGCCCTTCGCCCAGGCATACGGGACATCTTCCGACTGTAAACGAAATCGGGGTAACTAGCCTCTCCTCGCTTGTTCCAGAAAAAATAGTAGCAGGTACCGTAAACGATGAGTCAAAAATGTTCGAGGATTTTTTATTGATAGAATCCCAAATACAGTTAGGGCAATCAATGAAGGTGGGACTTTCCTGAACAATGATCAGAGGCTGGGATAAATCTCGAACCAGCCGCTGCATCAATCCCTTAAATTCCTTCTTAACCCTGCCAGATATTAGGGGTCTAGGCATTATTCTACTCTAACGCCTTCGAGTTGATAAGATGCAGCCATTCTCGCACACTCAATTATGTCACGAATCTTCTGCTTCAAATCCGCTAAGTCCTCGGTTCTTGAACTTATGTTACGAGTATTATCGTACGAGGTATCCCCATCACGTATTGATACTGCCTTTTCTTGCGCAGAGCGAAGCTCCCCCTCCAGAAGCAGAATCGCAGCCTGCATGATTAACATTTCTGTAGTAATCTGACCGCCCGATAAACCACAAGATACTAATAGATTATTGGCCCTATCGTATGCCAGAAGGATCTCGCGATCTGCAAACCTAAAGTGGTTATAAAATACATCTAAAGTACCGGTAATACACGCAACCCCGCTAAAGGAAAGAAATCTGTATCCCAAAACCTGAGGGTCGCTGATGGTTGTTTTTTCTACCCCATTCAGTGCTACTTTCTCAGGCCATCCTTTCCATTCTAGAAGCTCCCAAGTACATTGATCTGCAGAAATTTGGCTGGCGCATGAGAACTGAGAATTATTATCCGAGGAATCATAATAATCTCGTTCTATTACTCCAAAATCTCCTAAGGTTACACGTATAGACTCAACAATCTCTCTATCTTGCTCGGAAAGAGCTATCTCAGGGGGGTAGGTCGCGGTGGAGGTGGGGACAGTGTATTCTGAAAAAATACCTGTCTCTTGCGCAAGTTCAGAAAATACACTACTTATCAGGCTACTAGTATTGTAGAACTGCGCTTTGTAATATGTGCCCGCACTTGTCAGGGTGTCTAAAAAAGAATAGCCGCCTGCTCCCGTCAAGGTTATAGCAGTCAGCTGTGAAAATGGTCCATTAGCAGAGGTTGATTTGAATACCAGAAGCTGATCAAATACTGCAGCTACTTCTACCGAGGAACGAACTACTATAGAAAGAAGACCATTAATAACCGAAGAAATTTCAGGCTTAAGCACAGATGTCATTTAACAGTGGCCCTCCCTAGTAGGCTCTTTTAGTAGACTTGATCCAGTCTCTTCATTATATGCCGCATATGTTGTTCTTTACCAGAGAAATGTTTGGTAAGGGCCAACGACTTCTTCAACACCGACCTGTCCTTCGTCTTTTCTATCAAAATGCGTGCTTTATCATACGGGGCATCTATAATCGTCGCAGGTGTAATCTCCGCGCCTTTAACATCGTTAATATCCCGCCTCACCGCACGTCCTGCACCACGAGCATCCTTCTCTTTCTTGGAAGATGTCTTAGGTGCTGTCTTAGCGCTTTTCTGAGGCTTGGCTTTAACTGTCGGAGTTGCTTTGGTCTTAGGAAGTTTTACTTCTTCTCCAAACACTTTACCGTCTTCTTCATAAATTCCCCAAACACCTCGGGTCAAAACATTCTCTCTAAGCCACTTTACAAATTCAATACCCTCTGCCAAACCACTGCTTTTACCAACACTTTTATACGCAGCTTCTAAGGTAACTTTAGCGCCCGGGGGTATCTGCCTCTGAAGTTTAAAATATGCTTGATCACTTTCGTTTTGTAAATAACCTTTCATAAATAACTCCTTTACTTATTCCTTCTCCGTGTTAACAAAACGCATATCATAGTACTTATCCGTCCATTTATCAATAACATTGTGCAGGATATTAGACAACCTATGCACTACTAATGCGGTCATGCAGATATTCAACCAGGCATACTCAGTTAATGGGACAGATATGCCGCCAATTAAAACCACAACAGGCGCTACCCATACAGAAAAACAGTAACCACAACTAAATAAGGTATCAAACCAAGATCCCCAGCTTTTAATCCAATTCCGGAGAGGTTTAAAAATTTCAGATTTTATCATTAATTCTGTAAGCAATTCCGTTAGTATTACTAAGAAAATTAAATAACTAATTATAGTAAAAGACATTTAAATTACTCTTCTATAGTACAATGGTAGGCCCCTTATACACAATAGTGACATCATTACTAGCTACCGCACGAGATATCGTAAACCCGTCCTTAAGGGGGATGTCAAAAAGAATCTCTCCGTCGGGAGCGGAACTGACTAAAATTTGTGTAATTTTCTTTGCCTCGTCTACTGTAGGATTATTGTATAATGACATGATCTCAAATCCCGTAGTAGTATTCAGGATCACTGAAATTAAATGCATAGGCTCTGACTGGGTGTACAGGGGGTTTCCGGAGTCAGCTGCGGTGAGATGTAAATATTTAATACCTTCATCGTATAAACGGGTTACTGACATCAGAGCCTCCTCTATTCGTAAACTACTGTGACGGCCGCTGAGCCGGTTTTATCTAAAGTTAGCCCGGTAAAGAGCGGAAGATCATACTCATAGGCGCTGATGGCTGCGGTGTCGAGGACGCCAACTACGTTCCCGGAAGCACTACCGGAATCATAAATGGTAATATCGCCGGCTGAGCCCGTCGCCACTATAATTCTAATAAGTCGTGCTCGCCCTGAACGACTAATTAACTCTTCCGTAGCTACGGAAAAAACCCATTTTATCGCTTCTTCGTACCTGCGTGTTTCTGGCATTCTCTCTCCTTCTGGAGCTAAGCCCCGGTAACAGGGCGGGGAGACCTTGTTTCACCTAGGACTATAACCGGGGCTTAGCGAATTTTAACTTGCCTCAAGCGGGAGAGGGGAAACCCCTCCCCCGCGAGAGTTAAATTTATGACCGATCGATGATTCCCAATAGTACCATTCGAGAGTCAAGGAGGGCAAATCCAACTTCCTCCCAACCGAAGAAACCTTGCTTCTGTTGTCGGAGAAGCGTAGGATCATCATGCGCCTCATATTCCTTTCGAATAGGCATAACTAGCGAGTCATTTACAGAGAGATCGAAGCCCCAAATCTGGGTCTCACCTGCGACGGTAACATTACCGTTGGCATCAACAGTGTTGACGTTAGTAGGTGTATAATCATTAAAGTCACCGCTGCCATCCACCTGGAAAATACCGAATGTAGCGCCGTTCTGGTTAATGTTAAATCGACCAGTGGCACCAAGCTGGAACACTTCATGCATGTTAACATTCCAGAGACTTCCCATACCAGCAGCCTGGAAAATTTCCCGGCGGGTAATAGGATCGACCTGGGTGTCAGTCCACTCACGAATATCAGCGGCATCCTCAGGAGAAATGTAGAGATCCGTTAGGGATCTTCGAGTTCTCTTCATACCGACCATCATCAGATTGATCAGTTCCTTGGAAAGGAACTTCTCACCGGTAGAACCGGAGGGAACCTGATAGATGGGCGCATTGCGGGACCCAAGGAGACCCTGACCGGAGAAGTTAGTGGTTCCACCAGGAACTATAACTCTCCATCCAGACTCTTCCTCAAAGTCAGCAATAGCGCGTGCTGCGTTTCGAGCAGCCCTTTCGGGAATATCGATACGCGAATCTCGGGCGTAGGTAACCTTCCAATCAGCAGCAACGCTAATGGAGAAGGTAGGAACGTATACTTCCTCACCAACACCTTCGATGAAGTTCTGTGCAATGTATCCGAGACCGGGCAGTACGAATACTGGGATCTCGAAGTCATCAGCAACTGGGTAAACAGCCTGAGCACCAGCAGCAAGTCGTTCAACAGCAAATAGCTGTCTCATGATAGACGCATCACGAATCTCTTGGAGAATCGGAACGGTCAGCGCCTGTGCAAAAGCTTTATAGGCTTCCATACCTTCGGAGGTATCGATAGCCGCAGTCGCTCTAAATAAGTCGGCAAGTTTTTGTCTGTCCATTTTGAACATGACCTCCTTTGGTTATATTAGAAGCTTGATTCTTAGATTAGTACCTGCTGTAACAGCAGCCGCATTTAAAGTATTCTGGGCAATAGCAACAACGGTAGAATTCGTCTCGGCGCCAGCGCCAGTCGGGGTAACTCGTCCTTCGATCCCCACGGTAAGTTGTACGCCCGCTGTATAAGTCTCAGCGGAATCATAATACGTGGTATCATACAAGCCAAGATGAGCCACCGAAACAGGATCACCCGTAAAGGCATCAGAACTTCCCAAATCGCCGGGAAGTCTAAACCCGGTCGGATGAGCAGAGGACTCTGCTTTGACATTCTGCATGAGGAATCCGTAAGGACGATTTCCACTACCACTTACAACAGCTACCAACTGGTCTCCCGACAAGTAAACAACGCTACCTGCGGTCTCAACCCCGTCCCCGCCACCATTAGTATCATGGACCAGGAACTGGTTCTGAACGACAGGATCTCTCGGAATAAACACCATGTGTCAGTACCTCCTTAATTGGAATCTTTATTTTCACGCTTTTCAGCAATGTATCCTACCCATGCTTGGGAAATCTCTTCACGGAGATCTGGGTTGGCCCTAATCTCCTGATCCATAGATTGAGTAATGGCTTCGCCGAGAGTGAGCTTCTTTGTAGAAGCGGTTTCCTTGGCGGTCTCTCCTGTAATCTCATTCGAAGCTTCTTCAGAATCTGTTGAAGTTTGTTCTTCGGAGCCTTCAGATGTATCTGCAGGCTTTCGACGATCGTTAGAAACTTCAGCAACTTTTTGCGCCACTTCATTGACGAGAGAAATGCACTTAGAGTCTTCTGGATCACACCCGAGGCTTTGCGCAATAGAACTTATTTCTTTAGCAGAAAGTTCGTTCACCTCAAGGTCTTCTTCTCCTTCTTCTTCTGAAGAGGATGCATATTTGCTCCGTAGAGCAACTAACTCACTCATGTAGGACGCGAAGTCCCCATCCGACATATCTCGGACCTTAGCATACTGAGCTTCGGCTGCCTCATCATCGAGAGCAACTCCTGCTTCAGCCAAATCTGCCATTCTGCCAGAGGCAGTTTCTTCACGAGCAAGCGTATCAAGAGCGGCCTGTGCTATTTCAGCAGCATGCTTCCACTCTTCTAGTTCTGTTTCGAGTTCGACAATTCTTTCATTCGTCGCAACTTCTGTCGTAGTAGGTTCTGTGTTATCGAGAGCAGCAAGGGCATCTTCGTACTCCTTAATCTTAACATCCTTTGCCTCTAGGGATGTTTTGAGGATTTCGAAGGTTTCCTTTGCCTCTTCGAGAGCATTCTCAGCCTCTTGACGGGCCTGAGCTTCCTCCCGGGAGGAAAGAATTCTCTCGACTTCAGCCTGGACAGTTGCATTGAACTCGACATCATTAAGCTCTGTCATATTAACTTTTCCTCCTTTTTAGGATTGTATAGTAATCTGATTCTCGTCCCCTAACGAGTTTCAAATGTATGCGCTCTTTGGGTCGCATTTCCTCTCATTTACTCCGTGGCCTTTTCCTTGATTATAAGGTAATCAAAACCTAAATTCCTAAATTACTCAGCAAGTCTAACAGCCAACCCACTCGTGGTTGGGTTTACGTAAAGTCCTCCAACAGGAACACCACTCGCAGCGGCGTCTCCGGGGCCAAAGGCGGTCAAGAGATTATCAAAAGCAAGCTCTAAACCTAGTTTCCCATCTAAACGATAGGCTTGTCCGGCAGGAGTTACCAGGACGTTTTGAAGATCTGGCTTTGCCATACTAGCGCTCCTCCTTTTCTTTGTGTAATATAATTTATTTTCTTGTAAAAATCAGCTGATCTTTCGTAACGAACGTCTCCCCAAACTTCGACTGAAGTTTAGAAAGAAATACAACCGTATCTTTCTGATTAATAAGCTCAACAGCCTGCTCTATCGCAGCTTCGCGATCTCGCCCCGCCGAAATAATTTCCGGTTCAGCTCCTGCTAACAAAACAAATCCAGAAACTTTCTCTCTTTCCGCGGAAGGCTCTAAGGATTGCGCAGTCTTAAAAGCTTCCATCTTGCTCTTATATCTAATAACCTTGTTCGAAGCTATGACGGAGGAAGCATCAATTGACTTACTAACTACGCTAAAGTTTTTTTTTCAGACGTTACAAAAGCACGCAGGGAGTTTCTAAGCTCCTCCGCTTCAACTCGTATTCTAGTAACTTGTGCATTTTTTTCTTCCACGGTCTTGGGCGCGGAAACACCAGCTTTGACCAGCGTAGGTCGCCCTAAAACAGTAGTAAAGGTATTACTTGGGGCGTCATCAACGTGCTCGCGGATAGTTTTAGTTAGGGTGTTATCCCGATCATCCTTAATAGTTCTGTTCTTTGCATTCCTTAAACACTCAGGAGCCTTAGCAGACGCGCCTATCACCGGGCATGCCTCTTCAAATAGCGCACACCAATGCTCATGTATCACAACGCCCTCTGACTGATCAAGGGCATTAAACTTTGTTAATCTCTTTTTAAAACTCTTACACATTTCATCGGGGTAGGAGTTTATATTCCCCGGCCCTCCTAAACCATTCCCAGTCCAACGGGCAGCTGCATTCTCTTTACCTTCTACAGATAATATTCTCTTTAAATCTCCCGTGCCAGTATCTATTTCAAAATACAGGCTACCTTCCTCTACATCGTTACTTTCATTTGCTGCAGTCTCTCTTACCTCTTCTTGTGACGATAGTTCTATCTTATGCCCGCGAAGGTTATCAATATGCTCCAGATCAACAACCTGCTCACCTCTCTCCATCAACTCTCTGCGAGAGGCGGTCTCCATAATAATGGAATGGGGGTTGGCAGGGTTTTTTACAATACCCATACCACTAAATGTAATATCCCTTAGGACACGTGCAACAAAACTCTTTCCTAACGCTTTTGTGCCCGCAATAACTTTAACAAATCCTCCTATAAGATCATCAGGATTGTAACCAAGGGCCTGCGCCTCATCTTTAGTAATAATAGTATCTCCAATTTTAATATCAAAATCTTTGAAAAAACACTCCATACTAACTTTCCATTCCCCTGTGGAAATCTCTTCGGCCAACTCGGGGAATCGCATCTTATGAATAACCCCCACAGCTGCTATATCTATGTCTAGGGTGTCAGGATTTTGAGAAGCTTCCTTAAACTCTGCCATGGTTGTCAGAGGATCAAATTGAGTCCCATCTTTATAGAGGAATGCAGCGTCATAAATGTGGCCTATAACCTTAGATTCCTCGTGCTCTATATCAATGGCCTTATTAACAATAGTACCCTGAGCAAGCATCATCTCTGAAGGCAAAAAATGCGCACCGTTCTTATTAGTTCCTGCAGAAACTAATATAGATCTAATATACTGCAGGTCCCCCTGCTTTTCTTCAGGGAAAGCCAGGCTAGATGCTTTTTCCCAAGCAAGCTTCTCTATCCCTTCCTGAACATCAATAGGCGCGTATACCCTGACTTTGTTCTCTTCTACCATCATATCCTCCTAGGACCCTAGCGGTTCTGCGACTTCTGTCTTTTTTACCTCTACTGAGGCGACCGCTCCATCGCAACCTTCAATCAATTCGCAAAGTTCTCGAAAATAAAGAGTTGTCACGTTTCTCAAGGCTAAACTCGCAGCAATCAACTCTTTCGTAGCTTCTTCATACCTTCCATACATGATTTGATCACACATTAGTCTTCCTCTAATGGGGGCGGGGGGCCCTTCCCGTTTTTAGTCTCAAGCCATTTAATATAGTGAACTAGCGCCCTAAGAGCTCGTGTGTTATCTTTTAATACTGCAGCAAGCCTACTCGTACCAAAACCAGTATTCTCGGGGTGCTCATGCATATATAGCAGTTTATCTATCTTCTGACGCATATCCCGGCGAGCGATGTAGGATTGCACAGCCAACACAACTGCGGGGAGTGCAAGTGCACCTACAAGATACAATAGAACTTCGAGCGTCATCCCTCCTCCTAATTACCGCTTCAATCTTGCTCTGCAAATGGCAATCGCAGTACTTTTTACAATCTTGACATCCATTCCACTTTGTTTTTTACGCAACTGCTGTTTCACGTTTTGAACACACCTTTCCATCTTTGCGGTAGGTTTAAACGGAGCAGCTAATTCTACGGATGCCTGAGATGAAGGATTTTCAGGAACGCACATGTTCAATTTTTCATCCAAAATATAATCAGGGGGACATTCCAATGTTCCCTGAGGATCTGCACCTTCTATGTTGGTTGCAGGAATACAGGACCCAGATTTGGGATCAAATACTTCTTGGGGCTGGCATAGCGGGTGGAATTTTTCCGGATCTGTAAGCTGGCTATACTCACTCCTCCCGCTTATTATTTTTTTTCGAGGCTACCTCTAACTACTTCACGTGCATGAAATAGCAAGTGATTCTTAGCATCTTCAACTGCCTGTGTAGAAAAGCCTTCTATATTTGCAGTTCTAAACAAAGTATTTCTTAACCTTGAAATGTCGACAGACGCATGATCATAAGGATCCGTAACTTCCGGACGGTGGTGCATTAGACTTCTGTGCGCAGTACTTACTAGAGAGGGCGGAAACGCTGCGTTGGGAAGATCCTTAGCGCTTATCTTACTCTTTTCTCTTTGATCTTCTGCAGTATCCCTAAGTATAGAATCCAATTCCTTAATGAGTTGGGCAGTAGACATAGTGTCTACATCCGAAGCTACGTTAGTGGACGCCTGGGGACCAGGGCCACCGCTCGGTCTATTCTTATCCATAGTAGAAAGAGGACTGCAAACTTTACGTACAGCATTCCATGCAGTACCGGGAGGACAATCCGAAGGTAATTTAACTCTACCAGGAACTTCCGTAGTTAACCCTTCTCTATTCCCAGGCTGGGCATTCTCAGCGGACTCCTGCTCAGACTTACCTTTAAAAGCGCCCTTTCGAGGAACGCATTTCTTAGTAACAGGGTTCATGAATTGTCCGTCTGGACAACCCGGACCACCAGTATTTCCGGGACCATTGGTAGTAGTTTGAGCGTCATCCTCACCAGACTTGCTCTTCTTCTTCTTCAGGAAGTCAGGGAAGCCGCCCTTCTTGTCGTCTTTCTTCTTACCGTCTTTACTGTCTTTGCCTTCCTTACCCTTCTTCTTAATGTTCTTTAGGAATTGGGGCGGAATAGCTGCATCTTCTTCCTCAGACTTAGTTTTCTTACTAGAATCTAAAGGAAGACAAACCTCTCTGATCTTATGCCAGATAGTTCCAGGCGGGCAATCCTGAGGTAATTTAGCAGGCTTGCCGGGGGGATTAGGTGACAAAACTCTACTTTGTGCATCCTCCTCCCCTGCCTTAGTAGTAGTAGTGCCTGGTTTCTGGGAAGGATCTAAGGGCAGGCAACGTCGGTTCGTAAAATCAAAAAACCAACCATCGGGGCAATTAAACCCAACCGTGTCTCGACGTCCGTCTGGTTGATGTTTAACTATATCCGAATGATTGGCTTCTTCAAAAACAGATTGGACAAACCCACTAGTACGCGTGCATTTGTGCTCAGCTGCGTCCCACAACATGCCTGGAGGACAAGGCCCCTGATCTACAGAGCCTGCTCGGTAAGACTCGAGTCTTTCTTTTCTTTCTGCCAGGGCTACTTGGATTAATTCATTTAGAACTTCTGCGAACTCTGACTCGGTAGTCGCCTTAGCAAAGTTCTTAACTTCTATATTACACGCATGTGCTCTAGCTAAAATCTTCCTTCTTAAAGTTGCTTTCTCTGCTGAGGTAAGACCTTTGGCTTGATTGAACCTAGCCATAGCATTTCTGACACGACCGCAAGTATCCAAAGGAAACTTTCTTTTACCGGGTACGCCGAAAGAACTATCAGGAAGACCCTTTCTTTGAGGGGTGGTAATGGGCGCTGCAGATTCTGCAACATCTGCCCCAAAATCTTCTATCTTCTCTATCCTGTGTTCCTCAGGCACTGCAACTCCCGGGTGCCTCGAAATATAGGACTCACTACCATTCTCACTCATAGTTCTATCTTGAACCACAAACTTCTTTACATCATGGCTGTGTGCCCGATCGCCGTAACCAGACATGGAAGTAACTCCGTTACCATCCATATCCAAAGTCGCCACATGTTTGTGACCGTCGGTTGGGTCTGGCGCAGTCATGGCCAACCTTGCGTAAGTTGCTACGGCTTTCTTAAACTCATCAGAAAGGTCGGATGCCATAATGGTATCTTTGTTCAGGGGAATGCATTCCCTCAACTTATAATCGAAAATTTGATTTGGAGGACATTCGTGATTAAGAGTGTCTCTACGCCCCTCCGGCTGCATAAGAATAATCTCCCTATGACCGCCAGAACCAGGCGCAGCTGCGTCTTCTTCAACTTCCACAGGACTCTCATCTTCCCCCCGAGCAAATTCCTCTGCGTCCTCTGCATCTGCATCTTCTAAAGTAATGCAACGCCTTTGAATAAAGGAGAAAGTAGTGCCTTCTACGCAGCTTTCTGGTTCATCCATCTCTTCAGCATCTAATGCAACTTCCGGGGTGGAGTCGGAATGATCCTCCGCTTCTCCCCGCCACTCAGGACCATAATCTACGTTCACACTTCGTGTAAACTCTGTATGATCTAACCCACTTATAGGCAGGCACCTCCCGCTACTAGGATCACGGCGATGCCCTTCTGGACAATCTTCGCCAACAGTTACAGCGTACTCTTTCAATTCCTTGAGAAAGTTCGCAACGTCTGGCGTGTCTGCTGTTTTATTTTTGGTCATTTTCTAATGTACCTCCAAACTTTGAGTTGTTTCGTAGTTTTATTAAGGCTTGCGGGGCTTAACGTTAGGTTGGGTAGCCTTCTTTCTAGGCTTGCCCCTTCCCTTTCGCGGCCTGCCCTCACTAGGAGTACCGGTAGGTGTCCTTTGAACCTTTTGAATATTTGTCTGAATCATTTCCTCCACATTCTTCTGGAAATCTTGAAGATCTTTCTGAGTAACTGTGGTAGGCTTGCCTCCAGGGGTAGTATCCTTATCCGTAGGAGGTGTTTGCGCAGGAAGAGCCTTAGGATTGTAAGGAGATCCAATAATACCAAGGGTACCGTCCTGTACCAGGGGCTGCTCTTGAATAAAGTTCGCCAACTCATTGGCGAAATCGAAGCCCAGCTTCTCTATACCCGTTTCGTAAGATACAATACGACGATCTATCATGCCCTGGATAACGCTCATCATCATGACCTCATCCTTGAGAGCATTCTCATCAAATCTAACTTGCGGATATCTATCAAATCCCATGGCTAATGCCACTTCTTCATACTCGTGATTAATCCACCTCTTTACACATCTACGAGCATAGTTAACTTCTTCTGCAAAACCTTTTAACGAAGCCTCAATAGCTTTTACACTTGCTTGCAGTTGACCATCCAACAATGCCCTGGTTACGCCCATAGCCTGACTTAAATCGTCATTAACCTGTGCAAATTTCTCTTGTCCCAAAATCTTGTCAATCTCTGGGAAGGTTATCTTTTCTATTTCTAAGGTATGATTCCAAATAATATCAAAACTCTTAGCAGAAGTATCAAACAACTTTGCTACCGTCTCTAATTCTGTCTGACTAGTAACAGGGTGTTGGTCATTACCAATGGTCACCTTCAATATATAATTGGTGATACCGTCTAGTGTAGAGTAGTCTGCCTTCTTTAATTCTTCCTTGTAGCTTATATCCTCGAAGGTTCTCGCTACTCTGGGTAGGGGGTATCTTTCGTAATCCTGTTTACGGTAATCACACTTACCTACGAATTCCGGGGGAAGTTTAACTGGCTTATTTTTCTTGATCTCTTCAGTGAGTTCCTTAGGTAACTTCTGAAGGAATTGTTTCTGCTCCTGAGTCAATTTACCTGGGCTCTTAAGCATCGCAGCTAATTCTTTAAAAGCTTCCGGCTTAACAAAGGTCTCAGTCTGATCAAAAAGTACAGACCCCTGTATAACAACGAGGGTAGGGTTTAGAATAGTATATTTCAACGGAATAAATGACTTAGACCATATCTTCTTGGCTGCAGCAATGTCTCTATACGCCATGATCTCTTTCAAATCTCCAGAAGTGTTAGACTTATTAGCTTGTGTTTTCTTATTCACGATACTTTCAAAATTTTCTGGTTTCAACTTAGGGTCAAACTTCCCCACCAACTTGAAGGTTCTAACAAATCCTACACGAAAAAAGTCGAAGAATATCTTTTCTACTGTTTCCTCGAACCCTATCTCCTGGGCCCAAGTGTCATAGAATAATTTAATATCCGGGTCATCGATGTCATTTTTAAAACCCTTAGCTGCGAAATTAGACAGCGTATCAATGGCAGTCCCGTATGCACCCTTAGACTTGTAAAAATCTATTGCTTTTTCGTAAACCTGCTGGGGCTGGGCTCTGGTTACCGAAGGCTTACCTGTTAAAAGATCTAAGTCCGTTCGTCTAAGAAAGTCACGACTGACAACTCTACCACCCTCATGAAATACAACAGGGCTAGGTTCACCCGCATCTCCCTTTAAATAAGCAAGCTCCTTAAAAGCTCTACCTTCAGGACCAACATCTATCTCCAAAGAGTGAACGCCGGGCCTAATTTCTTCGTGGGAGAGTACTTTAGAATTGTCTAGTTTATCATTAAGTTTGCCTTTTACTTCTTTAGACATCTGCTCTCCTACCTACTATTAGGCTTCTTAGGTAAAGGTTTCAATACCGCGGAAGGGCTGGTCAACACCGTTCGTTTATTTAACGAAGAGCTGAGCAGTCTTTGTCGGTATCCCTCAGGATCCTGTATCATTTCTAATTTATCACGGACTGATTCTGGTAAATCCTCCACAGCGTAGTCTGCTGAGGCATTAGCATAAGAATTAGACCTTGCTTCCTGGGGTTTCATAACCCCACCATGGTGAATAATACTCTCAGGAAGGAATTCTGCCCATAAGTGATCATAGACGCAACGTGCTGCTAACATAAAGGCAGTGTACAAATCTTTCTTTTGCTTCTGGTGACCGCCGCCCTTAGGTACATCGAAATGCTCTTTACCAGTAGGAGTCTGAGTAATCTCAATCATCTGCATTTGCTGCTTCATATTCTTAATTGTCGTCCACGACTCCTCCTGGGCTGCAGTAGGGGAATCCTCTCTAGGAATACTAGGGAACAATAAATCTCTGTGCTCTAGCAGACGTAATGCAAAGTTGTTAGACTGGGAAATAAACTCTGTACCAAATTTACACATTGTTAAAATATGTCTACCTGCTTTTAACTGGTGGACCTCATCTAAAGGATCTAAGAGAGGCCCGGCTCGGTGGCCGCGATTGTTTTCCGCCAAAATATCTTTAATTGCAGTACCGCCGCCGCCGGCATCCATGTAAATAGACTGAATATTAAATGAATCGCATAGATCTTCAAGCAACTCTGCCATTCGAGGGAACGGCATATTCTGAATTTCAAGGGCATGAACTATTTTAGAAGGTATACCCATCTCAGCAATAACCACTGCAAAGGAATCTTCGCTTCGGGCGGGATCTACACCTAAACAATAAGATGTTCCTACCTTTCCCGCAACCTGAGTTGAGAACCCTGTCTTAGAACACGCCTCTAAAAGAGACGCTTTATAGAATGCATCCGTATCAGGAATAAAAGCTGCTTCATATTCCATACGAAATTCGAGGCTAGACATTTCCCGCTGGGCAGACTCTACGCTCTGCTTATCCAGAAAACCATCAGGTAACAACCAGTAAGGAACTCTATAAACTGCGTATTTCTCATTACCCGCCAACATCTCATCGCGATACGCACAGTACAGTTGGTACATATAGTTAAAGGTAAAATAACCAGAAGAGGTTATAATAATCTGGTTGGTAACAGTATCCTCCTCAATTTGCTTCTGAGTAATTAAACCCTTGGCAAGCAACTCTTTTTGCCGTTTAACCTTCCTTACATTCTCCATAGGTTCCGCAACAGTAGCTGCCATAGGTCGAATAACCATGTTAAAAATTTCAGCTGGTATATGGGGGAATTCGTCACACAGTATCGTGTAGAAACGGGAACCTCTGATCTTGGTTCCATCGCCTAGCGGAATCGCTTGAATAAGGGAAGGATTTTTAACACCCACAGCTTTAAAACGTAAATAACAGTTGTCGGACTGGGTAGTAGGTTTACGTTCACACGCTGCTTGCAAAATAGGGGCTCTTTGATACAACTTGGTTACTTCATCGAACATGAACTTAGATTGTCGAAAAGTAGGAGCAAGGAGCCCAACGCGGTGACCGGGATACAAAAGAGCTTTTAGGCAGGCGAATACCGCATTGATGAAAGTTTTACCACTACCTCGACACATGATCGCCATAACATAATCCCGAAACCACATAGACCTCAAGACTACCTTTTGAACAGGGCTCAGTTCAAGTTTGTTTAAAAGGTCGTAGGCTGCGATTTCAGGGTATTGCCGATAGAACTGTAGGAGCTCTTCGGATTTTATGATGAATTCCGGATCTTCTAATAGTGTTTGCAAACTTAGTACCCGTCGTCCTCCAGAACTTCTTTCAACTTCTTAGCTGCTACATCTTCTTCGGATAGTAGAACACTGACGCGCTCCTCATCCTTACGCATTTGTTCAAGATCATATCTCACGACAAGATCAACAATGTTAATATCCTGGGAAGATCTAATATCCTTGCGGTCTGATCTACGAGCAGACAGGTTCTCTTTAGCGGTTTGCTTACGTTTGTGGATCCGTTCCATTGATTGGGTGATGTGGACAAGAGTGTCCGGACTATCCTTGGCTGCGTGAAGTAAGCGAGTTTTCATAATATCTGCTTCAGCAATTTCAAAGATATCGTCTACATCCGCTGCGGTAGGCTCTTCGTTCTTAAAATCTCCTAAAAATTGTTGAACTATCCCTACATATCGTTTTTTTTCTGCGGCGGTTAACACCCCCCGTTGAGGCATCAACTTTCTGACCAGATCTGCGCTTAATTTACGCCCTACTACAATAGCAGCAACATCCGAATCATCATCATCTATTTCCCCTTCAATAACTTCAGGGATAACTTTAGGCTGATATTGCTTTAAATTACTACGACTTGCTGCGTTATTCCAGCCTGTCGATTTAGGATTTTCTTGAACCCCTTTCTGGAGAGAGTTCAGATCCAGTTCAGGGGTTTTGGGCGAGTTAGCCATTATAAATGCTCCTTAAGTACCGCAAAAGGAGAAAAAGACACTACTCCCCCTCACTAAGATACCAGTAGGTTAGTAAATAATTTAATGGAATTTTTGTAAAAACCTTTTAACATCCAACAGTTCTATCATAACATCTTCCGCAGCGTAGCACGAGCTGCTGGAGTATTGGTAAGGTTCATCCGGAAGAAGTCTCGCTGTTTCTACATATCTACGGATATAGTTTAACTCTTTCTCGGATCGAACATTTCGCATAGCGAATAGAAGTTCGGGCTCGTTCTCATCGAAAAAGGGTTCCTGCCCCGGGTAGTCATCTCTTAATTCTTGTAATCTTTCCGCACACTTACCCTCGAGATCATGGGCAGTCTTTGCTCCCGATATACGTTGTTTATGCTTTTGGGAATGAGACCTACCCAGGAGACTTTCTCTAATCTTCTGCTTAGTTTCTTCCGTATGTGTTTTACCAATACGGTTCTGTCGATATTTTTCTTTATTTTCTTCCGAACGTTTATATCCGGGCGGTGGCCCGGGCTTACTTTTCTTGGACATTATTAGCTCATTGTATATCTTGTACTTCAGTATTCTGCAGCTCAGCTTTTAATTCCAGCTGTTCCTCAGAGCAGGTCACTTCGTGACCCGTAAAGCCAAGAATAGTTGCGATAACTCTAACCTTAATTACTGATCCACTAACGGAAAAAACCCTTGCTTCATAACCCTTTAGAGGACCATCTCTTAAAATAACCTTATCCCCACTAGTAAATTTACTGGCCTTTATATCGGACAACAGCTTACCTTGCACGGCGCGCATATCATCAATCTCGTAATCATTGACTGGGCCGCAGTAGGTGGTGACGTGGGGGCACCTACTCAATTTATGGAAAACTTGAGGGTGGGCATGGTAGTGTAAGAATAAATAACCCTCATAAAGAGGAATATCCTGCACCCTAAGTGCACCTCGCTTGGTTTGATATTCCTTTTTTACCAATGGATAAAAGAACTTATCTATCTCCAGGCAGTGCTCCCTGATGTAGGTAACAACACTATCCAAGCGGTTCCGTCTAATAACCCAGGAATGCCATTGCTTATCTGTATCCGCCACATGCTTCTCCCTTTCCTTAAACTGTTCTAATTATAATTGGTTTTTTACTTTTTTGCAAGGGAGTTACGCGTTTTTCTTCTCTTTTTCTGCTAAAAGCCTTAATTTATCCGAGGCATTTCCAAACATCCCCACATTTATGGAGGGATCATATCCCCTACTTTCCGCTTCTTGATTGATGGGCTTTACAAATTTCTTACAACCACGGCAGATAACACCTACCGTATATTCCGAACCCCAATTCCCCACACCACAGTCAGGACATTCTAAGTGGACATCTAAATGAGATCTAATCTTCTTTTTGGGAGGAAAAGTAAAAGGTAGGCGATCTAAAATATGCTTATTCTTGGAGTTATGATCATGGATCATATCTCTATATTTTCCAGTCCCCAACTCCTGTTCCAGGGGGGATTGCCTGGTTACTGCCCCTGCAGGAAGTTCTGCATGGGTTTGATTAAGAGGCGTGGCATCAGTCATGTCTTTAGCCATTTTCTTAACATCACGCCTTATTGCATCTACATTTACGGTAGTTCTAATTTTTTTGGCCATAAGTACCTTTATACTATATTTACTGTTATACTGCTCACACCCTCAGGAGTACGCAAGAAACCAGTACTATCCAGGAGTTTTTGATATCCTTCGGCAGAAGTAGAGGACCCGGGACGGCCGTCGAGCGTCCCCACCCCAGATTGAATATTAGTCGTAGAAGGCGCATCGTCTGCTATAATACCCTGGGCGGCTACAGCAAAATTGAATACCCGCACCGTAATAGTCATGGGCCCTAAGGCTTTGTTTGCAGGAATTGGATACAAAAATCTAAAATCCATCGCAGGTGTAGAATCCTGATCCCGTCTATCTATAACTCTGCGATCTACCGCCTGATTATCAATTTCCAAGGTAGCAGAAAATAAACTCCGCATATCCGTAGCGGGTGCGAGGATTGAGATAGTATCTCCTGGAGAAAAAGTGGCGCCTGGGAGCGGGGAAGTAATACCTACTGAAGGAAATAAAGCCTGAAAATTAGTAGATGAGAGTTGCGCACGCTGGCTCGACTGTAAGTTGGCGTTAGCAGCATCATTGGTAGACTTGCTGGGGAGTTCCGGTCTCAAACTAGTTACTCTCGGCAAACCCGCGATTCGAGAGGGGCTTTCATAATTCTGCCCCGCTAAGGGCGCCTGTCCTCTAAATGCACGCACAACCGGATTTCGGGTAGAACCGTAGGATTCTGAACCAGTAGTGTCTTCAAAATCTATCTCTCTGCCTCGAGGATCGTCCCCAAAAGGGAAGTTAACTCTACGTTTTATAAAATCTACACCCGGGGCACCGCGTTCAACGTTATCATCAGCCCACGAGTGGCCTAAACCCCTACCCTCAGTCGTTGTCTTGTCCCGGTTCTCCACCATCACAGCCTCCTAGTAATCTCATAAACTCCACGCCTGTCTTAGTGTGCTTACGCATATTACACGAGGGGCAAGCTAAACAAATATTTTCGTCTGCATGTATACCTCCCCTCGAAAGAGGTATTATATGATCTCTGTGAAATCCTGTTTTACTTAAGGAACATTGACAGTATATACATCTATTATTTTGTTGGGTAAGAAGAACACTCTCTATATTTGTACTAACTGCCCCGTACTGCCCTACTTTACGAGCACGGCGTCGCTGTTCACGTGCACGTACTTTGTCTGGATTTTCTTTCTGCCAACGTTTACTATATTCTAATTTCTTGCTTGGATCATTTCTATAATTATTGTAATCTCGTTCTCTTACCTTATTCCTGTTAGAATCTGCCCAACGTTTTTGTCTATTACGTAAGCATGTTCTGCAATCCGTAAAACCATCGGGGCGAACATATGTATTATCCGCAGTAAAAATATGCCCGTATTTACAAGCAGTTCTATTATTTAACATAGCCAATTTCGTGCATAATTAAATCTAACTGATTGTAAAATTCTTCAAAACTTCCGTTATTATCTACTACAAAATCGAACTTATTGAAATCTCTTAAAGCTGTTTCACTGGAGTGGTCTTTACCTGCATTAACCCCAACTCCCTTTCTATCGACTTTAACAACAACCCCTCTTTGTACTATAATACCGTTTGCTTCATTTGGGTACCGCATATCTGAAACAATAAAACAGTCATACCCCTCCAACGCATATCGGGGTATAATGTTTTGTAAAACTTTATCCACCCAAATGCTCGGATGAATCTCTCTCATTTTTTCGCCCAACTCTTGCATAATCTGGCGCGGAGATTTAGCGTACCTGGGGTCCACAGCTTCTTTTACTTCGTGCGAACCGTAACACTGTTCCCAAGAAAGATCAAAAAGATCCCGGGCAACGTTCTTTAGTTGATCAGCAAATGCAACCCTCTTTACTTTGCCTGGATACTTCTTTTCCAAATACTCCGCTGCAGTATCCTTTCCCACTTGCGCGGTACAACCTAATCCTATAATATGCATTAATATCTCCTAAATCCTAAACTTAGAACCTTTAATTGATTTTTCAAATCTAACCAAGCTTTCCTTAATCTTGCTAAAATCCTGTATTATTTCTTGACCTGTTTTTTTTATATCTCTTACTTTCTTTTCAGAAGGCTTGCTCCCCGGAATAACCTCAATTGTAACAAGTGCTTCTGGGCAATCATAGCGATCCCTACAACCGCACTTACCTTGCAAAACCTCTTTCTCTGAGCAGAAACAAACTACTTCCCCCTTAGTATTAAAGTTCACTACGCCTTTAAATTCGTACACTAGGGGCAAATCCTATCGTTCTCTTCAAATTTGGCCCACGCTGCAGGCACTACATTAGCAGTCATCTTAGCCATGGCTTGCGCATATTGTCTAATTTCATACATCGCATCTTCCGTTGCACGTAAAGAAATAAAATTCATCAGAGATCTAAAATTACATTTAAACACGAACTCTGTATAAATACCCACCGGAAGAACCGAACGAGCAAGTTCTTTAGCAACTCCCATGTCAAGCAGGATTTGATAGTCAGTCCACGAATCTTCATAAGACGCCTCTATAATCTTTATAACCAACTCTGCTTTCCAGACGTCTATGGGTTCAAAACTATATGCTCCCGGTTTCCCGACCTGAGTTCTAACTGCTTCTGGGGCAGGTACATAAAACTCATTAGGTAATTCTCGATACCTACCGCTCATCTCATTGTAACTGGCTATTCTATGCCTAAACCATTCTCGAGCAACAGTAATCGGGCACTTAACGTGCCACCAAAACTCAACCATCTCAAAGGGAGTACCGTGCCTGTTCTTCATAAGGAAGTTAAGTAACCCTTCTTCTCTTTTAGTTATTTCGGTACTCTGTTGTAGAAAAGACATACGCGCAGCATTAACAATGAAAAGATCGTCTCCGGCAGTATGTTCCAACCTAACGAACCCGTGGTTTAAAACAGCTATCTCTGGTTTACTCATGTGCTCAGTATCTCCCCGAAAACGCGCGATGTAATTTTTTACGAATACAGTACAACAAAAGCTCTGCTGACTCTGTTAGATCCCGTAGCTATCCTATAGGATCTATAATGGACCCCGCTTGGTCTCCCTTCCTCTTATAAGATAAATATGAGAGAAAGTCAAATGTTAAATTAATCAGATGTGATATTTTCTTTGTACTCCGCCATCGCTGCAATTGCGTCATCATATTCCATTTGCCCGTCTAGGAATTTATTGTAAGGGTGTCGGAAATCCGGCGGAGTCCCGCAATTAGGGCAAGCCTGTGCACCTTTGCGGCCAAAATTCCCCGCAGATGCCCCCCGCGCTATCCAAAGATACTGCTTCCTGCATTCACGATCCCTTTTATGGGGCCGACGCTTAACGCCAAAACATTGAACTCTTCTACGATCGCCCATTATTAACCCCTACCTGACTTTCCTGCGCGAACAGCGGGCGGAAAACTAGGCGCTGGTTCGGATGCATCCGAAGGATGCCTACGCTTATGCACTGCAAGACCCGTTTGGCCAGTGTATTCATTCTCATATTCTGTAACTACACCTATTGCCTCTGCATTTATATGAGAATTAGTTCTATCTAAATTTGCTGCTTTTGGTCGTAGGAAAAATCCACCCATATCGATCCTCCTTAGGTTTATCTGCTTAAAAGGTACTCGATGTCATCCTTCACTCAGATCGTCCCTTAGACGCGCTCCTGGGGCGCGTCAGACTACTTTTTTGAGAAAAGGGGGAAGCGGTTTGTCTTCTTCAGGACTAAATACCGGAATAGCCTCCGGATGGTAAAACCGCTTATACTCAACTAGTATTAAACCTTCGACAATATTAGTTGCAATTGTAGGATCCAGAGTAGCTGCAATCCAACGCTGTGCCCCGCTATTGGCATCCACCGCAAAGATCGAAGCACCGTTTTCGTCTAACTTTATTGTATACTCTCCTGTGGATAATGTTGAAGTTTTACCCATTACGTTTAATAACCTCCGTATCTACTGCTGTTCCGTCCCATACCCTGCCTTCAGCGTTAGGCTTAAAGCCCTCAAGTTTAATACTTATGTCATCGGGAGCAGCTACCTCCCCTTCCCGCACCAGAACATTTTCCTGTTCCTGCTCTGCGAGCTTGTGACCCTCAGGTACTTGGTATTCAGGGCGGTCTTCCTGCTTCACTACCCCATGGTGAGAACCGCATTGGTAATGTTTATCCTCATTACGGCCGCCGTCGGGATCTACAAACATTTTAGGTTCCCCAAATACGCCCAGATCACAGGGCTTGCCGTTCTTATTTGCCCAATCGCACACAATTACATGTGTACCGTCTACTACTTTTTTACTCATCTTTGCTCCCCAAAATGTAGAATCATTTATGCCCACTTACAAGCAAGAGGTGGCTTAAAATAGCCAACCCCTCCTGCAGCCCATCTAATTCATTGTCTAGCACTGTCAATGCTGCCATAGTCTCTTTCTCATGCTTTGGGCCTAGACTTCTACCCCGAGCAGCAATTTTCTCAACTTCCGGCCTAAGGGCATCTAGCCGCGATAAGTAAAGTACCTGTGCAGCCTGTATATTTTCTATAGGAATATCAACCACGTATTACTCTCCTTGGGCCATCCCCTGTTGTCCTAAATCTGCATGAAGAACAGCATCCTCGGCCATGTGTGTATGTAGTTCTTGGTGAATATGGGCAACTAGTTCTTCTTCTAGTCTCTTTTTTCTCCGCTGATCCCACGCAGTTAAACCAATTAACCCCATTACCACCCACTGTATAATGTCGTGAAAGGTTATGTATAGAAACCAAAGACTTTGTAACCAGTCCGGCCAATTATTTATCCATTCTAACACGTGTTGCCCTTTCGTAAATAATTCTCGCTACGTTACGGCGGGTAACTCCCCAAGTTTCTACTTTTCCGCAACGAGGACATGTGAATTGTGTAAATTCAGGAGTATCTATCTCAGGATATACTTTGTAATCTTCCTTAACCTTACCCCCTGCGTCCAATGTTCCGGACATACATTTTTCAGAATCGCATATAATAACTTTCCAAGGTTCTGCCATTTTATTTCCTAGTAGCTCTCCGGACCGCACGACCAGCGGCATCTTAAAGACCGAAGAGCCGTTAGTTACTACCTACTTATATGTCCACGTTCATTTTCGTAACGAGAATGATATGCGGTACCACAACTGGCACAAAACTTGGCCATGCCGTGTCGCTTTGCCCCGCAACTAGGACAGAATCTAATTCTCTTCTTCTGTTTTTTAGACCTACTGGGGCGATCTTCCCAATCCATCTCTCTACGATCGAGGCCACGTATGCGTAGCGTCAAAGTTACTGGGCGGCTTTCCGTTTGGAAATCAGATCCATAAGTAAAACTCTGTCCGGAATGGCCACCTTCCACAGTTGCTCCTGCATCTTCAGGAACATAGGAGGCTGCGACGGGCATTATATTATTGGATGCATAACAGCTTGTAGCTCCTCCGCCCCCCAAAGTACTACTACCTAGAGTAGTGGGGTGGGTGTATTGCCAGATCGGAGATGCAGTCCCGGATCCTCCGGACCCTAAACCGTAACTTTTTCTTATGGGTCTAATAGGTGGTCTGGGAGTATAGGGCCTTTCCCTATAAAACTCAACTTTAATAATTCCGTTCTCTGGGTCTGTTGGATCATTAACTCTACCATCTTCCAAAGGTACGAACTTAAATCTACGACCACTAGTCATAGACTCATCAAGGAATCTTTCCAAATCCAAAGTGTCATTAGGATTAAGAATAAAGTCTCCAAGATTGGAAACCTGTCTTCCGTCAATCCAAACCTTGGCCTTCGCTCTCAAAAAAGCATTCTTGTTCTTAAGTCTAACTTTATAGCTACTGTGAAATGGTAGATGCGTTACTCCACCAATCTCCCTTATGGGAGAACCGTTGTGCAGTACGCACAGTACGAACTGCGAATCATAAGCCATCATAAGCTCCTCCTCCTACAAACCGGACCCCTACATAAACCGGCAATTTTTTGAGTAGGGTTTTTGATATCGGGGATTTTTATTAGATGCTGGCCCGTTTTGCAGGGCCAGGCGTCTTCCCACTATGAAATCTTTTGGTAAGTTTCTCTATTCTCTTCACTTGTTTATCTATAAGTGCTTTCTCGAGATCTATATTTCTCTTTAAAGCTATAATCGTTACAACAATCATTACATCTGCTAACTCCCCTGCGAGATCTTCATCGGTAAGCGCTGTTTTATTTAAGCATTCAGCTACTTCCCCACACTCCTCCGCAAGTTTAGACATATCAAAATATATATGCCTGTCCCAGCCGTCCAGAGTTAGATCCAGTAGTTCCTCCCCCTGCTTTAACAAATCCTTAATTTTCATCAGCCTCCCCTTCTAACAGTGCACATCCAGCAGTATTATACATGCTAATAGCAGGCCTGCAGGAATTAGATCGTTTACTGCGCAAAATTGATAGATACGTATTAAAAAGTTTCTCCAACGCTGCATATAGCCCTCTCTAAAAAAACTTAATTTTAACACCCAGGATCAGCCGTAACCAACGTAACAATTCCTGAGCATGGAATTCCCAAACACTAGATGCGAATTCAAAATTATCTGTTTCATCATAGACGTCGAACATTATATTATCGATTCTTATAGTCTCATGTAAAAGATGTTCATACAATTCCTCGACTTGAGAGGGGGGCCAATTACATAGAATGGCCACCTCTTTAACATACTCTAAGAATTCCAGACGATCTTCCAATACTTCCACTGCATCAGGCGTTAGCAATGAGATCTCCTTATAGATAGAAGTCTTGAATTCCTTGAGTGTACGGATCTCCTACAATATTCGACAAGCTCATAACCTTGAACCAAGAACCGCGCCCCACAGCCAGTTCGCCTTCGAATAAGTTTATAACTATATCTGCATATCCCATATCTTCCTCAGATAAGGATTGAATTGATCCGCAAATCTTATGAGCTGCCCTATAGTTAACGATACTTGGATCTGAGAAAAAAATCTCAATATCGCTATCAAAACAAAACAGGGTCAAGAGATCCTGCCCCATTTTACCCATACCAAATATAACTATTTTCTTCCCTCGAAAATCCTCTACACCGTAAGCACCTCTAATAGCGCCCCGGATGTAGTTAAAGATTTCGGTTGCGGTTTGGTTCGTCATTCTCGTTATCCAATTCTACATTATAATATGCTAGATCAAGAAAGCTTGCCCACTCTTTGTGAGGAATTGCCTTGCGAGGAATATTCAGAGTAGGATACCAGCCGGGTTGTTTGGGTGTTTTTTGTAACTTCCATCCTAGTTCCGAAGGTAAACGGTCGCTTTTCTTTTTGTTACAATCATAGCACGCAGTTACAATATTTGTCCAAACAGTTTTTCCTCCCCGAGATTTGGGCAATATGTGATCAAAAGTTAAGGCTTTATCTTCCATCCAACGTAACGCAGCTCTTTTGTTGGGAGGTTTTATTCCACAATACTGGCACTGATAATTGTCCCGCTCAAAGATGTTTTTGCGACTAAAGCTTACTTTTCTTTGAGGTAGCTTATCGTATAGTAAAAGGACAATTACTCGAGGTATTTTGATCCTCAAAGCAGGTGAATGAATAAATTCCCCAGGTTCAAGCTCTACCATTTCTCGGGAGACTTCAGACCAATCATTGAAGTTATAAATTTGATAATCCTGGTCGACAACTTTAGCGTGACCTTGGTAAACAAGATTTATAGCTCTCTTGACAGAGGTTATCTGTACAGCCAGCCAACTTCTGTTTAGCACTAAAGTGCCTGCATTCAACTTATTCATTATCCTCTCCTACCTAGCAAACTATAAGGTATAATTTAACCTTTGTCAATTCAAGGACAAGCTGTCGCCTTCCAACCTAGAATCCCTTCAATATCTACAGATGAACCATTAGTAATTAATGATATCTCATTTAAAGAATCAAAGTCCATAGTAAAGCTACAATTAGGGCCAATTTTTATATTGTCGCCGGGAACAAAACTTACCGAAGTAGTAGCAGGAGAATCGTTGATTCTTAAGAATACATCATCGGTGTCGTCCTTGTTATTAATTATTATTCGTCTGGCGGGAGGTGTTATAGTAAAACCTTGAGCAGTACCTGTCATGGTACCCTCAAAGTATTTTACATTATCAAATCCCAATTCTACTATTGCGTCAACGATACCACCGCTGTGCCTCACTTGTGCCATAATACTCTCCTTATTTTTCCGTTACTTTGGGGTCTGCATCCGGTGTAATCTCATGTTCTGCTAAATCAATACCTACATAAATGTCGGGGGTATCTTTCAATCTACCAATCCCATATTGGGAATGAAAAGCTAGGATAAATTCCTTTGACTTGTTTCGGAGAGGCACACATAACAAATCAGCATCTTCATCAGTAAATAACTTTGTCCGGGAAACCGGAAGTAATGTCCTCTCCATAAGAATACCATCGTCTACAAAGGGCTTGATCCAAGTATCCCGGGGTACTGAGATTGCCAACTCAAGTTTCACCATTCGTTCACAGTATTCTCGAAAAATAACAGTGTGACGTGCGTGGGAACCCTCACTGGATACCCTGCCCTCATAAAAGGCCTTTATAGCAGCAAGAAAATCTACGGCCATTTGTCTTTGGAATTTCAAAATAGTTCCTGGATCCTCCCCATCTCTGAGAAAGACCTCTGCTTGAAATTTTTCCCAAAGGGCCCACTTAATTTCACTCTTTTCCGTAGCATCATCAACACCTGCCCATGCTTCGCGCAGCGCAAGTTCGTATCTCTCTTCTAAAGTTGGCATTTCAGTTGTATCCTTTTAAACATGTGTCACCATAACACTTCTACGTTTGGGGGACTCGTCAATATATCCAAAGATCCACCTAAGTGCATTGGCATTGAAGGGAACGAAATTCTCTACATCCCCATTAGCATCTATTGCTAAGGGGAATCCAGCTACATAATTACGATTAAGAGCCTGCGTCAGTTCTGTATCCGTACTACCCACATCCCTGGCATAGAGGAGGGAGTTTATGGGGACTGCTATCCACTGCATTCTCTGATAAACATTAACCGCAGTCGCAGAGGTTCTACTTGTGATATTCAATGCCTTCCACTCCGCGCCGGGAAAATCAAAACTACGATTAACAGGGTTCAGAATGGATCGATATCGGTAGCAGGTGCCTGAACCATCATCATACCCTCCCTTCAAAATGTAACCAGCGAAATAAACAAAAGAATTCTGCATAGGGTCCTTGTCGCCGTCATCCCCTTCATAAACTTCTATAATATTATCTCTATCTACTGGAACAATAGAATCCATCCTGTTTGCGGTCCCCCCAAATCTTTGAGTAGTTACCGGCCAGGTGCTGCCGTTTCCCCTGACATCCGCAGCAGAGCTCGAAGACGCGTCGAGGCCGTTATTCGGCCTCAAAAAACAAATAGCTGCTTCCACTGAGAATAGATGATTGAAATCTATTTGAAATATAAAAGAAGTCAGGTCGAAATCTCGCCAACTTTCACTGTTATCAACAGTCCACCCCATCGCTTGTCTCATGTTCGGTCCAAAATCATGAACAGCATCTCCGCCCCACTTCCCGGTAAGAGAGAAATTTATACTGGAGGAAGTAGATGAAAAATCCAATTGATCATTTTCATCGACCCTCATTATAACAGTAGAATAACTGTTGATCGGAACAGTAAATTCAAAAACATTGTCGGCAAGAGCTGTACCTGTAGGCCTAACGCCTACAGATCCGCCAGCAACGTTACAGTCTATTTCTACACTCACCAATTTAGTATCAGCACATATACCAGTGAGCGTTACGGTGTGGAACGAGCCGTCCGCTGTGAACGAAGGAACCGAAATCTTGTTAGTAAAACTTTCAAATTGTTTCACGTGGCTCTCCTAAGCATATAACTCAACCGTCAATTCTTGAGGACTGCCGCCGGATGCAGTAGTTTCCAACCAAAGCCAGGAACTTCCTGTAACAGTAGGGTTGTTCAGGGTAGTAATAGTGTCCCCAAAAGTTGTGCTTGTGGTGGTGGTTCCCCCAGTTACTACTTCCGTTCCTGATAAGAGTCTGTTAGCACCGTGCCTCACAGTCCAAGTCACAGTGGGTGAGGTTGGTCCTCGAATAACAGCAAACATTTGACTGAGAGTAATGTCATCTACTGCTTTCATAATAGTGAAATCTTCTTCATCGTTGGGTATGTCGAGTGTAACTGCTGCTATAAGATTATGTGGAGTTCCGGAAACAACTATATTCTGGCCCTCTTTTGTAACGGCTACTTCGCCTATACCACTTACAACCACGCTTCCGGTTAGAGAATTTAGATCGTTAACCGTATTAGAATCTACATAATTCTTAGTAGTAAGATCCTCCGAATCTATAGGGTCTATTCCAGCTACCGTTCCAACGAAGGCTCGGGTCCCATCAGCCAAGGTGTAATGGGTATGATCATCATCTTGTAATCCCGTCAGATCTCCATGGTCGCCTACGGTGGGGGATATTTCTACCCACTCAGAGCCGTTCCATATCTTTAGGACTGTCATTGTATAGTCTTCATATTAGAACAATTCTCTCCAGAGAACCCCTGCATTTATTGTAGCACTGTTAGCGCTGGAACCCGCAATAGTTAAAGTTTCGCCCGGGTTTAGTAAAATCTTTAAATTAACGATGTCTCTAACTTCTTTATCATTCTTTCCTGCCAAGGGAGAAGCTAATAACTCTACCCCCCCAGTTAAAGTAGTTCCTGCAGTGTCTATCTCCACAACGGAGTTAGAAGTATTTATATCGGAGTAAGAGGGCGTTCCCCCGAGGGTAGCGTCTTTAACAACCCTTACCGCCCCCAGATTATTAGCAGAAGTGGCTTCGATAGCTCCAAGTACCCCTTCTATAAAAATATCAATAAAATTAACCTTAGAAGCATAAGTAGTTTTATTTCTGATTGTTAAAATCGCAACCTCCGACGAGACGCTTGTTTTTTGCTGTATCCCAGAAG
>SDBT01003060.1_pt1 | contig 29066 bp, 37 predicted proteins | sample 2277101 | NCBI WGS metagenome assembly SDBT01 (sample SAMN10404973, study PRJNA504765) | marine sediment metagenome | isolation source: marine sediment core GS10_PC15, 103 cmbsf | place: Arctic Ocean: Southern Knipovich Ridge | collected 2010
CAATTTTATCTAATGCTTTTGCCATTTCTATTAATATTTCAGGATTCTTTTTTATGGACTCATTCATTATTTGTTTTGCCAACTGTTCATTCTTTAATATTTGGTTGTCCATAATCCCTCACTCATTCATTTTCTCCTATCATATCATGGATTAGATCTTTGACCTCTAAATAAGCTTCACCCTTTGCGCATGCCCAAATCCGCTCCCCATCATTACCATCATCAACTGCCCGAACATGACTATGAACAGCTACCACTTTTAATTTATCTATATTATCCCTTAACAATTTAAGCGCAGGTATACTGCGATCAAGCGGGTCTAATAGCTTTTGCGCTTTACGACCATATATTTGATTTTCCAATCCTTCATCACTAGCCCAATCCATCATTCTTTTTCCCCTATCATATCATCAATTAATTCGATAACCTTCCAGTGGCATTCATCAAAACCATTCATATGATGAGTATCGTCTGGATGGTCGGCTTTTAATTTATCTACATCATCCTTCAACAATTTAAGGGCGGTTAGGGTGTTGTCATATCCCTCACCGCTGCAAAATTTAATAGCATTTTCTAATGCCTTTATCCTAACAGCCTTTGCTAATACTAATTCCTCAAACATTATCAAACTCCCTTATCCTGTCAACCATAATTGATCGAAACTTCTTAGTCTGCAACTTGTCCATCATGCCTGTTCCATTAATCATTTCAGCTTTGAACTGTAATTCTGGCTCGTCTGGGTACCACATGGCAGATTCTTTAATCATACCTAAGACAACCAGTTTCTTAATTTCATCATATTTTTTCGCATTATTTTCCTGAAAATTGGATAATAAAGTTAATTCATTTTTCGCATTTTCGGTCATTATTATTTTATTTTTTTCTTTTTGTCTCGACAGAGCTCCCAGTGCCTCATCTTGTTCCATTTGAACAGCTTTATGCAGTTCAGTATCAGGATATTTATCCATAGTTTCGTTAATTTCCTTTTGATATTTTTCTGTGTATTCCCATCGAATACGCTTTTCTAAAACCATTTGTAATCTAGCTGCATAGAATCCTTCAATACTTGATTCAGCATCGATTAAAGTCTTCAGTTGAAACATATATATTTTCTTAATTGAGAACCGATTCTTAATAAAGAAATCTGTTGTTTTCTGTAAAACCGCTTTAAATTCTTGTTTTTTAAGATCAACTTTGGTTAAGTCTTTTGGGTGTTCAGTAGTCGTTTTATATGCCTCCCTAATTATGCTATTAGGATAATCATAAACTATCTGTTTTATCCTCTTTTCCCAAATATTTTTCATTTCCATTCCTCCTAATCTTTTCCCTCTAGGAAGGGATAATTCATATAGGGATAAGTCTTCTAGGGATAGGGACGGGGTCGGCAGTACAGGGCTTGCTATCCCGGTTGTTGACCCCCCTGTTTTGTCACCCCTAGTCGATTTAGACCCCCCTGTTTTGTCACCCCTAATGTAATCAATAGTCGGCTTTTTGTCACCCCTCCTGGTCGCTTGCTCAGAAAGGGGACTGAACTTTTGATTATGCTTTGAATGCAATTCGGGAAATAGAATATAATTATTTGGTTTTGACTTATTATCGATTTCTTTAATTTGTATCCATTTATAAGCTCCAATCCATTTCTTATCGATTCCTGTAAAAATAGCTTGCAATTTAGAATCGTTAGGATTATCGGCAAACTCTTTACTGAGTTTAATCATCCTATGATGTCTTTGGATTGTTCTTTTTGTCACCCCTAATTTGTCAGCTATCAGAGCCGTATTCGGGAAAGGGTTGTTTATTAATCTTGGATCGCTGAAATTATAGACAAGCATTGCTATTTCGTTTTTTAATTTTTCCGGTAATCCATTCCACTCATTAAGGTACTGTGTTTGAATTAGCATTTGGAAGTAGTCGCGTCTATTCATGGCATTTCCTCAATCCGTTTCTAGAAGTGATAACCCTATCACCGTTTTCGAATTGTATTAAAGCCGAATTCATCGCTCCTCTAGCCAGCATATTACATTTCATTCCCTTATAATTCTTTTGCACAGGGCGTTTTTGCCAATTCCAGTAATATTTGTATTCCATAACTTCACCCTCAAGTAGGCATAACGGGCAAGCCGTCTCGGTAATCGTCAAATAATTGCGGTTTCTTCGCCTTAAGATGCCTTTTCTTGTAATATCGTTTGAAATCTTCTTCACTAAAACCGCTATAATGGTTATCCTTATATCTACACACCCACTCGCCGGCAAACATTAAATTGTTTATAACGAGTTCTAACGCTTCGTTAGGTGCGTTTTGCCAATCCTCACCGTCTACTTGCCATGCGTCAATAGTGTGCCGTCTTCTATTGTATTCCATAATCAATAATCCTTTAATTTGTGATAATCTTAGAATAATCATAAAAAATTAATAAATCAATCTATTTTTACCGATAATTCTTTTTTTTATTATACTAGATATATGGATGATATCACAAGCATAATTTATCAAGTAATAGATACATCAGCAACAGTGGCTATTCTTTTTTATTTCTTAAACAAGATCACAAAAGACATAGGCGCTGCAGTAACTAAGCTAAATAAATCAGTAATTGAAGAGATTAAGCCTTTGATTCTGGAAGCCATAGATAAAATGCAACATAATATAAATGAATCAGAGTCCATAAAAACCCAGGTGAGGGCTGTGAATGAGAGAGTCGAAGCTGAAAGTCGACGGACTCAAGATGTGTTAACTACTATTGCATTAAAACGTAATGGTATAAAATAAGGATTAAATTATGTATTGGTATGACCCGATGATGAGCCACATTAAATATTTGATGAGCCACAAAAGCTACCACGCTTCACAAAACAACGATGAACGGGCACGCATAAGTCATACTCGCCACACATTAGATAAAGATTTGAATAAATTACTTGAATTAACAAAGGATAAAACGAAATAACTGATTTATGTAAGCTATTCGGGTGTAATTGGCAATATAGCTTTGGGATTACATATCATTGCACGCGGTGCTACAAAGTATATCAAGAAGGGCAGCCTACTTTATTTGCAGTTTCGTTAAGAGAAGAACTTTTGACTAAGCTGGGAAAACAGGAAACTAAATAAAAGGTATATTGAGAGTATAAGCATTGACAAACTTATACACGGATTCCTAATATAATGCTTGGATAAGATTTATACAGTGTCTGGCAGCCCGGAAAGACGGGCAAACTAAATTAAAGGATTATACATGGATATTGAAATAATTAATCAAGATAATGAATTGTTAATAGATTATCGAATAGTTGCCGATGGTTTTGGCATAGAGCATAAAAGCCTGCGTAGAACGTTGCTTAAATATTTTGGTGATTTGAAATCACGAAAATTAAAAGACCCCGAAACTGGTTGGACTAAAGATATATTATTGCTAAATGAACGGCAAATCGCAAAACTTACCGCAAGAACAAAGCCTACACCGCAAACAATAGGATTTCATGATGTACTGGTTGATGCATTTTATGATTACCAAGAACAGCATAATAGCTCCCAGCCGCAACTACCTAAAGATTTCCGCGAAGCGATTCATGAACTCGCAAAATCACTAGATAAAAACGCAGAATTGGAGACTTATATAGAAGAAAACCAATCTAAAATCGATTATGTTAACAACGTCGTGGCTGTAAGCGATTCGCTAACGAGTGTCGGCGCATTGGCAAAGCTATTAGAAGATAAAAGCAATAATAAAATCGGGCAAAAAACCATGTTTGAATGGTTTCGCAATAATGGTTATACATTTTGGGATAAAGAAAATATTCCCTATCAAGAATTTATCACTCGTGGCTATTTTGTTATTAAACAAACCCATTGGAGCAACGGTAATAAAAGCGGCGATTACAATAGAATTTGGATAACTGCGAAAGGTTGCACATATTTTGAGAAAAAATACTTTGAAAGTATAGCACCTTTCCAAACAGAACTCGCATTGAGCAAATATATATGATTATCTTATCATCTAGGAACAATAAAAAAACCAATAAATCTTTTAAGTCCTGGAAAAAAGGAACTTATTACCGAGTGCATGGTGCTAAGTCTTTTGAAGTCAATAATAAAACAGCTATCATATTCATACATGGATACAACAACGATTTAGCTAACGCTGTCTCTTTATACAATGGCATGAGTGCTTTTTTTGATAAGTCTAATTTCGATGCTTATGGATTTACATGGGCTAGCTCTGGCAAGATTGTAAAATATTATTCTGATATTGTTAAAGCTAGAAAGGCTGCCGTGGCTCTGTGTAAAATAGCTTCTGATATGAAGAAAGCAGGATACAATAAAGTCTATGTAATAGCTCATTCAATGGGATGTTATTTAACAATGAGAGCTTTAATGTATACTAAAACCAATTATTTATTTAATGGCATTGCAGTTTTGGGAGCTGACTTAGCTAGATATCGATTCAAAAAGAAACGCAGATATGCTAAATTGTCTCATAAGGTATCAAAGATCTTGGCTTATTATTCTGATTCTGATAGGATATTAAATTACATAGCTCGTGGTACTAGACCTTTCAAGCGAGTCGGTCGTTATGGATTTCGAAGACAGCCGTCTAATTTTAAGGACTTCAATGCTGAAAGGTTTGGTGATAAGACAGTGCGGCACAATGAATATTTTTCTAATAAAAAGCTACTAGATGATGTTATCGGATTATTAACATAATCAATCATTAATTTGTTTGCCTACATGGACTTTCTCATGATTTCTCATATTATTATATTGCACATGTAGGCATTATTTTTTATATGGCTATAACACAAGACAGAAAACCACTACCTAAAACGATTAAAATTAAATCGCCTAGTTTAAAAGCCAAGTATAGAAAAGAGAATAAGCATTGTGAGCTGTGTTTACTAGACGGATTATTAAATGCTTATCAATTAGAAACACATCACATCTTACCAGGACTTAATCGGACAGATGAGTTATGGAATATTATGAGACTTTGTAAAAAGTGCCACTTTTCAGCTACGGAACATATACATGGAGCAACAGCCAAGCGGGTTAACTACAAATGCTTTGCTATTAAATATCTTAAAGATGAAATTACTAATGAGAAACTAGAAAGACTCGGTGTTGATTCAGAAGTTTGGGAATATATACATGCTATAGATGGGGTAAAAAATGAACTCAATTAAGCCAAATAAATTATATAGTCCTGAAATGTTAATTAGAATATCAGGCATTGCAGATTATGATTTTTACAAGAATTTAAATAAGAAATTGATTAAAGCTAAGTACAGTAAAATCACAGGTCTTTGGTATATTAAAGGTAGTGATTTTTTAGAATGGTATGATAAACAATAGAGAGGTGAAAATATGAAGAAATCATTAAAATGGATAGCTGAAAATTACGATATATCGTATGAAAAGGTGAAGCGGTTTGCTGAATTTTATCCCGTTGACATCACGTACTGCGAAACCACAAGCGAGCCCCTTGTGTCGGATCACCATTATCAATGTTTATTAAATAGTTTATGGCTGGTAATTGAAGTAGTCAGACCTAATTTCACATCCACAAAGTGTTGTGATAAAGAATGTACGGAATATTAGCTTAATGACAATAGAGTGGTATAATAAACAGTGATTAAAGGAGCACAACCGATGACCTACACAACAGAAGTTAAAGCTATACAATGGGATGAAGCGATTAAGCATCCTAAAATAGAATTTAGTTATGGTCGTTATTGGTATAAGCACAGCTTTCAAGGTTATGGTACCAGTGGCCACTATCCAATGCTGACGGGTGATTTCATTGTGGACTATATTGATGGGCACACAGAGGTAATGACCCCGGAGCGGTTCCACAATAGATTTACATTAAAGGATAAATAAGAATGACTATACACCAATTTAAGGAATATAAAAAGCGGCTTGAAGGTTATAAACAAACACCCAATGAACATACTGATACAACCGTAGCCTTATGGGATGCTGGATGGAACTCATGTTTAAAGGTGGTAATTAATGACATGGATAATCTTATGCATGGAGTTTATGTAGAAGAGCTTACACAGCGTAATCGAGAGGATAACATCCCTTATGATAATAGCGTAGAACCTGTTTGGAAGACTGCACAAAAATTAATAAAGTCCCTGCCCGATGACGCTTGGGACGATATGCCAACAGACGGAGCTAAAAACTACAAACATTATTTGTATGGGCACCCTAAATGTGAAGAGGATGAGTCATGACTATAGAGCAATTGAAACCGTTGATAGCCGCTGGGTATGACATATCAATAAAAAAGACGACAGAGATTTATACCAGTGGCAGCACATTCACATTTGAGGATTTGGAACGAAGCGATTGGGAACTTGTAATGCCCAGGGTGGTTGTTGAAGAAGACATAACAAAAACTATCGATGGGAAGCTTAAAGAAATAGGAAATCTGACAAGTTCAATCATAAAATGGCAAACGGCTCTTCATCATTTAATTGAGATAGAGAAATAGCTAACAAACAATTAACCCCGGAGCTATTCAATGATTAGTGAATCATACAACCAATACTTAGAACTAGAAAAACACAAAGCCGCTATTGCTAATATTAGGGCTTTCTTAGAAGTAGGAACTGGCATTAGCAAAGTAGCAGCCGAAGCTGGTGTTAGGAAAAAGAAAAGTGATATTTCAAAAGGATATATCAAAGCACTGATTGATGTTAATAAAATGATTGACCGTATATTATAATCTCATACCATCCTCTACAACATAATGATATAATGTTATTCTGTTAATTTGGTCAATTGTAGAATCATAGGTTATGGTGACAAAGTTTTTCGGTTCTATCATTGCCGTTTCATCACCCCTTTGAGATGCTAATTGCAACCTAAGAATTATAATAGAACCCGTCGAGCCTTGTACAAAACCCCGCTTGCCGGTCACTGCCGTATTTATACCCTCTACCCGCATAATTAATCGATCCGCCCATAAAGGAACATATCTTGCACTAGTTACTAACGCATTTGGGAAAGTTGTTGCCACATCAACAATCCTAGATTGCGATTCTAATAACCTATGTGTATCCGTGACCTTATATATTTTCCTTATTCCGGTTGTGCTTAGTGTGGATAACTCCCCTAGTAGTCTATAATTGTTTTCAAATAATGTGGCGGCGGTTGTGGTTATTACATTAGGCCGAAATTTATTCCATTGTTTTATTATTCCATTTGTAGCGGCTGTTAAGTTAGTTCCATAATTTGTATTACTATCTAGGTCTACAGTAATAGACGTATCTGAGACTATAGAAGCCACTGTTCCCCAGTTATATTGAAATAACGGAGCAGGTGCGACATCATTTCTAACCACAACCCTAGCACCGATTACAAATTGGAACGCGTCTGCCATTCCTGTAAGTGTTGCTGTTAACCCTTTTGTGCCAGAACTAATTCCGGTAAATGCTGATATTGGTTTCCGTGTCATTCCAAAAGTCGGCGTGCCTGTATTGGATTCATTTGTAAAAGCCCAGATTAAATACCATTGCCCTGATTCTTTTGCGATCCCATCAACTAAGCCGTTCTCACCCGTGGTGTTAACATCCATTGTGGTTTGAACATTACCTAAATCAAAGTTGACTCCATTAACCCAAATGGCAACACGTTCAACTCCGTAGCTGTCTTCTTTAGGGTCGATGGTAAATGTTTGTGAAGCTGTATATGCGAAGTGGAACCATAACCCTCGGTTGGGTAATAGCTCCACATTCTGAATTGAATGTCTTAAACTTGATGTGTTTCGGTTAGGTATTCGATTAGACATAAATCACCTTGTTAATATCTGCACTGTTGCAGAAACCCTCCTAGAACTATCAATGCTTATGATATCACCTGTCGTTAAAATCCCTCTATAATTTATAGCTATTGGATCATTTAAGGATAATGTTTTAGCAAAATTAATTGGTATATCGAATAAAAGTTTACGATGTAATTTATTCAGATAAGCTAGCCATTGTTCGCCAACAAAGACAGCCGATTGTAAACTCATTATCCGAACAGGACTACCCCAACCCGCGCTTAATGTCTTGCCTTCGTTTTCAGCAATACCAAATGTAGCTTTAGTTCCAGAAACATCGCCTACCCATTCAACTGAATATCCTTCTGCGTTGTCTTTCTCAATTATTTCTGTTTCAGGATGTGAATGTATTCTAACCTCGCCACTTGAATTATCGGAAAAGGTTGCAATTGGATCGGCAGATTTTATAGTAAAGAAATCATAATGCAATCTATTGTTGAAATTATATATCCGTGCCAAGCCTAATTCTGCAATCATCTGGAGTCCATCGAGTATGCTAGTTTCACCCTTGAAGAAGGCGCTAAAGACGATTAGATTTTTCCCGTATTCTCCAGAAGATTTACTAAAACTTATTTCATCGATTGGTATTTTGTATAAAGAACAAATCTGACTTGCGATTATAGCAGGGTTCGCTGTGTCAGCACTGGCAAATATAAGCCCCTTTTCTAATGTTTTTTGAATGACTGATGATAATACAATGCTTGAAATTCTTGCCTGATTATTAGCGGTGATGTTTTGAACAAAGCCCTTAAATACCGATTGCCCATTATTGAATATTTCCACATCAAACTTATTCAAATTATTTTCACCAAAGAATGGACTAGCAGGGTTGCCAACATCCCAAAACCCTAATCGATTATCACCTTCAAAAGAGGGCGCTTCGTTAATTGAAAGTTGCCCAAAATCACCTGCCGAATTTGTTATTTCAGAAATGCTTATTACAAAGCGAGTTATATCAATACCTAATAATAATACTTGTCTCACAGCGGCTCTTCCTCAAAATCTTCAACTTCATTTAATATCAATGTGTCCGTTGTATAATCATAAGCACGGACAGTCTCAGAATCTTCTCTAAGCTGGCCGCCCTTCTGAAACTGTGTAAAGTTTTGTTGATTAAATAATTGACCGCCGGGGTCGTTCTGAACAAGTATAAACTCAATTATAAAAGACACCACGCCATTTGAAGGAAACCCATCGGCTTTTTTATCTATTAAGATTAATTTAGTTTCAGTATTTGAATCAATAAAGAATTCACTACCGCCTATATTAACCCACCAACCCCGCCAATAATCATCTATCATAGCGCCGCCAACTATTGTAATAGAATTATCAGTACTGCTAAATGTTCCACTTGATAATTGTCCTTCTGCAAACACATTACCGCCAATGCCTAGCGGATAGAATGCCTTTGCTGATATTTTAGAAACCATTAATTTTATTTCTTTTAGAGTGAGATTATCTATATGGATATCCTCTCCGAAAGTAAACTCGAATCTGCGTTTCTCGCCGTCGAAATCGATATGTTTGTTCCCATTTACGTCATTTATATCTATAGGATTTATCTGGCTATTTAATAAAGCTAAACTAGTTGGCGGAAATGGGACTTCAAATGTTTTAGCAAATGCCTGACTTACAAAACTAGTAGACTCATCAAACGGATTTACATCGACTGCGCTTAACCCCGCTCCTATTAATGGAGAGTCAATAAAATATTTGCCGGAACCGCCGGGCGTTAGCTTTCCTTCAAATTGCAAGCGCCCTGAATCAATTCCTAGATTATTGACCAAATCGTCAATATCGACTAGTAACAGTGGTGTCGCATTATTTATTTTATTCGTTGTTATCGTTTTGATATTGACAGTGGTTGCTGGAGCCACGGCAGTTATTTCTTCTACAGGATTGCCAATTATATTAAAATCAAGATTTACATTAAGCACTGGCGTTGTTGTATTTGTAGATAATTGTATTCTTAGCATTGTTAATTCACTTGCGGCAATAATATTGCTTTCAATGTCGACCGTATACCCTGGCGCGGCAGGAAAGGTTGCGCTATCTAATGTTATTTCTATGGCATCGCTAAATCCATATATCAAATTTCGCTCAATGGTCGTTGTGAATGTTGTTGCGTTTGTATTATCGCTTAAATCGATACCTGATGTCCTGCTAGTTTCCTCATTATCCAAACGAGGTGTGGCAATCATTATATTATTTCTTATCGTATTGTCCCTTATTAACATACTTAAACCCCTACCGCTATTAATAAAACAATATTCAAGTATAAATCCAGTCGATGAAGCATTTGCGGAAATATTACCTAAAACAGCACCAGTTCTATTAATTTCAACATAATCTATATTTCTAATTGTAGTACTTGCTCCCTGTGCTGCCAATGACGCACCAATAGCATGTATATTCTCATCCCTTAAATACCGCCCTCCTGATAATATATTTGATCCTGCTAAAAGAATCGAATTTGTAAAACTAATGGTTGCAAATTCATTAAGTTCAACTTGTAAATCATTCCCTGAAGGTAGTGTTATTGAACTTGCCGTCGAGCTTGAGTCTATTGTAATGGGGCCTACAACACCATTTCTGATAATTTGTATTGTTGACCTACCTGAAACTCCTAATTCAATTATTGCCTGGCCTAATGTCAGTACAGAGGTTGCCGGCGTTAGTCCGTTATTTGTATCCACACCATTAGAAGCCACATGAATAAAAGGACCCACTGCGTCTGCCAATGTCCTGCCAGCCCCTTGCGCTCCGACCCCTCTTGTGAGTGTAGTTGAGTGTGTTCTAGTGAATGTATGTTTAAAAGCCATGCTCATAATGTAATACCCTGTCTTTTATCTATCTTATTCGATTGTATTAATCTGTTTACGTCATTTGCTAATCTATCCATGCGCCCCCTAATCATGCGCTCAATTTGAGGAGCATCGTCTCTACCAGTAATATTTATAGCCTCGACTGTTAAGTTAACAACAGATGTGATATTTTGACTAATTCTTTGTTCTTTTTCTTGTATCGCTCCAGCAACAGCATTATCAATTGGAGTTGATTTGAATATCGGACTTTCTAATCCTTTTGATGTATTGAAAGCCGTTGATTCAAAAAAGCCAGCAGAATCTATCATAAAATCTCGGAACATTTTAGTAAATTGTTTCGGTAAAATTAATTCCCCTTTTTCTAATAAAGCTGGCCCCGTTTTAGGAACTATACCACCTTTACTAAATGCTGGAAGCTGTGCTAAGAAAGCGTCAATCTCTTCCTGGCTAGCACCGCTTTCTTTTAATTCGGTAATTATCTTTTGCTTGCTTTTCTCTAAAGCGGCTCCCTGTCCAGCACTGGGCGTTGTTCCGCTTGCTCTAAATTGTTCTATTAATTTTTGCCTATTTCTAACAGCTTCGACAAGCTTTTTATTCTCTTCATCAGTGGCTTTGTTTTGTTCATTTTTTATATTAAGTATCTCAGCTTCTATAGCCAAGATATCCAATTCACTCGCTTTAATATCTATCAAGTGTGCTAACTGCTCATTAAGTATTTTTAGCACTTGTTCATCAGCTTCTTCCTGTGTAATCTTTTCGGCTTTCTCGCGTGCCCTGATTAATTCGATTTGCGTGTCAATTTGTTCATTATTTATATCTAATATCGCCTGCTCCGCATTCAGGACTTCTAGAGTCTGTTCTCTGATTTGTCTCACATTGGCATTTGTTTTTTTCAAATTAGCAAGTTCTACCTTTTCCAACTCCAACCGCTTAATTAATATTTTCCTTATGCCCTCTTGTGCCCGAGCTTCTGTGATATCACCTTGTTCCGCTCTAACCTCCAATATACTAATTCTAATCTCTAAGTCTTTTTTTGCATTTTCTATAATTTGCTTTTGCGCGTCTAATATCTTTGAGATTATTTCCCCCGCAGCGCCAAGACCATCGATTTTAACATCTAGACCCGATAGGTCTGCAGTTAAGTCGTCAATAAACGCGTCCACTTCATCTTTTGTAGACCCACTAAAATCAATCCCCTGCGATTCCAAAAGCCTTTTGCGGTCTTCGCGACTTCCCTCCTTCGCTCTTAATGCCTGATCCAGTAATGCCTGTTTTTCAATCCGCTCCCGTTCCGCTGCTATCCTTAATCTTACTAATTCTGCTTGTGTTATATCCTGTGTTAATTTTAATTGTGATAATAATATATCAAGTTGCTTATCTAAAAATGCAATCTTTTCCTCTTCTGTGTCCAATGATTCATCACCTAACGCGACTAGTTCGTTAAATAAATCTAATTGTGAGCTAACTAAATCTAAAGTTTTTTGTTCAGCAGCAGCCCGTCTTTCTGCTTGTTCCGCAGCACTCTCCTCTTCACCTTTTAATGCTTTGATTATTCTAGCAGTCGCTGCCGCTATCAAGCCCACCCCTAACAGAATAGCACCGGCAAGTTTCAATTCAGGGGTAGGGGCTTGCAACAATGCTTGCCCGATTTGTTTCGTTAAATCACCAATTGCTTCGATTGCAGATAGTTTTTTACCCGTACCAAATAATTGCGTCAATTCCTCAGCTTTGCTTATAGCTGCGTCAACTCCAGTAACTATGTTATCACCAATTTTCGCCGCAGCTTCTATTGTACTAGCCATGTCATTAGCTTCGATCGCTTCTACAAGTCTTAATGTTTCCGCGAATATTTCTGGAATCTGCAATAAATCTTCATTACCCGAAATTTCATCAGTAAACTTTATCCATTGATTCCTGATATCTTCTTTTAATACTTTTGCTGATTTTTTTAATGTCTCAGGGATCTCTTCCAATGCCTTGTTTGACTTTTCTATTTCGGTTTTCGTTTTCTTGACATCTTCTGTTAATTCTTTTTCCTGTATAACTGATTTTTCTATTAATTTCTCAGTGCTTTCTTGCTTGACAATTAGCTTATCTCTTTGTTCTATTTGATTTTGAACAGGTATGCCTGCTTCTAACCCTTTAGCAATTATTATATTGATTAATACTATTTGCTCTGCTAATAATTTAGCCTCTTCTTCAAGCTGCTCTTTGCGGGCACTTGCCAGTGTCAGTGCTTGCTGCTGCTGACTCAATGCCTCTTTTTGCTTTTCTATTATTTTAACAAACGCGATTTCAGAATCTTTTAATATTTTTAGATTTTTCTCATTCTCTTCCCGCAATTTTATCACTATTTTCGAAGTGTCTTTTCTGTCTCTTTTTAATCCAGTGCTTATTTTTGATACAGCACTGTTCAGCCCATCAGCTTCTTTACTTGTCTTAGCAAAACCTTCCTCTAGTTCCTTTAACTCAGCAACGCTTTCCTTTAATTTCAAAGCCACACCTGATTTTTCAATTTCATCACTGACCACTTTTAATTCCCTAACAGCGGCAGTTAATTTAGGGACTGCTGCGAGTATTTGCTTTTGCTCAAAATTAACTGTCAGCGCGTTTTCCTTAACGAGTTTATTCACGGCCGCCGCTGACTTTTCAAAATTGTCTACTAATTCGGTTTCTGTTTCCCCTATTGATAACAAATTGCTTTGTAACTTTTCTGAATTTACCCTTGCCTTATCTAATAATAAATTTGTTTCTGCAAAAGTACCAGCCGCAGCAGCCTGTGCCAACAGTTTGTTTATTTCCTTCCTTTGCTCTAAAATGTCTTTTACCTGGATAGCCGCGGTAACTAAAGCTATCAGTGGTTTGGTTTCTAAGACCGCAGCTTCTGCTTTTCTTGCTTCTGTAAGTTTGTCTCGTAACCCTTGTCTTTTTCTGTTAAATTCTCTGACTTTTTCGTTAGCCTGTTCACGGGTTATAACACGCTCTGCCAAAGCTTTGTCAAGTCGTTTCTTTAGTGAGTCAAGCTCCCGATCCGAAGCTATTTGTTCTTGCTGAAGTTGTACTAATCCCTGTACATTTTCTTTAAAATCCCCCAAAATTTGCTGAACTTCAATATTCGTTTTTTGAAATGCTGGTATAAAACCTGCTAACGAACTTCCTAAACGGCCAAGATTTTTGTTTATCGCTGATTTTAATTTTGTTTGCAGGTTTTTCGCAAATTCCAAAATAGCCTTACGCATGGATTTTTCAGCTTCTATTCTTTTTGTTTCCTGGTCAAACAGTTTTTTTGCAAGTGCTAATTTTTCCTGCGCCGCTTTCTTGTCAGCTTCTATACCCTTTTTAATAGCATCAATCCGTTGTTTCTCTAAATCTTTTGCTTTCTTTAGCGCATCCTTTTGTTGTTTTATTTTTTCCTTTTCTAATTTCTCTGCCGCTTTTTCAGCGTCCTGTCTTTCTTTTTCAGCCTTCCTTTCCGCAGTGCTAACCCTAGCCCCTGCCGGCGCCCTTACTCCCTTCGCTGCTGCTTTCACTTTCTTTTCAGATACAAACCTAGTCTTCTCTAATGCTGAAAGTTGTTTATCAATCTCAGTCCCGCCCTTTGTTAAGACTTCTAATTGTTTTTCCATTTGCGCTAATAGGCTTTTCGCTTCTTTTACTTCTGTAACAGTTCCCCTTTCTGAAATTCCCTTTGCTTTGTTAATCTCATTTTGTACTTTTAACACGCTATTCAATGCTTGTTGATGGATTGTTTCTCCACTGATAATCGCCTTAACACCCTGTATCGCTGTCTTAACCCTTGCTATTTCCGCTTTGTTTCTTTGTTTCGCAGCTTCTAGTGTTTTAACAGCTCCTTCGATTTGTTCTTTACCAAATAACTTCTCTGCAGCCACTGTGTCTTCGATACCTTTTACCTTAACATTAATAAGACGATTAGCTTCTCTGAGATTCTCAATTTGTGCAAGCTGTTTAGCTGTTAAAACATCGTTAGTTTCCAATGCTGCAATTTGCGCTTCATTTTGCAGAACGATTAATTCAAGCTGTTCTATTTTCTGTTGTGTTGTTAACTCTTCGCTATTGACGATATCTTTTGTAATATCGTTAACTGCCGCTGATAACTGAGACTGTTCAATTAATAACTCAGCTTTCCGTTCTTCAAACTCAAGTCCATTTAATCTAATCTGATTTATCTCAATTTGTTTGTTAGCTTGCTCATCCAGCATAGGTAAATTAAGCCCAAATTCCGCACGGGTGTCTATCTCCAATTGCAACATCTCTTGTTTTTTCAATATGATGTCTTCTAATGTTCCCGCTTCCTTTGCCCTTTCTTCTACAGCCAATTGATCGGTTTGTAAAGATTTTAATTTAAGCTCTTCATCGGCTGTGAGTTGCCCAAAGATTTCTTTTCTAGTTTGTAACAAATCCATATCAAATTGGTTTTGCTCTGTCTGCGCTTCTAGAACCAATTGTAAAGCATTGCCTTTTTCTCCGATTAAACTAGTTTCGGCGGCAGCGTTTCTTAACAATTCTTTATTAGATTCAATCAAAGTGTTTGAAGCCACAATACGGCTCTCATTAATAGCTAACCATTTCTCAGCATTTGCTATTCCGGCAGGGTCCTTCGCCGCTTGTGCTTGTGATAACTGTACATTAAGGACTTCGATCGCCGCCGCCGCCCTTGCCTTCGCTTGCTCTGCGTCTACGTTACCTAGTCTGATTTTCTCATTTAATTGCACTATCTCAGCTTTTGTTAATTCCCCACCCGTCACTAACGCATCTGAGAGGACATCCCTGGTATCTAAGATATTCTTTTCAATCTGTGCTGCTGTAATCAATGGCGCTAATTGCTTTTCTAATTCTTGCCTGATTTTGGTTCTAGCGTCCGCTGATTTTTGTAATAAGGGTGGCAATTGCGATAAAATAAGATTTTCGGCTTTGGCGATATTCAAGTCTTCCGCCCCTTTCGCTTGCAATTCTATTTCAGCATTGATGGTACGTTGTGTTAAGTCTAGTAATCCTTTATCAATAGCCGCTTGTGATTTTTTTAATTCTACTAAGTCTTCATTTAATTCTAGTATTTCTGCGCTATTTTTAGCAAATTTTTCAGAGCCAGCCCCTAGTTCCTGATTCTTAATTATTAATTCGTCAAACTGCTTTGTTGCCGCTTCAATATCTTTTTCCAAATTAACAAATATGTCTAGCTCGGCTGCTTGTTTTTGTCCTCTAAAGACATCATCCCAAATACTTAATTGGTCATCTAACACATCATTAAATGCTTCTGCCGCTAGCGCCTGCGATTCGATAGCACTTGTCGTAACTTCACCTTCTGATATTTGTTTTATCTTTTCTAAAATATCCTGCGCACCTTGTAACTTTTCTACTATCGGAGCGTCAAGATTTAAGACTTTTTGTAACTGTTCTGCTAATATCGGAGAAACCTTTGCTGACTCTGCTATGCTTCCCTGAATGTCTTTAAGCACCGCTCCTGCTGTGCCTTCGTCTATATTAGTTACATCGCCAAGCAAGGCATTTAATTTTGTAATATCATCTGATGTGTCTGCCGAAATCGTTTTGAACTCTTCCATGTTCGCCACGGCTGTTTGGAACTTCGATTCTGCTGACTCGAATAGATCACCAATAAAACTCAATGCCCCGGCAGCGGCTTCTTTTAATCCGATGCCAATATCAGAAGCTCCAAACGATTCCCCTATCGCTATTAACGAGTCATTCATTGCGGCGCTTAATCTTTTGCCAGCTTGCTCACTTGTTTCAGACATATCCAGAAACATATCATTCGCTACAGTTCCCACTTCCTGGAAATCAGCAATCATTTTAGCAGTGGCTTCCCCTCCATCTTTAGCCAGAATCCGCACAGCCAATCTCGCTTCTTTTGATGTCATTATATTAGTAAATTTGTCTACATCACTTCCCAAGCTCCTAAATAGCACACCCCAGTCTTCTATCTTGCCAGTCTCAGCATCAATCCCTTCTATACCAGCTTCTAATAATTCCGTGCGTTTCCCCGCGTCTAGCAGCTCGTTTCCGAGCGCCTTCAATTTCGTGGCTGACTCATCGACACTAACTCCATTGGCCGTGAGTGTAGCCGTGAGTGCTCCTAGGGAATCTAAAGCATCGTCCGAGTTTTCAGATAACGCCGCAAAAATTGGTGCCGCTTTAGAAATCGAACTGGCTAGTGCTTCGCCAGACGGAATAGTTCCGAACTTCATTGTCCTAGCCAAAGTTTCAAGCACTTTATCTTGTTCCGCACTCTCTTCAATAGCAACCCCGGTGGCATTAGCAAGGGAAACCATCGCAAATGTCGTAGATTCGGCTCCAGCCCCCAGTCCTATCGCAGCCTTTGCCGCTTTCTCAGTGATGACCGCTGCCGCACTCAAATTATCCGCCAATTGCGGAACAGCCGAAATCGTGTTAAAGAGACCTTCTTGTAAAACGCCGATTTCTATACCAGTTTCTACCGATACCTTTCTTAACTTATCCATAGTGGCAGGCAATTTCGTTTCTTGTGCCTCTGTTAATAACGTATTTACTTTTGCGAACCCGTCCCTAAATGCACCCTGAGCTTTGCTCACTTTTGCAAAGCCAACGCCGATTAAGCCAATGCTCGCTCCTACAGCCAACCCAACCGGGCCAAGTTTCTTGAGCGCACCACCAAGTGGGCCCAGCCTGCTAGTCAATGCGTCTGCTTGCTGACTGACTTGACCGAATATTCTGCCGCCTGCGCCTAACCTACCAACCTGTGTTTCGCTTGGCGCAGCTTCTCGTCTAGCCCCCGCGGTTGTTTGTATTCCCCTTCTCCTTGCAGCCCCCTCTTGTTGCGCTGACGATAGCTCTCTTTGCAATTCCTCTTCAATATCTTCAATCCGTTCCCCTGTCTGGTTTGCTAATGCTATACGCCTTTTGGCAGCATCTTGTAATAATCTGGATTGTTTTGCAATCCCATCCCGATTTATTTGTAATAATTCCCGTTCTCCATCTGCAATGTCTTTTATATTATTACTAGATAGTTTATCAATTGCTTTGTTAGCACGTTCCTTAATACCCACTAAATCTTTGTGTGTGCTTTTAAATGTTTTTCTTAAATCCTTTAATTCTGTAATCGCGCTATCAGTGGACAGTTCAACAGCTGAAATCTTGAAACCGCCGGCTGCACTTGTAAACTCCTTCTGTGCTTGCTTAAGATTCTTTAATGCTTCTCTTGATTGTTGTTGCTGTATTTGATTCAGACGTTTCGCAGACGCCACCGCTTCCCGTTCTATTTGTTTCGCACCGCTTGTGGCAGCGTCAACTCTTGCTTGACTGCCTTTCTTCTCGGCTTCGACCGCTTTCTGTGTATTCTCAGTTATTTTCTTTATTCTTGCCGTGCCTGCTTTCTCTTCTAACTTAGCGAAGGACTTACCAATCCCATCAATAGACTTTTTCAAATCGTTTGTGGATTTCTTAATATCACCGACTGCTGTTTTAAATTCTTTTTTTATATTGGTAAATGAGTTCTTTGCTTTATCTAGACCACTTGCTAACTCATTAGCATCTAGACTAAGTTTTACCCCAAACTCTTCTATAGTATCAGCCATGATTACCCCTTTGTTATTTCATATAATAAATCTGCTATTTCAGAACCTTTCTCTAGTTCATCACATGCTTGACCAATCCAGTCAGTCGCTTCTGCTAATGACTTCCCCTGCTTTGTTAAATATATTATACCCATTGTCGCCACATCTAAAGCATTAGTATATATATCACAATGCTTTGTTAATTGGAATAGCATCTTTTCCATTGCCTCAGGCACTAGCAATTTCTCAACCTCTGTTAAAAAAGCCGACTCAATGACATTTTTTATTTTTAATTCTTTTAAGTCCATCAAAACGCCTTTTTCTTATCGTTTCTAATAGCGTCCATTTGCTCACTCACATCGTGGTTGTAAGTAGCACAGTCATTCAAAGCGGTTCGTATGTAAAGGATTGAGAGTCCATCGATTCGCTCGACTGGGAGCCCTGTCTCTGTTCCGAAATAAGCTCGCCATTTTGCTCCGCTGACTTCTGGAGCGTCTTTGTCGTCACGAAATTTGCGTTTTTTTTTACTAGTTCGTCAACTGATAGGCACGCACTAAAGATTTTTTGTATATCAGCAATTTGTACATTATGATAAAACCATTTTATTAAAGGGGCTTTTTTTCTTAAATATTTATTTTCTTTGATTCCTTCGATTTTGCCGTTAAGATAATTAAAAAATATCTCTATTATTAATTTTTGCACAAATCGCCGACTTGATATAAGCTTTGCTGATATTGCTGAAAAGAATTTATTGCTATCAGGGTCATTATAAAACTCTGTCTTATCATCTGGTAATAAAACATTCTCCGCTGATTGACCTAACACTGTAAACAGATATGCCATTTTACGCACAAAGCCAGGCCATTTTGCTAATACAGGTGATCTGAAATAAACTAGTTTACCCTCTGCCTCAAAACTAAAGTGGCACAGCTCTTCTCCAGTTTCTGGATCTAAAGCTAATATTATATCTTTATCGATATCAATATTAATTAAATGATCTTTGGAAACTTGACTTTTTTGATCGAGTAACTCTATTATATCAGCTGCCATCTTCAATCCATTTCCCGATTATTTCCCTTGCCTTGTCATACTGCTTGGCAGTGGGATGTGGGTATACTAAACCTTTATTATATTTTGCATATTGGCGCTTTCGATTGGAGACATCATTTGATATAAATCCTAAAACACGCCGATCACTTTGTAAAAGCATTAGCGCTTCCACACGGTCGAACATACAAACAATGCTTTTATATTTTAATAAGTCTTGCCATTTGTAATCGTCAATACATTTGATATCAGCAAGCCCATCCAAAGCATCGCTTAATCCTTTGCCAGTTTGTTTATTATCGTAAAGAATTATTGCATCTTCTGTATAATCTTTATTTTCCATGACAATAGGCATATATAATTCGTGCGCAGAATCTAGAAACCCTGACTTTCTAATTAATATTTCACTTGATGACATAATCGATAATGATGCTTTCGTAAACAGACGGTCTAGCTTACCATCCCTCAAATCAAATGTTCTATAATAGTCTTGTTGCCCTTGTAAATATTCTAAAAATGCCGAACCTGGCATTAATTTTGCATATTCTTTCCCGCCCATAACCGTTATCGGGCTTAACGGATAATGCATTTTAATATAATAAAACATCTGTAAAGCTGCTATCACATAATCCCTTCTGAGAGGCATTTGTATTAATATATTTCTGCTTTTTGGCATGGTATACGTTCTATCCGGCATATATATCTCAAAATCGCCGGACTTAACCATTTCATTTAATTGTTCCCTATGGCTAATATTAACAAACGTAGGCACGCCTTTATCGTAAGCTATCCCATTCACAGATAGCCTTGCCATGCCACCTGTATAAATGTATATTTTCTTTACATGCTTAATTGGAGCAGGTACCATTTCAGCTTTGCCATATTTCTTGTCGATTCTTTCTTGTATCGCTAAAGCTTCTGTCATCGCTGCACCCATTTTCTTTTTCTTTGTTACAGCCCTTCCTGTCCCTTTCCTTGCCTTTATTGCTTTGCTTTTTCTTTTTGCTAATTCCATCTTCTATTTTCCTTTGTATAACCCTTAAATTAACACGAGGGGTAACGAAACCCCTCGCTATACTTTATACCCAGTCGTTAGCTACGTCGTCCCTAACAAAATTTATTCCTGTTAGGTCTAACAAGCCAGTCTCATGGATCTTAGTAGTTTTTGTTGGCTGCGCCACGTTCTTTATATTAAAAAAGAACGGATGCAACGGATCGGTATCCGGAGTACTCCCATCTGTAGAAACCGAATCAGCGGTCGTTCCATCCGCAGGCGTCGTTCCGTCTGCCCCTGTGATAGCGCCTGCCCCATTGGTTGCAAATGAGATATCAACAACGGTATAGGCGTCTTGTGATAATGTTTTCTGAGCTGGCGTGTCTAACTCGCTTCTTATATAACAAGTATCGCCAGTCTCAAAAGCTGGTGTTAACTTAGGATCGGTTGTTCCAGAAACATTAAAAGCTGTTTGCATTGCTGCAGAACTTATTGCTGCCATAATCTTTTTCTCCTTTAATTATGCTGATCGTCTAGCGAGAAAACCATAATGCTTTTGGGTTTCATCGGTAACGCCAGTGAAATTAGAATCAGGGAAAGCTACTACTTCCCCGCCAGTTATTGCATAGTCAGTGCCACTGAGTGCTATACTTATATCTTCGCCTAGAACACGACCTGAATAAATAGCTACCAGAAATCGGTCTCCATTTGTCAAGAGCGTATCTAATAGAAAACCCTGCGCTGGTTGCACCGGCTCATCACTACCCATGTGGTGTATGTCCCATGTTTCAGCACCCGGAATCGTGACATTGAAATCTTTTTGGCTATTTGTGCCCTTTAGGAGTTCAATACTGTCTCCATCGAACTGTCCTGATTCAAATGTGGTAGTAAAGGTTTTTTCAATTAAATCTTTTCTTATCATAATCGCAGGCGTAGAAGATTTAAACTCAGCGAAGGTTCTGTTAATATTGACACTAATAGTACCTTGCTTGATAAATCCGATTATATCGCCTGTGAAAAATGAAGCTGGGCTAGTTGCATTCGTACCAATTAATTGCGGATTGGTGAACACGCCTACTTTGAAGACCCCCTCTTTTATAAGAAGGACTTCTGAATCTTGTGCGAAAGCCATAATTTATCTCCTTTAATTGATAACTAAATTAGTTACGCTTTCATTGTTTTCGACACCCGACCATGTAAATAATTTGAAATACTTAATAGGGATGTCAATTGACATTGCAGAAGATCGACCGGCTGCGAAGGTGGGTTGCTCTACTATCTCACCATCGCGGTCAAAACCTTTCACTTTGCCATTTAATTTTTTGTTCCTTGACAATGTGCCAAAGACCTTTTCGTATAAATCTAAAAGATTGTTGTCCCCTTTGCGGACTCGATTGTGTTTTACAGACGAATGGATTATCCGTAAAATTATATGATAATTGCGTGTTTCCGTATCTGCCCAGGGACCATTTAAATGTGTTGACTTTTTATACATTATAATACAGGCTGGGATCTGATCCGATCTCATTAATATATTCTGTTCCTCTTCTGCCATAACTTCGATTAACCTAAACTCGGGGATAGCAGCTACTAAAATAGCTTTCAATTCGAATAATGCATCAGATAACATTTTTAAGCCCATCCTTTACCAATTGTTTAAATAGCTTAACGTGCTTCTTTTCAGCAAACAGAAACGGTCGTGCTGGAATCTCAATTGTGCGTGCCTTACTAATGCCCCCGCATTTCAAACGTGAGAAGCCACCTTCGTGCTGTAAGCGAGCATAATCTACACTAGAACCAATAACCATTATCCAATTATTATTAGTAGCTCCAAAATCCACAGCCTTAATCGATCTCTTTAATTTACCTGTATCTATTAATGTTTTGGCTTTAGCAAAGAATTTAAGCTTCTCTTGTATCGTCCCATTTATCGGATAGTTACTCCGGCACTGCACATAAAACGTTGGTATCCATTTTGGGTTGCCACCCCGCTCACCCTGCTTGGCAAAGGTTGACTTAATATCATCTGTCAATATTGGCTTTATACCTTTGAAAGCCCCTTTAATGGACTTATCAATTGCCTTTTGGAACTTTGTAAATCCTAAACCGGTAGTTTTAGACTGGATGGTTACCATCAGCGTACAACTCCGTAAATTGTGAATTAGAATTAGTTAAAACAGAAGGCTTGAATTCTGTTTGCACTTCTGCGCCCGAGCTACCAAATAGCAATCCATTGCCTATTACCATTTTTATATGTTTCTTCTGTCTCACTAATGGAATTAAAGCATCCTTCTCGATAGTTAAAAACAAATACCTAGTGGCTAATAGTAATGCTGATTTAATCGCACATAATCTATTGACCAGGAAAGGCACGTCAGCATTAATAACTGATAATTTATACCTCGGTGTCAATACAGTTTTAACCATTTCCTCCGCTTCTGTAATCACTTCTGTAAATACAGAATCATCTAAGTTATTATCCGTTACATCGGGGCTGAAGACCCTTGCTACTTGTAGTACATCTGCTTTAGTACAAAATGCCATTATGTTTTATCCGTAAAACCTTTTATCAAAGGCACTGAGAAATAAGATTTGCTAGTCTCAGCTTTACCCTTTCTTTTCTTAGCATCAGCAACCGATTTACGATACGCTGTTTTATCGCCAGTCTTAGCATCGGACACTATTTCAAAACTTTCTGATTCGTGCTTATCTATATGCGCTTCTGCTTTAAGTTGCTCACTTAATCCGATTCTTTTTATTTCAGAATCACGCCATTTGTTATAATCATTCATATATAATTCCTTAAAAGAGGGTAGTGGATTTAGCTACCCTCTTTGGGTCTTGGGAAAATAGAGAATCTAAATGATTGCGATTACTCTATGTTTGAAAGGTTCGTTCCTTTCTAGTTTACGTTTGTAAGCATCATAAATAGCTGTGTTTTTTTTAACATAACACGAAGCTATCTTGGTTTTCTTACCGATCATACAATCAAAATAAACAATAGCATAGCCAGTAGGAGCCGGAGCAACTTCTGGATACGCAATACCATTATATTCTTTTTGTTTTTCTAATTTTACAGTTTTTCGCTTTTCTTCTGCCATTAGTTGAGCACCTTTAGGGTGTAAAAAGGATGAGTTGGGAACACTGTTTCAGAAGTTTCACCCCACCACCGCCGTTCTTTGTGATCTCTATATGCTGGAGAGTCGTTTGTTAGTTCTGAAAACAATTTGAAAGGTGAGAACTCTTTCAATTTAGCATGTAGAAACGGTTTGTTGACACTACCGTTTGCGATTAAATACCAATCGTCAACATCGGTTAACCTAGTCTCTGCAATGACCTGAGCCATACCAGTTAAAACATTTTCAGTGTTTTTGTTATCAGCAGGGTTTAATGTGTTTTGCATTAACTCTCTTGCTATATACTCCAAATCAGGAGGCACAACAAGATGCGTCGCAATTATACCCATAGGTCTAGCAGCTCCAAAATCAGAAGGAAACCTCATCATAGCAGTGCGAGCCGCTTGAAAGGTTGTACTTGATAGTGCGCCCGCTAATAGGTTATCATAAGGAACCCCCGGCTTTTTTATGTGCGAATTGGAAAAGAAGTTTTGGCCATCATACATAACAACCGCGCTTGTGTCTCCAAGCTGTAAAGCTTCGATTAACAAATCCTTATTCAGGAACGCAGCATTTAAGCCGATACCAGATGCCTCTTTCATCAAGCCCGGTGTGTCGGATTGTGCTAAGTCATGTGCAGAAACCCGAACAGCGGAATGCCAATATCTTAAAGGGATAGTAGCTTTTTGCCCACGTAAAGTTTCATATTTAGGTGGATCGTCCCGCTTCGCCTCTACCAACAAGCCAACACTTTCTACGAAAGGGAATTCAATTTCTGACTTTTCAGCCGTCACCGGCTCTGTCATGCCTGTTGCCCAGTTCACGTCTTTTGAAATGTGCTCGGCATAGGTATTTTCTAGCGTCCTTTTCAGGATTACATCCAAGGCAGCTAATTCTCCTGTACTTAAACTCATAATTTAACTCCTTATGTAATCGATTTCTGTGTATCTACTAAAACAGTAGTACCAGAAACGATAGAATGTAATACGCCGACTTGACTACCAGCCACGCCCGTTGAGGGAACGATTGTCAATGAAATCTCATCATCATCTGTGTAGTAAACAGGCTTGCCTAAGTCCACGTCTGAAGGGCCGGAGTCCATAGTCAACTGCTCCACTGCACCTTTCTCGACTAACAACGGAGTGTCAGTAGTCGCTGCACCAGTGTTGTTGACAAAGTTCCTTGCGAAACCCATCCAGAGCAATGCTCCGGTGGCGGGTGCATTTATTGCGTCTCCACTGCCATCCACAACTACCATAGCACCGGCAAATATTTCTGTGGCAGAAGCCACGTTCATATTGCGAACCGGTTTAAGCATGTCAGGTCTAACTGTTATGGTTTCTTTGTTTGCTGTTAAAGCCATGTTAAGCCCCCTTCTTTAATATGGTATCCACATGTGCTTCTGAAACTTTTGTTAGATCAGCAATTTCTTTATGTGTCATCCCTGTATTAGAATAGAGCTTGATTTCAGTATCAGTAGTCGTAGACTTTTTGAACTGTTTAATCTTAGACTTAGCTTTGCTTTCGTCCATGGGCGGCTTAGGCACGTCGTCTTGCTGTCTATAGTGCTTGACAGCATTAGAAAAACCTAATTTGTTTACATCATAAACAAACCGTTCCCTTTGGTCAAAAGTAACTTTCCCTTCTTTAGAAAGTTTTGCAAACTCTTCTTGGATTTTTAAGAAAGACACAGCTTTTTGATTGTTTTTCATATCGCCGTCTTCCTCTTCTTCTTCCTCTTCATCATCTTTTTGCAATTTCTCAGCTATTTTAGAAAGCATTTCCAAAATAGCCTTATTATCATCTTTAGCAAAATCAGATTCGGAGTCTTTTTCGAGTTCTTCCGTCGGCTCTTCTGCGTCTGGTAACTCATCGGATGCAAGTAAAGCGTCAAGCATGTCGACAACATTACTCATCGCATCCCTTATCTCTTGCAATTGTGGCATAATAGCCCCCTTTTGAAATTTGCGTTTATTCTTAAAAGAATAGTAAATTACACCACTATCAAAAGGATTGCAGTAAATACCCTCTTCTTTTAAGTCTGGAAAGCTTGCCGGCGTTGTTCCTAACAAAGCGACAGCCCCGATATATTGACCGGTGCTTTTGCCGTCCTGTTCAAACAATTTATCAAATATTTCTACTGATAATGCTGGCAGCTGACCTTGTTTGTATAGTGTAGACAATGGTTCGAATAATTCAAACTTGCCTACGATAGTAAGGTTCCCATTTGAGCGTTTGAGCTTCACGCCTAACAGTTTACCTTTTAATGTTTCGTCTGGGTCTTCGTGACCTAATTTCATAGGCACGAGCAGACTTTTATCTTTTAGATTGCGTTTTGTGTTTGCCCATAATTGTTTAACATAGTCCCTAGAGACAGCCCTGCCATCACTAGCGACACCGCTTTTAAACAATTCCTTAAATATTATTATCGATTCCATCTATGTCTTCTCCTTCTGTACTTGGTAAATTGAGTTGTTCTTTTATATGTGGCGAATCCGCCGGTATAATACCATTTGTAATTAGCAGTGCGAAATATTCGGCTTTCTGTAAATTAATGTCATCGTCCGGGTGTGTGTATTTCCATTGCGGCAGCCGGTATTCGTCCGGTAAATACTTAAAATTAAACTTTACCATGTCTGGAAATATTTGGCTATTGATTGTATTCTCAAGCCATTGCTGGCACTCTAATAATTTCAGATTGAATATGTTGTTTTCCACTCTTGCTTTTGCAAAACTGCCACTTGTAGTTGTACTTATGCCCATGTCATCGGGAATGCCTAAAGCACGGTTGATTTTCTTCTCATGCTGTACTATGATCCCAGCCATGTCTTCTACTACATCAGGCTCTGAACGGTTAGGCAACACTTCCAGCATATCACCTGGCACGAAATCCCCTGACTCGTTTCTGTCTGCTGGAAGATGTATTACGCTTGATTCATCAAATTTATCTATGGAATCATGAGCCGCCGCTGTGTCGTCCTTCGACCGTCCTGTGTTAATGTATTTATGGATAATAGGCTTAACCATCAAACTGGAAACCCCTTCAGCACGTTTCCTTTCCAGCAGCTCCATAACCTTGACATCATGTCGTATAGATTGCAATTCAGAAACGCCGTAGTAGTTGCCCTCTTTTAGAACGGGGAACGGTGAAACTATAAATTTTCGTGGGTCTAAGTACCTCTCCTGCGTAACCTCAAAATAATTGAGTGACTCTATTTCATCAAACTCGTTTACATATACTTCAAAATTAAAGCTTGGTTTGGTTTTTATCTCTTTGATTCTGTATATTAACCCCTTCTTATCAAAGTTCTTTTCAGCAACCGCAAACCCGAATACCATCGCATTATATAATAAAGACCTTTGAACTGTTTCCCAGTCTACATAATTCAACCTTTCTATTTGGCTATTAATCATCTTTACAACCGTGTCGTCGATATCTTCAAAAGCGGGGTGCAAATCATAATCATTCATTGGCATTACGTTTCCACGCAGTTGTAGAGCACCATTAATAATTATATCTAAAGCGGTTTTAACTACAGGGTTTCGGGCTGTCTCAGAATATTTTAATGTGTCCGCTCCTGTCTGTACATCAAGCGGCTCATAAGGGATTAAAGGTTGTGCGAATAGAGCAGTGGATCTAATCGCCTTCTCATCTTTGGTAATGATGTAAGGAGTTGTAGAAACGACTGCGGCGGTTCCTGTGTTATGCGGCATAATAATAACTGAGTGAAAAGACCACTCCCCTATTATTAATATACCTTAATGACTGTGAAGTTTGCTATATATATTGCCTATCGCTTAAAATAACGTGCATTAAGCTCATTTCTTATGCTTATCTATGTAATCGGTTAGGTAATTGATCTCTTCTGTTAACTGCTCAATTCTCTTGCTTGCTTGCTTGTTATTTAATGGACTCCTGTCGAGCATCTGTTCAGTGTTTGCGAATCCCAAAGCGTCTCTGATTTTCTCTTGTAAGCCTGCAGACGCTGTGCGATTGCACCTTTCCACATCTGATAAGTGCATTATAGTTATTCCACATATAGCAGCCACATCAGATAGGTTATAACCTAAAGCCCTGCGTCTTATTCTCATTAATGTAGTTAATTCCATATTATTCCTTATGGGTTGAATATGCCAGTGTTCTTATTTGAATTGTTTATCATGGCTAGTACTGCCGGATGGTCACGGTTCATCGCTATTGGTTCGTATTCATTTGCTGTTTTCTTTTTTAGCTGTACTCGTGGAAAATCCTTTACTTCATATGTCTTTTTAATACCGTCAAAATCGGTTACGGTAATCTTGCCTGTCTCTATAGCACTTTTCTTAATTTCTTTATCCAATCTCTTTTCTTCTAATTTCCTCTCAGCTAATACTTTTTTCCAGCCTTCAAAATTTGACTCGTCATTACGATATAATTTTCTTTCTTCTTTAGGGATTTTTGCCCACTCTTGGCTACTTGGCTCATCTTCCCAAACATCTGAATATGATTGCACTGATTCACTATATGTACTTGTGACAGCATCGTTTATACACTCTTTCCACTCTTTGTCTAAATGTTTCTTAGGCACTGGCTTTTCTTTTAACTCTCTAAATACTTTATCTATATGTTTTATAATAGGTTCGGTAACTGCTTCTTTAATGCTGTACTCATGATAATGTAGATTAAATAATTCTCCGATTTTTATATGCTGGATAACGCAAAGCTTACTAATAACATCGATCTCTAAATCCGCACAAAACAAATGGCCTTCTGGAGTTATTGGTAAGGATTCACGGCTTGCAGGCAAAAGCCAATCTTTTGATAATTCCAAAGCCCATTCAAATGCTTTTTCCGGATCTTCAAATATAATACCCTTGTCTACTATAACGCTGCCATGTGGTTTCATTTCACCTTTATAACATAGATACATAATTTACTCCTTTAATTATTCTCCTGATGATCTGTAACCGCAGCATCTAAGGTTGTTTTCTCGGCTCCTGATAATGCTTCTGTAAATACAAACTTAGCTTCTGCTCCATTACATATTAATTTAAATGCCTTACCAGGTAAAGCTGATTCCACTTCTTTTGATAAATGAATCTGGTCCCCGCTGCCATCGAGTCTCAGTGGGTTTGCTATGCTATATGTCCCGTCAACCATTACTCTAGTATATGTGTAATCCATTTATATTTTCCTTACATATATAAATATAATCCCAAAATACTTTATTGCACCGCCAATTGATTTATGATCGATAAATATACCGCAAAAATCACTCGGCTGTATATCTGTGAATAGCGGCTGTATATCAAACCCAAATATCTTGTCTGTAAAACCCGTTAAATCATAAGTACTAGTAGTATCCGATTGTGAATGTGTGTTGTAGACTTCCCCTATTCCTGCATAATCTGAATATAAATCAATGTCTTTGCCAGACCCAGCCGCGCCTGAACTCGGAGCACCATATAATTTTATACTATTAACCCCCGCAAAGTCAATAGGGACCTGGAATTCAAACCTATGTGATCCAGCTCCACTAATGTTTTGCACTCTATGATTTCCAAGATTAGCATCATGGTCGGTTGGAATGAATATAGTTGCTAATGGGTTAGCATCGCCCATTCTTTTCAAGCTCATGGATTTTGCACCTTCCAATATAGAATAACATCTACATCACCACTGCCGTCTAAAAACACCCTTAATCGCT